>Ga0209018_1000133_pt1 | contig 68563 bp, 46 predicted proteins | sample YNPBryBLVA2012_FD_185814 | JGI IMG/M metagenome (GOLD analysis project Ga0209018, IMG submission 185814) | Anoxygenic and chlorotrophic microbial mat microbial communities from Yellowstone National Park, USA - YNP Bryant BLVA 2012 (SPAdes)... ...
TCAACCATGCGGTGCATTATACACCACATGGCGCGCTTCGTGCACCCGCCATTCCTCCCGCGACTCAAGTCGCGGGTTTCCTTGCGGAGGGTCTATGAAGGCAGCACGCTTTTACGACCTGCTTGACGCCAAGCGCGTCCGGTGCCGACTCTGTCCACACGACTGCATCATTCCCAATGGCGGACGCGGTGTCTGCGCCGTGCGCTACAACAGTCAGGGCGAGCTCTTCACACTGGTGGCCGATCGGGTCGTTTCGCGCTGCCTGGATCCGATCGAAAAGAAGCCGCTGTTCCATGTGTATCCAGGTTCGAGCACCTATTCGATCGCCACGGTCGGTTGCAATCTACGCTGTGAGTTCTGTCAGAACTGGCAGATCTCGCAGTGGCCGCGCGAGTGTCTGCCCAAACATCTGGACTCTGGCGAGACCCTAGCGACACAGGAGACTCCACTCTGTCCCCAACTGGCGCGACTCGGCGACCGCGTGCCGGGCGAGCCAGTGACGCCAGCGCAGATCCTGAGCGCAGCCCAGGCGTCCGGGGCAGTCTCCATCGCTTACACCTATACCGAGCCAACGATCTTCTATGAGTTGGCCTATGAGACGGCCTGTCTCGCCCGCCAAGCCGGATTGCTCAATCTCTTCGTCACCAACGGCTATATCGACGAGGCCCCACAGCGCGAACTGGCCAAGGTGCTGGATGCGGCTAATGTGGATCTCAAGTTCTTCCGCGACCAGAGCTATCGTCATCTCAGCCGCATCCGGCTCCAACCGGTGCTCGATGCCATCACGCGCTATCATGCGCTCGGGGTCTGGATCGAGATCACAACCCTGGTGATTCCTGGCATCAACGACTCCGACGAGGAACTGCGTGACATCGCACACTTCATCTATTCACTCTCGCCCGATATCCCCTGGCATGTCTCGCGGTTCCATGGGGCTTATTCCATGACCGATACCCCCCCAACGCCTGCAGCGACCCTGAGACGCGCCGCCAGGATCGGCCTGGAGGCTGGTTTGCGGTATGTCTATGTCGGCAATCTGCCCGGCGGCGGCGGCGAGGACACCTACTGCCCTGGCTGTGGCGCGCGACTCATCCGCCGTCATGGTTTTCAACTCTTAGAGAACCGGATCCGCAACGGCGTCTGTCCGGACTGCCGAACCCCGGTGGCTGGGATTGGCCTGGGGGCGCCCTGACCTCGATCCGAACGAATCATCCCGTCAGGGCCGCGAACACCGCCGGCAACCGCTCGGGCAGCCGTTGGACATGATCGACGATCGCATAGCCGTTTTCGCCGAAGATGCGCGCCACATAGCGGTCGGCCTCGGGGTCGAGGGTCAGGCAGTAGGTGTGGATCCCCTTCATGCGCAGGTCCTCGACCGCCTTCTTGGCATCGTGACGCAGATATTGCGGATCGCGCTCGTCGATGTCGGCCGGCTCGCCATCGGTGATCAGCAGTACCAGCCGCTTCTGCGCCGGCTGCCGACCGAGATGCCAACCGGCATGACGCAGGGCCGCGCCCATGCGGGTCGAGAGTCCACCCCTCATCCCGGCCAGGCGTGACTTGGCCGCGTCGTCATAGGGCTGATCGAAGTCCTTGAAACGGTAGTATTGGACGTCGTGCCGCCCGTCGGAGGCAAAGCCATGCACGGCAAAGCTGTCCCCAATGGAATCGATCGCCCAGGCCAAAAGCCCCGTGGATTCGCGCGTCAGGTCCAGGATGCTCGGCGCCTCGTCATAGCCAGGTTCGCCCTCCTTGACCCCGACCTTCTCGTTGGTCGACTGCGACAGATCCATCAGCACCAGGATGGCAAGATCGCGCACATGGCGGGTGATGCGGATATTGATGCGCGGATCCGGCATCACCCCGCGCCGGATGTCGATCATGGCGCGCACCGCGGCGTTCAGATCCAGCTCCTCGCCTTCCTCATAGCCGCGCCGGCGCACGATGCCCTGCGGCTGGAGGGCATCGATCAGATGGCGGATACGACTGGCGACCGGCTTGTGCTTGGTCAGGATGGCCTCCATGGTCTTGGGGTCGCCGCGCCCCTGACGACGCTCGATCACGGTCGCCCAATCCGGGCGATAGAGCTGCACCTGATAGTCCCACTCCGGATAGTGATAGGGGTCGGAGACCGGCTCACGGCCTTCCAGCTCATTGATGGTGCAGCCCTCCTGATCGAGCCAGAAGGGTGTAGAGAGGGTCCAGATCTCCTGGGCATCGTCGCCGGCCAGCTCGCAATCGACCTCATTGACCATCTCCATGACGCTGACATTGCGCCGCACCTGATGTTGGCTGGCCGGCAGAGGGCCCAGACCGCGCGCGATGAACAGGTTTTCGTCGAAGTCCCAGACATAGTCGTTGTCGTCGCGATAGGGGATCGGCCAGTCTTCGAGAATGCGCAGACTGGGCAAGGGGCAGACCTGGACCACGCGGTTATAGAACTCGACCCCAGCGATCCAACTGATCCGGTTGTCCTCAGGCGACGCGGCGAAGGCGGCACGGAAGGCCTCGGCCGAGGCGTTGACGAGCGGCTCGGGGTCGCGAGAGTCGGCGTCCAGCAACGCCCGCGCCAGCCGCATCATCAGGTCCAGCAGCGGATGGCGCGCGATCTGCTCATCGCCCGCGGCGGGCGCCGTGAAGAACTGGAGCCAGAGTTTCTTCAATCCAGGAAAATCGCGGATCGCCAGCGCCTCGATGCGCGCGTCCTCGAACAGGCCGATGAGCACGCGCTGCGCCGGATTGAGCTGCTCGGCGCTCAGGGGCGCGGTGGTATAGACCAGGTGCGCGGCGCAGTGCGCAGCGGCGGCGCGATAGATCTCCATCCCCGGGATCCCGCGCCAGGTATCAAAGGCGTCGGGCAGATGGATCTGAAAATCCTCGATGAAGGGCTTGAGCCCCACGCGCGACTCATAGTCGCCCGAGGTCGGACGCATGAAGAAGGCCCGTCCCCAGAGCGCGCGCAGATAAAAATTGAGCTTGCGCTGGTTGTCGACGAAGAGCGTGCCGCGCCGCTCCTTCTGTAACACCGCACGCGAGGATTCGGTCTGGAGTCCGAAATAGGCCAGTTGACCATCCAGGTCGCGCGCATGGGCCTGCGCCCCCCACAGCGCCCAGCGCCTCAGGCCGCCGAGCGTGAGCTTGGAGAGCAGCTCGTCGATGTTCTCCATCATGGGTCGCAAGCCCCGCGGGGCCTTGCCCGCGAGCTGATGGAGCAGATTGAGATAGCCGCGCATCAACTCGATGTCGCCCAGGCGGCTGGCCGCCAAGGGCAGGGTCGCCATGATCATCAGGATCACGGTGCCCGAGGTGTGCGAGGCCAGTTTCATCAGGGCGCTGACGACATCCGGGATGATGTCCTCGCCGATCTCCTTGGCCACGCCCGGCATCTCCTGGACATAGGTCAGCACCAGATCCGGCCCCTTGTTGAGGTCGCACATGGCGCGGATGCCGGTCAGATAGTGTTCGAGCCCGCGCGGAGACATCACCCGCGCGGCCTCGTGATAGCTCGATTCCAGCGCCTGGGCATGCCCGTGCGCTGGATCGGCCTTGAGGCAGGCAAGGTATTGGCTGAAATCGATCGTCATCAGGGGTCCCCGTCCGGCCAGGTCCAGCCGCTCGTCAGTCGTCAGAAGTAGGTGTTGACCGCCGCATCCAGGGTGTCGCGCATATCGGGATCGTCGGTGAGCGGACGCACCAGGGCCATCTGGGCCGCTGCCCGCGGCTCGACGCCCTTGGCGATGAGCTGTGCGGCATAGACCAGGAGCCGGGTCGACATGCCCTCATCGAGCCCGTGACCCTTGAGGTTGCGGCTGCGATGCGCGATCTGCACCAGCCTTTCGGCCGTTGCCTGGTCAACCCCACCCTCGTGGGCGACGATCTCGGACTCGATCTCGGCGTTTGGATAGTCGAAATCGAGCGCGCCAAAGCGCTGTTTGGTGGACTGCTTCAGGTCCTTCATCAGGCTCTGATAGTTGGGGTTGTAGGAGATCACGATCTGGAAGTCGGGATGGGCGCGGACCAGCTCGCCCTTCTTTTCGAGTGGGAGTGTGCGTCTGTGGTCGGTGAGCGGGTGGATGACGACCGTGGTGTCCTGGCGCGCCTCGACCACCTCGTCGAGATAGCAGATGGCACCGATGCGCGCGGCCACCGTCAGCGGTCCGTCCTGCCACCTGGTGCCATTGATGTCGAGCAGGAAGCGCCCGACCAGGTCCGAGGCGGTCATGTCTTCGTTACAGGCCACGGTGATCAGCGGACGTCCGAGTCTCCAGGCCATGTATTCGACGAACCGGGTCTTGCCGCACCCAGTCGGCCCCTTGAGCATGACCGGCATGCGTGCGGAATAGGCCGCCTCGTAGAGCGCCACCTCGTTACCCACTGGTCGATAGTAAGGCTCGTGGTCGATCAGGAATTGATTGCGGTCGATGTCTGACATGGAAGCGATCCCCTAGCGGTGCGATGGGCGCACCAGTCATGTGGAAACAGGCCGACGAGTCGGCGCAAAGTCCGGACAAAACGAAGCCCCTGCCCCTTCGATGAGGAAGCAGGGGCGCGTGCCTAAAGCTGCCGGCGGAGATCGGGTACGCATGGCGTACCCGACCGATCGGTCGATCAGACCGGCTTGCCGCGATAGATGACCATCTCGGCGCCCTTGGTCTGAGCGTAGTTGTCGTAGCCGATCAGGCGCACGTGGTTGTTGGGGTGCGCCTTGTGGCAGGCCTCGGCCTCCTTGAGGATGGCATCGACATTGGTCTCGCCGAACATCGGCAGCTTCCACATGTACCAGTAGTGGTCGAAGGCATGCTCCGGCTCGGTGTGCTCGATGGCCGGGTTCCAGCCCTTGGAGACGATATACTCGACCTGCTTGCGGATGCGTTCGGCATCCATCGCCGGCAGGTAGGAGAAGGTCCCAAACTTGCGGCTGTTGACGTCTTCGAGGCTGGAGTTGTAATCCTGCATGTCGCTCATGGGTAGGGTGCTCCGGACTATTGGGGTTCAGGTTCGATGGTTTTAAGCGTCCAGCGATCAGCCTCCAGCGAGAAGAAGGTGCCCTGGCTGGTGGCTGAAAGCTGGCGGACGGACGCTTACTTGTGCGCGACGTCGAGCTTGTCGACGGAGTCGAACTCGAACTTGATCTCCTTCCAGGTCTCCATGGCGATCTTGAGCTCGGGGCTGTGCGCGGCGGCCTTGGTGAGCACCTCCTTGCCCTCCTTCTCGATCGGGATGCCCTGGTTGCGGGCCTCGATACAGGCCTCGAGCGCGACCCGGTTGGCGCAGGCGCCGGCCGCGTTACCCCAAGGATGGCCCAGGGTGCCGCCGCCGAACTGGAGCACTGAGTCGTCACCGAAGATGGTCACCAGCGCCGGCATGTGCCAGACGTGGATCCCCCCGGAGGCGACAGCGAAGGCGCCGGGCATCGCGCCCCAGTCCTGATCGAAGAAGATACCGCGCGAACGGTCTTCTTTGACGTAGGACTCACGCAGCAGGTCGATCCAGCCCAGGGTCGCCTGACGGTCGCCCTCGAGCTTGCCGACCACGGTGCCGGTGTGCAGGTGATCGCCGCCCGACAGACGCAGGATCTTGGTCAGGACGCGGAAGTGGATGCCATGGTGCGGGTTGCGGTCCAGCACCGCGTGCATGGCACGGTGGATGTGCAGCAGCACGCCGTTGTTGCGGCACCACTGGGCCAGGCCGGTATTGGCGCAGAAGCCGCCGGTGATGTAGTCGTGCATGATGATCGGGGCGCCGATCTCCTTGGCGTACTCGGCGCGCTTGTACATCTCTTCTGGCGTGGGGGCGGTCACATTCAGATAGTGACCCTTGCGCTCGCCGGTCTCACGCTCGGCCTTGTCGATGGCCTCCATGACGAAGTCGAAGCGCTGGCGCCAGCGCATGAAGGGCTGAGAGTTGACGTTCTCGTCGTCCTTGGTGAAGTCGAGCCCGCCGCGCAGACACTCGTAGACCGCGCGCCCATAGTTCTTGGCCGACAGACCCAGCTTGGGCTTGATGGTGCAGCCCAAGAGCGGGCGACCGTACTTGTTCAGGATGTCGCGCTCGACCTGGATGCCGTGCGGTGGGCCGTTGCAGGTCATGACATAGGCGATCGGGAAGCGGACGTCTTCCAGACGCAGGGCACGCACGGCCTTAAAGCCGAACACATTGCCGACCAGCGAGGTGAAGACATTGACGACCGAGCCCTCCTCGAACAGGTCGATCGGATAGGCGATGAAGGCATAGAAGCAGGTATCGTCGCCCGGAACGTCCTCGATGGCGTAGGCGCGGCCCTTGTAATAATCCAGGTCGGTCAAGAGGTCGGTCCAGACCGTAGTCCAGGTACCGGTCGAGGATTCGGCAGCCACGGCGGCCGCGGCCTCTTCGCGCGGCACACCCGGCTGCGGGGTGATCTTGAAGCAGGCCAGGATGTCCGTGTCCTTCGGGGTGTAATTGGGCATCCAATAGGTCTCGCGGTACTCTTTTACGCCCGCGCTGTAGGTCTTAGCCATTCTGGATCGTCCTCTGGATTGAGTTCTCGCTTTAAGGTCTGGATCGACCGCGCCGTGGTGTCTTCATCGTGCGCGCTGGTCGAAACCTGGGCGCGATTATTGAGCAGGAAACCACATCATTACTACTAAATATTGCTTATGTGAGATATAAAGCATAGCTTATGATCTATGGATCAATCGATTTCATTGTGTTTGTCTATCCGGATCCTCTGAGGCGTCTTCCGCCGCTATGCATGTCTCACTGCGCCAACTGCGGGTCTTCGAGGCCGTTGCGCGCCACAAGAGCTACACGCGCGCGGCCGAGGAGCTGCACCTAAGCCAGCCGGCCGTCTCGATGCAGGTACGCCAGCTCGAAGACGAGATCGGACTGGCACTCTTCGAGCGGCTGGGCAAACAGGTCGTCGTCACCGAGGCCGGACGCGAGGTGTTCCAGTACAGCCGAGTCATCGGCCAGTCGCTGCGCGAGATGGAGGAGGTGCTGGAGTCGCTCAAAGGACTGAACCGTGGCCGTCTCAGCATCGCCGTGGCCAGCACGGTCAACTATTTCGCCCCGCGTCTCCTGGCCATCTTCCAGCAGCGCCATCCGGGGGTCAGTCTCAGGCTCGATGTCACCAATCGCGAGAGTCTGGTGCAGATGCTCGACAGCAACACGGTGGATCTGGTGCTCATGGGCGTGCCACCACGGGATGTCGAGGTCGAGTCGGAGGCCTTCATGGACAATCCGCTGGTGGTGATCGCCCCACCAGATCATCCACTGGCCGGGGAGCGCAATATCCCATTGGCGCGGCTGGCCGATGAGGTGTTTGTGATGCGCGAGGAAGGCTCAGGCACCCGGCAGGCGATGGAGCGCTTCTTCAGCGAGCGCGGGCAGAAGATTCGACACGGGATGCAGATGACGCGCAACGAGGCGGTCAAGCAGGCGGTGCGCTCGGGGCTGGGGCTGAGCGTGGTCTCGCTACACACCATCGAGCTGGAGCTGGAGACCGGGCGGTTGGTGATCCTCGATGTCGAGGGGTTTCCGGATCGGCGTCAGTGGTATCTGGTCTATCGGCGCGGCAAGCGGCTCTCGCCGGCGGCCAGTGCCTTCCGCGACTTCGTGCTGACTGAAGCGCCGGCGATCGCCGCGCCATACTGGCCCAGACCCTGAACAATTTCATAAACAGCCAAGGCACAAAGGTCTCGACGCCTGGCGATTGCGAGATCCCGCGTCTTCCTTTGCATCCTTACCGCCTTTGCGGTTTAAATCCGCTTTGGTTTCACCCACCCTGAACGCGCTCGGCCTGAGCCGTCATCCACACCACTCGGAGCAATCATCGAATGATCAAACTGACCACCAACCACGGCGAGATCCTGATCGAACTCGACACCGAGAAGGCCCCCAAGACCTGTGCCAACTTCGAGCAGTATGTCCGTGACGGCCACTATGATGGCACACTGTTTCACCGCGTCATCGACGGCTTCATGATCCAGGGTGGCGGTATGACCCCGGACTTTACCCAGAAGCCTACCCGCGCCCCGATCGAGAACGAGGCCAAGAACGGGCTCAAGAACCAGACCGGCACCCTCGCCATGGCGCGCACCATGCAGCCGCACTCGGCGACTTGCCAGTTCTTTATCAATGTCGCCGACAACGACTTCCTCGACTATCCGGGTCAGGATGGCTGGGGCTATTGCGTCTTCGGGCGCGTGGTCGGGGGCATGGAGACGGTCAACGCCATCAAGGGCGTGCGTACCGGCAGCCGCGCCGGCTATCAGGATGTGCCGGTGGATGACGTGATCATCGAAAGGGCCGAGATCGTCTGACCCCCGGCAGCCGCCACAAGGCCCACAGGGCGGTTCGGCTGGTGGAGGTGTCTCGACCGCCTGGCGGCGGTCGTCAAGCCGCCAGGGCAGGATTCACGGCGCCCCCGGTCGCCGCCCCAGCCGACCCGCCCCTCCCCGGCGCTCCACACTCAAAGCAAAAACAGCGTCGCCAACCCCAGGAAGATGAAGAACCCGCCCGAGTCGGTCAGCGCCGTGATCATCACCGAGCTTCCGAGTGCCGGATCGCGGCCGAGCCGCTGACGCATCAGCGGGATCAATACCCCAGCCGTAGCCGCCAGCAACAGATTGAGCGTCATGGCGGCGGTCATGACCAGGCTGAGCGACAAGTTGCCATAGAGAAACCAGACAATCACACCGATCACCCCGCCCCAGATCAGGCCGTTGATCAGGGCCACCCCGACCTCCTTGCCGAGGAGCCGCCACAGCGCCGAGGGATCGACCTGACCGATGGCGATCGCACGCACGATCATGGTGATGGTCTGATTCCCCGCATTACCACCGATCCCGGCGACGATCGGCATGAGCGCCGCCAGGGCCACCAGTTGGGCAATCGTGTCCTCGAACAGATCGATTACCCGCGAGGCGACGAAGGCGGTCACCAGATTGATCGCCAACCAGGCCCAGCGATTGCGCACCGAGCGCATCACGGGCGCAAAGATGTCCTCTTCCTCACGTAGACCGGCATGGCTGAGGATCTCGGCCTCGGACTCTTCGCGAATCCGATCGACCATGTCAGCGACCGTCACCCGCCCGATGACGCGCCGCTCGGCGTCGATCACCGGCACTGAAATCAGATCATAACGCTCGAAGGCCGCGGCGGCCTCATCCGCATCGTCCTCCGGTCTGAAGGTCAGGAGCGACTCGGCGTTCATGACCTCGGAGACGAGCCGCTCCGGTTCGTTGATGAGCAGCGACTCCAGGGTCAGGATACCGCGCAGACGTTCCTCGCGATCGACGACGATGAGTTTGTCGGTGTGATCCGGCAGCGCCTCGAAGCGACGCAGATAACGCAGCACCACCTCCAGGGTCACGTCCTCGCGCACCGTGACCATGTCGAAGTCCATCAGCGCCCCGACGGAGTCCTCCGGATAGGACATGGCCGCTCGCACATGCTCGCGGTCCTCGTAATCAAGTGACTCAAGTACATCCTCCACCACCTCGGGCGGTAGATCAGGCACTAGATCCGCCAGCTCATCGGCATCGAGCGTCTCGGCCGCGGCGCGGATCTCGTCGCTGTCCATGGTCTCGATCAGCGAGGGGCGTACCGCGTCTGAGACCTCGAGCAGGATCTCGCCATCCTTGTCGGCGCGCACCAGATCCCAGACCAGTTGGCGCTGATCGCGCGGTAGGGCCTCCAGGATGTAGGCGATGTCGGCCGGATGCAGCCGATCGAGCTTGCGCCTGATCCAGCTGAGCGTCTGACGGTGGGTAATGGTATCGACCAGATCCTGGTGTGAACCGTGCTGGCGGTGCATCAGATCCTCGACCAGACGCTGACGCGAAAGGAGTTCGCGGATATCGCGTAAATGGCGTTGCAGGACGTCTGAGTCCTGGGGCATTGGCTCGGTCATCGAGGCACCCAGTTTTAGGTCGGATCTGTTGGTATGACGCCCCGCCGATCGGGTGCGGGACGGTTCAAGTGGACACAGCGGTCAACGGGACACGAAAAAGGGATTTCCGAGATAACTGAGCACGGCTCCATCCTGGAGAATCCGCTCCACGCGCAGACCCTCACGCGTCTCCTCGCCCTCGTGGTAGCGCAGCGAATTGATGACGACGAAGCGTTTGGTGACATCCGGGTCATAGACATGCACGGTCATCAGATAGGCGGGTACAGCGGCCTGCTGCTGGGGCGTGAGCTTCAGGCGCCTTGGGTCATCCTGGGTCTCGACCGGCGCGCGCCGAGACGTCGGCGCCACGCCCTGCTCGCGCCGCACTTGCTGCTTGAAGGACTCGATGTCCTGGATCAGGTCGTCCGGCACCGGCGCCACCCGGGGCGGTTCCTCCAGGACCTCACGCGCCGCTTTCATCGCGGCCTGCTCGGCTTCCAGCTGACGCAGCAGGTTCATCTCCCACTCGGGATCGACGTCTGGAGCGGCGGTCTGGCTTGGCGGCTCGACACGCACCACAGGAGCAGACTCGGACTCAGGCGCGCTCGGACGCGATGGCGCGGGTTTGGGCGGCGGCGGCTCGACCAGAGGCACCTGGGGCGGGGTGGGTGTCGATTGGGGCAGGAGCGCCGGCTCGACCCTGGACGCATCCAGGATCGTCATGGGGACTGGAACAGGTCGCGCCCCCCTGAACGCGGCATAGAGGGCGATCACCACTGCCAATACGGCCAGACCGATGGCGAGCAGCGCCCAATGATGCGTCACCTGGGGTTCGCGATCCTCGACGAACAGGCCACTGGCATCCAGTGTTGGCACCTGACCCAGTCCGCGTTCCTGCTGGGATTTCTTGAGCGCCTCCAGGATGTAGCTCATGGCCTGATCTCCATGGATATCTTGGTTGCCAGGCGCTCGTCGAGCCGGGGGATCCCATCCAATCCAGCCGACTGATAAAGCGCGATAAAGGTACGTGGGCCGGCGACTCCATCAGCCGTCAATCCCTTGGATGCCTGGAAGGCACGCAGCGCACTCTCCAGCGTCACATCATAGCGATCGGCTGGTCCGGGCAGCATCGCCAGCCCAGGCACCCGCGAGAGCAGATCGCGCAGCCAGCGCACCTCCTCGCCAACCGCCCCCGGTCGGATCAGGGTCGTACCGCCCGGCGGCAACTGCCAGACCAGGCGATAGTCGCCGCTCCAGACCGATTCCAGCTCGGTCGCGGGCACGCGCGTTTGGCCATCGCGCTGATCGAGTGTAGCCTTCGTGGCGTCCAGCTCGCCCAGCACGAGATAGCGTGATGCGCCGTCCTGATCGGCCACACGCAGCAATGCTGGCAGATTGAAGAACCGCACATGGCTTAGGCGTCCCTGTTCAGACTCGCATCCCAAACCGAGCGGGCGGATATGGGCACAGAGATCACCTGTGACTGTCGTCTTGAGATTCAGCCCCCAACGGCGCAACAGCACGCGCATGGCCTCAGACTCGGGCAGCGCCAGGGACGCGATCGATCCCGGCGACGACGCGCCCGGGGGCTCCTCGGGCGCCGCCGGCAAGGACGAGTCTAGAGGCGCAGGCACGTCCGTCCTCGGCACCGATTCGACCTGGACGGGTGTAGCCGCGGCGGTCGCGCCCCCATCCAAGGCTGGACCGGACCCCAGCTGGAACACGGATTCGATGAGCGCCCTGAACCCGTTCGTACCCGACCACCAGCCAGCCAGACGCTCGCGCCAGTCTGGTGTGATCAGTGTCTGTGCCAGTAAGCCAAGGAGGGTCGCCAGGCTGAATGATGCCAGTGCGATCAGCAGCAGACGTCGGGTTGAGTGCGGCGACGAACCCTCGAATGCCTCGCCCTGCACCTCGCGTGCCGCCGTGGTCACGATGTCCGAATCGACCTGGGAGCCACGGGTCACGCAGGCGCCAAGCAGCGCGCGATCGCAGAGGATATTGATCAGCCTCGGGATGCCGCCTGAACATTCATGGATACGCCGAATGGCGCGTGCCGTGAACAGCGGACGATCGACGCCGGCCACTGCCAGACGATGGCGGATGTAGTCGCCCGTCTCGGCGAGATCGAGCGGCGTCAGATGGAAGCGCGCTGTGATGCGCTGGTTGAGCTGGCGCAGCGCCTGGGTCTCCAGCAAGCGCCGCAGCTCGGGCTGGCCGATCAGGAAGATCTGCAGCAGTTTGTGCTTGGTGGTCTCCAGGTTGGTCAATAATCGGATCTGTTCCAGCGCCTGACGCGACAGGTTCTGCGCCTCGTCGATAATGAGCAACGGCCGCCGACCATTGGCATAGGCGTTCAGCAGAAAGCCATTGAGCGCGTCGATCAGCACCTTGTTGGAGCGTTTGCCGCGCGGCAGCGGGATGCGAAACTCCTCACAGATGTTGGTCAAGAGCTCGTTGGGCGTTTGGACTGGATTGAGGATGAGCGCCACCTCGACACCCGGGGGGAGTTGTTCTAGGAAGGCACGGCAGACCGTGGTCTTACCGGTGCCGACCTCGCCAGTCAGGAGCACAAAGCCGCCGCTCTCGTTGGCCCCATAGAGCAAATGCGCCAGCGCCTCCCGATGCTGGTCGCTCAGGAACAGATAGTGCGGGTCCGGGGCGATCGAGAAACTGGGCTCCTTGAGCCCAAAATATTTCGGGTACACGCTAGCCGCTCGATAGTAGGATACGCGCCCGCGCCATAAGCGGGTTGGCTGATCGACTTGGATGTCTGGCGCGGGGCGCAGATGGCTGGAACCGGGCACCCATCAGGGCGCGCCCGGTGGATTGGCGAGAGGTTAGTCAGGGGGCTTGGAGGCGTCAAGCGAACCGCCCTCGCGGCCCCTCAGTCGACCAGCTCACCCCGCAACACCCGCTCGAAGGTCAGCCGGTTGTTTTTTAGACCGACCTCGATCAGATCACCCGGCCCAAATTTGCCGGACAGGATCTCCTGGGCCAGCGGATTCTCGAGCTGGGCACGGATGGCGCGCTTGAGCGGACGCGCGCCATAGACCGGGTCAAACCCGGCGGCGCCCAAATGATCGAGCGCGGCATCGCTGACCTCGAGCGTCATGTCGCGCTCGGCCAGACGCTGTTGCAGATAGCGGATCTGGATCCGTGCGATCGCCCGGATCTGCTCCGGTTGCAGCGGGTGGAAGACCACGATCTCGTCCAGGCGATTGATGAACTCGGGGCGGAAGGCGCGGCGTACGATCTCCATCACTGCGGCCTTCATTTGGTCATATCTCGACTCGCCCGCCAGCTGCTGGATGACCTCGGACCCCAGATTGGAGGTCATGACGATGACGGTATTGCGGAAATCGACCGTCCGTCCCTGACCGTCGGTCAGACGCCCGTCGTCGAGCACCTGGAGCAGGACGTTGAAGACGTCCGGGTGCGCCTTTTCGACCTCATCGAGCAGGATCAGGCTATAGGGCCGACGGCGGATGGCCTCGGTGAGATACCCGCCCTCTTCATAGCCGACATACCCGGGCGGTGCGCCGATGAGTCGGGCAACCGAGTGCTTCTCCATGAACTCGGACATATCGATCCGAACCATGGCCTCCTCGGTGTCGAACAGGAAGGCGGCGAGCGCCTTGCACAGCTCGGTCTTGCCAACGCCTGTGGGTCCGAGGAATAGGAAGGAGCCGATCGGGCGCCCGGGATCGGACAGCCCGGCGCGCGAGCGCCGCACGGCATCGCTCACCGCGCGCACCGCCTCGTGCTGGCCGACGACGCGCTGTTCGATCTCAGACTCCATGCGTAACAGCTTGTCGCGCTCGCCCTCCAGCATCTTGGACACCGGGATGCCGGTCCATTTGGAGACCACCTCGGCGACCTCTTCCTCGGTGACCTTGTTGCGCAAGAGCCGGTTCTCACTGCGCTCGACGGCGGTCGCCGCGGCCAGCTGTCTCTCCAACTCGGGGATCCGCCCGTATTGCAGCTCGGACATGCGCGCCCAATCGCCGGCCCGACGCGCGGTCTCCATCTCGAGACGTACCCGGTCGAGTGCCTCCTTGATGTGGGCGGCGCCCTGGACCGCGGCCTTCTCGGCCTTCCAGATCTCATCGAGATCGGCGAACTCGCGCTCAAGACGCTGGATCTGACCCTCCAGGTCGGCCAGACGCTTCTTGGAGGCCTCATCGGATTCCTTCTTCAACGCCTCGCGCTCGATCTTGAGCTGGATCAGACGCCGGTCGAGCCGATCCATCTCCTCGGGCATGGAGTCGATCTCCATGCGGATGCGCGAGGCGGCCTCGTCGATCAGATCGATCGCCTTGTCTGGCAGCTGGCGGTCGGTGATATAGCGATGCGAGAGCGTGGCCGCGGCGACGATCGCCGAGTCGGTGATCTCGACCGCGTGATGGACCTCGTAACGTTCCTTCAGGCCGCGCAGGATGGCGATGGTGTCCTCGACGCTCGGCTCATCGACCAGCACCTTCTGAAACCGGCGTTCGAGCGCGGCGTCCTTCTCGATATATTTGCGATATTCGTCGAGTGTGGTCGCACCGACGCAGTGCAGCTCGCCGCGCGCCAGGGCCGGCTTGAGCATGTTGCCGGCATCCATGGCGCCCTCGGCCTTGCCGGCGCCGACCATGGTATGGAGCTCATCGATGAACAGGATGACATTGCCCTCCTGCCGGGCGATGTCGTTCAGGACCGCCTTGAGCCGTTCCTCGAACTCGCCGCGGAACTTGGAACCGGCGATCAGTGCGGCCATGTCGAGCGCCAGCAGGCGTTTGTGCTTTAGGCCCTCGGGCACCTCACCGTTGACGATGCGCTGGGCCAGACCCTCGACGATCGCGGTCTTGCCCACACCGGGATCACCGATCAGCACCGGGTTGTTCTTGGTGCGCCGCTGCAACACCTGGATGGTGCGGCGGATCTCATCGTCGCGCCCGATGACGGGATCGAGCTTGCCCTGCTCGGCGCGCTCGGTCAGGTCGATGGTGTATTTTTCGAGCGCCTGGCGCTGTTCCTCGGCGTTGGGATCGTTCACCGACTGCCCGCCGCGCAGGGTCTGGATGGCCTGTTCGATCGCCGTCTTGCTGGCCCCGGCCTCGCGCAAGGCGTTGCCGAGGGTGCCTTTGTCCTCTAGCGCAGCGAGGACAAAGAGTTCGGAAGAGATGTACTGATCGTTGCGCTGCTGGGCGAGCTTGTCGGTGAGGTTGAGCAGGCGTGCGAGGTCGTTGCTGATGTGGACGTCGCCACCCACGCCCTGCACGGTCGGCAGGCGTTCGAGCGCCTCGCCGAGCATCGAACGCAGCTTGTTGACGTTGACATCGGCCTTGGTGAGTAGATGGCGGACGGTGCCGCCCTCCTGATCCAAGAGGGCCACCATCAGATGGATGGGTTCGATGAACTGATGATCGCGCCCCAGGGCCAGACTCTGGGCGTCGGCCAGGGCCAGTTGGAACTTGGCGGTCAGTTTGTCCTGTCTCACGATGAGGTCTCCATAAAAAAATTCCGGTCGTTTGATCCGGGAATTGGGGCGCCGCGGCACACGAATCAAGCCGGCGTCTTCCACCGATCGCCGCCGGATTCGCACCGGGAGGGAGTCGGCTCGCTGGGGGCATGAGACGCCAGGGCCATCATCCAGGCCACACCGTGGATGAGTTCATCACGCACCTCATCGGTGCCAGGTTAGCCAATCGGCATAGCTTGGGACGCCGGGTCGCATCCGATGATAGAGGATGCAGGTGCCAATGGGGGGAGCGCACCCACGCCGATTTCCGCTATCATGCGCGCGTGAACCTACGCGACCTCAAATACATCCTCGCCGTGGCCGAGACGCGCCATTTCGGGCGCGCCGCCGAACGCTGCTTTGTCAGCCAGCCGACCCTGAGCGGTCAGATCAAGAAGCTGGAGGACGAGCTTGGCGTCGTCATCTTCGAGCGCACCAACCGCTCAGTCGAGATCACCCCGGTCGGCGAGGCCATCCTCGTCCATGCGCGGCTGGCGCTCGAACAGGCCGAGGCCATCGAACAGGTGGCGCGCGCCCATCAGGATCCCATGTCCGGGCCGCTGCGTATCGGCGCCATCCCAACGCTCAGTCCCTATCTGATGCCATTGATCCTGCTACCGCTCAAGCAGACCTATCCCAAGCTCAGGCTGGTCCTCTCCGAGGAGATCACCGATCTACTGCTCGGTCGGCTGGCGCGCCACGAGATCGACGCCGCGCTCCTGGCCACGGACGTCGACGAAAACGACTTCAATACCTTGCCGCTGTTCGAGGAACCCTTTTGGTTGGCCCATCCCGTCAACCATCCGCTCCAAAACCACCCCGAGATCACATCCCAGGATCTGGAACACATCGAGCTGCTGCTGCTGGCCGACGGTCACTGCCTGACCCATCAGGTGATGGAGGTCTGCCATCTGAGCGAGCGCCCCCATCGCGGCGAGATGGCCGATCTACGCGCATCCAGCCTGGAGACGCTGCTGCAGCTGGTGCGCGCCGGTTTCGGCTGCACGCTCATTCCGGCGCTGGCGATACGTGGCGGCTGGATGGGCGACAGCGGGATCGTCACCCGCTCACTGGCCACACTGCCCGATGCCTACCGGCGCATCTCGCTGGTCTTCCGCAAGAGTTTCCCGCGCCGCCAGACACTGGAGTCCTTTGCCGCCGTCATCCGCGACCATCTGCCGGACACGGTCAAACCCCTGCCGCCTAAGCCTCCAGACTAACGGACCAGCATCCACTTGTGGTCGGTCGGGTCTGGCCCGACCGGGCTTGGCCGGTGCCTCTGGCTTACGGAGCGATCCCGGCAAGATGACGCATCATGGACATCGATGTGGGTGTGGCATCCAGCCCGGACTACAGCAAGACCCGCTCGATCCCATCCGCCCGGACCCGGGCGATGAAGCGCTCGCGCCAGCCGGCACCGAGCAGACGCTCGGCCAGCTCGACCACGAGATAGTCGGTCTTAAGCCCCGTGTCATCCTGATAACGTCCCAGCCCCTGCTGACAGGCCGGACAGGCCGTAAGCAACTTGACCGAGTCGTCTTCGACCCGCTCGCGTCCGGTCAGGGCCCGGATGCCTTCGATCAGCTCCTCCTGTTTGCGGAAGCGTACCTGGTTGGCGATGTCGGGCCGGGTGGCGCCGAGGGTCCCGGCCTCGCCGCAACAGCGATCCGAGAGCCGCACCGGCTGGCCCATCAGACTGGCCGCGACCCTAAGCGGTGCATAGGTCTTCATCGGGGTATGACAGGGGTCGTGATAGAGATACTGCACGCCCATCGTGCCCTCCAAGGTGACGCCCCGTTCCATCAGCCACTCATGGATGTCGAGCAGGCGACACCCAGGGAAGATGCGCTCGAACTCGTAGGTGAGCAACTGATCCATGCAGGTGCCGCAAGAGACGATCACGGTGTCGATATCCAAATAGTTCAGGGTATTGGCCACGCGATGGAACAGCACACGATTCTCCATGGTGATCCGGCGTCCGCGTTCTTCGAGACCAGCCGCGCCCTGCGGATAACCGCAGCACAGGTACCCTGGCGGTAGCACGGTCTGTACCCCCTGCCCCCAGAGCAGGGCGAGCGTGGCCAGACCGATATCCGAATACAGTCGCTCCGAGCCGCAGCCGGGGAAGTAAAAGACGGCCTCGGCCTCCTCGGCCAGGCGCGGGTCACGCAGGATCGGCACCTGGGTGCGGTCTTCCAGTTGCAGCACCTCGCGGAAGGTGCGCTTGGGCAAGGGGACGTGTAATGAGCGCCCGACCAGCTCGACCATCTGACCAGCGAGCGCCGGGTGCCCAGTGGTCGAGCCGGGCTGAGCGATACGCTTCTGCGTCAATCCCAGGGTCTTGGCCAGACGATGGGCCTGATTCAGGGCCTTAAAGCCCCATTCGGCCAGCCCCAGGCGCATCAAGCGAATCGCACGCGGATCGGCGCGGTTCAAGAACTGCATCGCCGCCCAGGCACCCGGACTGAAGCGCATCTGATGGCGTTCGACCAGGATGCGGCGCAGGCGCATGGTCACGGCGCCGAAGTCGATCTTGACCGGGCAGGGGGGCAGACACTTGTGACAGACGGTGCAGTGATCGGCGAGGTCGTTCATGGCCTCGAAATGACGCCGCGACAGCCCCCTCCGGGTCTGCTCTTCATACAGAAAGGCCTCGATGATCAGCCCAGTGCCGAGGATCTTGTTGCGCGGTGAATAAAGCAGATTGGCGCGCGGGACATGGGTCATGCACTGGGGCTTGCACTTGCCGCAGCGCAGACAGTGCTTGACCGCGTCGTTGAGCGCGCCGAGCTCGGTCTCTTCCAGGATGATCGCCTCCTGCTCGACCAGGCGCAGCGAGGGGGTGTAGGCCCTGTCTAGCCCTGATCCCGGCATCAGCTTGCCGCGATTGAACACCTGCTGCGGATCGACGCGCTGCTTATAGGCGACGAAGGCCGCGAGCTTCTCCGGTTCCAAGAATTGGAGCTTGGTGATCCCGATGCCGTGTTCACCCGAGATGACCCCGCCGAGTCCGGTCGCCAGAGTCATGATGCGTGCCACCACCCGGTCGGCCTCCTGGAGCATGGCGTAATCAGACGAATGGACCGGGATGTTGGTGTGGACGTTGCCGTCACCGGCATGCATGTGCAGGGCGACGAACAGACGCGATTCGCGTACCTGACGATGGATGGCGTGCAGACGCTCGCGTACCGAGGCCCACTCCTGACCTGAGAAGATCTCGTTCAAAGGTCCTCTGACCTCGGCGCGGAGCGACTGGCGCAGATCGCGACGCAGCATCAGATTCGCGAGGGTGTCGCCTGGTCGTAGTCGTGACCGTGCGGTCGCGTCGAGCAGATCGAGCACCTCAGCGGCCGGTCGGTCGAGCTGGTCCAAGATGGCCTGCCAACGGGTACGCACCTGTTGCACCAGGTCGTGCGCGGCCTTGCGTTTGGACTCCAAGATGGCGCGCGCCTCGTCTGAGCCCTCATCATCCCCGAATGGTATCGAGGGCAGCTCGGCGTCCAGATAGGCGAGGATCGCCGCCAAGATGGCGTCCTTGTTCTTGATCGACTGTTCGATATTGATCCGCTCGATCCCCCGGCTGTAGTCGGCGAGCCGCTCGAGCGGGATGACCACGTCTTCGTTGATCTTGAAGGCATTGGTATGGCGCGAGATGGCCGCCGTGCGCGCACGGTCGAGCCAAAACCGCTTGCGCGCCTCGGGGCTGATGGCGATAAAACACTCGCCCTGGCGGCGGCGGGCGATGGCGACCACCTGCTCGGCGGCGGCGCTGAGGGCGGCCTCGTCGTCGCTGACCAGATCGGCGATCAGGACCATCTTCGGCAGCTCGCGCCGGGCCGACTTGGTCGCATAGCCGACAGCGCGTACATAGCGTTCGTCGAGGTGTTCCAGACCGGCGATCTGCACATCCGGACGCGACTCGATCAGGGCCTTGATCTCGACGATCGCCGGGACCGCCAGGTCCAGGTCGGTGCCGAAGAACTCCAGACACAGGGTGCGCACCTGTCCTGGCATCCGATGCAGCACGAAGCGTGCCGAGGTGATGATGCCGTCGCAGCCCTCTTTCTGTACCCCAGGCAGTCCGGAAAGGAACTTGTCGGTCACGTCCTTGCCGAGTCCAACCGTGCGGAAGCTCGATCCGGGTATCTCCAGGATCTCGGGCTCGCCGCGCGGGGTCTTGCCATCTGGGGCAAGGCGCGAGAGCCGGAAGCGCACCCGCTCCTGATCGTGGATCCGGCCTAGGTTGTGATCCAGACGCTCGATCGCAAGCCACTCGGCCTGGGGGGTGACCATGCGCCAAGAGACCAGATTGTCGAGCGCCGTCCCCCAGAGCACCGCCTTCTTGCCGCCGGCATTCATGGCGATGTTGCCGCCGATGCAGGAGGCGTCCTGCGAGGTCGGATCGACCGCAAATACCAGCCCGTGGGACTCGGCCAGATCCGCCACCCGGCGCGTCACCACCCCGGCCTCGCATTGCACCGTCGGGACCAGACCCTCGACGCCTGGCAGCCTCACCCACTCGACCTCCGAGAGCCGGTCGAGCTTTTCGGTATTGATGACGGCGGTCAGTGGATGCAGGGGCACGGCCGAGCCGGTATAACCGGTGCCGCCGCCGCGCGGGATGAGCGTCAGGCCGCAGTCGATACAGGCGCGCACGATGGGCGCGACCTCGGCCTCGGTATCGGGCGTGATGACCACGAATGGCAGCTCGACGCGCCAGTCGGTGGCATCGGTGGCGTGCGAGACGCGCGCCAGGCCCCCGAAATCGAGATTGTCGGGGCGCGTGATCCCGGCGAGCGCCTGCCGCAGACGCGCGCGCTGGCGCCTCTCCTCTTCGAACCAATCGCCGAAACGCCGTACCGCCGCGCGGGTCGCGGCCAGCAGTTCGGCCGCACGCTGGTTGCCGTTCAGCCGCCGCTCGAACTGATCGAGCCGATGATCGAGCGCCTGGAGCAGCAGGCGGCGGCGCTTGAGGTCGCCGAGCAGGTCGTCTTGCAGGTAGGGATTACGGGTCACGACCCACATGTCGCCTAGCACCTCAAACAGCATCCGCGCCGAGCGCCCGGTGCGGCGCGTGCCGCGCAGCTCCTCGATCAGACGCCACATCGGCTCACCGAGAAACCGGATGACGATCTCGCGATCAGAGAAGGAGGTGTAGTTGTAGGGGATCTCGCGAAGACGGGCGGCGGAATCTGGCATGGGGACTGAACCAAGGCTGGGATTTTTGCAGTGCACAAATCTTACTGCAAATCCCTCGGGCAGCGGCCAGGGTATTTGGCAATCTGTCGAGCAGCCAGGCGATCGCGGTTATTTCAAATCCTGAGGGTCGCCAGCAGGCCTTTTTAAGCATTCGGGATGACCCCCAAAGTGTTGGGCCGACGCGAGCGTCGGAAATGCCGCCCTTGGATCCCACACCGGACAACCGTGCAGTGCGGGCGCGACTATACCGGCTGATCCTGATTGGAGACAGCCGCTGCCAGCCAGTCCTCCAGTCGCTCGATCGGCATGGGACGCGCAAACAAAAACCCCTGCCCCTCCTGGCAGCCCAGGGACAAGAGGTGCTGGCGCTGCGCCTCGGTCTCTATCCCCTCGGCGATCAGGGTCAGGTTGCACTGCTGACCGAGCGCGACGATGAGCGGCAGGATCCCGCCCTGGGTCGGCGTCGCCGCAGGCTCGCTGATGAAGGAGCGATCGATCTTCAAGCGATCGATCTGGAGCTGCCTGAGCACGCTCAGTGACGAATAGCCGGTGCCGAAATCGTCCACGGCGACCCTGATGCCCAGGCCACGGATCTCGGCCAGTTTGGCGTTGAGCCCTTCGACATGCTCGATGGCGAGCGATTCGGTCAATTCCAGTTCGATCTGGCTGGCGGTGACCTGAGTCTCGGTGAGGATGTGCTTGAGCATGGGCACGAACCCGGGTTCGCGAAACTGGGCATGCGAGACATTGATCGCCATCCGCAACCCGGCGTGACCGCGTTCGCTCAAACGACGGAGCTCTCGGCAGGCGGTACGGAGCACCCATTCGCCGAGCGGCACGATCAATCCAGACTGTTCGGCGAGCGGGATGAACTGATCGGGGGGGACCCAATGCCCAGGCTCGATCTCCCAGCGCAACAGCGCCTCGGTGCCTGTTACCCGTCCAGTGCTCAATTCGACCAGCGGCTGAAAGACGAGCGAGAGCCGTTCGGACGAAAAGGCGGCGCGCAGGTCGCTCAGCATCCGCATGCGCTTGCGCGCGGCCTGGCCGAGCGTCTCTGAAAAATGGCTCGTCTTGCCCCGCGCAAGCCGCTTGCCCTGCTTGAGCGCGATCCCGGCATCTTTGAGCAGGTCCTCGCCCTTGGCCGGTTGGCCATTTAACGCCATCAGACTGCTGGTGGCCGAGAGGCGCAGGGTCTCATCACGCACCCTGAGCGGTTCACCGAAGACCTGCTGGATCCGCTCGGGGGTGATCAGGTCGCCCGGCCCGAACAGACCAAAGGCATCGCCCGCCACCCGCGCCAAGACCACTTCAGGGCCAAAGGTCTGGGCCAGGCGTTCGGCCACGGCCTTGAGCACCTCATCGCCGAAATGGTGATCCAGGGTGGTGGCGATATGGGCGAAGTCGTCGAGGTCCAGCAGCGCCAGCGCCATATCCGGCTCGCCGCCCCGCGCTTCGAGGAGCTGGATGAAATGATGCCGGTTGGGCAACCCCGTGAGCGGGTCGTAATAGGCGAGCTGAAACAGCCGGTCGTGCAGCAGGACGTTTTCGAAGCCCACCGAGATATTGGCGCAGAAGACCTCCAGCAGATGGCGATCCAGGCGGCTCGGTTCACCCACCCGGGGGAGATAGGCGGCCAGGCCCTGGGCCTCGCCGGACTCGAAGTACAGACAGATCCCCGGGTCGAACCTGTGACGCCTCTCGCGCAGACACCGATGGAGCGCCTCGCGGACGGGCGCCTCGGGCAGCTCGGTCAGGGGGCGCTGGAGCATCGCTCGATAGCGTCCGAGGGCGGCGATGACCACTGGACCCGCCTCACCGGAGGGCGACTTAGTGGACGTGGCGCAGATCAGGCCCTCGGGCGCCATATCCAGTAAAGCGCAGACCTGAGTGATGACCCCCTCGGCAAACTGGGGCAGGGCGCGCCGCTGGATCAGGTCCGTGCTGGCCGCGACGATCAATTCCAGACCCCGACGGCCAAGCTCGATCTGGCGGAGCTGGGCATAGGACCGGATGGCCACCGTCAGACTGGTGATCAGACGCACCCGCGTCAGCTCGGATTTGGTGCGGTAATCGCTGATATCAAAGGAGCGGATGGTCTCGATCTCGGGCGCATGACCGGGCTGGCCGGTGCGCAGGATGATGCGGATGAGCGGATTGTCGAGATCGCGGCGAATCCAGTGCACGAGCCGCAGCCCGGCGTCTTCCGACTCCATGACCACATCCAGCAGCACGACGGCCACCTCTGGGCCCCGCGCCAGGATGGTGCGCGCCTCTTGGGCGGAATAGGCGCGGAGAAAGGCGAGCGGACGACCCTCGATCATCAGGTCGCGCAGGGCGAGCAGGGTCGCCTCATGGACATCGGGTTCATCATCGACGATCAGGATCCGCCAGGGATCGATCGGGCCTTCGGGTGCCTCATCCACTGGCTCAGCGATGAACTGGACGACCTGATCGTCATCCAGTGCAAGGGCGTTGTTACTCATGGGGGGCTCCACTGGGGGCTTGGTTTGGGCAATCGGGGTCGGTGGCGAGGGTCTGGGGTGCGACCAGGGGCAGTGTGATCTCAAACACCGTGCCCTGACCCGGGGTGCTCTGGACCGAGATGGAACCGCCGAGGAGCCCGGTCACCAGGTTATAGACGATGTGCAGCCCCAGACCGCTACCGCCCTGTCCCAGACGGGTGGTGAAAAAGGGGTCGAAGATCCGACCCAGGTCTTGCGGCGGGATGCCGTTGCCGTCGTCACTGACCCGGATGAGGATGAAACCGGGCGCGGCGGGGCGGGCCTCGATCCGGATACAGCCCTGGGTGCGCCCCTCGAAGGCGTGGATCAGCGCGTTCTGCACCAGATTGATGAACACCTGACCCAGGGGGCCGGGGAAGCTGTCGCAACGGATCCCCGGGGCGATGTCCACCTCCAGCCTGGCCGGTGAGCGGCGCAGACGCGGCTGGAAGCTCAGGGCGATCTCGCGTGTCACCTCGTCCAAGCTAAAGACCCGGCGCTGATAGCTCGCCTGATCCACGGCGACCTGCTTGAAGCTACTGATCAGCTCGCCGGCGCGGTGAAGGCTGCGCAGCAGGATGTCGCTGCTGTCGCGCACGGTATCGACAAAGCGCTGCAAGGCCGACCGGCTCAGTCCTGTCGCCATCTGTTCCCGAAACCCCCGCTCCTGGTCGGACAGGGTGCTGGCCAGCATCACGGCGTTGCCGATGGGGGTGTTCAATTCATGGGCGATGCCGGCCACCAGGTCATCCAGGGCCGCGAGCTTCTCCGACTGGACCAGACTGGCCTGCGCCCGTTCGAGACGGGCCAGGGTCTCGCTCAGATCGCGCGTGCGTTCGGCCACGCGCTGCTCCAATTCGAGGTTGTGGGCGGCGATCCTGGCCTGCGCCTGGGCGAGCTCATGATTGAGCCGCGCCAGACGCCGGTTCCAGGTCAAGACGATCCAGAGGATGACGCCGGCGATGCCGATCACCCCGGCGACGATCTTCCACAACAGGACATAGTCGAACACCCGCTCATAGCGGATCGAGAGCCAATGGTTGACGATTGCCTGACGCTGGCTCTGGGGCATGGCATCGAGCGCGGCCTGCAAGACCCCCCTGAGCCAGGGCTCATCGCGGCGCGTGGCAATGGACAGGTCCCAGGATAACTGCTGGCTGTCTTCCAACTGGCCGGCGATCTTGATGCCCTGGATGGCCTGGGTCTGGATGCGATAGGCGATCGTCGGCAGTGCATCGATGAACCCAAACAGCCGGCCCTGCTGGACCTGTCTTAGCCCTTCCTCGACAGTGGCGACCTCCTGGAGCCGGATACCGGGATAGCGCACCCTCAGGACCTCGCTCATGGCATGGCCCCGGGTGATGCCGAAGGTCTCACCCAGGACGGATTCGAGATCATTGATAAAGACCTGATGGTCCTGGGTGGCGATCACCGAACGGAAGGAGAGATAGGGGGTGGTGAAATCCAGGAAGGCGCGCCGGTCCGGGGTCTCCATGGCCGCGGATAACAGGTCGCACCGTCGCTCCCGGATGAAGCTGAGCGACTCCTCCCAGGAGGCGGTCGGCGTCAGCACGAAGTCGATGTCCAAGAGCGCGGCGAGACGGGCGAACACATCGGCCACCATGCCCTCATGGCGCCCCTCCGCGTTGATGCGCTCGATGGGCATCCAATCGGGATCGACGCACAACCTGAGCGGGCCCCTGCGCTGGAGGAGGTCGAGCTGGCCGGGTGAGAGCGCGACCTGAGTAGAGCGATCGCCGGCACCGAACCAGCGCTCCTGGAGGTGCCGGATCTGGTCTGGCGTCAGCGCGGCCAGGGCCTGATCGAGGATCGACTGCAGGATCGGCCAATCGTTGCGCGTGGCAACATACAGGGCCGCGAGCTCACCGCCCTTGTCTTCCCGGCTCCACACCCCCTGGACCCTGAGACCGACATAGCCGAGACGCGCGAGGTGATAGTTCAGGACATTGGTGAAGTCGGTGGTGAAATCGGCCTCGCACTGCGCCACCAAGGCGATGGCCTCCTGGAGGTTGGTGGTCTCGATGATCCTGAATCGATCGCCAAAGCGTCGCTTCAAAAGTTCGGTCTGTTCCCAACCCCTGGGCGATGCCGCCACCGAACCGAATAGGTCAGCGATGGAGCGGACCTCTGGGTGATCGCGACGGGTCAGGAACTGATTAACGCCCCGGATGATGGGGACCGAGAAGTTCGCGCACTCCAGCAATCTCTGAGGCCTGTCAGCGGCGTGCAGCACATCGATCTGGCGTGCGCACAGTCGCTCGACCAGCTCCTCCCAGCTTTTGCCCTGGACGAACTCGAAGGTGACACCGATCCGGGCCGAGAGCAGCTGCATCAGATCGACCGAATAGCCCTGGGGCCGACCGTGCTCGAAATAATCGTAAGGGGGCCAGTCGCGTTCATTGCTGACCCGGATCACCGGATGGGCCTGGAGAAAGGCGCGCTCGTCCGCCGTCAGCTCGAGCGGGGCCTCGGATCCGACCTCGCTGGATATCCCCAGCGCCGGGATGCTCAGCAGGACCCAAGACAGCCAACATGATGCGAGTCGATTCACGCACACCCTCGATCAACTCAAGGTTCGATGATCCGCAGCCCTGGTACGGACTCGAAGGCCCAGCCATTCAAAACGAAAGGTTCGACCCATGGTGAATACTAGGACGGGATCGCCGGACTCATCGCCCAGGGTCGTGCCGCTGAGGCCCAGCGCGAGATCGAAGCCGGCGTAGGCGGTTTTATTCATGACCTGCCAGTGCAGATAGTGGTCCCGATCACCGTCCCAGGCAAAGCGGTCGGCGTCGAGACTGGTGGATCGGCTGAGTTGGGCCGCGATCGTCCAGCGGTCGTTGATCTCGAAGTCCTTGTGCAGCATGACCACCAGATGGCCGACACCCAGCCCGGAATAGTCGTGGCTATACCAGAGGTTCAGGTTGACCCCGGCGATCCCGAGTTTGAGATAGACCTCCGGGTAGTTGCTCTCCGAGCTGTCGCCTCCACCGTGGTAGGTATAGAGGGCAAGCCCCACATCGACCGAGGAGCCGGGTCGAAACTCGAAGCGATATCCCAGCGAGCCATCCACTTCTGCCGCGGTGTCGTCACCGAAATCGACGTTCGAGGCCCAAAGGCCCGCATACAGGCCCGAAACCCCGGACCAGTCCAGACCGGCCTGGGCGGACGGTTGATGACCGGTTTGCGTCACCCCGTTGAACAGATAATCGCTGGCCCCGGTGAGGGTCACGGACCAGTCCGCCCCGGCCGTGCCGGCGTATCCGGCCACGGCCAGCAGCCATAGAGCGCGTTGGTTCATCGGTTTAGGCCCGGAGTAGATTGAGCTGGGCATCGAGCATCTGGATCGCCCCCTGGGTCTCGAGGACCGCCGACTCGGAGGCCTGGGCCAGATGGGCCAGGTCGCGCGCGGCGTCCCCAATGGCGGTGAGACTGCGATTGATCTCTTCGCTGACCTGGCTTTGTTCCTCGGCGGCCGTGGCCACCTGCTGGGCATGGCCGTCGATGCGCTTGACGTCCAGGACGGCGCGGTCGAGCAGCTCGACACTGCGATGGGTGAAGGCCAGGGTCTGTTCCATCTCCCCGCGGCTGCCCTGGAGCAGTCGTTCTGCGCGCTGCACATCGCCCTGTAACCCCTTGATCAGGTCATCGACGTCCTTGGTCGACTCCTGGGTACGCATGGCCAGGTGGCGGACCTCCTCGGCGACTACGGCAAATCCCCGCCCCTGTTCACCGGCGCGCGCGGCCTCGATCGCGGCATTGAGCGCCAACAGATTGGTGCGCCCGGCGATCTCGCGAATCGTCACCAGGATCCCATCGATCGCCCGACTGCGCTCGACGACCTGATGCATCTGACTGGAGGCCTCCTCGACCGACTGCGACAGCAGACCGACCTTGTCTTTGGTGCTATTGAGCGCCTGTTGGGTGCGATCGATATGGTCCGCCGCCTCGTGCGCGGTATCCGCCGTCTGGTGGGCCAGATTGGCCACCTCGCTGGAGGCGCTTGCCATCTGGGTCATGGCGGTCGCCACGCTGTCGATCTGGGCATTCTGGGTCGCGCTGGCCTGTCCGACCCGACGGGCATAGTCGCTCAGGTCGGTAGAACGCTGGGCCAGGGTCCGGCTGTGTTCCTTCATGACCAGGATCATCTGCCGCAGCTTATCGATGAAGCGGTTGATGTTCTTACCCAATTCGATCAGTTCGAGGTGATGCTGTACCCTGACCTTGACGGTCAGATCGCCTTCTGCTGAGGCCAAGGACTGCATGCCCTGGGCGAGCTGTGCCAATGGATGGGTGATGGTCCGGATCAGGACCACCATGACGATCAGGCCGAGCAGGGTCATGACCAGGGTACCGGCAATCAGCCCCAGGGTCGCCAGGCCGGTACCGGAACGCAGGTCGCGCTCCAGATCCCTGACCGCTGCCAGGATCTCCGCCTCAGGGACCGAGATGACCAGGGTCCAGGAGGCGTTCGCGATCGGGATCCTCAGGACGTGCAGCCAGAGGTCACCGCTCTTGCTCTGGCCAGGGGTCGTGACGGCGGTCGCCAGTTTGGGCGCGACATCGCTCAGACGCTTGCCGAGCTGATCCGGGAAGCGGGTCGCCGCAACGATCAACCCCTGCTGACTGACCAGCATCAGATCGCCCTGACCGCGAAACAGCCGTTTGGCGATCGCGGCGGACGCGGTCTGGAGCACCGAGAGGTTGATGTCGTGCCCCACCACGCCGATGAAGGTCCGGTTGACGATGAGCGGCAGGGTGAGACTGATCATCAGCTCCTTGTAACCAGGGCTGATCTCATAGAGATAGGGGTTGGTGATACAGGTCTGCAGACGCTCCTTGGGACAGAGATACCACTCGGACTCACGCTGTCCATATTCGTTGCGTGTCTCGAGATATTTCTCGCCCGGGTCTGGGGTTTCATGGAAGGTGAGTGAGTCGCCCTCGCGGGTGAAATAGAGCTCGATGGTGCCGGTCTTGGAGCTGTGGGCGAGGGTGCCTGCGTATTCGCTGTCCCGGCCGTCATAGCCGTTTGGTTCGAATTGGGCGTAGGCAGAGCTGATGGTGGGATTGCTCTCCAGGGTAGCGCGCACCATCTGTTTCAATTGGTCCCGTCCATAGGGGGCAGTCTCGCCTGCACCGAGGGCAGAGCTTGCGATCTGGTGTTGCAGGACCGAGGCGCTCGCGATGGCCGAGGCCAAGAGCCGCTGGATCTCCTGACCGGTGCCGAGCGCGGTCTCGTGCATGAGCGCCTCGGCCTGTCGCGCGAGGTTGAGGGTCATGGAGTCGGTGGCGGTCTGGATCGCCCCGCTAAAGATCCGGGTCGCGAGCAGGATGATGGTGCCTGCCGTCAGCACCAGGATCATCCCCGTTGCCAGCAGCAATTTCAGGCGTAGGCTGAGTGTCCGCATAGCGATACCTTCTCACGTAACCCATTGATTTTGTAGGAGAGGCTTTAGCCGCGATTGAGAGGCACGCGATTTATTCAGCACTTCCCTAAGGAAGGAAAGGGTCGGATTGAAGGCAATAAGCGATTGATTTCGCCCAGCCTCACCCGCCCCCCTGTAAACAGGGAGAGCGGGGATCTACAGGTAGAGTTCAGGTCCCTGTCATCGCCTAAGAACAGGATGGGATCTCTGACTCAGGCCCATTGACCGAACGCAGTCGATTGCGCTGGCAGAGTCTAGCCGTCGAGTATGAAGGCCATATTAAACCTGGTCTTCGAGCCCCCTGTTCGACGCGGGCCCCATTGGAATGGCAAGTTCAATGGATCGAGGCGATAACCCAGGTCGCGCCAGGTCATAGAGCGGAGGGTCTGATCCCGTCTCGCGCAACACCCTGTCGCGCGCCCGGCAGGTGTCGGTCTGAGGCGTGACGCTCAGGGGCCGTGTCTGTGGGTGTTCTAGGGAGATGCTGATTGATTCTGTTCGCGGCCAAAGTTGCTCCTGCAACCCATTGATTGTGTCGGAGCGGCCTTAGCCGCGATTCGGTGAGACGCGATTGATTCAGAGTTTCTTTAGCCGAGCCGGCCCCGGACCGACATCCCGACCCTGTAGCCCGACTCGCCGGTCCAGTAGCCGTCGCACAGGCCGGACGGTGCCCAGCTGCGCAGACGCGCCGTACCCTCGGCCAGGTCGAGATCCCCGTTCAGACAGTCTGCGAAGGTACGGACGATCGCGGCGGTGTGTTTGGATTGGGGGCTGATCCTCAGTAGATCCACACCCAGGGCGCGTACCTCCTCGAGTGCTGGAAGCAGATTATGGGTGCCGGCCGACTGGGTCTGGATGCCGTTGAGGCTCAGGAACTCTTGGCCCTCCTGGGTCGTGACCAGCAGTCCGTCTGGATAGTCGCCACAGCAGAACGCGCAGTTGTCCTTGCCCAGCCCCCGGTTGTAGGCCGTAAAACAGCGCGCCGAATAGGCCAGCGGCAGACGACCGAAGGCAAAGAGCTCGCACTCGACCCCCGGTGGACGGTACCGGAGCAGATCGGCGAGCGTCTCTCGACCCAGCTCGACCGGCATCACCCAGCGTTTGAGTCCACACTTGACGAGAAAGGCAAGCGTGCGCTGGTTGTAGAGATTGATCGAATGGCCGGCGACGAAGGGTCGGCCTTCGAGGAACTCGAGCGCGGCCAGGTCACCGGCCTCGATCAGAAATCGCTCGTCAGCACAGATCCGCCTGAGGGTCTTCAGTTCACCCTCGGACTCGATCAAGGCCAGGGTCGAGATCACCGCCTGCTTGCCGGCGGCGGTCACGCGCTCGGCCAGTTCCCAATAGTCCTCGGGCTTGAGCTGACGGCGCTTAGAACAGATGGTCTCGCCCAGATAGATGACATCCACCGGGGTCTCGAGCAGCTCGGCATAGAAGTCGAACACCTGCTCGCGTGGCCAGAGATAGAGGATGGGACCGAGTGACAGCCGGGGTCTTGAGGGTGTGTTATTCAAAGATGACATGGGGGTCAGTTTGGGATTAATCGATGCAGGAAGCAGGCTCGCCGGGCGCCGCTGGCCGCTGGTTGCTAAACGCTCACTCAATGCCAGGTGCGCTCGTAGGGGCCGATGGTGGTCTGTGCCCCCTCGGAGACCTGCGCCAGGATCTGATTCCAGCGCTCCTTGGGCCGGAACGCCTGTGGGTTGCGCAGGCAGGCGTCGATCGCCTCACGCCAGACCTGGGTGACCTGGGTCACATAGCGGGTGCTGCGCTGGCGCCCCTCGATCTTGATGGCGCTCACGCCCGCGGCCAGGATCTCGGGCAGGATGTCGAGGGTGTTGAGGCTGGTCGGCTCCTCGATGGCGTGACGCAATGCGCCCTCGACCCGGTAGCGCCCCTTGCAGATGGTCGGGTAGCCGGCGGCCTCGCCGTGCGAACGCCGCTCCAGCAGCACCCCGCCGAGGCGCGTCTCCTGACCCTGGGGCGTGTCGCGCCACTCCACATGCGCCGCCGGCGAGCAGGCGCCGAAGGTGTTGGGCGACTGACCGCTGGCGTAGGACGAGAGCAGACAGCGCCCCTCGACCATCACGCACAGACTGCCGAAGCCGAAGATCTCGACGGGGACCGTCGTTTCCTGGATCAGATGCGCGACCTGGGCGAGCGACAGCACGCGCGGCACCACCACGCGCTTGATGCCGAAATGACGCTGCATGAAGCCGATCGCGGCCGGATTGGTGGCCGACCCCTGGACCGACAGATGCAGATTGACGTTCGGATGGCGCTCAGCGGCATAGTCGAGCACGCCCATGTCGGCGAGGATGATGGCATCGACCCCCAAACCGGCGGCGCGGTCGACGGCCGCCGTCCAGCGCCCCCAGCCCTTGGGCTGGGCATAGGTGTTGATGGCGACGAACACCTTGACCTGACGGTCATGGGCGTATTTGACGCCCTCGGCGATCTGCTTGTCGTTGAAGTTGAGGCCGGCAAAGTGGCGCGCGTTGGTGTCGTCGCGAAAACCGATGTAGACGGCATCGGCGCCATTGTCGACGGCGGCCTTGAGCATCGGCAGATTGCCGGCGGGACAGACGAGTTCCATGGTGTGGGCCCCCGGAGATCAAGCGGTATTGACGAGTCGATGGGTGGAAAGGGTATCGGCGCGGTCGCCTTGGCGGGTGCCGCGACGAAACAGTTCGGCCTCGATGGCGTTGAGCACCGCCCATTTGCGGCTACACCAGTCAGGCGCAAGCAGGATAGCGCGCTCGGCCGTCCCGGTCAGGCGATGATAGACCACGCTCACCGGTGTGCGCTCGATCAGATCGGCGCAGATGGCGACATAGTCGTCCAGGGCGAGTGGGGTATAGTCGCCGCGGCGCCAGTCGCTGGCCAGCCGGGTGTGGCGGACCACATGCAGCGGGTGGATCTTGAGCCCCTCGACGCCCAGCTCCAACACCCGGTCGAGGGTGGCGAGCGCCTCTGCATGGCCCTCGCCCGGCAGCCCAACGATGAGATGGGTGCAGATGGGGATGCCACGCCGATGCGCCGCCGTCACCGCCACGCGATACTCGGCAAAGCCGTGGCCGCGATTGACACGCGCGAGCGTGGCGTCGTTGGCCGACTGCAGACCCAACTCCAGCCACACCTCCTTGCCGCGCGCGCGATACCCGGCGAGCAGATCGAGCACGGCCTCAGGCACGCAGTCCGGACGGGTGCCAACCGACAGTCCCACGACGTCCGGGTGTCTGAGGGTGCTCTCATAGCGTTCGCGCAATACCTCGATCTCGTCATAGGTATTGGTGTAGGTCTGGAAATAGGCCATGAATCGGCGCGCGCCTGTGCGCTTGGCGAGCACGCCGCGTCCAGCGTCGAGCTGTCGATCGAGATCCGGCGGGTGCTTGGCGGTCGGGCCGAAAGAGACATTGTTGCAGAAGGTACAGCCACCATGTCCCTTAGTGCCGTCGCGGTTCGGACAGGTGAAGCCGGCATTGAGCGCGAGCTTGTGTACCCGCTGGCCGTAGCGCGCAAGCAGATACTGACCAAAGGTGTTGACACGCTCGCTGAGCGCGCGATGTGGGGTGGACGAGGAAGGCATGGGGCTGACAGCAACCGAGCGGCAGCGATCGGCATTCGATCCGGATTTGCCAGTATAGATCAATCCTGCCGCCTGCAAAACGCGCGTCCAGGCCGTTCACGGTCAAACAATGGGTCCAACCGAGTGCGGCATCGGTTGTATCCTAAAAGATAGTGGCGTGATCGTCCCCGCCGATCGAATCTCTCAATCCATCGCACCCAGGATCGCCCATTGCGTCAAGCCAGCCACCCACCAGACACGCCCCAGTCCCTGGTCGAGCGCATCAAGACCTGGGGCCAAGCGCTTGGCTTTCAGCAGATCGGCATCACGGATACGGACCTCAGTCAGGTCGAGCCCCTGTTGCTCGACTGGCTGGCACGCGGCCATCACGGCGAGATGGACTACATGGCCAGGTATGGCGTCAAGCGCGCGCGCCCGGCCGAACTCGTCCCCGGCACCCTGAGCGTGATCTCGGCGCGGATGGACTACCTGCCTGAGTCTCGCGCAACCCTCCATGAACGGCTTGCCGACCCGGCTGGTGCCTTCATCTCGCGCTATGCGCTCGGACGCGACTATCACAAAGTCCTGCGCCAGCGCCTGCAACGGCTGGCCGACCGGCTCGCCGCCCATATCGGGCCTTTCGGCTATCGCGTCTTCGTCGATTCGGCACCGGTGATGGAAAAACCGCTGGCCGAAAAGGCCGGACTCGGCTGGATCGGCAAGCACAGCAACCTAGTCAATCCGCGCGCCGGCTCGTGGTTTTTCCTCGGCGAGATCTACACCGACCTTAAGCTCCCGCCCGATCGTCCGATGCGCGACCATTGCGGACGTTGCCGCGCCTGTCTCGATGCCTGCCCGACTGGGGCCATCGTCGCGCCCTATCAGGTCGATGGACGGCGCTGTATCTCCTATCTGACGATCGAGCTCAAGGGATCCATTCCGGAACAGCTGCGACCGCTGATCGGCAACCGGATCTACGGCTGCGACGACTGCCAGCTCGTCTGTCCCTGGAACAGGTTCGCCCAACTCACGGCAGAGTCCGACTTTCGACCCCGTCATGGACTGGACACCGCCACCCTGATCGCACTCTTCACCTGGGACGAGCCGACCTTCCTTGCACGCACTGAAGGGTCGGCGATCCGCCGGCTCGGCCATGAACGCTGGCTGCGCAACCTGGCCGTCGCGCTCGGCAATGCCCCACCCTCCCCCGAAGTCTGGGCCGCGCTTCAGTCCCGCGCTCAGCACCCGAGCCCACTGGTGCGCGAGCACGTGGCCTGGGCGCTGACGCGGGTCGGCTGAGGCATCAGCGACGACAAGAGCGACGCTCGCACAGCCCCCGCTCGACCGCGATCACGGCCGCCTCGACCCGTGAATGCACCTCCAGCTTGCGCAGGATCGCCTTCACATGCAGCTTGACCGTGCCCTCCGAGATCCCCAATGCCCGCGCGATGGCCTTGTTGCTCTGGCCCTCGGCCAGGTGACAGAAGATCTCGTGCTCGCGCGGGGTCAGGTCCGCCGCACCGCCGCTTGCGACCGGCGCCGGACTGGAGTCACCCCGGACCGCCCGCGCCAGGATCCCGGTCAGCTCGGGTGCGACCACGGTGTGCCCCTGGACGATCTCGCCGAGTGCGGCGATCAGGGCATCCGGCTCCATGTCCTTGAGCAGATAGCCCTGGGCCCCGCTCTGGAGCGATTCGATCACATCCCGCTCCTCGGCGCTGGTGGTCAACATGGCGATCGGCATGGTCTGATGGGCCGCCCGTAACAGGCGCAGGAGTTTCAGCCCATCAAGCCCTGGCATCCGCATGTCCAGCAGCACCACATCGGGTCGGGTCGCCGCCACCTGCTCCAGCCCGGCATTCGAGTCGCCCACGGCGGCCACGACCTCGATGCCGCGCCGCTCCAGCAATTCCTGAAGACCGAAGCGGAAGAGTGCATGGTCGTCGATCAGGAGTACGCGCATCGATCCGTCTCCAAGCCCTGAGTCTGATGACGCCCCAGACGCCGCCCCGCCTCAAAGAGGATCTCCACCCGCGTCCCCTCCCCCGGCTCGCTCTCGATGTGCAGCTCGGCGCCGATCCGCCGCGCGCGCTCCTCCAGGATCGAGAGCCCGATGCGCTCGCCCAAGGCGGATTGGGCGTCCGGCAGACTAAAGCCGACCCCATCGTCCTCGATCAACAACACATACCGCCCGCCGGCCTCGCGCGTCAGCAGGACCCGCACCGTATGGGCCTGGGCATGCTTGCGGATGTTGGCCAGCGCCTCCTGGGCGATGCGCAACAATTGCAGCTCTTCGGTGGCCGAGAGCTCGAAGGGTCGGGTGTCGTTCTGGAACAGGACATGGACACCGGTCTCGCGCCCGAGCCGCTGGGTGAGCTGTTCGAGCGCCGGCACCAGCCCCTGACGATCGAGCGGCGCGCGAAAGCTCGCCAACAGCTCGCGCAGCTCGGTGTGGGCCTCGTCGAGGCCATTGCGGATGCGCGTGAGATCGTTGCGTGCCTCGGACGGGATGGGGCAGCCGGCGAGCGCGTCGTCGAGCATCCGGAACTGGAGACGCAGACTGGCCAGGGTCTGGGCCAAGGAGTCATGCAGCTCGTGGGCGAGCGCATTGCGCTCCTCGATGATCGACAACCGGCGCGCCTCGGCATCCGAACGCTGCTTGGCGATGGCCACGCCTAGATGATGGCCGACCGTAAACAGCAGCTCCAGGATGTCTTCGCGCCCCTTCAGTCCGGGTGGATCGAGGAACAGGGTATAGATCCCAAGCAACTCGTCGCGATGCTCCAGGGGTACAGTGACCACCTCGATCTCGGAACTGGCGAACATGCGCCGGCCATAGAGACGCGAACAGTAACGGGCATCGTTGTCGCACAGGATGTCGCCGGGCGCGAGCACATTGCCGCACAGACAGAGATCGACCGGGGTCATGTCCGACTCGCAGACCAGATCGTCGTTCAAGCCGATGGATCCGATCAGACGCCGCGTCCCATCCGGTAGCACCAGACGCACGGTCGCAGCACGGGCATTGATCATCTCCTTGAGTACACGCAAAAAGCGTAGCACCAATTCCTCGACGCTCTCGGTCTGATGGATGCCGGCGGCCACGTCGTAGAGGATCTTGAGCGAGGCGGTCTTTTGGGCCAGACGCCGGGTCTGGCGCGCCACACGATCATCCATGTCCTCATAGAGGCCGGTCAGCTCCTCGTTGAGACTACGGATGTCCTGGGCGATCCCCTGCAACACCCCCGTCTCGGTCAGGCTGTCGCCGGCGCCGGGCTCGCCCTGGCAGACCTGGGTCAGCGAACGCTCCAGGCGTGCCAGCGGACGCAACAACCGATCGCGCAACCGCCGCCACACGAGCGCGACCGCGACCACCGCCAAGGCCGTCACTCCAAGCAGACCCCAGCGCGCCCAGCTCAGCTCGGGCCGGACACTCAGAACGGCAAGAGACACCACAAGGCCGATGAGCGCCGAAGCCAGCACCCAGAGCGGGGGCGTTAGACCTGTGGCCTGTAGGATCTCGCGGACGCGCCGATCCAGGGTCTCTTCGCCCGGCCATCCGGAATTTGCCACGGTGGACCGGACCGAGCGTCGCGGAGGCGTGGCGATCGTCACTGGGATAAGGCCCCCTCGGGGCGCCCCAGGCGTCTCTGGACGCCGGCCACTAGAGCCAAGGCCGACTCGAAGTCGAATCGCTCGATCAGGCGCCCGAGTTCGGCGTGCTCATCGGGCATGATCGCCGCAAATCGCGCCGACTCTTTTTGATAGAGCGCACGCGCGCGTGCATTGTCATCGCGCAACAGCGCCGCCAGCTCGTCGAGTAGCGTGCGCGTCTGCTCGAGATCGACCTCGAGGCCGACGGCAGAAGGACAGGATGCCTGGGCAGAGGTCTGCGACTGCTCGACGGCGTTACGCAGAGCCCGCAGGGCATGGTCGATGGCGTCGATCGCAACGACCAGTCTGTCGGGGGCGTCAAAGCCCTCGGGACGACGCGCCATCTCGAGCAACTGGGCCTGTTCGGCGATGGCGGTCAAACCCAGGGTGCCCGCCACGCCCTTGAGTCCGTGCGCCAGACGCGCCAGACCCTCGCCGTCGCGGCGCGCCAGCGCCTCGGCAAACAGCCTTGGATCATCGGCATGCGACTCGATGAAGCGCTCGATCAGCTTGAGATATTTCTCCTGACTGCCGAGCAGGCTCGCGAGCCCCTGGCGCAGATCGATCCCCGGCAGCAAGCGAATGGCGGCCAACAGATCGGTACGGCGTGGGCTGGAATAGGCGTGGGAAGACGCCGGATCGGGCGCCCCAGTGGCCGATTGGGATTGGCGCGCCGCCTCCGTATCGGCGGGCTGGAGGCGCGCGGGCAACCAGCGCAGCAGGGCGTTGAACAGATCCAGCGGCTCGACCGGCTTGGACACGAAGTCGTTCATGCCCGCCTCCAGACAGGCGCGCTTATCATCCTCAAAGGCATTGGCCGTGAGCGCAAGGATGGGTGTGTCGTGCCCGCTTGGCAGGGCCCGGATGGCGCGCGTGGCGCCCAGACCATCCATGACCGGCATCTGCACGTCCATGAGGATGAGGTCATAGTCCGCAACCGCGGCCATCTCCAGAGCGACCTGGCCATTCTCGGCGGTCTCGACGCGCAGACCGACGCTGCTGAGCAGTTCCAGGACCACCTCGCGATTGATCGGGTTGTCCTCGGCCAGGAGCACGCGCGCCCCGGCGCAGCGGTCGCGGATCTTGGACTCGGCCGCCAGCCGATGCGCCTGCGTGATCAGCACACCGGGCTGACCGGGCCTGAGCCTGACCTCGAACCAGAAGGTGCTACCCCGTCCCTCGGCGCTCTCGACCCCAACCTCTCCGCCCATCATCTGCACCAATTGCGCCGTGATCGCCAGCCCCAGCCCGGTACCACCATAGCGACGTGTGGTCGAGACATCGGCCTGTTCAAAGGCCTGAAAGAGCCTGGATTGCTTGTCGGGCGCAATGCCGATGCCCGTATCCTCGACCTCGAAACGCACTTGGCACCAGTCGGCGTCACGTCCCAGCAGACGCACCCGGATCGCCACAAAGCCGCTCTGGGTGAACTTGACCGCGTTGCTTGCGTAGTTGAGCAGGGCCTGGCGCAGGCGGGTCATGTCGCCCTGGAGCCAGTGCAGCTCGGGGTCCAGTTCGACCTTCAGGGTTAGACCCTTGGTGCACACCTCGTTGAGGATCATCGATCTGACCTGATCGACCAGCATGGGCACCGAGAAGTCCTCCTCGAACAGTTGCAGCTTGCCGGCCTCGATCTTGGACAGGTCCAGGATGTCATTGATCACAGTCAGCAGATGGCGGGCCGCGTTCTCGATCTTGTCGAGCCGATCGATCTGGGCCTGGTCGGTCAGCTCACGGCGTAGCAGATGGGTCAGGCCCAGGATGGCATTCATCGGGGTGCGGATCTCGTGGCTCATGTTGGCCAGGAAGGTGCTCTTGGCGCGGACTGCGCTCTCGGCCAACTCGGCGCGGCGGGCGAGTTCGGCCTCCATCTCGCGCTGCGGACGGATGTCGCGCGCAAAGCCGACCGTCCCCAACACCTCCCCGCTATCGTCGATGATGGGGGCCTTGAAGGTCTCATAGATGGCGTCCGGATTGGTCCGACTCGGCATCTCTCGGGTGCGTCGACACCGGCTGGCCATGACCTCGGCGTCATCGGCGCAGTAGCGCTCGGCCATCTCGCGCGGCCAGAGGTCATAGTCGGTCAGACCGATGATCTCCTCGGGCGTGCGCCCCTTGGTCTCGGCAAAGACCCGATTGACGGCGACGAACCGCCCCTCGCGGTCCTTCATCCAGGCCAGATAGGGTAGGTTATCGAGCAGGGCCTGGAGCGAGCGCGTCTGCTGGCGCAGCTCCAGGGTGCGCGCCTCGACCAATTCCTCAAGATGGTGGTGGTACTGATCCAGCTCCTCGGTCAAGCGCCGTTGTTCGGTGATGTTTGATTTGACGGCCAGGTAGTGGGTAACCCGCCCGTCGGGCTGATGGATGGGCGAGATGATCGCCAGCTCGGTATAGATCGAGCCGTCCTTGCGCTTGTTGATCAACTCGCCGCGCCAGACCTGGCCGCATAACAAGGAGCCCCACAGATCATCGAAGGTCTCAGGTGGGGTCAGACCGGACTGGAGGATGCGCGGGTTCTGACCGATGACCTCCTCGCGGCTATAGCCAGTGGTGGCGGTGAAAGCGGCATTGACGTATTCGATACAGGCGTCCAGGTCGGTGATGACGATGCTCTCCGGGCTCTGCTCGACCGCCAGCGAATGCTTGATCAGCTCGGACTCGATCCGTTTGCGCTCGGTGATGTCGCGAAAGACCGCGCGGCGCCCGAGATAGCGCCCATCGGCGCTGAACACTGGATTGCAGATGTGCTCGACCCAGCGCTCGCGGCCATCGCGCGCGCACAGCCGTAGCTCCAGACAAACATGATCGCGTTCACGCGAATCGAGCACCGCGGTGAAATGCTGGAGCCAGCGTTCACGATCGGCTGGATGGATCAGGGCCGTGATCAGATGCGGGTCTGCCAAGAACTCCTCGGCCGTATGACCGCTGAGTTCCCGACAGGCGGGGGAGACATAGCGATAGCGCCCCTCGGGGCCGAGCCAATATTCCCAGTCCTGGCTGTGTTCGGCGAGCACCTGGTACTGCTCGCAGCTCTCGCTCAGCCGGCGCGCCTCGCGCTGGCGCTCGACATAGACGGCGATATGCGAGGCCACGGCCTCCAACAGCCCTTGCTCATCGTTCAGGAAGGGGGTGTCGGCGAGCCCTGGGGGCGGCGGCGCGCGATAGGCGAGCTGGATCTCGCCGACGACCAGACCATCGACCCGGATCGGGGCCGTCTGCATCCAGACGGTCGGGGTGAAGCCCGGGGTCTGGTGCTCGAACTCAGGAAGGCAGAGTCGCGCCTCGGCCAGCTCCGGAAACTGCCAGGCCGCCGGCAGACGCTCGACCACCCGCTGTAGCACCTCCTCCAGCGGGGCCTCGTGACGGCTGGTCTCGCGCAGGACCTCGTAGAGCCCACGCATCTCCTTGAGGCGCTCATTGAGTTCGGCCTCACGACGTTGAACCTGCTCGTTTGTGACCTGGAGCGCCCGGCGTTGCTGCACCGCCTCGGTGCGATCGATGATGGCACAGACATACTGGTCGTCCCCCCCTTCCAGATCCAGTAGGGGGGCGATATACAGGTCGCCGATGAAGGGCGCCCCTTCGTCACCCTGGAAGCGGATCTCCGCAAGCCTCAGGGTCTGGTTCCTTTCAGGCAGACGCCGCTTCCAGAGCTCGGCCACCTGACCGCGGTCGGACTCATCGACCAGACGTAGGAAAAAATGCTGACGGAGGTGGGATGGCTTGAGACGGAAGAGGTCCTGGGCGGCATAGTTCACCTCCTGGATCAGGCCCTGGCGGTCGAGCACCAGCTCGGCGATCGGCAGATCGTTGAAGAAGGCGGTGAAACGCTCCAGGGCCAACTGGAGCTGGCGCTGGCTGCGCAAGAGCTCTTCGTTCTGGATCTGGAGCTCCGCCTGGTAGATGCGCAGGCTCTCGACCAGGGCAGCGAGTTCAACGTCGGCACCCTGCAACAATTCTTCGGCAATGTGGAATCGCCCCTGATGCAAAGCCGCCAGGGCACGTTCGCGGATCTCATCGGTGGATAGCCCTTGGCGTCCATCCCGGGGCTCAGTGGAATCCGCCTGATCGAGGCCGCGATCGCCGTCGTTCATGGAACAGTCAAAGATGCGGCTTGATCTGCGGCAAAAGCTCCTCGAAGGTTCTCCCCTGACCGACCTCGCCGATGGCATGCATCTTCCACTCGCCGTTGTGGCGATAGACCTTGGCCATGATCATGGCTGAGTGGTTGCCCTGGCAGCTCAGATCATAGCGGGCGATCTCAGTGTTGTTGACACCATTGAGGATGCGGCAATAGGCGTTGGCCACCTGGGAGAAATCCTGACCTGTGTAGTTGTTGACCGTGAATACCAGGCTCTTGACGTTGGCCGGAACCGCCGTGAGATCGACTTTGATCTGCTCGTCGTCGCCCTCGCCCTCGCCGGTGCGGTTGTCACCTGTGTGATGGATGCTGCCGTCGCGGCTGGTGAGCTGACGAAACCATACCGTGTCGACTAGATTGCCCAAATCGTCGAACAGCAGACACGATGCATCGAGGTCGATGCTGTCGTTTCCCCCACCGCCGAACAGACCGCCCAGAAAACCACCCTTGCCGGACTGAGCAGCATCCCAACCCAGCCCCATGATGATGCGGGTCAGACTGCTTCCGGCTTCTTTCTCAAGCGATATCTTTTGACCTTTCTGAAGACTGATGCCCATGATGGTGACTCCTGGTGATGAACCGCGTCTGGCGCGGCAGGATTGAGTGATTTAGGTAATGACTGAAACGGCTTGAAATCAGCACGTGGTCATTGTCCTTGCTGGGGCCGGAAGATAGACTTGTTGCGCGAGCAGACGACGACCTTGCCCTCGCCGCGAAACCGGATCACCAGCCCTTCGCCAGAGGTCACCGAGTTGACGATCGAGCCGAAGAAGCCGCCACCCGTGCGCGGCATCCCGACCTCGTAGAGCAGACTCGACGACCAGGCCACTGCATGATTGTTGTCGATGACGACATCGCGCCCGCGCGTGACCTCCAGGGTGAAGACCGACCCGAAACCCGACACGGCCAGCTTGCCCTGCCCAACTGCCTCCATGATCACGAAACCGCCGGTGCCACCAAACAAACCACCACCAATTGTATTAAGCCTCGGATTGATGTGCACTCCGGCCTCGGCGGCCAGAAAACTACTGTCGGAGAGCGTGTAGGACGAACCTGGGGTGACGTCGAGCAGTTCGATCGCTCCGGGCATGGTCGGTGCGAGCAGGCAGTCGCCGTCGCCGCCGACCGCCTCGATCTCCTGTTGGAAGAATGACTCGTCGTTGGCCAGACGCCGCAGCAGTGCACGCCCGAGGCCGCCTCGCATCTGGCCCTTCACTTGCAGCGGCTCTTCCATCATGACCATGGCGCCAGACTCGCAGAAGATCCGCTCACCCTTGCTCAGACTCACATGCAGAAACGGATCGATCTCACCAGTGACCGTGAAGGTTGGCATGGCTTGGCCTCCCCGAGCGGATGAAAGCGAATGAGGCGTCTGGCAATCGGCAACCAGCGCTGTTGCTGGAAACCGATCGCCGGAAGCTGGCTGCTTGGGATCAGCCGATGTTGACCCCGTGGTCCTTAGCGAGCGCCGCCAGACCGCCAGCGAAGCCCTGGCCGACGGCCTTGAACTTCCACTCTTCACCGTTGCGGTAGATCTCACCGAAGATCATGGCCGTCTCGGTCGAGTAGTCCTCGGAGAGGTCGAAACGGGCCAGCTCGGTGTTGCTGTCTTTGTTCAGCACGCGCATGAAGGCGTTGCGCACCATGCCGAAGTTCTGTTTGCGGCTCTCGGCCTCATGGATGGTGACGGCAAAGACCACACGCTTCACGCCTGCCTCGACGCCCGGCAGATTGATGGTGATGGTCTCGTCGTCGCCCTCGCCGGCACCCGTGGTGTTGTCGCCTGCGTGGATCACGGCGCCGTCGGGTGAAGTCTTCTGGTTGTAGAAGACGAAGTGACGATCCGACAGGACCTTGCCGTCATCGCCGACCAAGAACACACTGGAGTCGAGATCGAAGGGTGCGCCATCGGTGGAGCGCGCGTCCCAGCCCAGTCCGACCAACACATTGGTCAGACCAGGATCGGTCTTGGTCAGGCTGACGTTACCGCCTTTTTGCAAACTGATGGCCATTGGAGGCTCCTCGTGTTGTGGTGCATTGAATTTAAGGAACTGTGTAAAGTCATTGCAAAAGTAACACCCTGGACTAGTGTAGTCGAATCGACCAAGGCAGGGTATATCCCGACATTTTCATCCCGCCTAAGCGCTCAGTCACCTATCTCTCGGTGCGTCCGTCTCCGGATGCCCTGCCCCGCCGTCTGCCATCGAGCGGGCACTGAAACGTGATCGAAATGTGACATCTTCACGCACCCAATCGGCTCACACAGATCAAACAGACCTCCGCGAGGTTGGACAAGGCCGTCTGCGTGGAATACATCGGGCGGCGGGACTTCGACCAAAGCCAAACTGCTGAACGCATGCATCAACATCTGTCTAGGTCCATGCAATGTCTCCGTATTTAGCCTTCTGCATCCACAACGCTGACCAGGGCCAGCGCACCAGGATCGAGCCGCGACCCAGGCCGCAGCCGACAGCGGGCGAGGTCCTGATCCGGGTGCGCTATTCCAGCGTCAATTACAAGGATGCGCTCGCAGGTACCGGGCGCGGCAAGATCCTGCGTCGCTTTCCCTTGGTCGGCGGCATCGATGCGGCCGGTGAGGTCGAGGACTCACGACACCCGGACTATCGAATCGGGGAGGCGGTCATCGTCACCGGCTGGGGGCTGGGCGTCGACCACGACGGTGGCTATGCCGAGTCTCTCTGCGTCCCCGGTGACTGGTTGGTCCCCATGCCGGTAGGACTCGATGCGCGGGCGGCGATGATTTTGGGTACGGCTGGGTTCACGGTCGCCTTGGCCATCCATCGGATGCAGCTCAATGGTCAGCGCCCCGAGCTGGGGCCGATCCTGGTGACAGGCGCCAGCGGTGGGGTCGGCTCGATCGCGGTGGCCATCCTCGCCCGGCTCGGTTACGAGGTCGTGGCACTCTCGGGCAAGCCGGATCTGCACGACTGGCTGAAGGGATTGGGTGCCTCGCGCGTCATCGGACGCGAAGCCCTGGCCGGCGCGACCCGACCGCTAGAGAAGGCCGAATGGGGTGGTGCCATCGATACGGTCGGCGGTGAGCTCCTGGCCCAGGTCACCCGCACCACGGCCCCGGGCGGCACCATCGCCGCCATCGGTCTGGCCGGCGGATCCGAACTCCACACCACGGTCATGCCTTTTATCCTCAGGGGTCTGAGTCTGCTCGGCTGCAACTCGGTGGATGTCCCCAATCCGCTGCGTACCGAGCTGTGGCAACGTCTGGCCGACGACTGGCGACCGGCAGACCTCGACACCCTGCTCAGCGAGACGGCCCGGCTTGAAGGTCTGCCGGCTATCTTCGAGCGAATGCTCAACGGTCGAACGCATGGTCGAATACTCGTCGAGATTTGAGCTAAGGCGCGCTTAACAAAGTTTAACCCGAGGTCCAGGCGCGTGCCTTTCATCTTATCTATTTAATTCGATTCGATTTTTTATCGAAAACCCGAACTGTTCCCGGGCATGACTCACCCTCACCCACTTGCATGCTTCGACCGGCTTGGTTGAAATCCGCGCCCGTAGGGACCCACTGCGCCCTACCCTCCAAGACACCGCGACCAATCGAGACAGGAGAGACTCAATGATCGAGGTTCGCCAACTCAGCCGTCACTATGGCGCGCTCAAGGCGGTCCAGGACGTCTCGTTCAGCATCGACAGGGGTGAGATCGTGGGTCTGCTCGGCCACAATGGCGCCGGCAAGACCACCATCATGAAGATGTTGACCGGCTATCTCGAACCGAGCGCCGGGAGCATCCAGATCGACGGACTGGACATCGCCGAGCAGCGCCGCGAGGCCCAGCGCCGTATCGGCTATCTGCCCGAGAACTGTCCGCTCTATCCCGAGATGACGGTGCTCGATGCGCTGGACTATCAGGCGTCCCTCCTGGGGATTCCCATTGAGCGCCGCCCGGCGGCGATCCGCCGCGCCGTCGAGCGCACCGAGCTTGGCCCCAAGGCGACCGCTACCATCGGTACCCTGTCGCGCGGCTACCGGCAGCGCCTCGGCGTGGCCCAGGCGATCCTGCACGAACCGCGCATCCTCATCCTCGACGAGCCGACCAATGGGCTCGACCCGGCTCAGATCCAGCACATGCGCGCCCTGGTGCGCGAGCTGGCGCGCGAGGCCACGCTCATCATCTCGACCCATATCCTCCAAGAGGTCGAGGCGGTGTGCGGGCGGGTCCTCATCATGCGCAGCGGTCGGTTGGCGCTCGACAGCCGGCTCGATGCCATCGGTGGGCGACCACGGCTGCTGGTGACCCTGGATCGCGGGCCGGACGAGGCGCTGCCGGTGCTCTCGGCCCTGGAGGGTTGCGGTGCGGTGACCGTGCTGGAAACCAAGGATGGCGTCCGTCGGCGCTTTGCCCTCGAGACCGAGGATGCCCCGGCGCTCGCGCCCAGGGTTGCCCGCACCGCCTGTGAGCGCGGCTGGTCGCTGTATGCCCTGGAGACCGAACGCCAAGACCTGGAGGCGCTGTTCGGCGCCGTGACCCTGGAACGAATGGAGGTACCCCATGGCTGAGATCGTCCGCGTCGCTCGCCGCGAGTTGGCGGCCTTCTTCGGTTCGCCGGTGGCCTATATCTTCATCGGCACCTTTTTGGCGGTGTCCCTGTTCGTCTTTTTCTGGGTCGATGCCTTCTTCGCCCGCAACATCGCCGACGCGCGTCCACTGTTCGAGTGGATGCCGATCCTGCTGATCTTTCTGTGCGCCGCGCTCACCATGCGGATGTGGAGCGAGGAGCGGCGCGCTGGGACCCTGGAGAATCTGCTGACCCTCCCAGTGGCCACACCCAAGCTGGTGCTCGGCAAGTTCCTGGCGGCACTCGGCCTGGTCGCGGTGGCCCTGGGCCTGACCCTGCCGCTGCCGATCACGGTCTCACTCTTGGGACCGCTCGATTGGGGCCCGGTCCTCGGGGCCTATCTGGCGGCCTTGCTGCTGGCGGCGGCCTATGTCGCGGTCGGGCTCTTTGTCTCGGCGCGCACCGACAACCCGATCGTGGCCCTGATCGGCGCAACGCTCATCAGCGCGGCCTTCTATGTCATCGGCTCGCCGGCCTTGACCAGCCTGGTCGGGCATAGCGGGGGCGAGTTCTTGCGGCTACTCGGTACTGGCGCGCGCTTCGAGTCGATCACGCGCGGTGTCATCGATGTCCGCGACCTCTATTACTATCTGAGCCTGACCGGTACCTTCCTGGCGCTCAACATCTATGGCCTCGAGCGCCTGCGCTGGGCCGAACCTGGGGCCAATCCCCGTCATCACCGGCGCTGGACCCTGGTCACCGGGCTGGCGGTGGCCAACCTGATCGCGGCCAATCTCTGGATCCAGGGCATCACCGGGGCGCGCGCCGATCTGACCGAGGGTCGGATCTATAGCCTGTCCGAGGCGACCCAGACCTATCTGTCCCAGCTCCAGGAGCCGCTGTTGATCCGGGGCTATTTCAGTGCCCAGACCCATCCGCTGCTCGCGCCCCTGGTCCCGCAGCTGCGCGACCTGCTGGAGGAGTACCAGGTGGCGGGCGGCGATCGGGTCCGGGTCGAGATCCTCGACCCGCAGCAGTCGCCCGAGCTTGAACGCGAGGCCGGCGAGCAGTACGGCATCCGTCCGGTCGCCTTCCAGACCGCCTCCAAGTATCAGGCCGCCGTGGTCAACTCCTATTTCGACATCTTGATCAAGTACGGCGACCAGTATGAGACCCTGGGCTTTCAGGACCTGATCGAGGTCAAGGTCCGAGGCGAAATGGATCTCGATGTGCGTCTGCGTCACCCCGAATACGACATCACTCGGACCATCCGCAAGGTGCTCCAGGGCTATCAGGGCGGTGGCGACCTGTTTGCCAACCTGTCCAAACCGCTGAGGCTCAAGGCGTTCGTCTCGGCACCGGACAGACTACCCGACCCGCTCCCTGCCCTGCGTTCCGATCTGGAGTCGCTCCTGGCCGAGCTGAAGTCCAAGTCGAACGGGCGGTTTGACTTTGAGATCCAAGACCCGGCCGCCGGTGACGGGACACTCGCCAAGACGATCCGGGAGCAGTATGGATTCGAGCCGTTGGTGGTCAGCCTGCTTAATCCCACACCCTTCTACTTCTATCTGGTGCTAGAGGATGGCGCTCGCCGTGTCCCTGTACCCTTGCCCGAGTCGCTCGACCGCGCAGACCTGAACCGTTCGATCGAGTCGGCGATCAAGCGCTTCGCCCCCGGCGTGCTGCGCACTGTCGCGCTCTATGCCCCGACGCCCGCACCCGATTTTGGCATGGGTGGCGGTATGAGCGACGACTATGGTCTGCTGCGCCAAACGCTCCAGGACAGCTTCAGTCTGCGTGAGACCGATCTCAGCTCGGGTCAGGTGCCCCAGGACGCCGATCTGTTGTTGGTCATCAAACCCGAGTCGCTGGACGAGAAACAGCGTTTCGCCATCGACCAGTTCCTGATGCAGGGTGGGACCCTGATCCTCGCGGCCTCGAGCTTCGACATCGATCTGGGCGGAGGCGCCATCAGCGCGCGCAAGATCGACACTGGGTTGAATGACTGGCTCGCCCATCATGGCCTGACCCTCGAGCCACGCCTGGTGCTCGATCCGCATAACACCCCCTTCCCGATCCCGGTGCAACGCAACCTGGGTGGCTTCCTGGTCCGGGAGATCCAGACCCTCGCTTATCCCTATTTCCCCGACATCCGGGGCGAAGGTCTGGCCGAGGACAGCCCGATCACGGCCGGTCTCGGTCAGATCACGCTTAACTGGTCATCGCCGATCACACTCGACGCGACCAAGAACGCCAAGCGCCGGGTCACCCTTCTACTCCAGAGTTCCAAGGATGCCTGGACGAGTGATTCAGAGAACATGCAGCCTGACTTCGAGGCCCATGGTGCCCTCGGTTTCCCTAAGGGCGAGGATCGTGGACGTAAGCTGCTGGCCGTGGCCATCGAGGGGCGGTTCGAGTCGGCGTTCGCCGGTCGGCCCTCGCCACTCCTGACCAAGGATGAGGCGGAAGCCAAGTCCAAGCCGGAGTCAAAACCTGAATCCGAGTCCGACTCGGCGGGCCAAACCCAGAAACAACCGGTCGTCTCCGGTGTCATCGACAGCTCGCCTGAGTCAGCGCGGCTGATCCTGATCGGCTCGTCTAGCTTCCTCGGCAACACGGCCATCAGTCTCGCCAACGAGGCCACCCAGAGCCGCTATCTCAAACCGCTCGAACTGATCCAGAACGCCATCGACTGGTCGCTCGAGGATCCTGGGTTGCTGTCGCTGCGCAGTCAGGGTCAATTTGGACGTCTGCTCGATCCGATCGGACGCGAGACACGCCTCTTCTGGGAGACGCTCAATTATCTGCTGGCGCTCGGCGGGCTGCTGCTGGTCTATGCGCTGCATCGCCACGCCCGCGCCCGCCGTGCCCGCTACCATGCCGCGATCCTGGGTCAAGGAGGTCAATGAATCATGATCGCAACCACTGAGATAGCGCTCTCGAAATCGGCTACCGAGGGTGCCGCAGATTCCAGTACGGGAGTACCCTCCAGGGCTGATCTGAGCTGGCGTCCCGATCTGCGCGCGCCCCTGATCATGGGGTTGGCGGGTCTACTCGTGCTCCAGCTGCTGATCGCGTTTGGCCAATACCTGAGCGCCCCGAGTACCCGCGCCTTCGCCCCGCAGACACCACTGCTCGCTTTCAAGCCCGAACAGGTGACCGCGATCCGGATCGAAGGTGCAGAGGGCGCCGAATCGGTGCGCATCGACCGGCACAATGGTACCTGGGTGATCGGTGAGCTCGATGACTTCCCAGCCGCCGGTTTTAAGGCGGATCAGCTCCTGACCACCCTGAGCCAGCTCAAGCGCCCCCTGCCCGTCGCCACCAGCGCCGAGGCGCGCGCGCGCTTCAAGGTCGCAGATACCGGCTTCAACCGGCGTCTGACGCTCGAAGGGGCATCTGGGCCGATCGCGACCCTGATCCTGGGCGAGACACCGCGCTTTCGACGACTGTTCGGACGCCCGTCGGACGACTCGGCAGTCTACGAGCTAGATCTGGCGCTCGCCGATGTCTCAAACCGCCGCGCCGATTGGCTCGATCAGGGTCAGCTGCGGCTCGATCAGGCCAAGATCAGCGCCGTCGCCGGGGCCGATTGGCGGCTGGAAAGGGACGGTGAGGGCTGGCGATTGGTGGGGGCTGAGGCAAAGGAGACGCTCGATCAGGAACGGGCGCGCGACCTGGTGCGGACCCTGGCCAATCTGAGTTACCGCGATGTCTTTACTGCAACCAAGGCCCCTGCCGAGGACACATCTAAGCCTGCGCTCGAACTGAGGATCGAACTCAGCGCAGGTGAGGCGCGTGTTTACCGGATCGCTCGACTGGCCGACAGCGATGACTATATGCTCAAGGTTGGCGATCGCCCCCACGTCTTCAGGCTATCGAAGTATGACTGGATGGATATGATCGACCTCGATCGCTCCAAGCTCATCGTCCAACCCGCGCCGGCAAAGGCCGCTGACGCGCAACCGGAATCGTCAGAACCCGCTGAAGCGACACCAAGCCCTCCATCAGACACGGACGCCGACTGAAATCCGACGGCGAGGGACCGCCAACACCATCGTCCCAGGATGACGAAGCAGGGCGACTTGATTATAGTGACTCGTTGAATGGCTTCGAGGGGGCGCTCCACGGCCCCCCGGAGCCACCCGAACATCGCGCAACGCCCGCTCTCGGACCATCGACGATCATGTCCTCTGCCAATGCCTACGAGCTGCTCCACGAGCTGTCACAAGCGATCGATGACTCTCTAGAACTGGAGCCGATGCTCCAGCGTTTTCTAGCCGAGATGGTCCGCCTGCTCGATGCGAGCGGTGCTGCCGTGCTGGAGTCCGCCCTCACCACCCCGCCCGACCGCCACCCCGTCGTCTGTCTGCATCCCGAGGCACTCCCATCTGATCCACTCTATGGCGCCTTCTGGAACGACTGGTCGCTGAGTGCGTTGGAGACCGCCCTAGCCGAATGTCCATCCGGACAGCCAGTGATAGCCGGTGACGCGCCTGAGCAGGTACTGGCCTTTCGGCTCCCTGGATTCGGCGTCCTGATCCTGGTGCGCCCGGCGGCGGAGGGGGCCCTGACAACAGAGCTGCAACATGGCTTGAGCTTGGTCGCCATGACCCTGGCCCAGGCCGCGCGCGGTGCACGCCGCCGTACCGAACTCAAGCACGGGATCGAATCGGCCTATCGCGCCAGAAACCAGCGTCTCGTCGAGATCGGCCATGAGATCCGCGTTCCAGTCAAGCACATCCTCGATCTCAGCGAGTTGACGCTCCATACGTCACTCGACCAGACCCAGCGTCATTCTCTCGATCGCATTCGTTCAGCGACCACCCGCTTGCTCGGCCAGATCGAAGAACTGCTCGATTTCGCGCGGATCGCGACCGGTCAAATGATCATCGAGCAGATTCCATTCAACCCCTCGGTGCTGATCCAAGATCTGGTCGAGGCGCTCATGGCCGAAGCCCGTCGCCAGGGATGCGAGATCCAATACGAGTCCTTGGATGCACTGCCGACGCACAGTCAGGGTGATCCAAGCCGAATCCGTCAGGTGTTGAGCACGCTCTGGAGGTTCGTGCTTGCCTGCAGTCGAGACAAAGGTCTCAGGTTGCAGACGCGATATTTGAACACCGAGCATCCGACGCAGGGCTGGATCCAGTTCTCGATCCTGGGTCTTGGGTGCCCGCTCACCGAGCTACAGCCATTGATTGACCCGACCCGGGCGACCTCGATGGAAAGCGAACACAGATTCGGCGATGGCGGCTGGTCCCTGACGACCTGTGCACGTCTGATCGAACACCTGGGTGGTCGGATCTGGATCGACACCCAGGAAGCCGCTGGACTGTCTTTCACCCTCCCACTTCCGAGGCTGGCGTCCAGTGAGGCCCCACCGCCCCCCATGGCGAACTGGTCCGGCCGACGCGCGCTGCTGGTCGACAACCAAGCGGACGTGCGACGCACACTGGCTTATTGGTTCAGACACTGGGGCTTTGAGGTGCAGGAGGCGAGCACCGGGCCCCAGGCGCTCGAACTCGCGCGGGGACAGGTATTCGATGTCTATGTCTTCGATTCCACGCTCCCTGGACTCGATGGATTCGAGTTGGCGGTGCGTCTGCGGGACGAGCTGGCGATCAAACAGGCGGCCCTTGTGATGCTGGCCTCGATCGGACAGCGCGGTGATGCCAAACGCTGTCGCGAGATCGGTATCGACGCCTTTCTCACCAAACCGGCCTTGCCGCGCGAATTGCGCGAGCTGCTCACCCACCTGCTCAGCCCCAGAGAACCGGGCCAGCCGCGTCCGCTGCTCACACGCCACATGCTGGTCGAATACCGCCAACGTCTGCGCATCCTGCTCGTCGAAAGCGGCCTGCTCCATCAGAAACTCGCCAGCACCCTACTCCAGGAGTGGGGGCATGAGACCCTGATTGTCAATAGCGGCGAATTGGCCATCGCCCAGTTTCGCTCCGCGGCCTATGATCTGGTCTTACTGGATCTCTACACGCCAGACCTCGACGGGATCGAGGTCGCGCGCGCCATGCGCAGCCTGGAGGATCCGGGCACGCGACGCACCCCCATCATCGGCATGGGCACACTGGACTTGGAGAGCGAGCGCGCGCACTGCCTTGAGTGTGGTCTCGATGGGTATATCGTCAAGCCACTCAATCCGACAGTGCTGGAGGACTTGATCCGGAGGTTCGTCCGGCACGGCGACTCAACGCTGGAATAACCCTCAGAGCCTAAAGCACGCGACCCGCTCCTGGAGCAGGCTGGCCAACCGCGCGAGCTCCTCGCTGGCGCTGGCGATGTGCGCCGCGCCAGCGGCGGTTTGATCGACCGTCGCAGAGATGGTATGGATGTTGCGGTTGATCTCCTCGGCGACCGCCGTTTGTTCCTCAGCGGCACTGGCGATCTGCCGGTTCATGTCAGCGATGCTGGTGATGGCGGCACTGATGGCCTGGAGCGATTCACCGGCGCGCTGTGCCTGGACTACGCTCTCGCGTGCCATCTCCTGTCCCTTGGTCATCACAGCGACCGCGCCTGCCGAACCCTTTTGGACCCGCTCGATCTTCTCCTGGATGTCCTGGATCGAGGACTGGGTGCGGCTGGCGAGGGTCCGTACCTCGGCGGCCACCACGGCAAAACCCCGTCCCTGTTCGCCGGCGCGCGCCGCCTCGATCGCGGCATTGAGGGCAAGCAGATTGGTCTGCTCGGCCACCCCGCGGATCACGTCCAATACCGCACCAATTTCGGTGCTGTCTTCGGAAAGACGTGCAATCACCTGACTGGCCGACTCGACCTCCTGGGCCAGCAGATCGATCGCCGAGATCGTCTGCGCCACGACCTGGCTGCCGGCCTCGGTCTCACGGTCGGTCTCTTGGGCGGCACGCGCGGCGGCGGCGGCATGACGTGCGACCTCCTCGACCGTGGCGGTCATCTGATTCATGGCCGTGGCGACCTGATCGGTCTCGGACTGCTCGACGCGCACCTGCCGGTTGGTCTCCTCGCTGGTGGCCGAGAGCTCGACGGCCGCGGCCGCCACCTGCGAGCTGGCGCTAGAGACGTCGCGCAGCACCCGCCGCATGCTCTCGACCATGCGGGCCATGGCCGCCATGAGACTGGTCTCGTCGCCGGGGCGCAGCGGGATGTAGGTCGTCAGGTCACCCTCAGCAAGCTGGTTGACGACAGCCACCACCTGAGCCGGCTCGCCGCCGAGCTGGCTGAGCGTATCCCGCGTGATCGCCCAGCCCAACAGGAGCGCCAACACCAGTCCCACGCCGATGCCGGTACCGAAAATGCTGATGAAGTTTTTGCTCGAGCGATTGGCCTCAGTGAGGATGTCGGCCGTTTGCTTGTTCTTGAGCGCGACCAAGGATTCGATGAGCACCCCGACCCGATCCGAGAGCAGGAAGTTCTCGTCCATGGTGGACGTGAAGCTTGACAGGGTATCCGTATATTGTTTTTGGTCGGCGCTGGTCTGCATGGATTCGATCAGCCGTCCGAGCTTAGCCTGAGACTCGCTCCAGTGGGCATAATCGGCCTTGAGTGCATTGAAGACCGCCTGCTCCTCTGGGCTGTGTAAAAAGCGCTCGAGTTTGCCTAGGGTCTCATCGATCACCCGCAGGGAGGCGGTCCGTTCGCGCTGGATCTCTTCGAGACGCTTGCTGTCTTGATGCCTGAGCGATTTAACCTCGTAGGCATGGGAGCGGATCTCGAGTCGTTCTTGGTTGAGCAAGCTTAGGTGCTCGATCGCCGGCATGCTGTCTTGGCTCAGACCGATCAGATACTCATTCATCGTGAACTCGCCTCGGATCCCGAGGATCCCGAGGACCAGGACGATTGTCCCCAGGGCCAAAAAGCCGACGATGAGTTTTACCTTTAAGCGTAGTTGACTCAACATAGTGATGATTGCCGCCCCAAGGCGCCAGTGATTGACTGTGACAGAATATTGAAAGGCACAGTCTAAATGAAGTCATCCCTTGGAGCGATCTCCATTCACGCCTCGCACGCTGTCAACCCGCCTAGGGTATAACTTCTGCCGATTCGTCTCCCCGCGCGCGCGACGCTCGCCGGCGGCAGATCGCGTGAGTGCTTGGCCGCATAGAGCGCGGTATCGGCCTCCTGGTAGAGCGCATCCAGGGTCATGCCAGGCCTTAGGGTCGCGGCACCGACGCTGGTCCTGATCCCGATGCGCTCACCCGAAGGTGTCTCGACGAATTGCTGCGACAGCGCGCGGCGGATGCGCTCGGCACACTCCTTGGCCGCCTTCAGATCGGTCTCAGGCAGGAGCACGACGAACTCGTCGCCCCCGAGACGCACACACAGGTCGGAGGCGCGGGTCGTGGCCTTCAGGGTCTGGGCGACTCGGCACAGCACCTGATCGCCCACCGGATGGCCATGGGTATCGTTGATCGCCTTGAAGAAGTCCAGATCCAGCACCAGCAGCGACAGCGGATGGCGATGGCGCAGGCTCTCGGCGAGCCAGCGCTCACCCTGGATCCATAAAGCCCGGCGGTTACCGAGTCCCGTCAGTGGGTCGCTATCGAGCTGGCGCACGAGGCGCGAGAAACGCAGGGCATTCTGAATCGCGGGTGCGGCGAGCGCCAGCAACCCTTCGACATACCGCTGCTCGTCCTCGGAAAAACGCCGTCCGCGCATGAGTCTGATCACACCGAGCGCCTGCCCGTTGAGCGTCAATCTGTATTCGATTCGATGAGGCGCGGTGCGACCGCCGGTCAGATGAAACTCATCGTCCGGGGCCTGATACTCCCAGCCGTCGTGCTCGAAGACCTCGTGCAGACATGCGTTGAACGCCCCGAACACCTCATCGAGTTCCAGCGAGGCCGTGACGGCTTGCAAGAAACGGACGGTATCTATGGCCTCGGGTGTGTGGCGGTGATCGGATGTGGACACAAGCGCCAGTCGCGTAGAGTCGATTGCGATTGAATGATGGTATGACACATGACGCCCCCGAAAAGATGATCCATGCCTCGGGTAAAGCGAAAGCTGTGCCAGATGTCCACAAGCCTTTGATTGGCCGCCATTTCGCCCGGTAACGACCTGAAGCGACGGCTCGCTGACGCTCAAGCGCGCGAACCGCCGTGAAACCGGCGTCTCGATCGACATTCAAGCGCCCTTCCGGCTTTGCGGCAAGCGGGCGCGAACACGCGCGCCGCAGGCCAGCCTCTCCAGCGCCTGATCCAATCCAAGACGACTCCGCACCCGCTGCCCAAGCGCATCGCGCACACAGAGCGACCAATGACGTGTCTTGGGATCCGAGACGAGCTCCAGCCACAACCGCTCGTCCTGCCGGTAGGCTGCGATCGACTCAACCAGGATCCGCGTGCCCACCGTTGCAGGGGCGGCATATTCCAGTCTGTTGTTCACTACATGACTCCCGGCAAGTCGCCAATGATTCAATCTGAGGTCGAGTCGGCTCTGTCGCCGACGCCCTCATCCACCTCTATGGTGAGTGTATCGGCGTACCGCGCGATTCCTTGATCCAGCATGGCGGGGTCGGCTTGAATTTCAGTGTTTGAACAACCAGGGCAGCACGTCATCGAAGCGCGAGGCGAAATGGACCTCAAGCCCCCTGCGCACGTGTTCGGGCACCTCCTCAAAGTCGCCCTGGTTGTCAGCGGGCAGGATGATCTCCTTGATCCCGGCGCGCCGGGCGGCGATGAGCTTTTCGCGGATGCCGCCGACCGGAAACACCTCGCCGGTGAGTGTGATCTCGCCGGTCATGGCGATGGGTCGCACCGGCTCACGGCGCGCTAGCGATAAGAGCGCCGAGGCCATGGTGATGCCAGCCGAGGGGCCGTCCTTGGGCGTGGCCCCGGCCGGGACATGGACATGGATGAAGGATTTCTCGAAGAACTCGGGGTCGATCCCAAAGTCTTGGGCATGGCTGACCACATAGCCGTAGGCGATCTCGGCCGATTCCTTCATCACATCCCCAAGCTGACCGGTGAGCTTGAAGCCGCGGGTAAAGCTATGGGTATGCGCGGCCTCAATCGAGAGCGTCGCCCCGCCCAGCGCGGTCCAGGCCAGACCCGTGACCACCCCTGGCCCCGAGAGCTTGCGTTCGTCGCGAAACACCGGGGGGCCGAGATACCCCTTGAGGTCCTGCTGGCCTATCTGAATCGGCGTCTCCGCGCCCTCGAGCAACCGGACCGCAACCTTGCGCACGATCTTTCCGAGCTGTTTCTCCAGCCGCCGCACCCCGGCATCACGGGCATAGCCATCGATCAGGGCGCGCAGGGTCGCGCGATCGATCTTGACCGCTTGCCGATCCAAACCGGCGCGCTCGAGTTGGCGCGGCAGCAGATACCTCTTGGCGATCTGGAGCTTCTCCTCGGCGATGTAGCCTGAGAGCTTGATGACCTCCATGCGGTCGAGCAGGGGGCCGGGGATGGTGTCGAGCTGGTTGGCGGTGCAGACGAACAGCACCTTGGACAGGTCAAAGCGCAGATCCAGGTAATGGTCGAGAAAGTCGCTGTTCTGCTCGGGGTCCAAGACCTCAAGCAGGGCCGAGGCCGGGTCGCCGTGATAGGAGGCACCGATCTTGTCGATCTCATCGAGCAGGATCACGGGGTTCGCGGTCTCGGCCTCCTTCATCGCCTGCAGGAACTTGCCGGGCATGGCGCCGATGTAGGTGCGGCGATGGCCCTTGATCTCGGCCTCGTCGCGGATGCCGCCGACCGAAAAGCGATAGAAACGCCGCCCCAGGGCATCGGCGATCGAGCGTCCGATCGAGGTCTTGCCCACGCCGGGCGGACCGATCAGCAGGATGATGGAGCCCGAGATCTCGCCCTTGTGGATGCCGACGGCCAGAAACTCGAGGATGCGTTCCTTGACGTCCTCCAGACCATAGTGATCGCGATCGAGGATACGCCGTGCACGCTTGAGATCGAGGATGTCTTCTGAATACTTGCTCCAGGGCAGCAGGGTGATCCAGTCCAGATAGTTGCGGGTGACCGCATATTCGGGCGAGCCGGTCTCCAGCATCCCGAGCTTGTTGAGCTCTTCTTCGACGCGCTTCTGGGCCTGCTCGGTCAGGGTGAGTTTTTCGAGCCGTTCGCGGAACTTGTCGATCTCGGCAGTGCGGTCGTCCTTGGCGATCCCGAGTTCCTTTTGGATCGCCTTGAGCTGCTCGCGCAGGAAGAACTCGCGCTGCTGTTTCTGCATCCGTTCCTCGACCGTGCGCCGGATCTTCTGCTGGGCGCGCGCCAACTCGAGCTCGTTGTTGAGCAGCACCAGGACCTTCTCCATGCGCGGTAGGAGCGGCACGCTCTCTAAAACCTCCTGGAGCTGATCCTTGGTCGAGGTGGTGAGGCTGGCCGCGAAATCGGCCAGATGCGAGGGGTCATCGGGCCCGAAGCGGTCGAGGAACATGCGCAGCTCCTCGACATAGAGCGGATTGAGCGGCAGGAGCTCCTTGATGGTATTGATGACCGCCATCGCATAGGCCTTGACCTCGCTATTGGGTGGACCTGCAGGTTCGGGCAGATAGGTCACCCGGGCGCGAAACGGGGTCTCGGGGTGAACCCAGTCCTCGATCCTGAAGCGTTGCAGACACTCGACCAGCACCTGCAGATGCCCGTCCTGTTGATGGATACGATGGACCCGGCAGGCGGTGCCGATCGCTCTAAAATTTTCCCTGGTCGCCTCCTCGGAGGTCTCACTGTCGACCAGGACCACGCCGAGGATTTTATGTTCGGTCTCGGTCACCGCCCTCAGGGTCGGCACCCAGGGCTCGGCCGCCATCATGAGCGGCACCGCCTGACCAGGGAAGAAGGGCCGCGAGGCGACAGGGAGCAGATAGATCTCGCCGGGCAGCACGTCGTTGGCGCGTGCCAACTGGATCTGGGTCGGCCCATCGTCCGTCGCCTGTCCCTGCCTGGCACCCGACTCCGGGATCCTGTCGTGCTCCGCATTCGTCACCTGATCCTCATCCGACATGCTGTCGTCCTCGCTCGAAATACCACATCTAAGAGTGGTCAATTTCAGGTTTTCACCGTTGATTTGCAAGCGGCAGTAAGATAGTCGCCCCTGAATGACCACTCTGCCGATGGAGATCTTCGTGCCATGAAGTTCAACTATCCGGGACTGACCGACCAAGAGGTCGAGCGATCACGCGCCCAACATGGATCCAATGCCGTTGCCGCCCAGAAGGTCGAGACCTTCTGGGACAAGCTGCTCGACAACCTCAGGGACCCGATCATCGTCATCCTGATCGTGGCGCTCGCGATCACAGTGCTTTTGACCTTCCTCGGTTATGCCAAGTGGTACGAGAGTGTGGGCATCGCCTTCGCGGTGGTCATCGCCACCGTTGTGGCCACCTGGTCGGAGTACAGCAACGAACAATCCTTTCAACGTCTGCTGGAGGAGGCCTCGCTGATCCAGGTCAAGGTGTTTCGCAACGGCCATCTGACCGAGATCCCGATCAATGACCTGGTGGTTGGCGATCATATCCTGCTTCAGCCCGGCGACACCGTGCCGACCGATGGTGTGGTGATCGCCGGCCATGCCGAGGTCGATGAGGCGGCGCTGACCGGTGAGTCCGAGCCCGTCAAGAAACACCAACTGCCAGCCGGGACCAACGACGAGACCGCACCCGAGGGGCATCGTCTGTGGCGCGCCGGGCTGCTGATCGATGGCGAGTGCGTGATGCGCGCCACGGCCGTGGGCGATCGGACCCGCTATGGTCAGACCATGAAGGAGCTGCTCTCGGCCGAGGACCGGCTCTCGCCGCTCCAGCACAAGCTCACGGTGCTCGGCGGCCATATCGCCACCTTCGGCTATGTCGGCGCCACGTTCATCTTCGTCGCCTTCATGTTCAACACCATCTTCCTGCAAGGTGGCGGCTTGGAGGGCTACTGGGTGCAGCCGAGCGGGGCCATCGTCAAGGACGTCGTCACCGCAGCCATCCTGGCCATCATCGTCATCGTGGTCGCGGTGCCCGAGGGTCTGCCGATGATGATCGCCATGGTGCTCGCCATCAATATGAAAAAGCTGCTCAGTGAAAAGGTCCTGGTGCGCAAGCTACTCGGCATCGAGACCGCCGGCAGCCTCAACCTGTTGTTCACCGACAAGACCGGCACCCTGACCCAGGGCAAGCTCGCGGTAAGCGCCTTCCTGAGCGGGGACGGCGAGCGTTTCGAGTCGCTGGAGGCCATTCCCCAGGCCCTACGCGACACGGTTGGCTTTGCGCTGCGCAACAACACCAGTGCCGTCATCGATGCCAGCGACCCCAGTGCACCCAAGCTGGTCGGTGCCGATCGCACCGAACAGGCACTGTTGCGCTTCGTCACGCCCTATCTGGCCCAGGAGGGGGCGGAGGTGGTCGATCACATCCCCTTCAATAGCAGCCGCAAGTTCTCGGCCACCCAGGTGAAGGCCGAGCAGGAGCTCACCCTGGTCAAGGGCGCGCCCGAGGTGGTGTTGAGGAACTGCACGCACCGGCTCGACGGCGAGGGCAAGGTCCATGAACTGAGCGATTTGGCCCCCCTCCAGGCCGCGATGGACGAACTCTCGGCGCGCGCCATGCGGCTGCTCGCGGTCGCCGTCACCGCGACGCCGATCGACCCCGAGACCAATGCCTTGCCCGAGTCGCTGACCCTGGTCGGCGTGTTCGGGATGCGCGACGAGCTGCGTCCGACCTCCTATCCCTCGGTCAAGGTCGCCAAGCAGGCCGGTATCCAGGTGGTCATGATCACGGGCGATGCCAAGGAGACGGCCCAGGCGATCGCCAAGGACGTGGGTCTGCTGGAGGACGACCCGCAGGCCATCGTCATGACCTCGTCTGAGCTTGCTGCACTCTCTGACGAGGAGGTCAAGCGGATCCTGCCGCACCTCGCTGTGGTCGCGCGCGCCTTCCCGACCGATAAGAGTCGGCTGGTTAAGCTGGCCAAGGCGTTGAACCTGGTGGTCGGCATGACCGGCGATGGGGTCAACGACGCCCCGGCGGTCAAGAATGCCGACGTGGGCTTTGCGATGGGCAGCGGCACCGAGATGACCAAGGAAGCAGGCGACATCGTCATCCTCGACGACAATTTCTCGTCCCTGACCAAGGCCGTGCTCTATGGACGCACCCTGTTCAAGTCGATCCGCAAGTTCTTGGTGTTCCAGCTCACGGTGAACATCTCGGCGATCCTGGTGGTGTTTTTGGGGCAGTTCTTCGGCTTCGACCTGCCGCTGACCATGACCCAACTGCTGTGGCTCAACATCATCATGGACACCCTGGCAGGGCTGGCCTTCGCCGGTGAGGCGGCGCTCGAACGCTACATGCGCGAGCCGCCGATCCGGCGCGACGCACCCCTGATCAATGCCGATATGTGGTCATCGATCCTGATCAACGGCGGGTTGATCGCCGCCCTCAGCATCCTGTTTTTGACCAGCGATCTGACCCGGGACTGGTTCGATGGTGGCCATGCCGCCGGCACGCCCGAGGCCGAGGCCAAGTTCCTGACGGCGTTTTTTGCCTTCTTCGTCTTCATCCAGGTGTTCAATACCTTCAACGCCCGCACCCAGGGTCTGAACCTGGCCGAGCATCTGCTCGACAACCGGCTGTTTTCGATCATCATCCCCTCGATCATGGCGATCCAGGTGTTCTTCATCACCTTCGGCGGCGAGATCCTGCGCACCGTAGGGCTGTCGCCGGACGAATGGATCAAGGTACTGGCGCTGGCGATCCTCATCGTCCCGGCGGATCTCATCCGCAAGGCGGTGCGCAATCGACTGTTCGGAAATCCGGTGAGGCTTGGCTGACGAGGAAGGCCGCCCTCCTGGCCACGCACACAGTTGAGACGAGTCGTCTCTGTTTCAGGTGTGGGCGGACCAGGATCACTCCCAGCGAAACATCCAGGTCGCCAGGGCCAGGAAGGCGGCCGCCAGCGCCAGCAGCACGCCGATCTCCGGCAAGACCTCGACCAACCCTGCCCCATCGAGCATCACGGCGCGCGCCGCCGCGACCAGATGGGTCAGGGGCGAGGCCTGCGCGACCCACTGCGCCCAGGGACTGGTACCCTCCAGCGAGAACCACACCCCCGACAGCAGCAGCATCGGCCAGGACAGCAGATTGAGCAGACCATCGGCCAGTTCCTCGGAGCGCAGACGCGCGGCAACGATCAGACCCAGGCTGATCAGACACAGTGCCCCGGCGACATAGACCAGGGCCAGGGTCACAGCGGAGCCGCGCATCGGCACCTCCAGCAGCCACTCAACCGCGAGATAGACGATGGCATTGGCGCCTAACACGACCAGCAGCCGCGACAGCACCTGGGCGGTCAGAAACTCCCAGGCGCTCAGGGGTGTGGCCCTGAGGCGGCGCAGCACGCCGTTCTTGCGATAGCGCACGATCACCCAGCCCACACCCCAGAGGCTGGAGAACAGGACGTTCATCGCCAGCACCCCCGGCAACACCCAATCGACATAGCGCAGTGCCGCGCCGCTCAGGGCCTGGCGCTGGGGTGGGTTGGACGCCTGTGGACCTGCGCCGGTCGCGGACCCAGCTGGCGCGCACCCGGCAGTGAGCAGCAACCGCTCGGCCAGGGCGCCCCGCGCCGAGTCGGAGTTGACCCAGTAATGCGGCGCGCCCGGATTCGGATCGAACAACAGATCCAGCTGATGACGCTCGACCTTGACGATGGCCGAGGCCTGCTCCGCGCTAGACACCGTGACAAAGGTCACGGCCTTCAGATCGAGCATCGGGGACTCGACCCCGCTCAGGGTATCGTCCGGCGTCAGCACCCCGATCTTGAGCAGGGCGGTCTGTTGGTCCGGAAAGATGAAGGCAAAGGCCAACACCATGAGCAGCGGCATCAGGAGGTTCCAGCCCAGACCGGCGCGGTCGCGATAAAACTCCCGGTTGCGTGCGACCAGGATGGCGAGGATACGTCTCCACATGGGTCAGTTCCTGAGGGCGTGTCCGGTGAGCTTGAGGAAGAGGTCTTCTAGATTGGGTGTGGCCAGGCGCAGGGCGCTCAGATCGGCGCCGATACGCTCCAGCGCCTCGATCTGGGGTGCGACCTCCGCGGTCGGCAGCTCGATCTCGCCGTTTTGTACCAATGCCTCAGGCGGCAGGGGCACAGCGTCCGGCCAGGCCGACTCCGGAAGTCTGATCAGATGGGCCGGAAACTGATCGCGGATCAGGTCCTGGGGACGTCCCTCGACGACGATCCGCCCCTGATCGACGATAGCGATCCGGTCGCACAGACGCTCCGCCTCTTCCATGTAATGGGTCGTGATCAGCACCGTGGTGCCGCGGCGACGGACCTGCTCGATCAGGCCCCAGAAGTTGCGTCGTGACTGCGGATCAAGTCCGGTGGTCGGCTCATCGAGGAAGAGCAGTTCGGGATCATTGACCAGGGCGATGGCCAGCAAGAGTCGCTGGCGCTGACCACCGGAGAGCGTGCGGGTATCGCGATCGAGGATATCGCCCAGATGACAAAGCCGGATGAGCTCGTCGCGATCGGCGCGGCGCCGATAGAGGCTGGCGAACATGGTCAGCGACTCGGCGACGGTCTGGAAGTCCTGGAGCGCCGTGGTCTGGAACTGGATACCGATCGACTCCCGGTAGGTGCGCCCTAGCGGCTGACCCTTAAACAGGACCTGCCCTGAGGTCGGGGTCTGGAGCCCTTCAAGCATCTCGAAGGTGGTGGTCTTACCTGCCCCATTGGGCCCGAGCAGTCCAAAACACTCCCCGGGCGCAACCTGAAAACTGATGCCGGCGACCGCACGCACACCACCGGGGTAGAGACGAACCAGATGGCGGGCTTCGATCAGGGGTTGAATAGTTTCCATAAAGGTTGCTTTGGCGTTCGGCTCAGACCAACAGAGCCGACGCACTCAGGAGGCGTCGGCGGTGGCCGTAACAATGCGCCAGGGAGCCTACCATAACAGGGTCGAATCCGAATGGCTGACGATCAACAGACGGATCGACTGTACGCACTCGGCGAGCCGATCGACTGCGCATTGTCATTGGCCGACCGGACCCGGGGGATGAGAATGCGCCGCCATGAACAGACCCCATGCACCCCTCTTCGTCATTCTCCTGTCACTGCTGGCTGGATGCGGGCAGTCCGGTTCCGGCTCGGATTCAAGTACCGCCCTGGCACCCGAGGGGCCGGGCATGGCCCTGATCGAGTCCGCCGAACAGGGCGACCTGAGCGCCGTCGAGCAGCTTCTGGCGCGGAACCGTCAGCCTGATGTCCGCGACAGTTGCGACTGGACGCCGCTCATGAAGGCCGCGCTCAATGGCCATGCCGCCATCGTCGAGCGTCTGCTCCAGGCCGGCGCCCAGGTCGATGCCCAGGACGCGGGCGGCTATACGGCCATGATGCTCGCGGCCTCGAACAACCATGCCGCCATCGTCGAGCGTCTGCTCGAACACGGCGCCAGGGTCGACCATCAGGAATCGACCAAGGGCTGGACGGCCTTGATCTGGGCCGCCAAGCAAGGCCATGTCGCCAGCGTCAAGGTCCTGCTCGAACACAACGCCGACCGCACACTCAAGGACTTCGACGGCAAGACCGCCGCCGACTGGGCGCGCGAGGGTGGATACGACGAGATCCTGGCCCTGCTGCGCTGACCCGCTCGTCCAGCCGCGCAACCGCTTGGGTTGAAGCGCGGTCGCGAGTATGCTTGGCCCCATGCCAAGCCTCACCGAAAAACTGAACCAGCACGGGTTCGAGTCCAACGACGACTACGACTTCCAGGTGTGCTGTCTGCTTGACACCCCAACCAACGGCATCCGCACACTCAACATCGAGGGCGACGGCGAGCGGCGCAAGACCGCCTTTGCCCAGGCGCTGGCCCGAGCGCTCGAGTTCAGCCACATCCTCTATCACGACTTCACCGACACCCATCCGCCCTTGCCGGACGTGATCCTGCCGCCGAGCCGCGATGAACTCGGACGCGAAGAGCCGCCGATCGAGCCCTTCGACCGTATCGTCACCGAGGCCTGCGCCCAGAGCGAGGGTGATCCGACCGCGCTGATCCTCGACCAGCTCCAGGCCGCCGACTTTCGCGAGCACATGCGTCTCTACCGTCTGATCAAGGACGGCCTGTGGGAGGTGCGGGGTGGATCCTATTTCGCCAATCCCAATCGGCTCTTGATCATCCTGATCTCGGAGCAACCGCTCTATCACGCCTTGCGCCAGGAGAGCTTTCGGCTCTGGATCGGTCGCCAGTCCGAGCGTCAACTGGTTTATCATCCGGTTGACTTTGGTCTGGGTCCGGAGGCACAACCCGTCTTCGACGCCCTGACCCAGTTGTTCGAGGCGCTCCAGGTCGCGCCGACACGCCGCGAATTCACGCGCTTGCTCGATGACATCAGGCGCCATGTACGCACCGTCGAGCATCTGCGCCTGAGTCTCTACGGACGTCTGGAAGCGATCGAGCGCGAGGCGTTGGGCGATCCGCGTCTCCGAGGGCTCCAGGATCAGATCTTGGAGGCCACGCAACACTGGCTCATCGCCGAGCACATCGAGCTTTCAGACGATCGCCCAGATCCAAACCAAGAACAACGCTGACCAAAGCGCGAACCGCTTCCACCACACGGAGATCCCGCCATCATGAGCCGTAAGCAGCGTATCGAGAGCCGGATCCAAGAGGCCCTGAGGCCCCTGTATCTGGACGTGGTCGATGAGAGCTATATGCACGCCGTCCCTAAGGGCTCCGAGTCCCATTTCAAGCTCCTGGTCGTGAGCGCGAGCTTCGAGAAGCTGCCGCTGATCGAACGCCATCGCCGGCTCAACGCGTTGCTTGCCGATGAGTTCAACCAGGGCCTGCATGCCCTGACCATGCACACCTGGACGCCAGAGGAATGGCAGGCCAAGGGCGGCGCGCCCGCATCCCCCCCTTGTCTGGGCGGCGGTCGGGACAGCGGCCTCTGAATACGCGCAGGTGCGGCCCCTTCAATCTGGAGGCGGCGGCGCCAGGCCCACCTGCATGATCCGCTCCAAAAAAGACTGCGGATCCAGGGCCGGCGCACAGAGATAGCCCTGAAACTCGTGACACCCGGCTTCGAGCAGAAACTGACGCTGGGTCTCGTTCTCGACCCCCTCGGCGATCACGCGCAGCTTGAGCGCACCGGCTAGACCGATCACGGCCGTGGCGATGGCGGTATCGCTCTCGTCGTGGGGGATGTCGCGCACGAACGACTGATCGATCTTGAGTTTGTGGATCGGAAAGCGTTTGAGATAGGCCAGGCTGGAATAGCCGGTGCCGAAGTCATCGATCGACAATCGCACCCCGAGCGCCACCAGCTCCTCAAGCCGACGCAGGGTCTCCTCGACGTTGTGGATGAGGATGGATTCGGTCAGCTCCAGCTCCAGCCGCCCCGGACGCAGACCCGTCTCCCGTAGGCAGTGCGCCAATGACTCGATGAAGTTGGCCTGCTGGAACTGCTTCACCGAGACATTCACCGACAGGGTGAGATCGACGCCCTCTGCCTGCCAGCGTGCCCCCTGCCGGATCGCCTCGCCCAACACCCAACTGCCAAGCGCGATGATGAAGCCGGTCTCCTCGGCGATCGGGATGAAACGCCCCGGCGAGAGTGTACCCAGAGTGGGATCCGTCCAGCGCACCAGCGCCTCGGCCCCGATCACGAGACCAGTGCGCAGATCGACCTGGGGCTGGTAGGCCAGCCAGAAACGGCCCTGCTGCAACGCCTCGCGCATGGCATGATCGAGCTGCACCCGTTCGAGCAGATCGACGTTCATCTGGCGCTGATAGAAACAGCAATCGCCCCGTCCGTGCTCCTTGACATAATACATGGCACTGTCAGCGTTCTTGACCAGGTCATCGAGCGTCTCACCATCCTCCGGGTAGAGGGCGATACCGATACTGCACGACAGCGAGAACTTCAGTCCGTCGAACTCGAAGGGCCGGGCTATGGACTCCAACAGTCGGCGCGCGACCGTTTCGGCCTCGCAGCGCCCGACGTGATGCAGCAAGATTAAGAACTCGTCGCCGCCCAAGCGGGCGAGGGTATCGACCTGACGCAGACACTGCTGGATGCGCCGAGCCACCTCGATCAGGACGCGATCGCCGAAGACATGGCCGAGCGAGTCATTGATATGCTTGAAGCGATCGATGTCGATGAAGAGTACGGCAAAGCGCGTGCCCTCGCGCCGAGCCAGCTCGATGCTGAACTCCAGCCGCTCGTTGAGCCTGAGCCGGTTCGGCAGCCCGGTCAGGGGGTCATTGAAGGCCAGTTGCTCGATACGCTGACGCGCCTCTACCGCCTCGGACAGATCCTTGACGAAGCCGGCATAGTACAGGGGCTGACCCGCGTCATCCGACACACGAACCAGTGAGACCAAACAATGGAGGGTCGATCCATTGGCATGGTGCTGGTCGATCTCGCCTTGCCAATGACCGCAACGGTCGAGCGCCCCCCGGATGTCCGCGCCCAGCGTCTCGTCGGACCAGAGTCGCAGCGAGGTATCGAGCCTTTGACCGATGAGCTCGGCGCTGGCGCGACCGGTCATGGCCTCGCCTGCCGGATTGACGGCCAGGACCCTAAACTCGGGGTCGGTGACGAAGATGGCATCTAAACTGGTCTCAAAGACTCGGGCGGCGAGCTTGAGCCCCTGCTCATATTCCAGACGCTGGGTGATATCGCGGAACGAGTAGATCCGACCGATCGGGGTGCCGCGCGCATACTGCGGCAAGGTCACGCGCTCCAACACACGCCCCCGGCGCAACCTCAGCAGGCTCGAGGACTCCAACAGTGGATCCTCAGCGATGGACTGAAGCTGCGCCACATAGCCCTCAACATCGAGCACCTCGGACTGCATCCAGGCGTAGATCTGGGCGTCGTTGCACTCGGTTAGGAGGTCAGGGGGCAGGTTCCAGAGCTCGGCGAAGCGGCGATTGAAGCTCCGGATCGAGCCGGCGAGGTCGGTGACCAGGATCCCGTCTATGCTCGATTCCAAGGTGGCCCGCAGTTCGGCGATCAGCCGCTCGAGCTCGTCTTCGACCGCTCGTCTCTGGGTCTGATCGGACAGACAGATCAGATAGACATCAGGTCCATCCGGGATGGATATCCGCGTCACCCGACGTAGCACCTGGACCAGGCTCCCATCGTGCCGTTTGAGCAGGGTCTCGGAGGATAGAGGCTCGTGGCCCCCGCCAGCGGCCACCTCCTCCCAGAAGAACAGATCCTCCGGGGTACAGACCAGCTCGATCACAGGTCGCCCGACCAAGGCGGTGCGCTCTAACCCGAGGAGTTCCTCAGATGCGCGATTGACGGCCAGCAGGCGCTGGTTCTGGGGATCGATCAACCAAACGGCATCGATCAGGGCGTCGATCAGCGTCTGCACCAGGTCCAGATGGGTGATCAAGTTCAGTCTCCCATCTGGAGGGTGGATGTGGCGTCAGGTCGCGGGGTCCGCGTCATGGAGGCGTGCCCGTTCAAAGAAATAACAGATGCGCTGGCGGGGGAGCAGATAGTCGAAGGCCGGGCGCGGGAGCTGGAGCGGCCTAATGCTGCGCTGGATACACAGCCCGTTCGTCTGCTCGAGGTCCACGACGGGTGCCTCCTCACGGGCGACCCGGGGGTCATGGATGATCACACTCGGCTTGAGCGGGCGCGCAGAATTCACCGAGACCACCAGGGCATAACGCCCGTCGCTGAGCACCACCACCGAACCAGGGGGATAGACACCCATCATGCGGATAAAGACCGCCAGGATGTTGGCGTCGAACTTGTCGCGTGACTGGGCAAACATGATCGATAGGGCCTGATGCGGGGTGATGGCGGTCACCGGGTTGGCCGGGTTGCACAGGGTGTCATAATGGTTGACCAGTGACACGATACGACCCAGCTCACCCATCTGCTCGCCGCTCAGATGGGCCGGAAAGCCACTGCCATCGACATACTCGTGATGCTGGGCGATGATTGAGACGATCTCGGGATCGAGCTGCATCCGTCTGGCCAGCTCGATCCCTTCACCGACATGACGCTGAAACAGCTTGCGTTCGGCGGCGCTGGACGAGGTGTCGATCCAACGCACCCGCTCCGGCAGCTGACACTTGCCGATGTCGTGCAGGACCGCCCCGAGTACGAGCTGATCGAGCCGCGTCCGCTCAAGTCCCAAACGCTGACCGAGCAGCAGGGCGATGACCGAGACGTTGATCGAATGCAAGGCGGTCTGTTCGCCGGGCTGCTCCGACAGCAGACGGATACAGGACTCATTCTGACTCAGGAGCTCTTGCACCAGGGATCCAGCCAGGGCTTGCGCCCGTTCGCGCACCTGATCCGGGTGAGAGGGGGCGAGCCTGAAGAGCTCGCGGACGGTCCGTGCCGCCTGGGCGAACTCACGCTCGCAGCGCGCCAGGCTGGCCTGTTGTTCCACGAGACGCTGACGCGATTGCTCGGTGGACGGGCGTGGTGCGATCTGCTGGTCAGGGCCCTTCGGATCACTGACCGGTGGCGCGAGGTCGCTGAGCTCGGGCGACCAGCGCACGTGCTTGAGGCCGAGTCCGCGAATGGTCTCGATCTGGCTTTCGGACTTGATCTTGAAGTGATTGAACGCGAATGGATGCTCCATCCAGCCGAGGTCCAGATAGATGTATAGACCGACGCGCAGCTCATCGACATCGATGAACAGCACCTGGGTATCAGTGGGCATCTTCTCCATCCCGAGGGCGTGTTGAGGCGTCAGGGGCGCGATGTGTGTGCGCCCCGTTTCAGGCGATCTTGGGCGAGCCTGGCCTCGGTGCTGTTCGGATAATCGCGGATCACCCGTTCCAGGGTCGCCCTGGCCTGCTCGACGGCGTTCTGCTCATACTGGATGAGGCCAATCTTGAGCAGTGCGCCCGGCACCTTGGGGCTGGCCGGACTGAGTTCGACCAGCCGGTTGTATTCGGCCAGGGCATCTGGATATTCACGCAGCACATAGTAGGTCTCGCCGAGCCAGTAGCGGGCGTTATCTGTGTATGCGCCATGCGGATAGCGACGCAGCAGATCGTTGAAGGCGGTCTTGGCCTCCTGGTACCTGTGGGCCTTGAGAGACTCGAAGGCCTGGGTGTAGAGGTCGCGTTCATTAGCCCCCTGGGTCTCGGGGGCGGGCAGGGACGGGATCCCGACCGGCCCCGGGGCTACTGGCGCCCCCGCAGGCGGATTGGCCTCGGGCATCGCCTCCAATCCGGCGTCACTCGTCTCCAAGGATCCAGATTGGGGCGCCGCCCCCCTGATCTCGCTGCCTTCTGGCGCCGACGCGCGCGTGGCGCCGGTAAGCCGTGCGTCGAGATCCAGGAACTGATCGCGCTGCTGGCGCTGGAGGCGTTCGATGTCGAACCTTTGCTGCTCGACCAGCCCGCGCAGTTCTTGTACCTCGCTTTGCAGACGCTGCATCTGCAACAGCAGCTCCGAACCGCTCTGGTTCTCCAGGATGCGTTCGAGACGCCCGATGCGCCCTTCGAGCTCGGGATCGGCGGCCCACAGGCTGGTTGCACTCAGCCCGCCCAGGGCCAACACCATGAACACTGATCGAATGGACGGTTGCATCGAACCCACCTCAATATTGGAGGATGACACGGCGGTTGAGGCGCCAGGACGCCTCGCTGTGTCCAGGGTCGGCTGGACGCTCCTCGCCATAGCTCAGGGTCGCAAGCTGCTTGGCCGGGACGCCCTCGGCGAGCATGAACCGACGTACTGCCTCGGCACGCTGATCGCCTAAGGCCAGATTGTACTCGCGCGTGCCCCGTTCGTCGGTATGCCCCTCCAGGGTGACCCTTCTGTCAGGCTGGCTGCCGAGATAGCGCGCATGGGTGCGGATCAGGTTGAGATACTGAGATTTGATCTCGGCAGAGTCATAATCGAAATAGATGGTGCGCTCATAGAGCGGACTGGACGGATCCTCCCAGGGTCCAGCATAGGTCGGGCGGCTGGACTCCAGAGGCGCCGTGGTCGTGGCACCTCCGACGGTCGTCCCTGGCCCAGGCGTGGATGCCGAGGTGTCGCCCGACATGGGCCTGGAGGCGCAACCGGCGAGTCCGGCGCAAAACAGGATCAGGGGCAGCGCAGCCAGGCGCATGGTACGGGTTGCAGTCATAGACCCTCCGCAAGGAAACCCGCGACTTGAGTCGCGGGAGGAATGGCGGGTGCGCGAAGCGCACCATGTGGT
>Ga0209018_1000134_pt1 | contig 68345 bp, 59 predicted proteins | sample YNPBryBLVA2012_FD_185814 | JGI IMG/M metagenome (GOLD analysis project Ga0209018, IMG submission 185814) | Anoxygenic and chlorotrophic microbial mat microbial communities from Yellowstone National Park, USA - YNP Bryant BLVA 2012 (SPAdes)... ...
TGCGGGCACGGGCGGTTCGGCCGCGGACGACCACGGAACCTATGGTCTGAGCACCGGTGGCGGCGGGTGCAGGTGCGCGGCGGCAGGTGCGGACGGTCGTGCGGGATACGCTTGGGCCGGGCTGGTGGTGGCAGCGTGCGGCGCTGCGATGGCGCGTCGCCGACGCACAAGCGGAGGAAAGCAATGAATCGGGAACGTTGGACCGGAGCGTGGTGCGCGTTGGTTGCCGTGGGGGCGGTGTCCGCAGGCTGCACCGATGACGCTTACTGCTACGACTGTCAACAACCGTCAGGACAGGATGCCGGGGCGGTGGAGGATGCGCAGCAGGACCTGTTGCTGCCCGAGGGGAGTTCGGAGGCAGCCACGTGTCCGCAGGGGCGGGCAGACTGCAACCAGGCGATGTTCGACGGCTGCGAGGTCAACACGGACACGGACAAGACCAACTGCGGCGCGTGTGGTGTCGCGTGCTCCCTCGCCAACGCCGAGTCGGCTTGCGACAAGGGGATCTGCGTCGTATCCCAGTGTGTCGCGGGCTTCGAGGACTGCGACGGGGACCCGGCGACGGGGTGCGAAGCGGAAACCGGGAGCGATCCGGCCAACTGTGGGGGATGCGGCAAGGTTTGCGACCCGGTGCCGAACGCCACGCCGGTCTGCGAGCTGGGGCACTGCAGCGGATTTGTATGCAACGACAACTTCGAGGACTGCAACGCAGAGCCTGGGGACGGATGCGAGGTATCGCTGCTGGACGACATCGAGAACTGCGGGGTGTGCGGCCGGGTATGCGACGCCCTTCCCCATGCCACGCCCGGGTGCATCAACGGCTCTTGCGGGGTGGGCACTTGCGAGCAGGGGCTTGCGGATTGCGATCACAGTGTGTGGAGCGGATGCGAGACCATCCTCGATAGCGACGTGAACCATTGCGGGCAATGCGACAACGAGTGTCCCGACGTGGCGAACGGCGCGGGGGCGTGCGTGAATGCCACCTGCCAGGTGGGCACGTGCAACCCGGGCTATGCGGACTGCGACGGTCTGGCCAATGGGTGTGAGGCATACCTCGCGACGGACTTGGCCAACTGTGGTGCGTGCAGCAATCAATGCCCGCCGGTGGACCACGGAAAGCCCGGATGCGCGCACTTTCAGTGCGGGATCGGGAGCTGCGACGCGGGATGGGGCGACTGTTCCGGCGGAGCGATGGACGGCTGTGAGACCCACCTCGATGAAGACGTCAACCACTGCGGTACGTGCACCACGGTGTGCGCAGACGTGGCGCACGGCTCGCGAGGCTGCAGCGCCGGCCAGTGTGTCATCGCCGATTGCGACCCGAACTATGAAGACTGCAACGGGCAGATCGCAGACGGGTGCGAAGTGTCGGTGCTCGACAATGTGTCCCACTGCGGCGGGTGCAACCAGCCCTGTCCGGCGTACGACCATGCGACAGCGGGGTGCGTGGCCGGAGCCTGCGTCATCGCGGCGTGCGATTCTGGCTACTCGGACTGCGACGGCGACCAGATGAACGGCTGCGAACGGGACACGTCCAGCGACCCAAACAACTGCGGTGGCTGTGGCGTCAAGTGCGGGTCCGGCCAGTGCCAGAACTCGCAATGTGTCTGCAACAAGAACGTGCTGCTGATCAGGGATGAGAGCACGTCGGGGTCGGACACGCTTGCCGCAGCGATCACGGCGGCCGGTTTCACGGTGACGCAGTCGAGCGTGCCTTCGTACCAGTATGACGGCACGAACCCGGCTCCGGCGGGGTTCGGCGCGATCGTGCTCTTGGCCGGCGGGCCGGGCACGTCAAGCTACAGCACGGACATGCCTGCCGCAGGGCAGACCGCGATTGCCGACTTCGTGGCTGCGAGCAACGGCCTGGTCCTGACGGAGTGGGCGGCGTTGCAGGTGCAGCAGGGCAGGTGGCAGACGCTGGCTCCGCTGGTCCTGCTCACACGGACGGTTGCGTTCAGCGGGCAGGTCACCTACACGTTGGACCCGGCTTTCCAAGGCCATCCCATCTGGAGCGGGCTCACCGACTCCTTTACGATAGCGTCGACGTCGAACGTGGGGTTGACGAAGGTCGGAGCGGGGATCCGCAGGCTCGCGAGCAGCCCAGAAGTGGTGGATGCGGTCGCGATCCGCGATTTGCCGTCGACGGGGCGCGTGGTGCATATCGCCCACGCGGGCAACTACGCACCCAACGGGTGGAGCAACGCCTCGATGAAGAAGCTCGTTGCGAACGCCGTTGGCTGGTCGGCGCGGTGTCCGTGACGACTACGGTTTGCGCCAGGCTACCTTCCCCACGAAGAACGGTCCCATCTTCTCCATGAACTCGGAGGTCTGCCGGGTCGACCGCATGGCCTGGACGACATGCGACAAGGGAAAGAGGTTCTGGCCGACGAGGCCGATGACGAACTCGTTGTCGTTGGCATCCAGGCCGTGGCACGCCAGGCGGATGTCATGGGCGAGGTCGGCCGCGCCATAGGACCGGCCGATGGCGCCGTGCTCGCGCAGGATTTCCGCTTTCGTCTTGGGGTCGAGCTGCTCGAAGGAGCCGCGACGGCGCAACGGGTACCAGATGGCCCAATTCCAGGCGGGGTTGAGGACCGTCTCGCGGGGGCGTCGAAGAAGCCAGTCTTCGAGGTCCGGCTCGAAGCCGGTGCTGTAGGTGCGTCCCAGCATGGCGAGCTCGGGGCGCACCCGCAGGGCGCACAACGCCTCGCGGCCGAGCGCAGGGTGTAGCTCGTCGACCAGCAGTTCCGGGGACTCGGTCCAGGCGAGGACGGCCAGGCCGCGGGGGTGATTGACATCCCGATAGACCAGGCTGCCCAAGGGCAGGGGGCGCAGTGCGTTGGACAGGGAACGGACGGCTGTGTCGAGGGACAGCGGGGGCGTCACCTCGAACACGGTGAGCTGAAAGAACAGGCGGCGGGTGGACCGCTGGGGAACGCCGTCACGGTCTGCGCCGCGCTCGTCGATGTCGAGGATGGTGGACGGATGACCCATGATTTCTGAGGCAGATCGATGTTCACCAGGGGGGATTCGTTGCGGCGGATGGCGTTTGCGCAGCCGGGCATGACGGATCCACCGCTGGGAGCAGCGGGGTGAACGACGTCAGCCGTGTCGGCGGCGAGCGGGGACGGGGCGGTATTCGAGGTGGCGAGGGGAGGCGAGCATTCGCTCGAAGTCCTCGGGCAGGACGGGGCGGCTGAACAGGAAACCCTGGATGTAGTCGACCCGTTGACGGTACAGAAAGTCGAGTTGATCTGGTGTCTCGACGCCTTCGGCGACGACCTCGAGGCCGAGGGAGTGGGCCATGGCCACGATGGCGCGGACGATTGCGGCGGAGTCGGAGTGGGTGGTGACGGTGGAGACGAAGGACCGGTCGATTTTGAGCAGGTCGATGGGAAAGTGCTGCAGGTGGCTGAGGGAGGAGTAGCCGGTACCGAAGTCGTCGATGACGATGCCGACACCGAGTGCTTTGAGGGCGCGCAGGGTTTCGCGTACGCTGGACAGGTCGGTGGCGGCGGTGGTTTCGGTGATCTCGAGCTTGAGGCAGGTCGGCGCGATGCCATGGCGTTGGATGGTCTCGCGGACGTGGTCGACGAGGTGTTCGCGCTGGAATTGCCTGGTGGAGATGTTGACGGAGGCAAGGCCGGGTCGCAGGCCACGTGCCATCCACGCGGCTACCTGTCGACACGTCTGTTCGAGGACCGAATGGCCGATGCCGACGATGAGGCCGGTGTCTTCCGCGGAGGGGACGAACCGGGAGGGCTCCATCAGGGAGCCATCGGGCATGCGCCAGCGCACGAGGCTCTCGAAGCCTGCGATGGTCCCCGATTCGAGCGAGACGATGGGCTGATACAGAACCACGAATTCGTCTCGGTCGAGAGCCTTGCGCATCCGCGTCTCGAGGGTGAGCAGGTGCTTGACGTTCGGCTCCGCGTTGACGTCGGCGACCGCGTGTCGGGCTTTGCCGCGTGCCTTGGCTGCGTACATGGCGCGCTCGGCGTCGCCCAGGACGTAGTCGGCTTCGGGATAGGATGCGGACCCGAAGGCGATGCCCATACTGGCCGAGGTGTACACCTCCTCGCCGGCGACGGTGAACGGCTCGGAGAGCTTGCGTTGGACCTCTTCAGCGAACTGTGTGGCGGCGGCGGGGTTGCCGTGCGTGTACAGCAAGACGCCGAACTCGTCGCCGCCGAAGCGTGCGAGGCATGCGCCTTGCGGCAGCAACGCGTCGAGCCGTCGGGACACCTCGACGAGCATGAGGTTTCCGGCGACGTGGCCGAGGCTCTCGTTGACGATCTTGAAGCGGTCGAGGTCGAGCAGCACCACGGCGAAGCTGCAACCGCTGCGAGCCCGGCACGCGGCCAGGGCTTCGTCTACCTTGGTCTTGAACAGGGTGCGGTTGGCAAGGCCGGTGACGCTATCGTGGAGCGTGTCGTATTCGATCCGTTGTTCGGCCTTTCGCTTGTCGGTGACATCCGTTCCGTACAGTCGGATGATCTCGGCGCTGTCGACATGCCGGTAGGTCCATTCGATGACGCGGTCGCCTACCTGGGTCTCGACGCGCTGGATGCGCTTGGGTTCCGTCGTGCAGCGCTCGACGATGTGGGCATGGGACGGTGCGAGCAGGTCTGCGGTGGACACGTGGAGGTCGTCGGCGAGTTGCACGGCCGCAGGGTTGGCGAAGACCAGACGTCCCGAGCTGTCGGTTTCGAGCACCGGGCTGGGATTCTGCTGCGGATAGGTGGACAGCCGCCGGATCTCGCGCTCGGACTGCTTGCGCAGGGTCAGGTCACGGAAGATGCAAACGAAATGCAAGCCGTCGCCGGTGTCGAAGCGGCTGAGTCTGAGTTCGGCGGGGAAGGTTGTGCCGTCGGCGCGGCGGGCCGCGACACCATCGTGGACGCTCACGGGCGGCATGCTGGGGTCGCGCGCAGAGCTTTGCAGGTGCAACTCGAGCAGGTCGTGCGACTCGGGGGACACGAGGTCGCGGAAGAGCAGACGTTCGAAGTCGGCATGTTGGAAGCCGAACTGGGCAACGCAGCGGGTGTTGGCGAATCGGACCCGGCCGGTGGAGTCGATGGTGACGATGGAGTCCGGGGCGGCCTCGAGCAGGTCGCGGAAGCGGGCTTCGCTGCGCATCAGGTCGATCTCGCGCAGGCGCAGCTCGGTGATGTCGACGAAGCTGGCGACGATTCCGCGCACGGTAGGGTCGTGCAGGAGATTTCTGGCACGGGCCCGTACGTAGCGAGCGGTGCCATCGGCACGGCGCACCGTGAAATCGGCCGCGGCGACCTGACCGGGTGCGCCGACCAGCGACTCGAACAGGGCCTCGACCCTGTTGCGGTCGGCAGGGTCGACGTTGTCGAACGCGCTGCGTCCGAGCCGCTCGTCCGTGGCGTAGCCCGTGATGTCGACCACCGCCGGATTCTCGTAAGCAATGCGACCATCAGCGGTGAGTACGACGACCGCTTCGACGGCGTTTTCGACGATCGTTCTCCAGAACGCCGAGGTGGCGTCCGGCGTGGGGGACTCGGGAGGCCAGGTCAAGGGGGGAAACGGGGTCTTCGCTGCGCCCACGCGGACGTCTGACGGCGGGGGAGAGGAATCGCGGGCCACGTCGAACCGATGTTGAGAGCAGGGACTTTTCGATTGTCGTACCTAGACGTCAAGGCCCCTGAAGTCAAGGCATCGCACGGATCGAGGGGGCGATGGTACGTGTTCGCCTGTGTTGCGTATGGGCAACGAATTGGCACCGGAGCATGACGAGTGAGCTATACTCGACGTTCGAGCCTTCTTTGTCGGGTGTCATGGATCCCAGACCGCAACCCTCCGACGAACACCGGATCGTGGGGCGCTACGTGCTCCACGACGAGATTGCGTCGGGGGGGATGGCGACGGTGCGGTTCGGTCGGCTGCTCGGTCCGGTCGGGTTTTCGCGGACGGTGGCGATCAAGTGCCTGCATCCGCAGTTTGCCAAGGATCCGGAGTTCTCGGCGATGTTTCTCGACGAGGCTCGCCTGGCGGCGCGGGTGCGGCATCCGAATGTGGTGCCCATCCTCGATGTGGTGGCGCTCGAAGGGGACCTGTTCCTCGTTATGGAGTTCGTGCAAGGCGAATCCCTGTCGAAACTGCTCCGCGTGGTCCGGCAGCGGAAGAGCAGGGTTCCGCTGCGCGTCACGGCCAGCATCCTGTCCGGCGTGCTGGAAGGGCTGCACGCCGCGCATGAAGCGCGAAGCGAGCAGGGCGAACCGCTGAATATCGTCCACCGCGACGTTTCGCCCCAGAACGTGATAGTGGGGCTCGACGGCGTGGCGCGGGTGCTCGACTTCGGGGTTGCGAAGGCGGCCGGGCGGATCCAGTCCACACGGGAAGGACAGCTCAAGGGCAAGCTGGCGTACATGGCGCCCGAGCAGCTCCGCGCTGGGGACGTGGACCGCCGCACGGACATCTATGCGGCTGCGGTCGTGCTGTGGGAGTGTTTGACAGGCCGGCGGCTGTTCAAGGCGGACGACGAGATCGGGATTTTCGGGCTGGTGCTCGAGGGCAAGGTCGAGCCGCCGAGTGCGATCATCCCGACGCTTCCGAAAGGGTACGACGACGTCACGATGCGGGGGCTGCACCGCGATCCGGCCAAGCGATGGCAGACCGCGCAGGAGATGGCGATTGCGCTCGAAAAGGTCGCGGGCGTGGCCTCCCCACGGGAAGTCGGCGCCTGGGTCGAGCAACTCGCCAAGGAAACGCTTGCCAAACGCGCCGAGCGTATCGCGGAGATCGAGAGTATTTCGTCGACGTCGTTCGCCTCGTACATCGGCCCAACCGGTGCCGCGGCGCTGCCCTCCGACGGCCCGGGTAGCGTGACCAGCCCGTCCCAACCGTCCGCTGTGACCCATCCGTCGGTCGTGACGCACACCAAACCGGCGGCGTATGTGCCCCCGCCACCACCCGGTTTGCCACCGCCGCCGCGGGTTCCTCCACCGCCGCCGCGGGTTCCTCCTCCTCCACCGCGGGCTGGTGCCTCGCCATCGCGCGTGCCGCCGCCCGGCGCTGTGCCCGCACCGGCGCTACCTCCGCCGTCGGCCATGGCTCCCGTGCAGCCGCCGACCCCGGGTCCGTCCGGCGCAACCGACGCAGACGGGGACGAGCTTGCGACGATCATCTCGGACACGAGCCACGTGTCGCGCAACTACAACACGCTCTCGGCTCAGCTTCCCTTGCCACCGTCGCAGCCGCTTGCCGACGTCACGATGTCGGGTGGCATGCCTGCGGCTCGGAAGGGGTCGGGCGCGCTGTACGCCGCGGTCGGCGTGGGCGCTCTGTCGGTCGTGACCGCGGTGGGGGCGGTCGCGTTCTTGCTGTTGCACAAGCCGCAACCGCCTGGTCCGCCAGCCCTTGCCGCAACCGAATCCGCGCCCATGGTGCCCTCCCCGCCCGTGAGCACGCCGCTGTCCGTCTTTTCCGCCGAGCCGGCAGTCGATCCCCCGTCGACTGCGACTTCGGCTGCGGTCGACAATGGAACGCCGCCCGCGCCATCGTCGACGAGGCCCAACACGGGGAAGAGTCCGCGACCCGGTGGGGGAGCAGCCGCTACAGCCCCCGCTGCGACCACCACGACAACCAAGTCCAACCCGCCGGCAACGACAACGACGGTGGCGCCGCCGAAAGCCGACTGCAATCCACCCTACTACATCGACGCGCGCGGGATCCGTGTGCCGAAGCCCAACTGCTTGTAGCGACGATCCGAACTCGTTTCTTGTAAGACGCTATGCAGAACCGAACGTCAACCCACTGGACTTCGATAGCCGCCATCGCGATAAGCGCATCGGGCTTGCTCTGTACGCATGCTGCCGGTGCCGACGACAAGCAGGCCTGTCTCGACTCGTACGACAAGGCGCAGACGTACAGGCGGGAAGGCAAGCTCATCGAGGCCCACGGGCAGCTCCTGGTCTGCGTGCGAACCGTGTGCCCTGCGATCATCAAGCGCGACTGCACCCAGTGGATCGGTGAGGTCGAGGAGGCAACCCCGTCGGTCGTGCTGTCTGCGCGGGGGCCCGACGGTCAGGACGCAGTCGACGTCACGGTGACGGTGGACGGCAAGCCGTTCGTGTCTCAGCTCGACGGCAAGGCGGTGGCGATCAATCCGGGCGTGCACCAGTTCCACTTCGAGCTCGAAGGGGCAGAGCCGGTCGACCAGCGCATCGTGATTACGGAAGCCACGAAGAACCGCGCGATCTCGGTTGCGTTCAAGGCGGCGGGGAAGACGACGGACGAAGGCGCCTCGCATGCCGACGTGGGGGACGGCGATGCGCAGCGGGGGCCCGGAGCGGACCAGGGGACGGCACGTCACACGCCGGCGTTGGCGTACGTGCTCGGCGGCGTGGGGCTGGTCGGTGTGGGCGGCTTCGCCTACTTCGGTCTGAAGTTCGACGGCGAGCTGAACGACATGGACGCGTGCAAGCCGAATTGCCCGCAGTCGGACGCCGACCATGCGTCAAAGACACGGCTTTTCGCCCTGGTTTCGGGCGGCGTGGGTGTGGTGTCCCTCGGGGTTGCGACGTATCTGTTCCTAGCGCCGCCAGGCGGCGCGAAGGCGAACGTGGAGACGAGCCGCGCGCCGCGCGTGGATGTTGTTCCTCTCGAAGGCGGTGCGCTGGGCATGTTGCGCGGTCAGTTCTGAGTGGCCTTGCCGGTTCTGTGGCGCCGGGGTGTGGCGGACGCGTGGCGCTCCTACGGTCCGTTGTTGATCACGAGGCGGTAGGGCAGGCAGCTGGTGCTCGCAGCCGTGGTGTAGACGCGGATGCGCATCGAGTTGATCATGTTGACGAAGAAGTTGGTACGATAGGGGTCGGCGTTCTGCCAGGCACCGCACGTGCCGGAGAACTTGAATTCCCAGGTGGTATTGGCGTTGGAGGCGTGGCCCGTCTCACCCGATCCGTTGCAAGTGAGCTGGGTCGCCGTGCCGCAGGAGGTCGTGAATAGCTGCATGCGGAGCAATCCGGTTCCGCTCAGGTCGACGAGCTGGATGCGCGGCTTGTAGGTGCAAGCGGGCGAGTTGGCGAAGGTAATGGTGAACCAGTCTTCGTCGTTGGTGCCGCCGGTGGGGGTGATGTTGTACGAGCCGTTGACCGACGGGTAGTAGGAGGTGCTGCCCTGGTTGACGGTGCCCAGGTTGGTGGGGGAGCCACAGACGTTTGCGACGGTGTCGGTGCCGCATTCGCAACCCGTGGACCATACATTGTCCTGGTCGTAGTAGCCGCTGACGCACTGGGACACGATGCACGAGCCGCTGCTGCAGGTCGCGTTCTGGACATTGGGCTTGGACGGGATGTTGCAGTCGGTCCAGCAGTTACCGCAGTGCCTGGAGTCCGAGAGCAGGTTGACCTCGCAGCCGTCGACTTGCTTGTTGTTGTTGCAGTCAGCGTAGTTGCTCGAGCAGGCTCCGGTGCAGACACCGTTCGTGCAGCTCCGGGCAGGGATGTTGTCCGACGAACACACCGTGTCGCAGCTTCCGCAGTGGTACGGGTCGGACGCGACGTTGACCTCACAACCGGTTGCGAGCTTGTTGGCGTCGCAGTCGGACCAGCCGTTCTCGCAGGTTCCGCTGCAGACGCCCGCGCTGCATGTGACGGTCGCCATGTGCAAGAGGCTGCACTGGTTGATGCAGCTACCGCAGTGAGCCGGGTCGGTATTCAGGTTGATCTCGCAGCCGTCGTCGCGCTTGTTGCCGTTGCAGTCGTCATAGCCATTGGAGCACGTGCCCGAGCAGACACCCATGGTGCACGTGCGGGTCTGCATGTGGTTGTTGCTGCAGGACTGGCCGCAGCCGCCGCAGGTATCGGGGTCGCTTCCGAAGTCCGATTCGCAGCCGTTGGTGAGCTTGTCGTTGTCGCAATCGCCGAAGTTGTCAACGCACACGCCGTTGCAGACACCGCCGGCGCACGTGCGGGTCAGCATGTGGTTGGTCGAGCAGGTCTGACCGCAGCCGCCACAGTTGTCGGGGTCTCCGGTCACGTCGACCTCGCAGCCGTTGTCCGCTTGACTATCGCAGTTCTGGTAACCTGGGCTGCATGTGATGTCGCACGTGCTGTTTGTGCAGCTCGGAGTGCCGTGATTGGAGCTGCACGCAGCGCCGCATCCGCCGCAGTTGGACACGTCGTTGGTGGTGTTGACCTCGCAACCGTCCGACGGTGAGTGGTTGCAGTCGGCGAAGCCATTGTTGCAGGAGGCGATGATGCATGACCCTGCGCTGCACGTGGCCGAGCCGTGGGCCACGGAGCAGGTGGCGCCGCAGGCGCCGCAGTTGTCCAGGTCGGTGTTGGTGTTGATCTCGCATCCGTTGCCTGCCTGACCGTCGCAGTCCTTCCAGCCCGGGTCGCAAGTGTAGCCGCATTCGCCAAGGTTGCAGGTGGGGCTGCTGTGCGGTGGCGATGGGCATGCGTTGTCGCAGGCGCCGCAGTTGGCGACCGAGGTGTTGGTGTCGACTTCGCACCCGTTGGACTCGTTGCTGTCGCAGTCGCCGTAGCCCTGGTCGCATGCGTCGAGCTGGCAGCTACTCGCCACGCAACGGGCCGTGGCGTTGGCGAAGGAGCAGGGGTTGTTGCAGAACCCGCAGTGGTCGACCGAGCTGGTCGTGTCGGTTTCGCAACCGGGCACGTCGGGGTCGCAATCACCCTTGCCGACGTTGCAGTTGGATACCGCGCACACGCCGGCGTTGCACACGGGGGTGCCGCCGAGGCTCGGGCACTGGTGGCCGCATGTATTGCAGTTGTTCGGGTCGGCTCGCAGGTTGACTTCGCAGCCGTTCGCGTCGTCGCCGTCGCAGTTGTCGTAGCCCTGGTCGCACCCGTCGAGCTGGCAGCTACCCGCGACGCACCGGGGGGTGGCATGGGCGAAGGAACAGCCCACGCCACAGGCTCCGCAGTCTGTCACCGTGTTGTTGAGGTCGACTTCGCAACCGTTGGAGAGGTTGCCGTCGCAGTCGCCCCAGCCGGCGTCGCACGCTTGGATGAAACACTCGCCGTGCTGGCAGTACGTCTGGGCGTGAGGGAGGCTGCATACGCAGCCGCACTGGTTCGCGACACCTGCGCCGCCGCACGTGTCGGGGGCGACGCACTCACCGCAGCTCGTGGTTTCGCAGCCATTGTTGACCGTGCCGCAAGAGGCGCCGAGCTGGGCGCAGGACTTGGGCGTGCATCCGCACTGGTTGGCGACACCGCCGCCACCGCACACGGAAGGCGCGGTGCATTCGCCGCAGTCGAGCGCGGTGCTGCAGCCGTCGGAGGCGTAGCCGCAGGAGGCGCCTATCTGAGCGCATGTCTTGGGCTTGCAGGTGTCGGTGCCGCACTTGTTCGGGCCGCCGCCACCGCAGGTCTGGCCGGACAGGCAGTTGCCACAATCCACCACGCCGAAGCAGCCGTCTGGAACCGTTCCGCAGTTTGCACCGAGCTGAGCGCAGGTCTTCGGGACGCACCCGCACTGGTTGGGCTGCCCACTGCCTCCGCATACGGACGGAGGCGGACAGCCTCCGCAGTCGATCGCCATCGAGCAACCATCCGATGCCCATCCGCAGGAAGCGCCGAGCTGGACGCAGGTCTTGGGCACGCATTCGCCGGTGCCGCACTTGTTGGGGCCGCCGCCGCCGCAGATCTGGCCGTCAGGGCAATCGCCACATTCGATCTTCCCACCACAGCCATCCGGAGCCGATCCGCAGTTGGCTTCGAGAGACTCGCACGTCGCGGGCACGCACGACGCCGAGCCGCTGTCGCCGTCCGGCGCGTCGGGCTTCGCGTCGAGCCTGGCATCCGAGACCACGTCGGATGACGCGTCGGGCGTGTCGCCAGGCGTGACCGGTGTGTCACTGCTGCTCGACCCGCATGAGACGGAGGCTGCCATCAAGGCAGATGCGGCGACGGCCAGCCCGGTTCGTCTCATCGAAGCCCAGAGGCGTCCGACCACTCCACGGTCTACCATCCAGCATTGCATCGCGTAGCTCCCGGTCCCTGGGGCGGATGCACACGCCGCCCGATATTAGTACTGAATGATACGCGGTTCGGCCGGGAACCTCAAGTTGGCAAGCTATTTTGCGCGCTTTTTGACGGCGCCCGAACTCTGGAAGATCCCCTGCTCAGTCCAGAACACGCTGCTTTGGTTGGTGGTGATCCCGTAGGGGCGAATCTGACCGGACTCGAAAGCCTCGACGGTCGACCCATTCCAGCGCATCACCGCGCCGTCGTAGTTGTAGGAACCCGAGGTCACCGTGCCCGTGTTCGTCCAGTACAGCTCGCCGCCGTCGACCCACAAGGCCAACGGGCACGCCTGGCCCGTGGCGAGCTCCTGCCGCCCGGTGCCGTCTTGCTTTTTCGCTCGCACCACCTTGCCGTCCGCGGCCGAGCAGTCACCCGCCGCGTACGAACCCGCGTCCGTCCAGTACACGTATTGATCGTCGACCGCGATGGCGAACGGGTGGTCCTCCCCCGAAACCAACGTCTGCTTCAGGCCGCTGGTCTTGCTCGCGCTGAGAATCTCCCCGCCTGCGAGGCTCGTCCAGTAGACCTTTCCGCCAACCGGATCCACCGCGATCCCCCGCGGATCGTTGAGCTGACTGCTCAGGATCTGCGGCGACCCGCCGGTCTTGGCGACATGCCGGACCGAGGCGTCCGACGCGTTCGTCCACCAGACGTCCTGAATGTCGGCGGCCAGTCCCTGTGGCCCCGTGGCGAGGGATAACTGCGTCTGGCCGGAGCCGTCTTTCCTGATCCGCCAGATCGCGCCGCCGCTGGCAAACGTGGTCCAGTACAGGTGATCCGTGTCAGCCACCAGGTACACGGGCGCGTTCTGCCCGTGCGCGAGCTCTACCTTCTGCCCGCCGGTGACAGGAACCGATTGTACCGTGCCATTGTTGCCGCTGCCCTCCTCGACCCAGTACACGTATGCCTCGTCGGCCACGATACCCCACGGCATGGTCAGGCTCGAAGCCAGCGTGAGCGTCTGACAATCCCCTCCCTGGCACGCGCCGCCCTGGCAGGAGTGGTTGCAAGAACCGCAGTGGTCCTTGTCCGATGACGTGTCCGTCTCGCAGCCGTTGGTCGAGTTGTCGTCGCAGTCCTTGCAGAACCCCGTGCAGGCGCCGGACGCACACGCATTCGACGGGCCATCTGGCGCGGCGTCGCCTCCGCCCGATCCACCCGTGGGCGAACCCCCAGTGCCTCCGGAATGCGTTGCACCGGAACCGCCCGTGTGCGTGCCGCCCGTGCCTCCGCCGTCGGGCCCGCCTGTCCCGCCAGTACCTTGACCGCCCGCTCCGCCCGTCACACCGGAACCCCCGTTGCCCGTCCCCCCTCCTCCGTTGGTGAACCCATCCAGGGATTCGGTCAACCGGCATGACACGACGAGCGCTGCAGGCACGATCGCCCACGTCGCAGCGTGGGCAAGCTTTGCCAGTCGAAGATCGTCCATCGCTCTTTAGCATCCAACCTGGGCGCGCACGCGTCAAGAAACGCTTCCTGAGGCGCAAGCTGACACGACACCCCAACCGCCGGAAACTCCCGGCATGGTCTGGTATCCTCCGCCGCCGACCATGCCCGCCGCCCCCAAGCGAATCGCCACCGCCCTGACGTTCGCGCTCTCGCACCCGGGGTGGGTCGCGATCACCTGCGTCGTCGCCGTCTTGCTCGCCGCTGGCACCATCGACGACGGGCTCACGCGGGACGACGAAGTGCATCGGCACATGGTGCTCGGCGACAGCGCGCTGCTGCCGTCGAGCAGGCTGGACCTGTTCCGCACCGACGGCGGCGATGCATCGTTGCTGCGGGTGCAGATGAACCAGGGCGTGGCGCCGTGGTTCACGGACCCTGCGCTGCGGTTGGGCTTCTTCCGGCCCCTTGCGTCGTGGACCCATGCGCTCGACTACACGTTCTTGCCGGACCACCCCGCATGGATGCACCTGCAGAACCTCGCGTGGTACGCGTCGCTTGTTGCAGCGGCAGGTTTGCTCTACCGGCGCATGCTGGGGCCGACCTGGGTGGCCGGGGTGGCCGCTGCAATGTTCGCATGGAACCCGGCTCACGGCAGCGCGGTCGGATGGGTCGCCGGGCGCAACGGGCTGATGGCAGGTCTGTTCTGCGTGGCGACCCTGCTCTTGCACGACGCCGCTTCGCGAGGTTGGAAACCTGGAAGGGTGCTTTCACCACTAACGCTCGCGTTGTCGCTGCTGAGCGGCGAGCTGGGGCTCGGCACCATCGCCTGGCTCGTCGCGCATGCGTCATGGATCGACCCAACCCCATGGCGCAACCGGCTTGCGTCGCTGTCTGCACACGCAGCCGTGGCGGTCGCGTACGCTGCCGTCTGGATCGGACTCGGATACGGCGCGCGTGCGTCCGGCTACTACGTGGACCCGCACGCGGACCCCTGGCTTTTCTCACGTGCCATCGCGTGGAATGGCCCTCGCCTCGCCAGGATGCTCTTCGTGCCTCCCGCGCTCGATCCCGCCGGCTGGTCCTCGCGTCTGCCCTCGTCGGCGCTCGTGGGGCTCGGCCTGCTGGCGGCGGTGGCCCTTTTGGTGTGCCTTGTGCTCGCCCTGCTACGCGACCGTCACGCTCGCTTCTTTGCCACGGGCGCCGCCCTCAGCCTGGTGGGGGTCAGCGGCACCATGCCCGACGACCGCCTGCTCCTGATTGCGAGTTTCGGCGCCATGGGGCTCGCTGCCCAGGTCGTTGGTGTGGCGCTCTCGCCCATCACCGGGCCATGGTGCCCGCGTTGGGCCCGGCTGCCGGCATGGGCCGCCACCGGTCCGCTGCTGCTGGTGACCCTGGTCCTGTCGCCGCTGGGTTTCCCGGCGGCTGCGTCGCAGATTGCAGCCGTGCACCGCGCCGAGCAGGCTGCGCGCCGGACAGCGCCCCTGCCTACCGACATCGCCGAACGCACCGTCGTGATGTTGAATCCTCCCCACGCCTTCATCCCCGCGTCGTGGTTCCTCCCTGACGTCGGTGGGGCGCCAACGCCGGCGCGCATCCGCGGGCTGACGTTCGGGCCGGGTACGGTGGCGTTGTACCGGTCGGGCGAGCGCACCGTCGTGATGACGCCGGAACAAGGATTCTTGAACGAACCCGTGAGCTGGCTGTTTCGCCGACCCGGGACATTTCTCACGCCTGGAGAGACGGTCACGTTGAGCGACATGACCGCGCGGGTCGAGAGCGTCACCGTGGATGGGCGCCCAAGCAGCGTTTCTTTCGAATTCGCACAGCCCATCGAGCAGTCCGGCGACGTGTGGTTGCGTTGGACGGCAGGGCGCTGGGTTGCGTGCGAGGTGCCACCGGTGGGGGCGACGGCCGTCTATGCGGACCGCTAGGCGCCGTCGGGCGATCGACCGGATGAACTGGCGCGAGACGAATCGGCCCCCCTTCGACCGGTCCGAGGCTGTTCAACCGAAGGAAGCTTCGAAGGCGCAGGGCTGCTTGCCTCGGGGCTGCGTCCCACCCTGCGGAGACGAGTGTGCGCAGCGACCCGGGGGTGAAGGGCGAACGTGGTTTGGAATGCCAGGTCGGACGGCGCAGGATCGGGCGCGTGGCGGTTCGAGACGTGGTGGCACAGGGGATACGTAGGCTCGCGTGGGCCAGGCGCTGACTTCATCCCTCGCCGCCAGCTTTCACAGCTTCCGCCACAGGTCCCCGGCACACAGGACGCATCGTTGTCGCAGGCCGGCGAGGTGCCAGTCGACACCCTGACGTTGTGCCCGTTGGAACTCCCGTGGGCGGCGTCACGTTCGGCGGGATTCGGGTCGGGCGGGTGACGATCGACGGTGTCGACTCGAAAGCGGGCAAGGCCGCGGACGGGCAGTTGGACCGCGTGGCCTTGTCGGCGCAGGCTCGTGCGCAGGACGTGGTCTTGCGGAGCGCGAGCACCGTGGGCGGAGGGGCGGCGGCAGCGGAAGGGGATGACCTGAACCCCGTTGCGTCGGCCTATGTAGGCCGTTGCGTCGGCCTATGTAGGCCGTTGCGTCGGCCTATATAGGCCGTCACGTCGGCCTATGTAGGCCGTTCCGTCGCCCTCCGCTGGCTGTTCCACCGCGAGGTGTTCGACCCGGCCACACGCGCCAGGGCCGGCCCTTGCCAATCGCGCACGCCCTCTGCGACCATGGGCCCCATGACAGCCTCCAAGCGAACCCCTCGCCAGCGCAACGCCAACAAGACCGGGCGCGACGTTGTCGTGAAGGTCGACGCGCGCCTCAAGAAGCTGTGGGACGCGACGATCGCGGAGATCCGCGAAGCGCAACGGCAAGGAGCCGGCTCGTTCGACCGCCTCTGGGAGGCGGCTGCAAGGGTGGTCGACCACGACCCGCCACTGTACGTGCTGGGCGGCTATGCGACGGCAGGGGAGTTCTTCGAGCAGGTGCTGCACGAGAGCGAACGCGCGGCCAGGCGCTTCATCCGCGTCGCGCGATACGCGACGCCCGCGGAAGAGGACCGATACGGCACGAGCGTGCTCGACGCGGCGTTGGGCTACATCGAAGCGCGCATCGGGCATCCCCTCGACGGCCCGCTGCCCGTAGCGTTCGACCGGTTGAAGATAGAGGTCCATCGCGCAGGCAACAAGCTCCGGCTGCCGCTCGACCAGGTGAGCGTCGCCGAGATTGCGGAGGCGACCAAGGCCTTGCGCAAGCCCACGCAGGGCGCGACGCGGGCGAGCGATGCGCAGCGGGCGCTGACCAGAGCACTGCGGTCGACCAAGGCGCTTGCGGGGATTCGCGTCCAGGAGAGCAATGGCCTTGCGAGCTTCTCGCGAGTACCGGTGGCGCAGCTTTCGGCCTTTGCCAGGCGGCTTCTGGCGGTGAAGTTGCCCGCGCCAGCGCCGACCAAGAAGAAGGCTCCGGAAAAGAAACGGTAGCTCGCAGGTGCGGCGCGGGCGTGTTGGCGGTCGCTGCCGGATGGCCCCCGGCTTCCGAGTTCGCACGACGTCGTGCGACGTAGCCCCTCTCGACTCGAGATGTCAGCGCGTCGGGTTGCGGAGTTGCTGGTGGCCGTTGCGGGCGACTGCGGTCAGCAGCTACTCGCGCAGACGGCGTGACATGCCACCAAGCAGGTGCTGATGGCGTCGGACGTCGGTTGTGCGTGGTGCATGGACCAGCAAGCCTCGAAGCGATTCCGGATGGGCGTGGACCGCGCCGTTCCGGGTCCGTCTGGCTCTTGTGGGACCTGTCGGCCACTGCATCCTGGCGGCGTGCGTAGGGACGCGGCCCTGCCGGGCGGAGTCCCAGCGATGATCCGTTCTGAACCCTGGACCTGGGTGTCGTTCGAGAAGGTGGCGGAGCAATTCAGCAACGCACGAAACTGCGTGCATCGCTGGACGGTGTGGCACAGGATGCCCGCGCACAGGGTCGGTCGGACCTGGACCTCGAAGCTCGCCCTGGTCGAAACGTGGGGCGAAGCCAGCGGCGCGGAGGCCGACGAGCGGGGAGGGGGCGACCGATGAGCACGGTTCCCGCGACGCCGGCGCTCGACATTTTTCGCGTTGCGCGACTTCGTCATCGACGAGTACTAGCACTTCGCCACCTCGTTCACGACGATCCGCGCACCGGACATCAAGGCGCGGGTCGAAGCGATCCACGCAGACGATCGGTGCTGGCCGGAGCCGCTCATCCAGATCAATCCGAGCTACGAGCGGACGACCGACATCGGGAGTCTGGTGGCTCGGGGCGTGCTCGAGCCCTGCCTGTGCAGACATCTTCCAGACGAAGGGCACAGCGCTCTCGCTCTACGTCGCGGGCTCGCAGACGTCCATCGGGCCTACTTGCCGTGGCATCGCGAGCGGGTGTCTCAGGGCGCCGGACCATGGCCGCGCCCGCTGCCATGTACGGTGCGGTGCCGACGCCGGTCTCGCACGGCCGTGTTGCGCGGGACGGCAACGCGACGACGGGTCCAGCTTCTGGGCCGCTGCGCTGCCGTGTTGAAGACTGCCTCACAAGACGCATCGGGCGTTACACGGGAGTCGGAGGACACGAAAGGCAGTGTTGCGCGGACGGCCCGGCGAGGTGGTTGAAACGGAGGGCGGCAGAGCGAGCGGCGTCGGGCGCGTGGAAACTCAGTCGGCAGGGCCCAACGGCGTCGACGACGGCACTTCGGTGACCGTGACTTCCGCCCTGTCCGAGGCTCCACGGGCGCCGCCGAAGAGGTACTCCGTCACCGCGGAGGAGAGGTCGACGATGCCGGCACCGACACTTCGCTCTACCCAACAAGCTGGACCGTAGTCCAACACCACGACCACCGCGGACCGTCCGTTGGCCGGGTTGGTCACGCGAAGCCGGGCCAGACAGCCGTAGCGACCGGCATCCGCTGCATACCAGTTCACGCTGCGTTCGCAGGCCGGGCCGCTCGAACCTGCGCACAGCCCCGCGCTCCTCGCCTGGGCCAGGCACCCCGGGATGCAGTTGTCGCCAGAGTCCGCGTGCGCGTTGCCGTCAGCATCCACCCAGCAGCCGAAGGATGTCGCGTAGTAGCGTCCTCCCGCGACGGGCGTGGTCCCGTACGAGCCGGTGCAGCTCCACGGCGCGCCGTCGTCGGGGTTCCCGCCGGGCGATGACACGAACTCGAGGTATCGCCCGCTGCACCAGCCGTCCACGCCGTCCCAGGTTACATGATAGAACTGGTCGACGGGCTTGGGTTCGACCACGGTGACCAGCGCTCCTTCCGGCATCACGCGCAGCACGGCGTGGGAGGTGGACGGGCCCTTGCGAAGGTTCAAGTCTGCCGTTGTTCTGAGCGTGGTGCCGATGGCGAACGAGGAGCTGAGGCCGGTATCGGCGACGCTGGGGTCGTCCACGGCGACGTCGTGCGTGTCGTCGGCCGGAGACGCGGCGGAGCAGGCGGCAAAGCACAAGGGGGCGATGACGAGCAGGGAGGCGGAGCGCAACGGAGATGGCATGCTCACCGTTGCGAGCAAGGTGTGGGCCAGATGTGGAAGGGCGAATTCTTGGCGCGTTCGAGGCGAAGCGACAGGCGGACGTGAGCAAGTGGAGAACGGGGCTGCACGAACTGCGCATCGACCTGCGCAAGCGCACGAGCCGGGCGCGGACGCCGTCGCAGCGGCGCAGTCAACGCACCGGACGGCCGGTCAAGGCGCTGATGACGATGCGAGCTCCTTCCAGGGTATGCAGCTCGTACGCAGGCTCGAGGTCGGCCTGGGCCGACGCGGAGTGGGTGGCGAGAACGGGCAGGGCCTGCACGACGTGGAGGACTCGTCCCTTGAGCATGCGTGCCAGCTTGGGCGCGGCGCGGCGGAGGGCCTGGCCGATGTGCATGGGTCTGGGCCGCAGGCTGGTCCTGCGAGCGTTGCGCAGCGACGGCCACACGCGGCTGTCGGACAGCACGCCGGCGTCGCCGACCAGGAGCGCGACGTGGTGGTCGATGCCGTTGGCTGCGATGGGCAGGCCGTGGAAGCTGCGGGTGTAGCGTACGAGATAGCCCACCAGGTCGATGGCGGCGCCGGGCGGTCCACGTCGCACTTCGGTGATGGATTCGAGCTGGGCGTCAGGCGGGGGACCGCCACGGGCGAGCAGCCACTGCTCTGCCGCGGCGACGGCGTCGGTGGCGCTCAGGTGCGACGTCGGCACGGTGGCGATGTCTGCATCGACCTGTTCCACGGGGGTGCTGGCTGCATCTGCCCGCGCACCGCGAGAGAACCATGGCTCGAACGATGCGCGGTTCTGCAGCAGGGCATCATCCACCAGGAGCGCGCCGCCGAAGTCGGTCCAACCCGGTTGCGCGCCCGAGGCCATCGGCGTTTGGCCGGACCGGGCGGAGTACTCGACGATGCTCCCGTTCTGCCTGACGTACGCAGCCCAGCGGTCGGAGAGCATGCCGACGCTCGCGTTGGCGAGGTACCAGGCCTGCAGATACGTTTTCTGCGCGCCCAGCTTGGCAAGGAATGCCTCGGCGACGTTATCGTCGAGTCCATCGAAGGAGATGTCGGTGTAGCCCATGACGGTCTCCGCGGTAGGACCGAACGCCGCTGCCCAGGACTGCTGCAGGGTGAGGCAGGTGGCGAAGATGCTGTGGCGTGTGCGAATCGACGTGGCGCCAGGGCCAAGCCAGCCGTCCGCGGTGACGACCGAGCCTTCGTTGCCATGGCCGGTGTGGTACAGGACAGTCAGCTCCTGCGAAAGATACGACGACAGGTGCCCGGTGGTGACGTTCGTATCGCGGACGAATCGTGCATAGCCGAGCGCCTCGAGACCGGACGCCATGAGCGTTGCGTCGTAGTCGTCGAGGCCGTCTTGCACGGAGGTGACCGCGAAGGAGTCGGCGCCCGCCGGGGGAGGAGTCGGGGTATCGCCACCTGGGGCCGGACCGGGTCCGGGATTGCCGCCGCAATCGGGACCATCGTCGAAATGGCTCGTGAGGGAGAGCTGATAGCAAGTGTCGTCGCAGTAGCCGTCGGCAGCCCAGCCACAGGGGTCCGACGCTGCACATGTGCAGGTGTCGTAGACACCGTCGTTGCATGACGAACCGCAGTCGGATGGGGGGCCTCCCGGGGCGGGGTCGCCTCCCGGTGCGGGGGCGGCGCCGCAATCGGCGGTGTCGTCGAACGTGGCGCCGGGGAGGACCTGGGCGCAGACGTCGTCGCAGTAGCCGTCTGCGGACCAGCCGCAGGGGTCGGAGGGGTGACAGGTGCAATCGTTGTAGATTCCCACCACGCACAGGCCGTAGCAAAGCGGAGGTGGAGAGCCGCTGCTGCCGCCGCCGGTGCCGGGGTCGGGAGCGGGACCGGGTTCGGGTTCAGGGCCAGGGGCCGGGGTGGCCGGGTCGGGGTCACTGGGGGCAGGCGTGCCGCCGGGTGCGGGCTCCGGGCCCGGGTCGGGCGGTTTGGGATCGTAGCCGTCACAGCTCCCGCTTTGCGGAATGCATTGTTTGGATGGTGCGCCCTGGACGGCGACGCAGAGGAAAGCCTTGGGGCAGTCGAGGGGCGATGCGCAGGCTGTGGTGCAGAAGCTGGCGCCATTGACGGAGTTGATGATGCACAGGTCGTCGGGGCCGCCGCAGTCGGCGCTGGTTTCGCACGGCGTGCAGGGCAGGTTGGGAGGTTGCGAGTCGGCGCCCGGGCCACCGACGCTCTGCTGCTGCGGTGGAGTTGGGGAGCCAGGACCCGTGGCATGGTCGGCGGCGGGTTGCGCGCAAGCCATCCACGCGGAGCAGAGCAAGGCAAGCAACGAGTTTGGACCAGCGGCTTGGGGCACGGGATCACCTCGACGATGCAGGGGACGCCTGCACTCAGGCAAGCGCTGTGCCCATCGGATCTCGCCATGGATCGAGGGGCGTTGCGCAGCGATCGAGGCCGGATTGCGCGACCGGTTGCGCAACGTGTGCAAGATGTCATCCGCTGCGATGGTTGCTTCCTGCGCAGCATTGTTGGCCTTGCGAGGGGCCTCCCTCCTACAATTCCACAAGCCGAGAGGTGCCCATGCGAACGCGTCGAACACGCCAACCGAGGTCGTCACGCCACAACATCCTCATTCCCTGTCAGGTCGTGCGAATGAGGGACTTTCGCCTCGTCTCCGACCGAATCGAGGATCTGTCGCTGACCGGAGCCTTGACCTCGTTCGCCCGGCCCGTGCTCACGGGGGAGCGGCTGATGCTGTCGTTTCGGCTGCCGGATTCGGGGATCTGGGTGGACACGGAAGCGACGGTCGCGCGGGTGGTCCATGGCCGCAGACCGGGCGATCGAGGCCGTGGTCTCGGCGTCAAGTTCCACGACCTCGACGCGACCTCGCGATTCTGGCTCGAGAAGCTGCTGACGAAAGCGCCACCGACAGCGCCTCGGACACGGCCTGGGCGCCGCGACCGGTCCGATGAGGTCAAGTCGTTGGTAAAGAGTTCCGGCTGGGTGCAGTCCGCTTTCGGGCATGCACTGCTTCGGTGGTTTGCGAAGTAGAGCGGTCAGCCGGCGCCGACCCTTCCCAGTCGGAGCACGCGGAAGGTTCGGACAGCGACGCCGCCGCGACGCACGGTCACGCGGTCTACCCCGCGCACGGAACGGTCCGGAAGAACCTTGGCCGGGTCGTCCTGAAAGCGGTCATCGGTGATGTAGATGATGCTGGGGGCGTTGCGCCAGACCGCGCGCGGGTAGAACGTGTCGAAGTCGTCGCCGATGTCGGTCAGGCAGCCGACGCGGGCGCGATTGCCGAGCCAGGCCTGGGCCTGCGCGCACACGATCCAGTGCGGCCCCACCACGGCCACCTCGCCCAGGTCGTCGGCGCGGGCACTGTCCAGTGCCGCGTCGAGCTCGGGACCGAATCGTTTCCACACGAACAGGTCGTTGGTCAGGTCGTATCGCGGCTGGTAGCGATGGCCGAGCAGGCGCGGCAGCACGGGGAAGAAGACGACGACGAACACGAGCGCGACCGCGCAGACGGAGGTGAGGGCGGCGGTCCAGCCGAGGCGCCGCGACAGGACCGGCGGCGAGTCGTCGCCGCGGCGGGCCAGATGCAGGGCGAGCGCGAGGTAGGACGGGGCGACCCAATGGGGTTCGGCGACGCGGGAAAGCAGGCTCAACGCGGCGAGTACGCCGAAGGGATACAGCGTGGCGTTGAGAAGCAGGTGGTGGACCGCGTCGCCGTCGCGACGGCGGGTCAGGTCGACGGCGAGGATGACCACCGCGAACAAGACGACTGGTGTGACGTACAGCAGTTGCCCGCCGAGCAGAGAGCCGAGGTTGCGAAAGGTCGGGCCGAATCCGAGCTGAGTATGGACCAGCCGATGGTGGAGCATGGGCCAGCCCAGGCCCGCTTCTCGAAGGAAGCATGGCAACGGTGTGACCATGCCCACGAGCAGCGCGGCATACGGGGCAATCGTCTTGAGCCTCGGCCGCGCCGGCCTGGATAGCCACGTAGCGACCAGGGCCAGGGCCAGCGTGGCGCCGCTGATCTTGGACATGAGCGCAACACCGGTGAACAGGCCGGCTCCGACGGTACCGGCGGTGGCCTGCCACGAGCTGGGCGGATATCGCAGCGCGACGCCGGCGCATCCGAGCGCGGCGATCCACGCGAAAGCGAGCGGCAGGTCGGGGGTGAAGGCGAATAGGCCGATGGCGAGCTCGGGCACGATCAGAAGCGCAAGGACGGCGAGGAGAGCACCGCGCCACGACGCGCCGACCCCGCGGGCAGCCAGACCGCCCAACCAGGCAAAGCCCGTTGCGGCCGTCGCCGTCACGCGATGCGTCGTCACCGGGTCGGGCACACCGTTGGCACCTGCGAGGATGGCGCCGATCCACCCGATGAACCCAGGGTGGTCGAGGTAGCTGGGCTGGCGGAAAAGGGCCCAGCAAGCGTACAGGGCCTCGGCATCTCCCCAGCCAACCGCTTCGGCGGCTACCAGCCGCAGCGCAAGCAACGCGACGCTGGACAGCAGCGCGATTCGTAACAGGTCGGTCTGGCCGTATCGGCCAGAGGGTTCGGGATCGGGCAGCACGGCAGCGCCGTACCGCGTTTCCCGACGGTGGTCCACCTCGAACGTGCAGACCGCGGGCAGCCGGTGGGGCCACCCTTGCACATTGCAACGCGAGCGATGCGCTCAGCGCGCAAAGAAGCTTGCATGGTGGCAGCGGATCAGTACGCGCGCGGCTCGTAGCCGGACGCTGCCGCATAGTCGGCATAGGCGTCGAGCACGACGGCGACGTATTCGGTGTTGTACTCGGTGCAGCTCTTGGTGCTTCCGTAGCTGTTGTAGTTGCCAATGGCCATGAGCGTGTACTGTTCCTCGGTGCAGCCCGGAAACTGCTGTTTGACCTGCGCCCGATTGCCTGCGATGCCATCGATGCCGATGTGGATGTTGTTCTCCGGGTTGAAAATCGAGCCGCCCCAGGTGCTCGAAGCTTCGTCCGTCGTCATGTTCGGGTGTCCGTTCGGCAACAATCCCGCGCCGTCAGGCGTGGGTCCGCAGGCCGGCACCACCTGCATCAGTCCGAAGCAGCCGCATTCGTTCGCAGCCCAGCCGTCGGGCTGGCCGCATGGCAGGTTGGGGCAGCCGACGGCCTCCCTGTCAAACCGGGATTCGACGTAGATGATCGCCTTGAAGATCATCGGATCGGGCTCGTTGTAGTGGGCAGACCACTTCAGGATCTCGCAGTCGAAGGCGTCGACGCTGACACCGGTCTGCTGGGCGGTCATGCCGGTTGCGAGGATGTCGGGATTGCACGATGTGGATGTGCCTCCCGAGCCGCCGGCACCGGACGTTCCGCCACCCGAGCCGCCGCTGGCGGCGCCGCCTGGCTCGCCGGGGCTGCCGGAATCGGGATTGCTGCAAGCCGAGAGTGCGAGAACCAGCAGGGCAAGAATAGAGAGCGCATGCATGGGAGGAGTCCTCGGGTCGACCGCGGCCACGCGGCTTGCGCCACGGCGGTCTTGCAGGGGTCACTCGACCGTGGTGGCGAATTCGTTGCCCCCGAAACGCACGACAGGCTCATACGACGTGGCGGTGAAGTCGAACACGCCTGGCTGGTAGCCGGGGAGCGCCACGTCGGTCCAGCGGAACGACTCGAACATGTTCACGGTGACAACCAAGTCTACGGCGGACTGCAAGCCCGCACTCCAGTCCAGGTTGACAGGAAAGTACACGGCCCACTGCCCGCTCTCCACCACCGCAACGGCCCCCGCCGTCGTGGAATACGCAGGTACCAGCGCGTCGTCGCCCTCGAACGTGACCGGCGGCTCCCCCGGAGCTTCAAAGACATAGTGGTAATAGCCAGCGTCGTGCTGTGCGCCGTCCACCATCGTGCCGTCGCTCATCACGACCAGATTGTCGAGCGTGCCCGGTGTCGCGGTCGACCCGTCGTGCACTGTCGCACTGATCGAGTACCGCGAGTAGGCCTGCACCATGCGGGCGAGTGTGTAGTGGCCCGCCGGCACCTCGCTGACCGCGATGGCCCCAACGAGCGTGTCGCCCCCATCGTCGAAGCTCGCTTCCTGGACGTCGGCGCCATATTCGAAGATCACCGCGGGATGCGTGTCCTGCTGATCGCGCAGCAGGGAAAAGCTTCGAATGCCGCCGGCAGCCGTGCGCGGCGTCTGCCCCGACAACCCGTCCGTATGCGCGAACGTGGCGTTCGTAGCGCGGATGCGTACCGTCAACATGTCCGGCAACGGTGCGTCGGGCTGTTCGGCGTCGGGGTTCGGCACTGCGTCGTGCAGCAGGGGGGCGTCTTCCCCGGCGTCGGCCGCGGCGTCTGGCCGGACGCTCGCGAAGGTGGACGACTCCTCGGTCGAGCCGCAGGCTGCCACGAGAGCCAGAAGAGGGGCGGCCAGCGGGACGGTACGGGGCGTTCGCGTTGTTGTCATCGTGACGCCATGATACGCCGACGTGCATCCAAGGGTTCCCTTTCTCACAGCGCTGGACCGGAGGAGGCCGGCGCGTGCAAGCATCTCTGATGGTGCACGGCGAAGACCGGCGAAGGGGTGCTTGTCCGCCAGGCGCGGCGCGCGGTGCCTCCGTTGCGCGCGCGTCAGTCTTCCACGTAGATGGCGTTGGAATAGACCCAAACGAACTCCCGGCCCGCAAGCTCCGCATAGCTCGACAGGTACTTCTCGAGATGACGCGGAACGATCCGCACCTCGGCACGGTACGCGCCCGGAGCCGTCGGCTCGAAGCGCAGATCCCCCGCATTCGCGGCGACTTCATCCCAGTTCTCGCCGTCCGCCCGGAGCAGCCGCACGCGGATCTCGGGGGGCGTCACCGACGGGTCCAGGTCGCGCACCACCGGACGCCTGACCAGCAGCGCGGGGTGGGCCGCGATCGACACGCTTTGCCCCATTTCCGCAGTATACCCCATTTGCTCGGCGTAGTAATCGAACCCCCGCGCGTAGCCCATGTATTCGAATACGCCGTAGACGCGCCCGGCCCGGAGGGCTTCCTTGAGGCTCCGGTCGTCCCAGCCGCCAGCGTCCTGGCGGACCAGCAGGTGGTTCGAGAAGCCGAGCATCATCCGACGGTAGCCGTCGACCCGTTCGCCGTCGGGCAAGACCTGCTTGAAGGTGTTCTGGTGGCAGTCGGTCGCCATCGTGGTGACGCGGTGCACGCCGGTCGCGAGCGCGCCGGCCCAGCGAGTGAGGTATGCCTCGTCTTCTTTGATCAAGGGCACGAACACCAGGTCCGGGTGCGGCAGGAGGTCCGGCTCCTTTTGCTTCGCCATCAAGCCCATGACGTCACCTGCCGCGAGATACATGTTCGCGTGGAGGTTGAACATCTCGAAGCCGTCGATGGGCAGGGTCGTCAGATCATCAACGGTCCAGTCCTCGGTGTGCATGAGCAGGGCGACCGCACCCGCGTCCTTGAACTGCTGGATAGCGTCCGCCGAGACTTCGCCGTACACCGCATGACGCGACGCCGGGTCGCCGCCCACGTGATGCTCGAGCCCCACGGGCATGGTCCCTGTTTCGGTTCCCGCCAGGAGCATCACGGAGGACCCATCGGGGCACCCCGCCCGGTTCGCCACCGGCTCGCCACCACGGGTCAGCAGCTCGTCACCCTTCGTCTGGTCATACAGCAGTACGTCGGGATACTCGTGGTCCGCGAAGCTGTCGCCATGGTCGCTCAGCATCACGAAGTCGTGCTGGACCTGGCAAATCGCCCGGCGCAAGTCCTCAAAGCAGGATTGGTTGATGTGGCCGGTCGCGTCGATCGGTTCGCCGTCGCACGCATCATGCGAGTAGACCGAGTGGGCGTGGATGATGCCCCGCAGGTCGAGGAAGCCCCGCGACGTCGGCGTCAGGTCGCTCGGGTAGACGGTCCCCGGGCTCCAGCCGCCGGCCCCGGGCGGAGACGTGTCGTCGGCGCTGTTCGAGCACGCTGCAGCGAGGCAGACCAGGCAGGAAAGCGCGGCCCGTGGGCAGGTTCTTCCAAGCATGTGTCAACTATGCCACGGTTCGAAGGCGACCCTGCCAGGAATCTTCCTCTCCTCGGGGCGCTCCAACCGCCAAGCAACCAAGCGATGCGCTGTTTCATCGGAGATCTGCATGCACGACGATCGGGTGTTTCCTTTTGAAAAAGTGGCGCGGCTCGAGAGCCCGGAGCGGCGGCAACGCCAGCCACCAGAACCAATCGCCGCGCTCATCGAGTCCAAGGCGCCGCGACGCGTCCTCGATGTCGGCGTGGGGACCGGCTATTTTGCAATTCCCATCGCCCTGCGCTTGCCCCGAACCACCGTCGTGGGCGTCGACATCGAGCCTCGCATGCTCGACCTGTTCCGCCAGCGTGCCAAAGAGGCGTCGGTGGATGGTCGCGTCGAAGCCATCGCGGTGCCGCGCGACCGGATTGTGCTCGCCGACGGCAGCGTGGATGTGGCCTTGCTTGCGAACATCTATCACGAACTACCTTCGCGCACGGACTACCTTCGCGAAGTGGCGCGCGTGATTGCACCAGGCGGCGGCGTGGTCCTCTGCGACTGGGATCCCGACGCACCGGGTGATTTCGGGCCGCCCCAGGACCATCGCATCGCGCGGGAAACCGTCGAGAAAGATCTTGCTACCGCCGGATTTGCACAGGCACGTGCCCATGACCTGTACGAGTATCACTACGTGATCGAAGCGTCTCGCTGCTGACGCGGGGTCGCCGAACCCGCGTCAGAATTGCGCGGCCTTGCACACATCGACCGGTCGTGCTCCGATCCTCCTGGTTTCTGACACAGAGACAAGGGAGGTCGCCGATGCACGCTCTTGCTTGGAAGCTCGTTGCCGTTGCAGCCCTTTCGGGTTGCGTCGTGACAGGTTGCTCGTCCGACGGTTCTTCCACCGGGCCAGGCGGCCAGGCTGGCGGCGCAGACGCAGGAGGATCGACATCGGGAGGGGCTGGCGGAAGTGGCGGGGCCGGTGGGGATGCCGAAGGGGTAGGGGGTAGCGGAGGGACCGTCCAAACCGGCGGCAGCGCCGGTGACGGCGGCAGCGCCGCGTCGGGCGGCTCGGGGGGCGCCTCGCTCACCAAGTACGGGTACGTCTCGCTCGTCCAGAGCGTGCTCACCATCCAAGGCACCGAATACGCTTCGCACAGCATCAGCGCGGGTTTTGTCGATAGCTCCGAGGTCGGATCCGGCTGGGCATGCACGCAAGACGAGCAGGGCGGGTGTGTCACGTACGACTGCACCGGCGCCACCAGCGATGGCGGCACGCCGTCGCATGCACAAGCGTCCGCCGGCACGCTGCGCATCAAGGCCGGAACCAACACCGTGAACATGACGCCCCAACCTGACGACACCTACACGCCAATCACCGGGCAGACGCGCCTGTGGGACGGCGGCGAAGCCCTCGAGGTGAAGGCCGATGGCGCCGAGGTGCCGGCTTTCTCTGGTGTCTTGACCGGTGTAGAGCCCGTGCTCGTGCAGACACCGTCGTTCCCCACGAGCGGAGCGCCCATGACCATCCCGCGCAACCAGAGTCTGGTGTTGTCGTGGAGCGGTGGCTCCTACGGAAAGGTCTTCGTCACCTTGGCATGGTCCGAATCGTCGGGAGGCACCACGCACAGCGTCAGCGCCACATGTACGTTCGATGCCAGCGTCGGGTCGGCGACGGTTCCGTCGTCGGTCCTGATGGCCATCCCTGCCGGGCAGTCCGGGAGCGTGTCCGTCAACGGCGGAGACAAGGCGACACTCTCCGCTGGGGATTGGTTGATCACATTGCAGGAGTACGTGCCAGCGTCCACGCCGGGCGGAACCGCCGCGGCGGCGTTGGCAACATTCGAGTAGCGGTCAGTTGCCGCGTCGGTGGCCGCGCTTGCTCCGGATGATCGCGAGCGCGGCGAAGCCGACCGCCCACCAAGCGCGGGAGTTCTGCCAAGGCCGGGGCGTGCCGCAGCCGCAACCGCCCTCGTCGCTCCCGGACGAAGCGGCTGGAAGCGAAGGAGAACCCCCGGTTGCCCCAACGCCCGCATCCTGGCCGCCGCCGGAGCCACCAGAGGTACCACCCGATCCGCCAGAAGCCCCACCAGCCCCGCCGGTGCTGCCTCCTGAACCCGCTGCGTTGCCACCTGCTCCAGCCGATCCTGCCGCGCCGCCGTCGCCGCCTGCTCCAGCCGATCCTGCCGCGCCGCCATCCCCTCCGGTTCCCGCGGCACCTGCTGCGCCTCCACCGCCTCCGCTGCCGCCGTCACCCCCAGCCCCGCCCGTCCCACACACGCAATCACCCGCCGAATCGCATTCGCCCGTGCATCCGGACCCCGCGCATGGCGTCCCCGCGGGCTCGAACTGGGTCGTGCAGCCTGACGACGGGTCGCAGCCGTCTGCCGTGCAATCATTGCCATCGTCGCAGCTCAGCGGCGTTCCGGCTACGCAGGTCCCTGCCCCGTCGCAGGTCTCGTCGCCGTCGCACACGTCGTTGTTGCCGCAAGGGGTGCCGCTCGCCAGCGGCGTGTACACGCAACCCGCCGCAGAATCGCAGCTATCTGCCGTGCAGGGGTTCGCGTCGGAGCACGTGGGCGGGGTCCCCGCGACACAGGCGCCCTGGGAATTGCACGTCTCCTCGCCGTCACAGGCATTCCCATTCGAGCACGACGTGCCGGGCGCAGCCTGGGTGTGTGCGCAGCCAGAGTTGGGGTCGCAACGATCCACCGTGCACGGGTCGGCGTCCGTGCAGTCGAGCGCCGTTCCAAGTTGGCATGTACCGTTGCCGTCGCAGGTCTCGGCTCCATCGCATGCGTCGTGGTTGGAGCACGACGCGCCGACGGGGAGGTTCACGTGGGAACAGCCGGTGGACGGGATGCAAGCGTCGGTGGTGCATGGCTTGGCGTCGTCGCAGTCGAGCGGTGTGCCTGCGATGCATTGCCCCGCACCGTTGCAGACTTCGTCGCCGTTGCACAGATCGCTGTCGGCGCAGCTCGTGCCCGCGGCGAGGTCCGCGCAGACGTGCAGGGTCGTGCATTCGCGGCAGGATCCGCCGCAATGAGCGTTGTTGCTGCACTGCCTGCCGGGCGAAAAGTCCTGATCGCAGTTGTCCGTATCGGTAGACTGCGCGTCGCGCAGCAGCACGATGCCCGCCCCCGGGGCGGGCGTGTAGTTGGTAATTCCGGCATAGGCGGCATTGCCGTAGGTCGCGATGTCGAGGATCGTGTTGGACCGGTCGAGCACCAGCACCTCGTCGCCCCCGTTGGCGAGCGCGATATTCGACGACGCCCACGCGCTGAAAGGCGTGGTGTCCGGGATGGCACCGCCAGCGCTGGAGTTGGTGGTTTCCGCGTCGGGCGGCACACCGAAGTACGTTTGATAGCTCGTCCCGTTGAGAGCGAGCACGAACTCCGCACCCGCTGCGAGCGTCGCGCCGGAGGGCAGCAGGCGCATTCCCTCACCGGAACCGTCGGGTGTCTCTTCGTCGCCGACCTTCACGTTGTCCAGGGGCAGCGTCACGCCCGTCTCGTTGCGAATGCTGATCCACTCGTTGCTTCCTCCCGCCGGGACGTCGGGGATGAAACGCTGGACGACCAGGGGAGCGTAGACCTCGCCCGTCGAGGCGAACCACAGGTCGAACGAGTAGTCGACCGTTGCATCTTGCAACTCCTGCCACGAATTGGGGTAGCCGGATGCGGCAGGGCTGCCGTAGTCGCTGATGATGTCGACGGCGTTCGACACGTTGGGCCCGCCGATGTCGACGGTGTTGTCGGTGTTCTGGGCGCGGAATGTGGCCACGGTGAACCGGAGCGGCGCCGTCGGAGGCCCGCTCCAACCAAGCGCTGCCCAGGGGACGAAGATCTCCACGTCGCCTGCGCTGCCCTGAACCGCCTGGGCGTCTGCAACCTTGTTGAAGCCCGAGTCCAGGACCTGTGCAGCACCACCCGAGCCGAACAGCGTCTGCACCAGACGCTCCCACTTCGCGCCGTCGGCTACCTTGGTATCGGCGTAGCCTGCCAGGTATTCCTGCCCGCTCCCCGCGATCTGGTCGGTGTCGATCGCGATCTGCACCTGAATGGGTGCACCGGTGAACGTCATCCCCGGCGTGCGGCGCAGCAGGAAGCCCAGGCCCGTGGGGGAGCCCGTCACCTGGAACGCCGCGATGTCGCCGACGATTTCGGGGTCGGATACGTCGGTTCGCGTATCTCCGAGGACGTCGCGCCACACGTATTCGCCTGCAAGCTGTGCGTCTCGCGCAAGGATACCCAGGTTGCTTGCGTTCGCAGCGCGCGTGGCCCACTCCGTCACGGCACCGTCCACCGTGACCGGATGCGCCCACGCACCCGACGCAGTCAAGAGGCAACCGAGTGCGGTCCATGTGCCCAAACCACCATAGCGCATCGTCCTCATGGGATCGCCCTTTCTAATTGCAAGTTGCCAACTCCGGGTCCACGCACGTGCCCGAAGCGCACTTGAGTCCCGTTTCGCAGAATGGACCGTTGGTCGTGTCGCAAGGCCCGCCCACGCCCGACGCCGCCAGGCAGGTCCCGCTCATGCCGCTGCCTTTGCACACGGAAGCCGACGTGCACACGGCGTAGCCGGTCCCCACCACGCCGCAAGGGTCGCCACCGCTCGCCCGATCGAACTCCTGACAAGTGTGCGTAGCCGCATTGCAGAAATAGCCGTCGGCCAGGTTGCACCCTGGATGTTGGCCCGGCTGGTTCGCATCGCACATCTGGCCGCCCGCCGCAGCAGGCTGACAAGTGGCTTCGTTCAAGCCGACCCGCGTGCAGGACAGCCACGGGCTGCATGGGTGCTGCGCGTCACAGGGGGCCCCTTGCGCAGCATAGGCGACGCAGGTTGCCATCGGACCGCAGGCGAGCCCCGGCGCGCAATCGTCGTTCGTCGTGCAGGGCCCGTCGACGGGCGACCGGGGCGTGCACGTCCCGCATGTCTCATCCAGGCGACTCTGGCAGTAGGCCGACGCACACTGGCCGTCCTCTCCGCAAGGCGCGCCGTCAGGCCTCGGCCCGGGCGGCGGCAAGCATGCTGTCGGCGTGTTGCGCGCGAGCAGGTCCTCGCAAGACCAGGCAGCGAGCGCAACGGCGCAGTCGTCCGTCCACGCAGGGGTCTTGGCCGTGTCCGGTAGCGACAGGGACTCGACGCAAGCGTTCGACAGCACCCCGTTGCAGGTCGAAACTTCGCCATACCAGATGTCCATCAGGAGCGGCGCACAGTCCTCCAGCCGCCCGCACAGAACCTGGCCGAAGTGGGCACACGCCTCAGCCGCCGTGGGGCCTTGCTGCACGTCGACCGTCGAGGCGCTGTCAGGGTCGCCGCTGGCGTCTCCACCCGTCGCGTCCTGCTCGTCTCCAGCCGAGCCCCCGTCCCCTCCAGTGCCGCCCGCCGAGGCATCCAGTGCGGCAGGCTGCGACGGCCCCGACAGATCGGCGACCGAGCCGCAGCCACACGCGGCAAGGGAAAGACAGCCGCCCAGCGCGACGGTGACGAGCTTTTGCATGACGACCTCCTCCTCGCAGAGCGCCGGAAGATGCCGCATGGTAGCACGCCACGACGTGCCTGCGTGCGTGAGCGTCGGCGGGATTTCGCGCAAACGTTACGAAGGCTCCGCCGCGCGGCCACGAGTGGGCCGGATGCTCGGCCGCATGACGGCTTCGTATGGTCGGTTCAGGCGTGGTCCGCGGTGTCCTTCGTGTGGCGGGGAGACCATGTTCCGGGAAGATATGGTGCAATACCAGGAGGGAGGCGAGCGGGGCGGGGTGCTCCTTTCTGCTTGGGAATGCTCGGTCTGCGACGCCCGGTTCGAAGACGACGACCTGGCGCGTCGCAATGCCTTTTGCCGTGCAGCAAGCCAGCGCGTTCGGGGGGTTGCGGGATGGCTCGCGCGCCAAGTGGCCATGGAAGGCGATGTCGTGCTGGGAGATCCCAGGCGCGCCACGTAGCTGCGATGGCGCAGCAAGGAAGCGGGGGATTGAGAGTGGACATCGGATGGCGGGGAGACGGCCGGGCGCAAACGGGCGGAACGGTTGCCGCGGGGCGCACGAGCAGCGTCGCCCCAGCGGTTGTTGGGGAGGTGGGCCGCCGGAAAGAGGGGCTGTGCAAGACAGCGAGTCGGTCCGTACTGATAGACATTCGACGGCGTCGACCACGACTACCAGGGTGCGCCGCTCCGGCCGTCACGTCTCGGTCGTGCGGAGTCGGACCTGAGAAGTCCCCTCCTTCGTGAGCGTGCGCGTCCGGCGTGCGCGTGCACGAAGACGCCGGACTCGACAGTATGGTAGGCAATTGGAGTGCGTCTGTGGGGTCCGGCCTGCTGCGCGTCGCCCTGCCGCGCACGCGCACGGCAACGAACACGAAAACGCAGTGCATTCGAAACGGGGGGATCCCTCAGGGCTTGCGCGCGTACGCACACCGCCTTCGCTTGACCGGCCTGGCATCGGTACGCGCGACGACCTGCTTGCATGGGTCGGGTTGCCGGTCACGTGCCGCGGAACCAGCTCCGCCATGGACGACGCGGTCGGCAGCCGTCGGCAGCCCTGTCAGGGCGCGAATCCACGAAGCGGGCGCCGAGGACGCAGGTTGCACCTTGGCTACCTGGACCGCGGGCGGGGGTTGCGGCATTGGCAGACAACAAGGCGCCCTGACGGGCTGAGGCAAGGCGAGCGGCGCAGGAGAACGCGCGGCCGAAGGCGCCGACTGCCCGATTGGCACGGTGCTATTCGGGTGGTTGGCACGGGAGTTGTATTGCGAACCAGGCTACGCTCCAGGCTGCTCCGGGGTGACCGGATCTTGAGCGTGCTCCACCGTTTGCCCTGGCTTTCGCGCCGATGGGCGGACGCGGCGGGCCAGTTCAGGCTCCCCAGCGATCGTCAGCAGAGCGCTCGCCAGCGTGGCGACTCGCACGAAGGTTGTGTCGTATGCAGCGACGGCCTTGTCTTTGGCCGCCAGCGTTCCCTCCGTCTCCCTTTCCTCCATGCCGAGCTTCGACCTTGCCGCAGCCAACTCGACGACATGGTCCTTGATCCGGGTCTTCCAGGGCGCCGGGTCGAACGTGAACCCGGGTTGTGGTTCAACCGTCGCCAGCTTGTCGAGTGACTCCACGACCGTGTTCGCAAGCCGCTCTACCATGGCCGGGTCCTTCGGCGTGTCACCGTCGAACCCCAAGGTTCGCACGGCCGCGTCCCCGAGCACGTTCGCGACACCGGACCGGAGGCTGACCAGGTCGGCGCGCAGGCGGGCCGCCACCTCGTCACGCGCGTCACGAGCCGTCTGGTCCTCCAAGCGCTCCCGAAGGTTTTCGTCGTCCGCTGCAACCATCGCATCCGTGACCGCCTTCAGTCGGTGCGCAGCCTTCTGGACGACGACCGAAATGACCGGTTCGAGCGACGGGTCTGCCAGGGTAGCCGCAACGCCCGCTGCCATGACTTTGGCGTGGGTTGCGCAGGCGGCCTGCACGGATAGAGAGGACTTCTGTCGGTCAGTGACCATTTTCGATGGCATGGCAAGCTCCTCGGGTTGCTGGGTGGGGTCTTCTGCTCGACGCCGTCGGGCGTTGGCGTGGCGCGCGGATTCGAACGCTGGTAGCCTTCGAAGGCAAGACGGAACTGGACCCGGACGCCCATCGAGCCACCGTGCCCCTCGACGGCGCATCATGTTCCGGCTTGCGGCCAGGACTGGGGCCGTCAACGAGATGACGACAGCGCTCCGCCACAAAAGGAAAACGCCCGAAGCGTGTTCGAGCTTCGGGCGTCTTGGTCGGGGCGAGTGGATTTGAACCACCGACTCCACGGTCCCGAACCGTGTGCGCTACCAGGCTGCGCTACGCCCCGGAAACCACCGGGTCCACCGTGAGGCGGAGGCGCATGGTGATGGCCGACGGCGTCTGTGTCAAGCTCGTATCTTCGTCTGCGACGATTTTTCTAGCCGGACCGAGCGACCTCGTATTCCTTCATGTCCACCCGCATCAGCCCGGCTAGCCAAGGATGTCGCCCCGTCACCACATCGTGCAATTGCTGCGCAATGCGACGGTAGCTCGCATGCCCTTGACGCCCGCTGCGGAGCTCCACCACGTGGAACAGCTCGCGGAGGTTGAGCGTCCAGAGCGTGCGCACCCGGTAGGCCAGCGGCACCACGTACTGAGCTTCCCAGGGCGCCGTCTCGCTCAGGCGTGCCCAGGTATCCTCCGCGCGCGAGAGCGCCGCCCGATAGCGGTCTCCCATGCCCATCCGTTCGATCTCTCCGGGCACCTGCGCACCCAGGCCGCATCCGAGCACCTGCGTCGCCGGCGTCAGCATCCGGTGCCGCTGCAAATCCCGGTACGCCCCATAGTCCAGCGTCAGCTCCACCGTCACGCTCGTCCCCTCGAACGCTCGCGGAACTGGATCGTGGGGACCACGCTTCGCAAGCGAAGCCTCCACGATCGCTCGCTTGTCCCCCTGGGACAACGTCGAGACCACGGCAGCCAACTCGTGCACGTCGACGCTCGACGATTCGTACAGCAACCCGAGCACGACCCGATCCAGCGCGTCGTCGTCGCTTCGTACGAGGCTGACCCCCGAACCAGCGCTTGCGCGCGGCGACGTCAAGCCCATCGACGCGGCTACCTCGTGCAGGTGCGTGTGCAGGGCCATTCGGTGCTCGTTCTCCTCAGCATGCCGAAGCAGCGTCGGCGTCACGCTTCGCGCTTCGTCGCGCATCTGTTGCCCGAGGAGCCGGACCTCTTCCAGAGGCCAGGACATCATCTTGCTGACGAGCATGGCGAGCGCTCGCGCGTTCGCCGTGATACCGAGGTTCGTCCGCGTCGAAGCCGGCAGCAGACCTCGAAGCAGGTCGCAGGTGTGCGCGCGTACCACCGCCTCGCGTGATCTCGCCGTCTGCTTGGGGTCGGTGGGTATCGTCTCGTCGATGCGACGTTGCACGATGGGAAACAGCTCCAGGTACGTGCGGAACAGGTTCGCACAGGCGTCGCGGTACGCTTCGCGAAGCGCCTGCGGAAGCGACGGCAGGTCCGCGAAGGAGCCGGTGTCGAACACGACGTAGCGTGTGCTCTTCTCGGTGTACGAACCGAGCCGGAGGTCTTCGATCACCTTGGACGCCACGATGCTGACGTTTTCGACGGCGAGGTGAACGACGGCGTGTTCTGCCACGGAGGAGTGGCCGTAGCCGACGACCCACTTTTCGTGGAAGGCGCGGGCCTTGTCCGCCGCGGAGGATCCACGCGACACCGAGGCCGTGGACGCGACCTGCATCGCCAGTGCATCGTCGATCAGCAGGCGTGCCAGGTTCGTACGTAGGTCGTCGCGGCTGCGGGAATAGTACGCGAACAGTACTGCGATGACTTCTTCCGGGAGACCCGTGATGGCGAACACCGGGCGATCGACGTTCGATACGTAGGGGCGAACTCGCGCGAGCGAGCGGGCATCGGACATCATGATGGCGCGCCTCCGTGGCAGGCTCCCGCCGTGTCAGGCAAGCAGCAAGTCGGAGAAGATCTCGCTGTTCTTCAGCTGCCGAGCACGACGTGTCAACACGTCGCACCCGTTCTTGGTGACGGCAACCGTGTGCTCGAACTGTGCGCTGAGCGATCGGTCCCGCGTCACCGCCGTCCAGTTGTCCTCCAGCACCTCGACCTCCCAGTCGCCGAGGTTGATCATGGGCTCGATGGTGAACACCATCCCCGCGCGCAGGCGCGGGTTGGATCCACCGAGCGACTTGTAGTGGGCAACCTGCGGCGGCTCGTGGAACTTGCGTCCGATACCGTGCCCCACGAACTGGCGAACCACCGAGCAGTTCTGCGATTCGACGAATTCCTGGATCGCCGCGCCGATGTCGTTGAGCCGTGCACCCTCCCGCACCTGAGCGATCCCTACGTCGAGCGCCCGCCGCGCCACCTCCGTGACGTGCCGCGCCTCCGGCGACGGCTGCCCGATGTAGAACGTGGCCGATGTGTCGCCGTGAAACCCACGATAGAACGTGGTGACGTCCACGTTGATGATGTCGCCGTCGCGAAGCACCCGCTGCCCCGGAATGCCGTGGCACACCACCTCGTTGACGGAGGTGCAAACGCTCTTGGGGAAGCCGTGGTAGTTCAGAGGGGAGGGAATGGCGCCACGGCGTATCGTGTCCTCGTGCACAATCCGATTGATGTCGTCCGTGGTCATCCCCGCTCGAATCTTGTCCCCGACCAGCAGCAGCGTCTCCGCAGCCATCTGGCTGCTGACACGGATGGCTTCGATCTCTCTCGGACTCTTGATCTCAATCGCCATGGGTTCTGGTGCCCATAGGGGACCGCGCGTGACAACGTCAAGCGCTAATGACTCGAAGTGTTGGTGTGCGGCGTCGACGCCCCAGACCGGGACACGTCCGAAAAAAGCAGTCCCTGCTTGATGATCGCCAGGGTCTGTTCCGTGTCCGGAGCGAGGTACCACCGAAGCGACGGCCCTTGCCGGGTGCTGAAACGCCGCAGCAGCGCGATGACGGGCGTTCCGACGAGCGCCATGTCCCGGGACCTGGCGAGACGGTACGACGTGTCGCTCGGGGACAACGTGATGTTGATGTGGTCGCTTGGCGGGCGCGGACCAGCGATGGGCTCCCCAACCGTCTTCAATGTGATGCTGTAGCGCGTCGCGTCGCCATGGCCTTCGGTGCTGACCGTGGCGATTCGGGCGTGGAGGACGAACTCGGCGTTCTGGGTGCGTTCGATGAGCAGGTTGCGGTACTCGTTCGTGGCTGGGCCCGAGAAGCCAATGACTGCTGGCTCGATCGAGTTGTCGAACAGGCTCGCCATTCGCTCGCTAAGGTACTCGGGCGGCGGCTCGGCGGCGGTCTTGGTGGACGGAGCACACGCCGCCAATCCGAGAAGAATTGGGGCAATTGTCGCGATGAGGCGTTCCGAGAGGCGATGCATCAGGATGTCTCTTGCAGGGGCACCGGCCGTTGGATGCTTGACGAGGCGCCCGGATTCGACGAGGAGAGGGGACGGCAGCCGCGAGGCCGAAGAAAGAAAGTGCGCCCCCAACGAGGATTCCATCGCTTTGCAGGGCGTTTCGTCTAACGATCGGTTTCGACGAGTTGTCGCACCGCGTCGCCGGTTTCGCCAACAAAAAATCGGCGTCGACCGGGTGCTCGCCCGGAAACGTAACAGGAGACGACGATGAAGCGTTTGCCAAGATGGAGTTGGGTCGTTGCTGTTGGGCTGGGGGTCGCTTCGATCGCGTTGCTCACCACCGGCGACGCGGAGGCACAACGGGGGGGGCGCAAGCCGCCGCCCGCACCCACGGCCACTGCGCCTGTGGACCCCCCCATGGTCAAGAACCAGGGCGGGATCGTGATCAAGCCCGAGGGGCTTCGTTGGGGCATGACCCACGAGCAGGTCGCTGAGTTCTACGACCGCATCATCGACCGCGACTATCAGCCCCTCTACAAGCGGGCACAGCCAGGCCCGCAGACCACGCGTCTGGATGCCGCGGTAGCCGAAGCGAAAGCTGCCTTCCGCCGAAGCAAGGTCGAGTTCGGCAACCTGCCGACTGGTGTGGACTCCACGCCGCTCAAAGGCGAGTACACCTACAAGAACGGCGAGTCCATGATGCAGCTCAACCGCCGCGGCCAGGGCACCCGCTACTTCTTCTTCATGAAAGGCCAGCTCTGGAAGATCTACGACGAGGTCCCCCTCGGTGAGGGGCGTCCCCTCGGCGCCACCTTCGTCGACGCCATCGGCAAGTTTGCCACCGAGTTCGGCGTCGTCGGGCGCGTCACCGAACCCGACTACCAGAAGGGCCCGTTCTTCAAGGAGGTCGACTGGCGCGACGACAAGACCCACATCCGCGTCGCCGACCGCTCCGGCCTGAATATCGTCGCCGTGATCTACGAGGACCGCAACGTCCTGGCGAACCTTGCCAGCTACCGAACCGCCACGGTCGAAGACCAGAACAAGCTCGACCCTGAGATCGAGGCACTGGTCCGCCCGCCGGCGCCGCCGCCCGGCCCGCCCGAGCCTCCCAAAGACAAGAACAAGAACAAGAAGAAGAAGTAGTAGTCGCGCGGCCCCTCTCTCACAGGCCGGATGTGCTAGCTTTGCCGGGCCGATGCTCACCCGCCAGCAACTCCTCGACTTGTGCCAGCAAGTCCTCGCTCCCATCATCGAGGCCGACGCCGGGGAGCTGTACGTTGTCGATGCCACGGACAATTCCCTGACCCTGCACCTGGGCGGCACGTGCTCGGGCTGCCCCGGCCTCTCGGCTACCGTCCGCAGCATCATCCAGCCCACGCTTCGCTCGCTCCCCGGCCAGGTCGCCCTCAAGGTGTCGTCCGGCCCACGGATTCCACAAGGCGCCGTCCGCATCCGTCCCCCCTCTCAGCCGTCGTTCCGGCCCCAAGCTCCGGCTGGTTCGCAAAACCCGACCCCGTGACCTGCAACTGCCCCTTGACCTTTCTCCCAGATCGCGTACCCTCGCCCGCTCGCCGCCCAGGTGGCGGCTCCGTGCTCGCACATCCGCTGGCCTCTCGCGCAGCGGGTGCTATTTCTGCCGACTCTGACTTGGAACGACAGGACTACAGATGGCTGTTCACATTCGCATGACTCGCCGCGGCGGCAAGAAATTCCCCCACTACCGTATCATCGTGACCGACCAACGTGCTCGCCGGGACGGCGCCTGCATCGAGAGCATTGGCGCTTACAACCCGGCCGACGCCGCCAACGCCGTCGTGATCGATCGTGCTCGCCTCGCGTACTGGCAGAGCAAGGGCGCTCAGCTCTCCCACACCCTCGACCGTCTGCTGAAGAAGAACCCACCCCCCGCCTCTGTCTGAGCGCGGCGGACGGTTGCCTGCTTCACGGCTCCACGATCGCCTTTCGATTCGGCCTGCCCCCATGCCGCTCAAAGACCTCGTCCTCACCATCGCCCGTGCCCTCGTCGACGATCCCGACGCCGTTCAGGTTCGCGAGATCGAGGGCGGCCACAACTCGGTCCTCGAACTGCGAGTTGCCAAGAACGATATCGGCAAGGTCATCGGCCGCGATGGCCGCACGGCTCAATCCATCCGCACGCTCCTTACCGCCGCTGCGAGCAAGCTTGGGCGTCGATCCCACCTGGACATCGTCGACTGACGTCACCATGCCGGACCTCGAACGCTGGGTAGCCGTCGGCTCAATCGTCAAACCGCACGGCGTGCACGGTGAGCTTCGCGTCCGCCTCTACAACGCCGAAAGCGACGTGCTCCTCCAGATCGACACCGTTCGGATCCGTCGCCAGGGCGCACCCGAGACACTGGTGAGCATCCAGACGGCTCGCCCCGCCTCCGGAGGGTTCGTCCTCATCGCCTTCGAGGGCGTCCATGATCGCGACGCGGCCGAGGCGCTTCGCGGGGGCGTCGTCGAAGTTCCGCGCCAAGCCCTCCCTCCACCCGATCCTGGCGAGTTCTACGTCTGCGACATCCTCGGCGCGCACGCCGTGCTGCCCGACGGTACCCCCATCGGTACCGTCGTCGACTTCCAGGCCTTTCCCTCGACCCAGGTCCTCGTGGTCGAACACGATGGACGACGCTTCGATGTGCCTCTCGTCGACGACTTCGTCCAATCCGTCGACGTCGACGCCCAGCGAGTGGTGATAAGTTCCCTCGACGGGCTCGAGTCGGGTTGAACGCAATCGGGTGGATCCATGCGGATCGACGTCGTAACGCTGTTCCCCGAGATGTTCGAGCCTTTCCTCGACATCAGCTTCGTCGGCAAGGCACGCGAGCGCGGCATGCTCGACGTGCGCTTCCGTTCTCCACGCGAGTTTGGGCTCGGGGTGCATCGAAGCGTCGACGATACTCCCTACGGTGGCGGGTCCGGCATGGTGCTCCGCGTGGACTGCGTCGTGTCCTGCATGGAGGCGATGGACGCCGACGCTCCGGACGGTGTCCGCGCGCATCGCGTACTCCTTACGCCCCAGGGACGGCGCTTTCGGCAGGCCGATGCGCATCACCTGTCCCGCTTGCCCGCCGTCATGCTCGTCTGTGGCAGGTATGAGGGCTTCGACGAGCGAGTCAGAAGCTTCGTCCACGACGAGATCTCCCTCGGCGACTTCGTGCTCAGCGGCGGCGAGGTCGCGGCCATGACCGTCATCGAAGCGTGTGTTCGTCTCATCCCTGGCGTCCTCGGCAACGACGCGTCCATCTCCGAAGAATCACACAGCCCTTCGAATGATGGCCTGCTCGAGTATCCGCAGTACACCCGTCCAGCCGAGTATCGCGGCCTGAAGGTCGAGCCCGTCCTGCTCTCCGGCGACCATGCCAGGATCGCTGCCTGGCGGCGACAACAATCGCTGCTGCGCACCCGAACCCGTCGGCCCGACCTGCTGAACCCCCCTGGTTCCGGCGCGTCGAGCGGAGACGACCGCGATTCATGATTCGCCGCGTTGCGCTCGCCTTGGTCCATCACCCCGTGCTCGACCGGAGCGGGGCGGTCATCACGACGGCGATCACGAACCTCGACCTGCACGACATGGCGCGCAGTGCTTGCACCTACGGTTTGACCGACATGTTCGTGGTGCACCCGATCACTGCGCAGCGTGAGCTGTGCGAGAAGGTCCGCGACCACTGGCTCCAGGGCTCCGGTGCCCGGCGCATTCCGGACCGCGCCCCCCCCATGCGCTTGCTTCGGATCGTGTCGTCCTTGCAACAGGCCCACGAACTGCTCGGTGGCCGCGGTGCGATCGAGATCTGGGTCACGAGCGCCAGAACGCTCCCCTCGGCAACCTCGTTCCAAGATGCCCGGGCACGCTTGTCCAGGCCAGGACCGCCCGTGCTCCTCGTGTTTGGCACGGGTTGGGGCCTTGCCTCCACGGTGGTCGACGATGCTGACCGGCGCCTCGAGCCTATCCGCGCCGCCGTGCCGACCGGCTTCAACCATCTGAGCGTTCGTGCAGCCTGTGCTGTCGCGCTGGACCGCCTCCTGGGGGCGTCCTGACCAGGGTCAGTTCGGCTTCTCTGTCTGCGGGTTGCAGCCCCTGGTCACCAGCGTGTAAGATTCGGCAGGGCCGCGGCGGTAGCGCGGCGCCCCCATCGTCTTGGTTCTACCGACCGGGCAAGGGGGAAGGATACGATCGTGGCAGCAACCGGGGCGCAGACGGGGCATCAGCTCGGACGATACCGGCTCATTGCCGAGCTGGGGCACGGCGGTATGGCCGATGTCTTCCTCGCTGTCGCCCAGGGACCCGCCGGGTTCAACAAGCTCTTGGTCGTCAAGCAGCTCCGGCCGAGCCTGGCCGAGGACCCCGAGTTCCTCACGATGTTCCTCGATGAGGCGCGCCTCGCGGCTCGGCTTTCCCACCGCAATGTCGTGCAAACCTACGAGGTCGGCATCGACGACGGTGCGTATTTCATCGCGATGGAGTACCTCGACGGCCAGGCTCTCAAGCGCATCGTGCATCGTGCCCGACCCGCCGGCATCCCGCTCGCCATGCACGTGCGCATCCTGTCCGAAGCCTTGGCCGGCCTCCACCACGCCCACGAATTGCGCGACTTCGACGGATCCCCCCTCGCCGTCGTGCACCGCGATGTCTCCCCGCACAACGTCTTCGTCACGTACACGGGAGAAGTGAAGGTTGTCGACTTCGGCATCGCCAAGGCCCTGGACTCCTCCGCGGAAACCGGCGTCGGCGTGATGAAGGGCAAGCTCGCGTACATGTCTCCTGAGCAGGCGCGCAGCGAGCGCGTCGACCGCCGCGCAGACCTCTTCTCGGTCGGTGTCTTGCTCTGGGAGGCGATCGCGCGACGTCGCATGTGGGAAGGCATGTCGAGCGCAACCATCCTCAATCGTTTGCTGCGCGCGGATCTGCCCAGGCTGCGCGACGTTGCGCCCGACGTGCCCTCCGAGTTGGACCGGATATGTACGCGTGCGCTCGCGCACGCGCCCAACGACCGCTTCGCGTCGGCCCTCGAGTTCCAGCAAGCACTCGATGCCTGGCTTGCTTCCCAGGGCATGCCTCCCACGTACGATCAGATCGGTACCTTCGTCTGCTCGTTGTTCGCCGAAGACCGAAAGCTGCTGCAGGCTGTCGTCGAGAAGCAAATCGCCACCGTCAACGCGATGTCCACCGGCGCGTTCCAGGCGGTGTCACTGCCTGAGATCGAGCGCTCGCTGAGCGGGTCCGTCACGCCGTCCGGGCACGACGACAGCCATGGGAGTTCCAGGCGCGTTCATCCCTCGCTCGTCCGGATCACCAACGGTGGTTCCTCCCCAGCTCTGGCCGTCCAGGATCCGCCGTCTGCAGGCCCCTGGGTTCCCAGCAGGTCGCGCTGGCCCGTCTTTGCAGCCCTCAGTGCCCTCGGGGGCGTGGTCGCCCTTGTCGCTGTGTTGGGCTTTGGCGGAAGACGCTCCGACAGCGCCCCAGGATTGCCCGCTACATCCCCGCCGCCAGTATCGTCGAGCCTTGCTGTGCCGCCCGTTCCCGACCAAGTCGACGTTCGAATCGACGTTCGCCCCCTCGAGGCTTCCGTGTTCCTCGACGGTCAGCCGCTGCCTGCCAACCCGCACACGGTTCAGGTCGATCGGGGCAGCAGGCATGTCGTTCGCGCGGAAGCGCCGGGATTCATCGCGGTCACCCGAGAGGTTGCCGCGACGGAGAGCACGAACCTCGACCTGACCCTCCAACGAGTTGCACCACCACCGTCTCCCATGGTGCCGGCCACGGAAGACGTGGGCTACGTGCAGCCGAGGAAAACCGGGACACGTCCCCCCAAGCGCCCGCTCGACTCGCAGGATCCATGGGCGGATTGACGCTGCGTCCCTTGCTCGCACCTCTGGCGGTCGTCCTGGTGACCATCGTGGGCACGTCTGTTGAGGCGGGCCCCAACGATTCGAAGCCCGCAGCAGTCGACCCCGCTGCCAGGCGCGAGGCGCAACAGCACTTCCGCAAAGGCGTCGAGCTGTACGACGAGAACGACTTCCGCGGCGCTCTCGTCGAGTTCGAGCGCGCTTACAATCTCGCTCCCAGCTACCGCATCCTCTACAACATCGCCCAGGTTCGCTACCAGCTTCGCGACTACGCCGGCGCGCTCAAAGCCTTCGAGCAATACCTGGCCGACGGCGGCAAGCAAGTCGACCGTCGGCGCCGTAGCGAAGTGGAGCAAGAGATCGTCAAGCTGCGCGGACGCGTAGCCCAGGTCACCATCACCACCTCGGTGTCCGGTGCAGAGGTGTTCATCGACGACGTGTTGGTTGGCACGACACCGATCGCGGAACCGATCGTCGTCAGCGCGGGGAGGCGAACGGTCACCGCCACCAAGCAGGGCTATCACCCCGCGACACGCACGGTCGACGTGGCGAGCGCCGACAAGCTCGACGTGACGCTGGAGCTGGTGGCGTTGCGATCTTCGGCTTCGCCACCGCCATCGCAGTTGCCTGCACCAGCGCCCGAGGCTCGCGAACGTCCGGCCCAGCCCGAAGGCCCCGCCACCGGCGCGCGCCACCAGGTGCCCTGGCTCGCTTGGGGAGCAGCGGGCGTGCTCGCTGCCGGTGCGACCGTCACCGGCGTGATGGCGCTCGGCGCTTCCAACGACCTAGCAGACAAACGCGGGACCCCGAACGTGGGGCGCGACAGCCTGGATGCCGCTCGCGCCAAGACGTCGCGCATGGCGCTCGTCACGGACGTCCTGGGTGGGGCCGCGCTTGTGGTGGGCGGCTACGCCGCGTGGCGAACGTTTTTCGACGACCCGGTTGCAACGGAGCGAAATGCGCCGGCCAGTGTGCATCTGAGCGTGGTGCCCGCGGGCGTGACGCTCGGAGGTTCGTTCTGACGGCTTGCTTCAGTTGCAAACCGTCCCGGGCTCGCCTTGAAGCTGGCCTGTGGCCGCGTTGTAGAACTGTCCCGAGTTCGTGCCTGGCCCGGCTTTGCCGTCGGGCATCCTTGGCAAACACCAGACCTGGATGTCCGACGGCGCTTCCCCCGTGCTCAGATCGAAGTCGAGCGGGCCCGACGCCCCGTTGAAGTCGATGTTCTCCCCAGCGGCCAGCTTGGCGAAGGCATCGTTGATATTGGTGCTCCCCACCGAAACGGTCGGACCAGGCGGCACCAGCTTGGCGAAACCCCCAGCAATGTTCGACCCCGTCAGCGCTTGTCCGCCCAGCGACACGATCGAGTAGGCGATGAGGTAGGTCGCGTCGTATGCGCCTGCGGTTCCGAAGGCATCCGGCGAGGTGCCGTCGGTCACCGCTCCCCGGTACCAACCGAGAAACGCATTGTACAGGCTGTTGCCCGTACCGGGTACCGTGCCCCGCACGCGCAGCCGGAGGTCGTTGTTCGTACCAACGAGTTCGGACAGTTCTTGCAACAGACCTCCGTCAGAGAACAGGTACTGCGGCTTGTAGTTCGCCACCGGCCCCTCGCTCGCCCAGCGGGCTTCGATCGGGCCAAACATGTCGCTCACCGACTCGTTGGTCCCAAACAGCAGCAGGATGTGAGGCTTGAACGAGAGGATGTCCGCGATGACCACTTCGTAACGCGCCGATCCCGCGGCGGGATCACCGTAGTCCCGCCGCATGTAGCTCCCCGCGTTCTGAAGTGCCGGCTTGCCGTTGAACGTCAGCTTTTGCTCCAGCGTGTCCGTCAAACCCTTCCCGTAGGCGTCGCCCTTGTGCGCGATCGCCACCTTGATCGTTGCGCCGGCTCCCAACCCGAGTTCGCTCCGCAGCTTCGCCTCGACTGTCGGCACCACCAACGAGAGCGCGTCCGCCTGCAGCGTGTCCGACGGCGACGTGCGCCACACCAGGCCGTTGTCCTGCAGGCTGGTGATCGCGACGCTGGTGGCCGAGGGCGAGATCAGCAGCGTTCCGGCCGGGATGGTCACGTCCGTGGCGACCTTGATGGTGACACCGCTGAACGCCGCCCCGATGATCGCCGGGACCTCCAGGTCCGTCGTGAGGTGCTTCGCGGCGGCGACGGGATCCGTGGAGTCGTCGCACCCGACGAGCACCAGCGGTCGCCGCTGCGACGACCCCGGAGCGGGCGGCAATCCGTTCGCCGAGCTGGTGAAGTCGTCCAGCGCCAGGCCAATGCTGTTTTCCGCCGGCTTCCCGAAGCTCTGGTTCGGACCGGTGGTCGGCAGCAGCGAGCCGATGAATATCGCGCCGGCGTTCGTGTAGTCGCCGTGAAGCGTCGCGCACTCGGGCGACAGCAATGCGATGCACTGACGGTCCGACGGGCGGCAGAAATAGCCAGGGCCATGGATGTCAACGCAATCCTGATTCGCGGCGCACTCGGGAGGCAGGCCGGTCGAGGGGACGACGCAGGCGCGTTCAACGCAGATGGTGCCGGCGTACTTCGCGCAGTCCGAGTCCGTCGAACACTGGTCCGCGTTCTTGTCGACGATGAGCGAGCAGCCGCAAGCGTACATGACGGCTGTCGCCAGCATTGCAGCAGACGATCGGGGCACCCGCGCCCCTTGCTCGGCTCGTGTGTTTCGAGGCAACATGACCACACTGCGGCCCCTCCGGCCGCGCGAGGGATCATCCTAACCGCGGCTGCCAGCATCGTGCAAACGGTGTAGGATCCCGTCGTGCACGTCGTGATCGACTGCCCCGTGTCGCGTGGGTCGGCCCTCCATGATGGACGGGACGACCACGATTTCCGGCGCAGCTTTCGCCACGAATTCGAGCATCACAAGCCTTGCCCCGGATCCTTTCCCTGAAAACACGAAGCAGATTCGGGACGGAGCCAGGCCCACCGCCCGTGCGCACGTCATCAGCCCGACCAGCGCGTGCGATGGGTAGCACACCGACACTGGTCCGCCCGGTACCACCACGCGGGCAGCCGCCCGCAGGAACACGGTCACGTCGCCTTCTCGTGCGTGCCGTACCGCCGGGCTCGCCGGACGCCCCGTGCCAGACGGTGTGTACGGAGGGTTCATGACCACTGCTTCGGCGGACGCAGCAGGTGGCTGCCAGACCATCAGATCCTCCTGGATGACGTTCGATCGGTCCGCCCATCCGGCTCGCGCCAGGTTGCGTCGCGCGAGCATGCACGCACGCGGGTCGGCGTCGACGAGCGTGAGACGACCCGGACTGCACAGATGCGCGACGCACAGCGCGAGGGCACCGACGCCGGCGCCGAGGTCGATCACATGGGATCCCGTTGCGATGCGAGCGGCAGCAAATCGCGCCAGATGGATCGAGTCGACGTTGACGCGATAGCCCGTACCGGGCGCCGGTTGCTCGATCGGCACGTTGCCGTCGAGGATGGTGTCGATCGTGGTAGGACCGTGCGCTTGCGAACTTGCGTGGATCACGGAACCTGGTACGGGCGCACGCCGCGCAGCGTGACTGCCGTCACGGCGTTCGGGTACACGTACGCCTTGGCGTAGCCGAGCGTCACAAGCTTGCCGTCCAGCACGCCCACCGCGGAGACGGTCACAGGTCCAGGCGGGATGTCGAGCGCCGCGTACAGGCCCATCCGTGCCGTCCCGATCGCCCCCCGGGACAGCTCCGGCATCGGGTCCGACTCGTTGTCGTTGAGGTACACCAACGACTTCCGTGGCTTGTCCACGTCGACCATCGCGTAGGAAAGACGGATGTCCCCACAATCGTGGATCTCTCCCGCAATGGCGCCGTTGCCGCTCGTGATTGTCTGCCCCATCGCCGCCGACGGGATGGTCGAGAAGTCGTCTTCCGCCAGCGCGCGCAGGTCGTGCTTCCACACACCGCCGTCCAGCGCCGGGTCCGAGTTCGAGATGTACATCGCGTACTCGTACAGCTTCGCCCATCCCTTGCCCGGCGCACCGCTCGTCACGATCACGAGCTGCGTCTCCGTCGGTACACCATCGTACCGGAACGCGCGAAGCACTCGGGCATCCGGGCAGTCGCCCGTAAACTCGTCGTCGATGGCTGGCGAGTCCACCGACGTCGTCACGGGTGACCCGACCATCTCCCCCAGACTTCCATCGGCCGCTACCTTGTAGATCTCGATGGTGACGTCCTTCGAGTCGCATCCGGCAGCGAAGATCTTGACATGCCCCTCGATGGACACGGTCTGCGATGCGCCGGGCTTGGGGGGATACGACGACGGGTCGAAGCACGAAAGGTCCACCGCGCCCGTGCCCGCGTACTCGACCGTGTCGGTGGTGCGCACCAGCTCGTTGTCGCCCGTGGGGGCCTTCACCAGAACTCCGCAGCTTTCCACCTGCTTGTCCGAAGCGGCCGAGCAGTTGGTCGGACCGGGCACGGCTGCACACACATCGGCGTTCGTCGCGATCGCAGTGCCATCGCACGTCCCAGGCCCGCCGACGTCATAGGGCAGGTCCGGTACGCCACCATCCCCGCTCCCTCCATTGCCGCCCCCGCCGACCTCACCCGAACCTTCGCCGCACGCCGCCAGGCCCAACGCCAGCGCACATGCCACGCACGAACCCGCTGCCAACAGATCGCCGCTCAAGCCCATGTCCACCACCTCGTAGCTTGCGAGAAGCAACCCATAGGATAGCCAACCGTGGCCCAACCTCCCACCGAAAACCATGGTGCCCACGCGCTTCCATCCTGGTGTCCGCCAAACGGCTGCCCGGCCTGTCAAAAGGGAGGGAGCTTGCTCGATCTTGCACTACGATCGGGCCGTGACCGACCCTGTCGACGCTGTACGTGGCGCCGCCTCCGCCCTTGGGTTCGACCGCGTCACCTGTGCCCGGGCCGACGTGCCCCTCGACGTCGACTACGATCGATACCAGGAATTCGTCGCGCGCGGTTTGCACGGCACGATGGCGTGGCTCGCCCGTCACGCTCAGGTCCGCCGCCGCCTCGATGACGACGGCATCCTCCCTGGCGCACGCTCCGTGATTTGTGTCGCGCAGCGCTACGGTCCGACCGAGGAGCCCCGCGCCGGGCTCCTCCCGCGTATCGCTCGCTATGCCCGCGGCCTCGACTACCACGACCACTTCCGGAAGCGCTTGCGCAAGCTCGCCGCCCTGGTCCGATCACTGGTCCCTGGCGCCCGCGCACGGCCCATCGTCGATACCGCGCCCGTGCTCGAACGTGCCTGGGCCGCGCGATCCGGCCTCGGGTTCATCGGCAAGAACGGTATGCTCATCATCCCGGGCCTGGGCTCCTACGTGGTCCTCGGCGAGATCGTCACCGACCTCACCCTGCCTGACTTCCCCGGTCAGGCCTTGCCCGCTCGATGCGGACGCTGCACGCGCTGTCTCGACGCCTGCCCCACGAGCGCGTTCCATTCGTCTCGTGTGCTCGACCCGCGACGATGCATCGCCTACCTCACCATCGAGCACAAGGGACCATGGGAACCAGAGCTGGCCGAACGCGTCGCTCCGTGGCTCTTCGGCTGCGACCGCTGCCAGGAGGTCTGCCCGTACAACCACGGACCGGCAGCGACGGCCCCGCGCCCGTCGCCGTTCGACCCGTTGCCACGCTGGGCTGACGTCGACCTGCAGGACCTGCTCCACCTCGACGCGCACCAATGGGAGGTGCTGAGCCGCGGCACCCCCCTGCGGCGCGCGTCGCTGGCCGACATCCAGCGAAATGCCGCCTGGGCCGCCATGCGGTCTCCAGCCGATCGCAGTTGGACAGCCAGCCGCGGATGATCCACACATCCATCCCTCATCGGGAGGTCCGCCATGTTCGTGCGCCCGAGGTTCACGCCCCTCACGCTTGCCTTTGCCCTGTTGTTGCTCTGCCTGCATGCCGGTGCGCAATCCGACCAGGTCGCCGCAGCTCGCGCCGACGCCGCTGCGCGTCCGCGCGATCCGGAAGCAGCGCTGCGCCTGGCCCGCGTGCTGCGTCGTGCCGGCTTGTACCAGGCTGCTGCTGCCGAACTTCGCAAGGCCATGAACCTGCCAGGTGCGCGGTCTGGCCCGCTGTCCGTTGCCATCCATCGCGAGGTTGCGCTCGTTGCGATCGAGCAGGGAAGCTATGAGTCCGCCATGCGGGCGTGCCGTGCGATCGCTGCGCTTCCTTCTGGTGCGGCCATGTCCCACGCATGCACGGCCGAGGCGCACATGATTCGCAAGCGCGCCACCGAAGCCCTCCCTGAGGTCGCCAAGGCGCTCGAGATCGACCCTCACCTGTATGAGGCCAAGGTGGTCGAGGGGTACGCGCGTTGGCAGAACGGAGACGAAGCGGCAGCGGAAGCGGCGTTCCGCGCTGCTGCGGACCGCGAGCCAGCCCGCCCCGAGGCGCTCGTTGGCCTGGGTCGGTTGACCGCCGCGCTCAATCGCACGGCGGATGCTCTCGCCGCTTATGAGAAAGCCTATGCTGCCGACCCGGCTGACCCTGTCGCTGCGCTCGAGCTCGGCTCCGCGTTGCGTCCGTCCGATCGAGCCGTGAGCGTATTGCAGTCCGCGATCTCGGCCAGGCCATCGTTTGGGGCCGCGCACGCAAAGCTCGCTGAGGTGCTCCTCGAGCTTGGCAAGGTCGACCAAGCGGAGCAGGAAGCCCGGCTCGCCATGCAGTCGGGCCGGCCTGAGGCGTCGTGGCACGCCGTGCTCGGAGCAGTGCTCGTTCGCAAGGGGCAATTCGACGCGGCGCTGGCCGAGGCAGCAGCCGCCCTCCAGCAGATCCCAAACTTCGCGCGAGCCAAGCTGGTCGAGGCCGACGCCAGGGCGGGCAAACGCGAGATCGACCTGGCGATCGAGGCCTATCAGACGGCGTTCAGCTACGACCGGCAGAATCCCGCTCCGCTCGTGCGCGCGGCCCTCGCGTGCCTTGCTGGCGATCGGGCGACCACGGCGGCAGGTTTTGCGGCCAAGGCCACGGACACATTTCCGAGCTGGGGGCCAGCCTGGGAAGCTCGTGGCGACATCGCTGCCAGGGCTGGGGAGAAAGCTGACGCGCGGCGTTTCTATGAGCGCGCACTTGCCGCGGACGGTCCCGTCGACAAGGAAGCGGTCCGCCGCAAGATCGGCCGCTTGTAGGCCGGAGTGGCCGAGCATACGGCTCATCTAGCCGTGCTTCCTTGCGTTTCCCGGTTCTCTCAACGCAGCGCTTGATTGGACGGGATGGTCGTAGTAGCCAACCGCCATGGATCCACGAAAGTTCTTGTTGCAAGCATTTCCTGTCATGCTGTCTGTGCTGGGCTGTGTCCCGACGACGGTCCCGGGGCCCAAGTTCACCATCGTGCCGACGGAGACGGCGGGGGTGGTGTTCGTGGTGGTGCATCCGAGTACGAACAAGCCGAAGGGCATCGCAGGAGCCGTCCAACCTGGGGATGGCAAGAAAGTGGGCACAGATGCCGACTACATCATGCTGTGCGATGGCCGTCCGGTGGACGGCATGCGCTGCGAACTGCTGGCGGAGGCGGGGATGTCCCGGTTCTCGTATCACCCGCTGACCGGCCCTGCGCCGAAAGCCGTCGACGAGCCTGTCGGGTCGACGTTCGTCTACAGCTATTCCGACACCGTAATCCAGTCGCGCGCCAAGTCCGATGCGCCGCCGTCCAAGAAACCGGATGCTGACGACACGGCGGCATCCACGCCACTGCTTGTGCCGCCACCGGCGAGTTCGTCGGCTCCGAACGAGCCGTCGTCGAATCCTGATTCGGCAACGCGTGGAGGCAGCAAATGAAGACGACAATCATCTCGGCAATCGCGATGAGTGCGGCCCTGGTCGGGGGCTCCGTGGGCTGCGTGAAGAACTCCTCCTATGCAATCCGGCCGCTCGAGCACGAAGTCAAGGCGGCCAGCCTCGACGGGACGTGGTTCGAGCGAGCCGTGTGGGACAAGGGCGAGATAGTGGCCGTCGAACTCGTGTATTGTCCCATGATGCCCAATGTCCGCACCGTTTGCCGCACCGCGGTCGTCTGGCGCAAGAACAGCTCGGTGCTGGTCGACGCCGCGGAGGCGTCGGCCCCGGCAGCTCCGCCGGGCACGGTCCCGGTCCGCTGACGAGACCAGGACGCTGTCTTCTCGATGCAGCGAAAAGCGCCCAAACATGCGCTACGATCGAGCGTGGTTCCGGCGCCTGGCACGGGTCGACGCGGAACCGCACATCCCGGGTGAGCCGTTCGGGCTCACCGGGGCCACTACGTAGGCAAGCATGGAAAGAGGTCGGGTTGCGCTGCGGGTCATCCCGGGTTCGGTAGAGGCATCCTCCGAGCCCGCGGCACCTCCAAGCCTCGAGCTGGCCTTTCGCAGGTACTCCCCGTACGTCGCAGCCGTGGCCATGCGCTTGCTGGGCCGTGACGACGACGTCGACGACGTGGTGCAGGATGTCTTCCTCTCCGCGGTCAAGGGGTTGTCGCAGCTACGGGATCACGACGCGATCAAGGGGTGGCTTGCGACGGTCACGGTGCGAGTCGCTCGTCGCAAGCTGCGAATGAGGCGACTTCGATCTTTCCTCGGGTTCGACCAGGTGCCGTCGTACGAGGAGGTTGCGTCGTCCGGGGCCAGCCCTGAGCACAAGGCGATGCTGGCGCGGGTGTACGCCGCGCTCGATGATCTGCCGGTCGACCAGCGTATCGCATGGGTGCTTCGGTTTGTCGAGGGCGAGCAGCTCGAGGACGTTGCGCGGCTGACGAGTTGTTCGTTGGCCACGGCCAAGCGACGCATCTCGGCCGCGCATCAGGAGATGGAAAGGATCCTGTCCGATGAGTGAGCTTGCGCGCAGAATCGAGGAAGCGCGGCGTCAGATTCGGACGGACTGGCCCGAGGATCGCGCACGTACGGTGGAGCGCGCGATGCTGCGTCGTCGCGCTCGCCGTGCTGCAACCCGTGTCGTGCTTGCCGCGGCCGCAGCGGTGTTGCTCGTCGTCGGCGCAGGCTCGATCCTGGCTCGTTCTCGCGATCCTGGTACTGCCGCGCCGGCTCAGGCGTTTCTCAGCGGCATCGCAGCGCCGTCGATCCAACTCGCCGACGGCACCCGCGCGGCTCCCCTCGACAAGGCGACCGACCTCGCCGTGGTGGAAACCTCGCCGACCCGGGTGGTGGTGAGCCTTGCCAGGGGACGCGCCGCATTCGACGTCACGCCGAATCCTTCGCGCGCATTCGTCGTGCACGCCGGCGCTGTCGACGTGCAGGTGCTCGGCACCCAGTTCACGGTCGAGAGCATGCAGGACCAGGTCAAGGTGGCGGTGCAGCGCGGGCATGTGCGCGTGACATGGGTCAACGGGTCGAGCGATCTCATGACCGGACAGCAGGGGGCGTTTCCTCCTGCGTTGGATGCCGCGCTGCTCCCGAACGCTGAACCGGTGGGCTCGGCCGATGGCAACCGTACCGCAGCAGAGGCTGCGTCCACTCGGGGCCAGGCGTCGGGTGTCCCGACCGAGTGGCGAGGCCTTGCGGGTCAGGGCGAGTTCGCCGCGGCCTACGACGCCATGAAGCGCGCAGGAGCCGCGGCCGTGCGCGACGACCCGGCCGACCTGCTGCTCGCCGCGGACGTGGCTAGGATGAGCGGGCACTCGGCGGACGCCGTTGTGCACTTGCGTGCTCTGCTGTCTGCACACCGATCGGATCCGCGTGCGTCGCTCGCCGCGTTCACCCTCGGCCGCGTGTTGCTGGACGAACTCGGACGTCCGGCCGAAGCGGCAGCCGCGTTTGGCGATGCCAGGCGGCTCGCGCCGGGAGGCGCGCTTGCGCAGGACGCTCTTGCGAGGGAGGTGGAAGCCTTGTCGAAGGCGGGCGATTCGGTCGGCGCCCATGAACGTGCGTTGGAGTATCTGCGAGCGTATCCCGATGGTCGCAGAGCACGATCCGTACGCAAGTTCGGTGGCGTGGAATGAACGTGGGCCGGCCGCCTCGCGCCGTCGCCCTCGCGTTGTGGTGGACCTCAGTGTGGCCGTCTTCCACACGAGCCGACCAGCCTGATGCCCAGCATCCGCTCGTCCAGGTCGACATCGACGCATGCACCGGCGCGTCGCCCGAAGAGGCTCGCAGGCTGCTGCGTATCGAGCTGGGCGCCCTGCTGGTCGATGACGCCCCCAGCGGTGAGATCGTCACCCGCGCGACCGTCTCCTGTGCGGCTCACATGGTCCGGTTGCGAGTGGACGACCCGATCACCGGCAAGTCGCTCACGCGGGAGGTCGAGCTCGACGAATCGGACGTCGCATCGCGATCGCGTCTCATCGCCTTGGCGGTGGCGGAGTTGGTGGACGCGAGCTGGACCGAGCTGGAGAGCAACCCACGTCCGGAGGTGCCGCCGGCTGGAGCGCGTCCGCCGCCGGCCGCGGTGGAGGCGGCGAGGAAGGTGGTGCAGCATCGACGGCCCAGGCAGGTGGACGAAGACCTGGGGGTGACCCGAATGGTGGTGGTGGTTTCGCGGCGTGCCTTTTTCTCGGAGTCGACCGCGCAATGGGGCGGGGGGATGCGCCTGGGGCGCGACCAGTTCACGCACGTGGGGTGGACCGCGGATGTCCTGGCCGAGCATGGCGAAACCGAGGTGTCGTTGGGCAAGGTCGCGCTCGATACCCTGACGCTGGGGGGATCGCTGTATCTTTTTCGGCGCTGGTCTCGGGTCACGTTCCAGCTAGGGGCTGGCTTGGGACTGGGGGCAGCCCGGCTCTCTGGAACACCCTACGCATCGCAGTACGCGCGCGCCGGATCGGGCGTCGCGCCTTGGGGTTGGCCTACCGCCATCGCCGCGATCCGGTTGCGGCCGATCGGGCCGCTGGTGGTCGAGGCATCAGGCGAACTCGGGTACGTTGTGTTGCCCATGAATGGCAATGTGGCGGGACGCGCTGAGGTGACCATCTCAGGGCCATGGGTGGGGGCACAGCTCGGCCTCGGCACGACCATGTGACATAGGGATGAACAGCGGGCACCTGCGCTGCCTCCCGTTTCCGCGATGCCGTCTGCGTCCACCTTCTCATGCCGCTCGAAGCTGTACGTCCGGGTCGTGCCCGGCCGATGGCCGCGTGATCATGGCCCGACCTGGTCGTGTTCGAGGGCGTCGTGTCTCCAACTCGGCTTCGAGGTCGCCGTCCACGGCGACTCCTCGCCGGACCTGACCCTCACCGGTTCTCCACGGGCATGACAATGAGCGGCGATTCCGGCGTCCCCGCGAACTGGGGAACCGACACGAGCTGGTCCCGGTAGCCCGCGTCCGCTCCCAACAGGCGAACCGGCTTCACCTCCGGTGTCCCCACGACGGCTAGCCGCGCGCCTTGCTCGACCACCGCCTCCAGGAAGCACACCTCCTCGCCGAGCCCGATGTACAAAGTGGCAACGACGCCGTAGCCCGCCAGCAAAGCTCGAAGCTCTTGGTTGTTGTCGTTGACGTGCGGGTGATCGCTGACGTCGCGCATGGGAAGCTTGAAGATGGCCTGGCGCGGATGGATCAGTGCTCGGGAACCGCTGTCGTCCGTGACCCAGAATGAATGCTCCGAACAGCGGGGCGGCGGCGTTTCCCACACCACATAGTGATTGCCGTAGGGCCCATACCGGTGGTGCTTGATCCGGAGCGCCTCCACATGGACCACGCACGGCGTCTGCGTGAAGAGCGATAGAGTGTCGGCGTCCAGCCGCTCGACGCGACCTTCGATTCGGGCACGCCGGCCTGAGCGGAGCGAGGATATGGGCACGGCACTGGTCCGGCCTGCGGACCAGGCCCAGTAGCTGCGACGCAGGGCCTGCAATGCGTTCATCATGGTTGTGGGGGCGTTGTGGCCTATGCGATGGTTCGAGTGCGCTCAAAGTGCCCGCGTTCCGGCCTTTTGGCAAGCGGTCTATTGGACGCGGGCGCTTGCTGCGGCGTACGCTCTTACGCCGTGGCGGAAAGCTGGGTCTGACTGGAAACGGCGACGAAAGTCAGGGTCGACCGAGCACTGGAGAGCAATCTGCGCCTCGTTGGTCAAATGGAGGCGGTCGGCCGCGGCTTTCCCCTCGTCGGCGGCGGCGTTGAAGATGCGGGCGGCTTGCTCGACGCCGCCAGCCTCGGCCTGAACCCTCGACATGAGCTTCATCACCGACACGCGCCAGGCATCGCGGTCGACGGCGGTCCCCTTGTCGTAGGCATCGTGCATGCGCGCCAGCTCAGCACTCACATACGCTTCGCCGAGCGACTGCTTCGCCAGGAGCAAAGCTGTCGTGTTCTTGATGTCGCGCTCGCGGGCGGCGCCGATCTCGCGCCCCGCCTTCCAATCCTCGTGCACGGCGGTCGCGTAGAGCATCAGCGCAGTGACCGGTGCTGTTGCCGCTGCCCAAGCGCCTTGGCGGCCCATGTGCTCCGCTGCGAACTCCGCGATGTGGTTCAGGGTTTCGACGGCGTTGTGCAAGCTCAGGGCCCTGTGGGCGCTCTTCGCCTTGGCCTCGTGTAGTGTTTCACTATCCGTTCGATCGGTAGCGAGCATCGCGCGGGCAGCGTTGCTGGATGCAACTGGTTCGGTCATGGTTCTTGTCCTCCGGCGCCCCCATCGACCGAACCGGCGCCGCCGTTGCGCGAAATCGAACCTCCCTCGACACCCGCGCTACGGGCGCGCTCGACCGCGACAGGCCCGGCATGCCAACGAGGTGTCCGACCTGCGTCACACCGCATCGTCGTCATCACCACCCACGACGACCGCCCGATTCCACTCCCGCGTTTCCCATCCCTTGTGGATCCGTCCTGAACCTCCGGCTTGAAAGGTATGTGCGCTTGCGTGTCCCGTGCCGTTCGCAACCTTGCCGAGGGTGCGAGAGCGGACTTCGATGGGCGGACGCCACCCTTGGCCGGGGTGGTCGCGCCGATCGCGATGGGCGGACGCCACCCTTGGCCGGGCTGGTCGCGTTGATCGCGATGGGCGCATACCCCCCTTGAAGGGGGGGCGTCGTCCAGTCGCCATGGGCCAGCCCCTCTTTCCAAAGGGTCGTCTGGGCCGCCTGAGGAGGTGCTGAACCGAAGGCCGGCTCGAAGGCACACGTCTGCCTGCCCGGGGCCTGCTTCACCTCCTGCCTGCCGGGGCGCTGCCGCGCCGCCAGCCTGCCGGGAGCCGTCGCCTCCACAGTGCCGACCACCAGCCTATCGCGCGGACGCCTGCCAGACCGGCCGCTATGCGCAACCGACCCCGCCAGACGCGCGCACTCCTGCCAAGTGGCACCTCTTGTAGGTCAGAAAAACCCGCCACTTACCCACGGCGACCCGGCCGAAGCCGGACCGTCTGGACAATCCCAACCGTCCCCTGTCCATCCTGTCAAACAGCGAGCCGGCGCTATGCGCACTCGCACCGGCGCGCACAAAACAAGCACCTCCTGTGCCAGTCCGGTCGCATGGATTTGCGCATCGTTGCCGACGGGCTCCGGCAGCGGCCGCCACCTCGAAACCCGCCCGACGAGCCCCCCGCCTCGCGGTATTCCCCGGCGGAAACCACCGAAACGGCGAACCGCCACCCCCCCACGCATTCCGCCACTTCGCCGTCCTGCCCGCCCGCTCTCCAGCCCGCTGGTTCACCAGCATCGGAGAGGCTCTTCAGCAGGATGCCGGGCGGAAGGCGCACCTCATGTCTACCAGGGGTCTGCTTCGCCTCGCGTCCCATCCCGTGCCTGCGCCCTCGACCCCACGGCCCGTCATCAAATCGGCGAGGCGCGCAGACGAAGCAGGAGCCAGCCCGTCCCCTCTCAAGCCGACGGCCGACAGCACCTGCACGGGTTCGGGTCAGTCCGGCTGGTAGATCGTCTTTTGGGAGCCGTCGACGTGGTAGAAGCGGCTGAACTTCTGTCGGTCGAACGTCATGGCGCCGAAGCCGTTGACTATCACGGCGAAGACCACGGCGGACCAGAACGCCTTGCCGAACCGCCATCCTCCAAGGGCCAGGAGCATGAAGAGCAGGACGGCGAAGTCGTTCGAGAACCGGTAGCCGAACTGCATCCAGCCGGTGTTCTGGTAGAGCAGGTCGGGAATCGCCACCGCGATCGCGCTCGCTGCATAGATGAAGTACTGATAGCCATGCTTGCGCGGCCACAGCAGCCACAGGTACACCGGTGTGGTCAGCCACAGCGCGAGCCCATGCACGTTGATCTGCATCGACCACGGGTTCTTCGAAACCCAGGGGAGGCTCGTCAGCATCACGCCCAGGTTGCGCGCGAGGTAGTGATAGGAGAAGAGTCCCCACTTCTCGATGCGCGCGCGCCAGGCCACGGTGAGGTACTCGTGGCCGGTGGCGAACGGATGATCGAAACGCGCGCGGTTGTACAAGAGGTACACGATCAGCAACGCCGCGAGCGGCACGAGGAACAGGCTCAGCTTCCTTGCAAGGATCGGCCAGCGGATTGCTCGCAGCGTCTCCCAGCCGTGGGACAGCCACCCGCCTCGCGCCTCGGGGAACACGCCGCCAACACTCATCCGGACCGCCTCGCCGAAGAACAGAATCCCCATGAAGAGCATCGGCGGGCGAGTCAGGAAAGCCAGCCCCAGCAGCATGCCGGCGACCAGCGGCCGGTCCGCGTCGATGGACACGAGCACGAACGACGCGGCAAGCGCGACCGCCACCACGTGCGCCGCGAACCACACGGTGCCCTGCACTGCCGTGAACCAGTAGACCGAACCGAACGCAAAGGCCCATGCCAGTGCCAGATTGGCAGCCTCACTGCGGTCCGACTTGTTCGTGCGCCGCAGTTTCTCCAACGCGAGCCACAGCACCGCCGGTCCCACGCCCGCAAGCCACAGGAACGCCTGACCGTCGCGGACATGGTCGACGCGCCCTGCGATCTTCACCCACGGCAGCAGCCATACGGCCGGGAACGGTGGGAACGACACGTACCAGCGGTCCTTGTACAGCGCGAAGTCGTTGTTCTGCGCGTAGGGGGGCGGAGGCCCCTCCATCTCCAGCCGCCCGTGCAGCCAGCAGTCCGCCAGCAGCGCGTAGTGGTTGTAGGGCGTGTGGTGCAGGATCCGGTCGCGCGCCGCCGTCGCGAAGAACACGGTCGTGCACAGCGCGTACACCGCCAGCCCGATGAGGATCCGCCGCGACCGCGAGCCTGGTGCAACCAGCCTTTGTCGAATCGAAGTCACTTCTGGGGCTCGGCCTTGCACGTGTAGTCGCCCAATATGATCGCTGCTCGACGGCAGGTGACGTCAAACGATCGACCGCCGCCCTCGTAGGTGAAGGTCTGCCCGAGGGGCGTGCGGACCATCGCTCGCTTGGCGTACTTGCAGTCCTTGACGTCCCAGCACGCGGCCTTCTGAGCCAGCGCCTCGACGTCGGCGTTGTCGCCGAACACGTTCATCACCGTCGCCAACGTGATCACGACGCAGGCGAGCAGCACCACGATGCTCACGATGTTCTTCTTGTTGTTCACGGGGGCCGAGTCTACCGGTCCTCCGGTCCGGTCGCCACGTCCGAGCGAATGCCTGGTCGGCCATTCGCAGACAATCCCCACGAACGCGATTGCCCCAACGCGTCCGGGGCGCTACACTGCGCGCCCTTCATGCAGTCCCAGTTCGTCTACCTCATCCACGACCTGCAGCAGCTCGGCATGCAGGATGTCGACGCGCCGCTCACGCGCGAGTGGATGTCGCATGCCCTCGAAGGGCTGGAGGTCGCGCCGGCTGACGACCGAGAAGGCCGCGTCCGCCTGCGCCTCGTCACAACCGGCCGCGATGTCGTGGTGCGCGGCACCGTGTCCGCGCCGGTCACGACGACCTGTGGTCGTTGCTTGCGGCGCATGCCGCTCGACATCGAAGCTGACCTGTCGCTCCTGCTGATGCCGGAAAAGGCGGCCGCTCCGCCCAGAACACCAAGGGGACCGAAACGAGGCAAGAGCGAGTCCGTGACCGCCCACCAGCCCAGCAGCAAGACCGGCAAGGGCAGGTGGCATCGCGACGACGGCGACGAAGTCTACGAGTTTTCCCCCGACGAGGCCGATGCCGACACCTATGCGGGTGACGAAGTCGTGCTCGACGGTTTCATCCGTGAGGCCATTGTGCTGGAGATCCCCATCTTCCCCTTGTGCTCCGAGCAATGTCCGGGTATCGGTCCCGTTCCCGCCGCGCCGGGTGACGCCGACTTGGCCGATCCTCCGATCGACCCGAGGCTCGCCCCGCTATTGGCCCTGAAGAAAGAATCCTGAAGCCAAGGAGTACGCCGTGGCAGTCCCGAAGCGACGAACCAGCTCTTCGAAGCGAAATATGCGCCGTGCCGCCAACGAGAAGATCGCGGTGCCCAACCTCGTGCCCTGTCCCGACTGTGGCGAGCCGATGGTGCCGCACCGCGCCTGCCCCAAGTGCGGGAAGTACAAGGGCAAGCAGGTCATCAAGGTCAAGACGCCCGAAGCGAACGAGTAGTGCGCACCTGATCCGACCGCCCTGGTGTGCCGGATCTTGTGCCGCATCAGGGCTGGCCGTCCCTGCCAGATCAGCGCAAATTGGTCGCGGCGGTCGTGGCATGTCCTGTGCCCCCCCAGCACGACCATGCGCCTCGTCGTGCCAGGTTCTCTGTCCTTGCTCACCCTCGCTGCCTCCGCGAGCGCATGGGGCGTCGAGCGTCCTTCGTCTCCCTTCGCTCCGGGCGGACCGCTCGAGCCCTGGCAGGGGCCCGTCCCGATCGCTCCACCGGCCGCCTTCCCTATACCGGTCGAATCTCCTGCACCGTCCGACCCCTACCGCCCTCGCTCTCCGTCTTCTCTGAGCCCGGTCGATGCCGACACCGTGCAACCCGACGCGGACGACCGCCCCAGCACGTACGTGAGCATGTTTCTCAACCCCGTGCTGGCGAAGCTCGGCAAGCTCACCGGACATTTGGAGATCGCCCCGTATGGGCCTCACGCACTGTTTCTGGAAGTCAGCCGCCTGTCCCTGGACATCCAGGACAGGGGCTACAGCGTGCGGGTCAAGGGCTGGGAGTACGACGTCGGCTATCACCTGTTCCCGTTGTCGCGAGGTGCACGGGGGTTCTACATCGGGCCTCGCTACGTCCGCGGGTCCGGCTCGGCCGAAGGCGCATCCGGCGACTTCAGCGGTTTGGGCGGAGACCTCGGCTACCAGTGGGTCATCGCCGAACACATCGTGTTGAACCTCGGCGTTGGCGCCATCCACGTCCGCGGCAAGGCTCAGGTCGACCCAGCCGTGCTGTCCGACGAGGCCCTTCCGCCTGTCGAGTCCTCCGGGTTCGAGAGCTTGTCCTCCGAGTCTGGATCGTACCTGCTGCCCCTGGTGACGTTGGGGCTTGGGCTCGCCATCTGACCGTCGAGCACGGGTCTGCCCTCGCCTTCCGAAATCCACACGACAAACCACGCAACGGGCCCGCGGGTCTGGCCGACACGACGGGCATGAAAGCCCGGATGCCCCTGTCGATTCTGGTGGTCCTGATCGCCGGCTGCGCCACCCACTATTCCCGCGGCACCCATGCCTACGACGACGGGGTCTACTCGGAGGCCGTGGACGAGTTGACCGCAGCCGAGTCGGACGTGCCGGGCATGAGCCAGGAGGACCGCACGCGCTACGCGTTGTACCGCGGTCTTGCGCACCTTGCGCTGGGCGACCTGGAGCAGGCCGAGCGTTGGCTCGCTGAATCCAAGGCGCTGTGGGATTCCGACCGGCACCTGCTCGACGATGACGACCGCGGCAAGCTGCTGTCCGCGTGGCAAGCAATCGGCCATGCGCCCGGCGCATGGGGAGCCGACGTGCTGCGACGCCGCGGGATGTAGCTGGAACGCCTGTGACCCAGCGCTATCGTGCTCGCTGCCTCAGCGCAGACTCCTCCCGGCGGCGGCGTCCGCTCGCGAGCAGAAGCTCATCGAGCGTGGACAGCGATCCCGCGTCGTCGATCGTCCCATCGTCGCCGTCTTGCGAGCATGCGACTCCGGCGCGGTCGATGTCCGGCCCCAGGCTGGCGCTCTCCCAGCGTTCGGCGAGTGCAGTTCGGATGACGTCGAGCAGCACGCGCGTGGTCTCGCGTTTCGTGGCCGAAATGAGCAGCGTGTCCTGTTTGCCGAGCACCAGGCGACGCCCCTCGCCAGGCTCCAGCAGGTCGGCCTTGTTGTAGACCAGAACCCGGGGAACGGTCTCGAGCCCGAGGTCTGCGATCATCTTCTCGGTGGTGGCGATGTGCTGGTCGCGGTCTCGATCGGCCGCGTCGACGACGTGCAGGATGAGGTCGGCATCGGCGGCTTCCTCGAACGTGGCACGGAACGCGGCGAGCAGGTCCGGGGGCATGTTGCGGATGAGCCCCACGGTGTCAGTCAGCACGACCTCGCGCTCCTGCGGGAAGCGAAGCCTGCGTGAGCGCGGGTCGAGGGTGGCGAAGAGCTTGTCTTCCGCGAGCTCTTGCGAGTTGGTGAGCGTGTTGAGCAGCGTGCTCTTGCCTGCGTTGGTGTAGCCCACGATTGCCACGACCGGGATCTCGTGGCGCGCGCGTTTTTGCCTGCGTTGACGCCTCTGTTCCGCGAGCCGCTTGAGCTGCGCTTCGAGATGAGACACGCGCTCTCGCGCGCGCCGCCGTCCGATTTCGAGCTTGGTCTCGCCCGGACCGCGCCCACCGATGCCGCCCGTGAGCCTGGACAGCGAGTCGTCTTTCTGCGCAAGGCGCGGCAAGGCGTACTTCAGTTGCGCAAGCTCCACCTGCAACTTGCCGTCACGGCTCTGCGCGCGCTGCGCGAAGATGTCGAGGATGAGCTGCGTTCGATCGATGACCTTCAGATCGGTGCGCTGGGCGATCGACGAAGCCTGCGCGGGCGACAGGTTGTTGTCGAAGATCAGCAGACCAACGTCGAGTCCGATGGCCTTGACGATCAGATCCTCGAGCCGTCCCTTGCCCATCACGTACTTCGGGTCGATCTGGTCGCGCATTTGCGTGACGGTGTCGACGACGGTGACGCCGGCGGTGCGCGCGAGTTCGCGCAGCTCACGCATCGAGATGTCGAGCTGCTCGAAGCTGTCCTTGCGGGCTTTGCTGCCGACCTGCACGAGGATGGCGCGGTCGATCCGCGACTCAACCTCCCGCGCGCGCGACTGCCTGGCAAACTCGGCCTCGAGCGACTGGATGAGACCGCCGAAGTCGTCGCTCAGTCGCGAGGGGTGAAAAGGCCCCTCGACACGATGGGGAGGAGTTCCCGGCACGGAGGGTACGTTGTACGCATAGCTGACCGCGCGGGGGTCGCCCGATGGACCGAGCTGGATGGCAGCGACGAGATCGAGGCGCAGGCGCACGAGGTCGATGAGGTCGTCCTGGCTCATGGGCTCGCCGTGAAGATGGGTGTGCACCAGCCGCAGCCCACGGAAGCGACCGCTGGCTGCGCGCAGCCGGCCGATGTCCGGCAGCATCAGCCGCGTGGCGTCTCCCACCACCACGTAGTCCACCTGCCCGGATCGATGGACCAGCGCCCCAACCTGCCGCGAAGATTCCCGCGACCCGTCGACGAGCGCCCGGATCAGCTCCGGTGTCGCAATCACGTCGAGGGGAACGCGACGGCGGTAGATGCGTTCGAGGGTCTTGTGGGTGCTGGGCGGCAGGCCCGTGGTGTTGCCGAATAGCTGCGCCATGCGATGTCGCTTTGGTTCTCCGGGGGCAGTCTCGCATGGGTGAGGGCGTCGGGCCAGGAGAAGAATGTGCCATCGGCTGGATTGCGCACCCCGGTCGTGAACGCTAGCTTCATGCGCATCACGCCAGACGGCGTGCGAAAGAGGGTGTCCCATGGCCCAGGTCGGCCAGCTCGATTTCCAAGGGTGGGTTCAACGCCGCAAGGGCTTCGGCGAGCACGACGACGGTGGCGACCGCGGCTACGCATACGTGGCGGACCGCCAGACACGCGCAACGTTCGAGAAGATCCGCCCGGTTCAGCTCGCCGCCGAGGCCGCAGTGCGCGCATTCAAGGCGGTAGGCAAGAACCAGCTCCTGGGCAATGCGGTCAAGGTCGGCCCGCGTCAGTTCCCTCGTGTCCACTCGCTCGTGTCGAACTGCGCTGACACCCTCGGCATCGCCGTGCCTACGGTCTACATCGTCAACAACCCGGTCGTGAACGCGGGCACCTACGGCACCAACGACGACGCCTTCATCGTGGTGCACTCGGGGCTCGTGGACCACTACAGCGACGACGAGCTACGGGCCGTGATCGGCCACGAGTGTGGGCACATCCACAACAACCACGTGGTGTACCTGACCACGCTCTACTATCTGACCGCCGGGCTCTCGGTGTTCCTGAGCTGGATCGTGCGGCCTGCGCTGGTTGCGCTCAACGCCTGGTCGCGTCGCGCCGAGATCACCAGCGACCGCGCGGCCCTGCTGTGCGCCAGCAGCCCCGAGATCGCCACCCGGTCGCTCACGAAGCTCGCGCTCGGCTCCCAGAAGCTCTACGAGCAGCTCGATCTCGAAGCCTTCCTCGAACAGTACGAGGAGAGCCAGAAAGGTGTCGGTCGCCTCAACGAGCTGTTCGCAACGCACCCCTGGCTGCCCAAGCGCGTCCTTTCCTTGCGTGTCTTCGAAAAGAGCAGGTACTACCGCCGTCGCGCCGGGCTCGGTGACGACGGCCTGACCATGGACCAAGTCGACGAGCAGGTGCACGACATCGTGAAGGTGGTGGGCTGATGCTGGACGAGTTCAACGAAAGACGCCAGGCAGTGCTCGACATGCTCCAGGACCTTGCCGCGCTCTCGGCCGACGTGGGCAGTCCCACGGTCGTCCGGCGCGTCGAAGGCGATCTCGCTGCGAAACTCCGCGCCAATCGCTTCCATCTCGTCGTGGTTGGCGAGTTCAACCACGGCAAGACCACCTTCGTCAACGCGCTGCTCGGTGGGCACATCCTGCCCGTCGGAGTTACCCCGACCACCGCTGTCATCCACGAGATCGGTTGGGCGGACCAGCCCTCCGCAAAGGTCGTCTACGAGTCCGGCGAGACACGCGAACTCGCCTTCGACGACGTGCGCTATTTCGCCATCGGAAACGAGACGCCGTCTCCGGACCCAGGACCGGTCAAGCACCTCGAGATAGGCTACCCATCCGACCTGCTTCGTCACCAGATCGCCCTCGTCGACACGCCCGGGGTCAACGACCTGTCGCTGCAGCGATCCGACATCACGTACAAGTACATTCCGCAATCCGACGCCGTGCTGTTCCTGCTCGACGCGGGCCAGCTCGTCAAGGAGAGCGAGCGCGTGTTTCTACAGCAGAAGCTGCTCGGCCAATCCCGCGACAAGATTGTCTTCGTGGTGACCAAGCGCGACATCCTCGACCCGCCGGAGCTCGAGGAGGCCATGCGCTACGTCCACGACCAACTCAGCAAGATCGTCGATGACCCGCGCGTGTTTGCGGTCAGCGCTCAGCACGCGCTCGACGGGCGTCGGGGCGAGTCCGGCATGGACGAGCTGCTCGCATGGCTCACGCGCTTTCTGAGCGAAGAGCGCGGACGCATCCTGCTCGATAACGCGTGCGGCGAGGCCATCCGCCTTTGCTCGATGCTCAGCAAGGGACTCGACGCCAAACGACGCGGCCTCGAGATGAGCGTCGACGAGATCGATCGGCGCATCGAACGGATTGAGCGCGATCTGACCGACAGGGCCAAGACGACCGATCAGCGTCGGGCGGCCATTCGCGAAGAGGTTGCAGCGATCAAGGCATGGTCCAGGCGTGATCTCGACCGGTTCGTGCAGGATGTCTGCGCCCAGATCCCTGGGATGGTCGACAAGGCCGAGGTCAGCGACCTGAAGGCGCAGCTCGGCCCGTTCCTCGAAAAGACCGTGCACGACTGGGCCGCGGCCGAAACCCGCGAGATCGCCCTCGCGCTCGAGTCGCTCGCCGAGAAGACCATCGCGCTCGTGCGCGAAGACGCTCGCGATTCCGCCCGGCGCCTCGCCGATGTCCTCGGCAGCGACCTGCGTGCTCCCACCATCGAGATCGACACCTTCGTGTATGACGTCGGCGTCGCCGCGCTCGCCACCGTCGGCCTTGGCGTGTTTTTCGCCAACTGGATGCTCGGCGGCGTGCTCATCCTCGCCGCCCCGGTGCTCGCGGTGATCATGCACGGCCGTGTCGAAGCTGAAACACGCGAACGTGCCAAGGAGCTCGCCCCGATCGCTGTGCGCGAAGCCGCTGCGCGCATCGCTCCGAGACTAGACGAGATGATCGACACCTTCGCCCAGCGCCTCGACGCCTGGGTCGTCAGCGCGAGCGAAGACGTCTATCGCGAGGTCATCGAGGTTCTGCGCGCCGCGCGCAAGGAGCGCGAGCGCGGAGAAGCGGCTCGCGCCCTGGCGTCCTCCGCTTGCCAGAAGCACGAAGGCGCGATCGAAGCGCTCGAGCAAAAGCTCACCACCATGCGCGCGGCCCTGTGGCCGGCTCCCCCTGCCGACGTCGACGCTCCTCCCGCAGGCTGACCACGGGTCCGTTGGCAGCACGTTGGGAGATTCGCCGTCCAACGGTGAACGCTGTGCAGGCCGGAACGGGCGCCCCGCCGCTGCCCTACGCTCTTTCTTTCTACGTTTCCGCAGGAGGCGGAACCCCTGCGCCGTGACCTGACGCCCGGCCCGGGTCCGGGCCGTACCCCCCTCGGTTGCTTCCCAGGCAGCTTGTTCGGAGCAGGCCGCGGCGGGCACGGAGTGTGCGGTCAAGTCGCCCACTTGACCGTGGCCACGCAGAGGGACTACGGTGCGTGCGCTCCTGAATTGCGCCATCTCGCTGCGGAGTCAGGTCCGGGGGCCAGCAGTGGGGTTGTCGGCGCTTCGCGAGCGAGGAAGTGGAGGAAGCACATGGCAGTCGGCAAGGTGAAGTGGTTCAACGACGAGAAGGGCTGGGGGTTCATCAAGCAGGACAACGGGCCCGACGTGTTCGTTCATTACTCCCAGATCAATGGCGAGGGGCGCCGCCGGCTCTTCGAGAACGAGACCGTGGAGTTCGAGATCCGTGAAGGGCCCAAGGGCCTTCAGGCAATCAACGTGGTTCGCCTTCCCGACCAGCCGCAGCCCTGACCAGTACCGTATTCCTCGGGCGTTCTGCGCTCTCCCCCAACGCAATCAGCACACCACCGCCGATTCGAAGGCGTCTCGATCCGCGTCGTACGTTCTTGCCGTGACGTGCCACGTTCGCTGCTCGCGTTCGATGATCTGATACCCCGCGCGGCGCCGTCCGTGCCCGCGAAGAGATGCGCTCGTCACGCCGGAGATGAGCAGCCCGTCGCGCCTGTGAAACACCTGGCGGTGCAGGTGCCCGTGCACCACCAGCACGTCGCCATGTCGTTGCAGCAACGTCACGAGCTGCTCAGCGTCGCACAAGCCCCGGAGCCACCGGTGCACCGGACCACGCATGCCGACGACCGGGTGGTGCACCAGCACCAGCACCGCTTTGCGGCGAATCGCCGGGTGCTCCAGCAAGCGGCGGACACGATCGATCTGCGAGGCGCCGACTTCTCCCGAGGCAACGAATGGCCCGCGTGGCACGGCCGAACTGAGTCCGACGACCGCGACATCGGGAAGAAGGCGCACCAACGGGTAGCGATGCTGCGTGGAGCCCGTCGGGTCGTCGCTGTGCTGCCATCGTGCATACACTCGCGCGAAGGTTCCATCTCGCACGACGTCGTGCGTGTACGCATCGTGGTTGCCCGGCACGATCATCACCGAGCGGTCATCGATCTGTACCTCGTTTGCAATGAGCTCGCGTGCAGCCACAAACTCCTGCTCCAGCGACAGGTTCGAGACGTCGCCGGTGATGACGACCATGTCCGGCCGACAATCCATGACGTCTTGCAAGACGCGACGAGCGACCGTGACGTCATGCTCGTGGCGGCGTCGGACCATCAGGTTCGCATAGCCCTGGAGGCGTTTGCCGCGAAGCAGCGTACGAAGGGGAACGCCGTGCAACGCAAGCACGTGGAGGTCCGACACATGAGCGATGAGCATCGTGCGCGAGGGCTCAGTGTGGCGAGCCAGCCGATGTGGCGCAACGAAATCCGAGGTCGGGCAGGCGGCTCGAGGTGCTGCGATACAAGCGCGCGGCGCCGCGAAGCCATGGCATCCCGAGCAGATAGCTGCCGCCACGCACCACCTTGAAAGCGCCGAAGCTCGGTCCTTTCGGATCCGTCACCGCCAGCGGTTCGTACGCGTCTTCGTAGTTGTCTGCCGTCCATTCGGCGGCGTTCCCTGCCAGGTCAGCGATGCCGTCGGGCGTCCGCCCGTCGGGGTACGAGCCGACCGGCGCCAGCTCCAGGAATCCGTCGGAGGGGTCGTTCCGGTCGAGCGCGAAGAGCCCGTGGTTCGCGCGCCGTGACGCATCGTGGTCGCCCCAAGGAAAACGCCGCCCCGCCGGTCCTCGGGCGGCGCGCTCCCACTCCGCTTCCGTGGGCAAGCGTCGATGCACGTACGTGCAGTAGGCCGTAGCGTCGTCCCATGATACGAGCACCACAGGAAGGTCGCCCCGACGCAGCCGCTCGCCGCCTTCCGCGTAGGGCGGCTCGGGGCACACGCCCGCGTCGACACAGCGCTGGTAGCTACGGACGCTGACCTCGTAGCGGTCGATCCAGAATGGCGACAACGTGACCTGATGCGCTGCTTGCTCGTTGGCGAAAACGTCGGCGTTGCACCTCGACCCGAACGGCTCGCGTCGACACGCTTCCACTGCGAGCTGTACGTCGATCGTGCGTGAACCCATCGTGAACGTCGAGCGTGGGATGAG
>Ga0209018_1000136_pt1 | contig 68194 bp, 56 predicted proteins | sample YNPBryBLVA2012_FD_185814 | JGI IMG/M metagenome (GOLD analysis project Ga0209018, IMG submission 185814) | Anoxygenic and chlorotrophic microbial mat microbial communities from Yellowstone National Park, USA - YNP Bryant BLVA 2012 (SPAdes)... ...
CACCCCCAACTTCTTCCCCACCTCCTCCAGCGTGTAGGTCTCCCCATCCACCAGGCCGTACCGCAACTGCAGGATGCGCACCTCCCGCGGCGGCAGTTCCTGGAGGATCTCGTTCACCATCTGCCGCAACACCGAATCACTGACCGCGTCAGGGGGAGAGACCGCCCGCTCGTCCTCGATGAAGTCGCCCAGCGTGCTCTCCTCTTCCTCGTCGGTGGGCATCTCCAGGCTCAGCGGACGGCGGGCCACCTCCAGCATCTGCTCCACCTTGCGCGGCGGGATGTCCAGCTGTCGGCCCAGTTCCTCGCTGGTCGGTTCGCGGCCCAGTTCCTGCGTCAGCCGGTGCGAGACGCGCAGCAGGCGGTTGATCTGGTCGCCCATATGCACCGGCACGCGGATCGTGCGCGACTGGTCGGCGATGGAGCGGGTCACCGCCTGGCGGATCCACCAGGTGGCGTAAGTGGAGAACTTATGGCCCAACCGGTAATTGAACTTGTTGGCGGCGCGGATCAGGCCGATGTTCCCCTCCTGGATGAGGTCCAGGAAAGGCACACCCCGGCCGATGTACTTCTTGGCCACGGAGATGACCAACCGGGAGTTGGCGCGGATCAGGTGCTCACGGGCAGCGCGACCGTCTTCAATGATCGCCATCATCTCCTGACGCCGCGCCGGATCCAACCCGTTCCGCTGCAGTTCCTTCTCCATCTGTTTGCCGCGCTCCATGCGCTTGGCCAGCGCCACCTCCTGCTCCTGGGTCAAGAGCGGCACGCGGCTGATCTCTTTCAGGTACAGACCGATGGTGTCGTCTGTCTCGACGGCGCGGAAGTAGGCTTCCTCTTCGCTGGTCAAGCCTATCCCCCGCCCCTCCTCGGGCTCGCCGATCTCCTCCTCGGCCTCCATGGGCTCGCCGATGGGGATACCGGCATCCATCAAGACTGCAAAGATATCCTCTAACTGATCCATATTCTCTTCGGCCTCAGGGAAGACGTTCAGGATGTCATCAAACGTGACATATCCCTGCGCCTGGCCCAAGGCCACCAGGGTATCCACCCCTCCAGGTTCCTCCTGGACCTCCGCGATGTCGTCAGGAAGGGGTTCTATTTCGCTATCATCCAACTCGTCGAACCTATCCATCTCAGACCCCTCAGACCTCCGAGGCCTCCACGGGCCTCGGAGGTCTGAAAGACACACAGGGATTATCCGTCTGGCGACTCCGGCCCCAACATCGAGGGCATAGGGGGAGTCGGTGTAGCCTCATAGGGCGGCGATTCGACAATCCGCACGATCTCATCCACGACGTAGCCCGTCACCAGGAGCACGGCCTCCTCACCGGCTCGCCGCGCGTAGTAGTAACCGCTGACCGCACGGTTGCCCACCTCCAGGGTGAGCGTGTTACCATCCCCCAGCCTCACCTCCACGGTGTAGGTCGGCGTGATCAGGCCATAAGCCTCCATCTCCGCAGCCGGCGGGGTCTCGATCGTTTGCTCCACCTGGAGAGTAGAGAGATAGTAGGCCAGCGTCGTGCAGTCGGTGTGGCTGGCCGCGCCGGGGGAGGGCTCAGTCACCTGCCATTCCCCCGCCGCATTCCGCTCCACTGCCGTTACCGTCCCCGAGATGTTGTTGGTCACCCGCACGGCGACGACATCCGTCGTTTCGATGTCCCACACGTACTCCACCTCTTCGGAGGAGGAGCGCGGCAGGGCGCCCCGCAGTTCCAGGATCAACAGCGCCGCCGCCACGATCGCCAACGCGCCGAGGACGATCCAGGTCTTGCTGCTGCCCTTCATCGTCGCCACCTCCGCGCCGCAAAGACAAGCAGGCCGATGCCCACCACCGCCAGCGGCACCAGGATGACCAGGAAGACGAAAGTAGCGCTCAGCACCAGCCCACTGCTGATCGTCAGGTGACGCTCCACGTCCTCCCGCGGCCGGATGGAGATCAGCGTCTCGTCCTGGGTGAACCAGTCCAGGGTGTTGACGACCAGATCGCTGTTCCAGAGGTCTCGCACCGAGACGTTGGAGACGAAATGACAGTCGCCGAACAGGGCCAACCGCGCCCCGCTGTCGGGGTCCTCCACGGTGACCGCCAGGTCCAGCGGTCCTCGCACATCCACATCCTCGTTATACTGGGCCGTGTCCAGGGAGGTCTCCCCCCAACTGTCGCGGCTGCTCTGCAGCAGCGGGGTGTAGGTCGGCTGCGTCGCCGTCGTCGCCAGGGTAGCGGTGACCGGGTGGATGGAACGCGCCTCGAGCAGATACACAAAGGTGTCTTGCATTCGTCCACCGATAGGGCTGCCGGAAGAGGGTTCGATCACCGGGCAGGCGGGATAGGGACAGCCAGGGAAGTTGGCCGTCTGCTCGATGACGATGTCACGGCGGAAAGCAACCCCCCAGCGCTGGGCCAGCCAATCCGCCAGCGGCGACGAATCCATCTCCGCGTCGGCGGTGGGGTCCAACAGGATCATCAGCGATCCCCCCCTGTCCGCGTACTCGGCCAGGCGGTCCACCTCCCCCTGGGCCAGCGGGCGCTGCGGACCCACCAGCGCCACCACGCTGGCGTCGGCGGGCACGGTGGTGGTGATGAGCAGGTTGAGCGAGCGCACCGTGAACCCCTCCGACTCCAGCCGCGAGCGGAGTGTGGAGAGTCCGGTCTGGCCGGCATCGTTCAGTTCCAACTCGCCGTGGCCGGTGAGGAAGTAGACCACCGGGTTCTGGCTGCGGGTCAGCCGCACCAGGGCGCTGGTGACCTCCACCTCGCTGACCTCGTGGATCGTCTCCTGCCGTTCCCCGTAGAGGATGAAGACCGTCGGTCGCCAGCTCTCGGTGACGCCCCACTGCTGCGCCTGGCTGGGCTCGACGAACGGGTCGTGCGTCTCCACCTCCCACTGCGGGTAGTGGTAACGGTATTGATCGAACAGGTCGAGCGCCGCCTGCTTTCCCTCGGAGTTAGGGAAGAAGGCGACCACGCGCACCGGTCCCTCCAGCGTGCGCAGCAGGTCCACCGTCTGCGGCGCCAGGGACAGGCGACGGTTTGCAGTGACATCAACGCGGTAGGGGTGACGGTCGGCCAGGAAGTTGGCGACCCCCAGCACGGCCAGCAACAGCAGGCTCATCATCACCGCGTTGCTGCCATACCGGACCTGCCGGCTGGTGATCCAGGTGCGGGTGCGCACCGGCTCGAGGATGATGAAGGTGAGCAACAGGGCACCGGCCACGCCGAAGGCGATCTCGCTGACGAAACTCAGGCGGCGTTCGATCATGAGCGCGACAGCGGCCACGCCCATGGCGACCAACGCCACCCACAGCAGGATGTTGCTGATCCGTTGTCGGCGTTGCTCGTTCATGCTCGCCACCTCCGCGCCTCCAGCACCCGTGTGGTGATGAAGAGGAAAAAGATGGTGAGGCTCAGACAGTAGATCACGTCACGCGTGTCCAGCGTGCCGCTGACGAAGGTGTCGAGATGCTGCTGCAGGTCAAGGAAACGAAGGAGGTTGGCCATGCGCGCACTGATCGTCGAAACGGCGTAGGCTGGCGCGCCGACGAAGAACCACAGCAGGAGGTTGCCCGCCACCCCAAGGACTGCGGCGACGATCTGGCTCTGCGTCACCGCCGAGGCCAGCAGTCCCACAGAGAGCAGCACCGCGCCGAAAAGCAACAGTCCCAGATAGCCGCTCCAGATCGGCCCCCAGTCAGGGTTGCCAAACACCTCCATGGTCAACGGGTAGAGCAGTGTCGGCAGCAACATCAGCAGGTAGAAGACCAACCCGGCCAGGAACTTGCCCATGGTCAGTTCCCACTCCTGGACCGGGGAGGTAAGCACCAGTTCCAGCGTGCCCATGCGCCGCTCCTGCGCCAGCAGGCGCATGGTCAGGAAGGGCACGACGAAGACGAAGACCACAATCATGAAGCCGATCTCGTAGCGCAGCGTCGGCTCCGCCTGTCCCTGGGCCATGACGATCAGCGTGAGGCCGAAGTAGAGGCCCACGATCAGCAAGAACGCCGCGGTCACCAGGTAGGCGATGGGGGAGACCAGGTAAGAGGCGATCTCCCGTTTGGCGATGGCGAAAAGGTTACGCATCGGGTTCCACCTCCTCAGAGGATGAGGGTTCAGATGAGAGGGTTTCCGGCGGCGGCTCCTCCTGGGTCAGTTGCAGGAAGATCTCCTCCAGGCTCATCGCCACCGGCCGCAGTTCCAGCAGGCCCCAGCCGCCGTGCACCACCGCCTCAGCAACGGCAGCGCGCACGTCCTGTTCGGGGGCCGAGAGCACCTCGTACCGCCCGTCACCGCTGCGGTCCACCTGCAGCACACCGGGAAGAGCCTGAAGGGCGGGGAGAAGTTCCGGCGTAGGGCGAGCCACCTCCACCACCAGGTGGGCGGCCTTCTGTAGCCGGGCGGTGAGCCCGCGGGGGGTGTCTTCGGCGACGATGTGGCCGCGGTGGATGATGAGCACCCGCGTGCAGACCTGGCTGACCTCCGGCAGCACGTGGCTGCTGAGAAGGATGGTGCGCTCCCGACCCAGTTCGCGGATCAGTTCGCGCACCTCGATGATCTGGCGCGGGTCGAGACCGATGGTCGGCTCGTCCAGGATCAGGACGTCGGGACGATGGAGGAGAGCCTGGGCCAGCCCCACCCGCTGGCGGTAGCCCTTGGACAGCGTGCCGATCACGTCCCGCGCGCGATCCTGGACGTGGCACAGGCGCATCGCCTCTTCCACCGCCGTCTGCCGGTCCTGCACGCCGCGGATCTCGGCCATGAAGTGGAGATAACCGCGCACGGTCATCTCCGGGTAAAGCGGCACGGTCTCCGGCATGTACCCGATATGACGTCGGGCCTCGAGAGAGTCGGTGAAGATGTCATGGCCCGCGATGCGCGCTGTCCCCTCGGTGGGGGGCAGGTAGCCGGTCAGCACGCGCATCGTCGTCGTCTTCCCTGCCCCGTTGGGGCCGAGGAAGCCGACGATCTCGCCTCGCTCGACGTTGAAGGAGAGGTTCTCGATGGCCGTAAAGCGGCCATATCTCTTGGTCAGGCCTTCGACCTCAATCATAGACAGTACAGCCTCCTTATGAGAGTTTGTTCACTGGCCCTCAAACTCGGAGAGCACGCTGCCGGCGGGCACCATCCGGCAAAGTGCTCTCCGCACTGGGCCGCCTGAAACGACAACGCCCTAATGGATAATATACTCAATTCAAGAGGCTTGTCAACTGAGATGACCACGGACCACAGACTGCAGACCACGGGTCACGGCCTGTCGTCCACGGCCTACGGCCTTGCGGCCTGTCGCCTTGCCCCTTCCGGGGAAAGTGGTAGAATACCCGCAACCCAACTCGGGAGCCGGAAATTGCAGATCCGAAAGGCCCGCCCCGCCGACTGGGAAGCATGCGCCAATCTTGACCACTCCGTTGTCACGGAGCACGCGTGGCAGATGGAGGAGCACGAGCACGAGGGGGCCATCACCGTCACCTTCCAGCCGGTGCGCCTGCCCCGTCCCCTCACCCTGCGCTACCCCCGTCAGGGCGACGTGTTGCGGGCGGGATGGGAACGATCCGACCTGTTCCTCGTCGCCGTCTCCGAGCGCACAGTCCACGGCTACCTCACCGCGCTGGCCCTCCCTGGCCACGGTTGGGCCTGGGTACAGGACGTGGTGGTAGACCCCGCCTATCGGCGGCAGGGGTTGGGACGCAGGCTGATGCAGGAGGCCGCCGCTTGGGCGCGACAGCAACATCTGGTCCGGCTGGTCGCCGAAGTGCAGACCAGAAACTACCCGGCCATCTGTTTCTGCCGCGCGCTGGGATTAGTCTTTTGCGGCTATCACGACCGGCATTGGCGGACCCAGGAGATCGCGGCGCTGTTGGGTCAGAGCCTGCATTGATGTCGGGTTCCTGTATCGTGTGATCTGAGAGCATGGGTGTGTTGTCCTCTGTGGACTGGCTACGGACACTTCCCCTGATCAATGCCCTGCTTGCTTCCGGCATTGTCATCCTCTCCTTTGCCCTGGTTATCTACCTCCTGCTGTACAACCGACGCAGCAACGTAGCGCGCGCCTTCTGCGCCCTTCTCGCCTGTGTCCTTGTCGTCTACTTCGCCGACCTGGCGATGAACGGCGGCTCGCTGGAGAGCAACCAACATTGGCTGCGCTTCCAGTGGCTGGGCATCGCCTTCACGCCCGCCGCCTACCTGCACTTCTCCGTGGCCCTGCTCGAGACCACCAACGACCGCAGCCGTACCCGCTCGCTCGCCGTGCGCGGCGCCTATTTCTTCGGCGGGCTGATCCTCAGCGCCGCCGTCTTCACCGACCTCCTGGTACGGGACGGGGTGGAAGACGCCGGCGCTTTCCACCTGCAGGCCGGCCCGCTGTTCTGGCTCTTCTTCACTTACTTTGCCCTCGTCGTCGGTTGGGGGGCGCTGAACCTGCTGCGCGCCTGGTTGCGCTGCCTCACCAGCACTTCTCGTCGCCGCATGACCTACCTCAGCCTCTCCTTCCTGGCTCCCGCTGTGGGCGTCTTTCCCTATCTGTTGATCGCCGGATGGCCGCGGCGACTCTCCGGCGTCATCCTGTGGCTGCTGGTCATCGCCAGCAACCTGGCCGTGGGAGCGATGCTGGGAGCGATGTCCTACACCGTTGCCTTTTTCGGCACCCTCACCCCCGACCGCGTGGTCAAACATCGCTTCGTGCGCTTCATCCTGCGCGGCCCGTTGCAGGCCACCGTGGTGGTGATGGTGATCCTCGTCGCCCAGCAGACCGACGGATTCCTGGGCCTGCCCCCTCTGCGGCTCACGCTCTTCGGCGTCGTGATCGCCATCCTCCTGACCCAGCAGGCGGTCGAACTGGCCAAGCCGCTGATTGACCGTCTCCTTTACCGACGAGACCGACAGGAAATCACCTGGTTGCAGGACCTGAGCAACCACCTGCTGACCTCCAGCGATCTACACCAGTTCCTGGAGAACGCGCTCACGGCGCTGTGCGACCTGCTGCGCACCCCCGGCGCGTTTCTGGCTTCGCTGGAGGACGGCCAGGCGCAGATCATGGCCAAGTGCGGCGCGCTCGAGCCAGAGCAGACCCCCTTGCCAGAAGAAACCCTGGAGGCGCTTGCCGACGGCCATCCCGCAGCCCACATCCAGCAACATGGGCCGTTCTTCATATGGAACGGCTACTGGCTGCTGCCTCTTCGCTCTCAACCCACCGGCCAGGTCGTCGGCATCCTGGGGATGACCGCTCGCGACCCGCTGCCGCAACTCTCGGCAGAGGAGGAGGAAGGACTCCAGACGCTCACCGCGCAGATAGAGACCGCGCTGGAGGACCGACGGCTACAACAGAGCCTCTTCGCCACCCTTGACCGCCTCAGACCACAGATCGAGGACATCCAGCAGCGCGGGAGCCTGTTGCGCTACGAGGGGCCTCCCGCCCTGCGCAACCTCGACCGTCCAGCAGAGGACGCCGAGTTCTCCCGCTGGGTACATGACGCGCTCGCCCACTACTGGGGCGGCCCCAAGCTCACCAGCAGCCCCCTGCTCAATCTCCAGGTGGTCGAGCGAGCCTCACGCGAACACGGCAGCTCCGTCAATGCCCTACGCGCGGTGCTGGTGCGAGCCATCGAGAACCTGCGCCCGGAGGGGGACCGCAGCATGACCACCGCCGAGTGGCTGCTCTACAACATCCTGGAACTGAAGTTCCTGCGCGGCTACCGGGTGCGCGACGTGGCTATGCGCCTGGCAATGAGCGAATCCGACCTGTACCGCAAACAACGCATCGCCATCGAAGAGGTCGCCCGCGTGCTGGCGGAGATGGAGCGACAGGAGCAGGAGAACGCCTCCTCCGCTTGACAATTCCCTCACAAGTCTCCATAATACTCCCGAAGAGCCACCCCGCCGACACAGGGATGCACCAGCGGCGGGGTTGTTCAGACAGGTCTTTACAGTACAACGAAAGGAGAGAGCCATGCTAGTCCGAGAATGTATGACCCGCGACCCGATCACGGTCACACCCGACACCACAGTGCCGGACGCCCTGCGCCTGATGCGCGAGAAGAAGATCCGCCGCCTGCCCGTGGTGAACAGCCAGGGTGCCCTGGTCGGCATTGTCTCCGACAAGGACCTGCTCTACGCCTCGCCCTCACCCGCGACGACGCTGGCGGTATGGGAAATCCCCGAACTGCTCGCCAGGATCAGGGTCGAGAAAGTGATGACCTCAAAGGTGATCACCACAACCGAAGACACACCCCTCGAAGAGGCCGCGCGCATCATGGCCGACTACAGAATCGGCGGCCTGCCGGTCATGCAGGAGGAGCGCCTGGTTGGCATCATCACCGAGACCGATCTGTTCAAGGCATTCCTGCAACTGCTCGGTGGGCGCCGACGAGGCGTGCGTGTGACCGTCTCCGTCCCCGACGCGAAGGGAACACTGGCCAGAATCACCAACGTGATCTTTGACGCAGGCGGGGACATCGTCGGCCTCGGCTTTCGGGAGTTGACAGACAGCCGCGGCACACAGTGGGAGATCACGTTCAAAGTGCAGGACGTGCCACAAGAACGGCTCCTGGAGGTGCTCCGGCCTGTAGTGCGAGAGATACTGGATGTGCGTCAGGTGTAAGGGGGGGAGGTAGATTGGTCATTGGGAATTGGTAAATTGGTCATTGGTAAATTGGTCATTGGGAATTGGTAAATTGGTCATTGGGAATTGGAGAGCGATTTATGGGAGAAACGAGCATCTACTTCTCAGCGCCGAACACGCCGGTTGAGGAAGAGTATTGGCAGGCACTCATCGAAGATGGTGAAGCCAGCCGTTGCCCGGCCCCACCCGCCCCGCCGCACGAGATCTGGCGGTGCCTTGGACTGATAAACGAAGATAACCTGGCCCCCCCGGAACAGACAGCGGATACCACCGACTGGGAGACCGCCACGCGGATGATGCAAGAAGGAAGCGTGCTGGAACTGACCGCCGTGGGCTACAACCGTGGCGGCCTCCTGGTCGAGTGGAACGGACAACAGGGCTTTGTCCCCATCTCCCACCTGGCCGAGATTCCCACCTACATGGACGAACAGGAACGGGAACGAATCCTGCAGTCCCGCGTCGGCCAGGTGCTGAGGCTCAAGGTGATCGAGGTGGACCCCGAACGCAGCCGCCTGGTGCTCTCGGAGCGCGCTACCCGCTCCGACGAGGAGCAACGCCAGATGCTGCTGCGGCAACTTGTGCCCGGCGAAATGCGCCACGGGCGCATCACCAACCTCTGCTCCTTCGGCGCCTTCGTTGACCTGGGCGGCATCGAAGGGTTGGTGCACATCTCCGAGATCTCCTGGGGCCGCATCACCCACCCCTCTGACGTCCTCCGCCCCGGCCAGCAGGTGAAGGTCTGTATCCTCAACGTGGACCGGGAACGGGACCGCGTGGGGCTGAGCATCAAGCGCGCTCAACCCGACCCGTGGCAATCCCTCGAGACCCGCTACAGCGTCGGACAGATCATCAGCGCCACCGTCACCCACGTGGTGGACTTCGGCGCCTTCGCCCAGGTGGAAGAAGGCGTAGAGGGGCTGATCCACGCTTCCGAACTGGCCGAGGGCAGCTTCCTTCACCCGCGCAACGTGGTTCAGGAAGGCCAGCAGGTGCAGGCCATGATCATCAGCCTGGACCCCGGCCGTCGCCGCCTGGCGCTCAGCCTGCGACGGGCCACGCCGAGCGCATAACGGGAGATGACCAGGAAACGCACTTACCCCAGTCAGAAAAGCACGCCGCGCCGCCGCGACGAGCAGGTCTCACGCTGGGCCTGGCTCGGCAGCCCCGTGCTGCAACAGATCGGCGCCCTGCTGCTGATCGTCCTGGCGCTGCTGACCCTGCTCACGCTCCTCGGCCCGATCCTCCACCTCAGCACGGGCCGTTGGACCGATGCCTGGGTTCGTGCGCTCCGCTTCCTGTTCGGCTGGGGCGTCGTGCCGGTGACCGTCGCGATCGGCGCGGCGGGTATCCTCCTCCTGCGCCATCTGCTCGACCAGCCGGTCCACTGGCGCTGGCGACCGCTGGTGGGGCTGGAATTGCTCTTCTTCAGCCTGCTCGGGTTGACCCACCTCATCGCCGGATACGCCGACCCCTGGGGGTTGGTCGAGAGCGGCTGGGGCGGAGGACTGATCGGCTGGGCGCTCTCCGGCCTGCTGACCCGCTATCTTGGCCCCATCGTCGCCGGGCTGTTGCTGACGATCGTGCTCGCCCTGGGGATTGCTCTCACCTTCGACCTCACCCTGGAGTCGCTGAGACAGCCCCAGCGGGGAATGGCGACCCCCAGCCGGCACACCCCGCGCGCTGTGCAGCCGTCCGTCACGCCGCGGCCCCGCCCGACCCCGCCTCCCTCTCAGCAGGAACGGCCTGCACCGCGGCCCGCCGATACGGCTGTCTCGCGCCCGGCCCCCGCCCGCCCTGCGCCACCTCCACCACCCCGCGCCGCCGAACCCATCCCCCTCACCGCCGTCCCGCCCGAGGCGCTGCGCCTGCCCCCGCTGGACCTGCTCGAACCCGCCAGGAACGGGGGGCTGAGCGATCGCGAGGTCAGAGAGAAAAGCCGCATCATCGAGGAGACCCTGGCGCAGTTCGGCATACCGGTACAGGTGGTGGACGTGCGCCGTGGCCCGGTGGTGACACAGTTCGGCATCGCCCCCGGCTTCACCGAGCGGAGCGGCCCGGAAGGGCGACGGAAGGCGCAGAAGGTGCGCGTCAGCCAGATCACCACCCTGGCCGATGACCTGGCCCTGGCCCTGGCCGCCCCTTCGCTGCGTATCGAAGCCCCTGTCCCCGGCCGCTCCGTCGTCGGGATCGAGGTCCCCAATGACCAGGTCTCCGTCGTCACCCTGCGCGCGGTGATGGAGAGCGAGGCCTTCCAGGAGATGGAGACCCCCCTGGCCATCGCCCTGGGCCAGAACGTGGCCGGAGAACCCATCGTGGCCGACCTGGCGCAGATGCCCCATCTGCTCATCGCCGGCACCACCGGTTCCGGCAAGTCGGTCTGCATCAAGGCCATCGCCACCTGCCTGGCGATGAACAACTCGCCCAGCGACCTGCGCATGGTCTTGATTGACCCCAAGATGGTCGAACTGGTGCGCTTCAATGGGCTACCCCATCCCCTGGGACGCGCCGAGTACGACCTGGAGCGGATCACCCGCGTCCTGCGCTGGGTGGCCCACGAGATGGACCGCCGCTACAAGCAGTTCGCCGCCGCGGGAGCGCGTCACCTGGATGACTACAACCAGCGCGTCGCCCGGCGCACCCCAGAGGAGCGGCTCCCTCGCATCGCTGTCTTCATTGACGAACTGGCCGACCTGATGATGCTGGCCCCCCAGGAGACCGAGCGCACGATCTGTCGCATCGCCCAGATGGCCCGCGCCACGGGCATCCACCTGGTTGTCGCCACGCAGCGGCCCAGCGTGGATGTGGTCACCGGGTTGATCAAGGCCAACTTCCCGGCGCGCATCTCCTTCGCCACCGCCAGCCAGGTGGACTCGCGGGTCATCCTGGACATGCCCGGCGCGGAGACGCTTCTGGGCAAGGGAGACATGCTCTACCTGGCCGCCGACGCCGGCCATCCCGTGCGCGTCCAGGGCTGTTTTGTCAGCGAGGCAGAGGTGGACCGGGTCGTGGCCTTCTGGAAACAGCAGTTGCCCGCCCAGGTCGCCGAACCGCCATGGGAGCCGATGATGCACGCGGGCGGCGGGGACGCAGCAGGCGCAGGAGACGAAGATGATGACCTGCTCGAACAGGCGATCCGACTGGTGCAAGGCCAGGAGGGCGTCACCGCCTCCTACCTGCAACGGCGACTGCGCATCGGCTACCCCCGCGCCGCCCGGCTGATGGAGCAGTTGGAGGAGATGGGCCTGGTCGGGCCACAGGAAGCCGCCGGCCGGCAACGCCGCGTCATCGGCGGCGAGTAAGAACGCGGTCAGAGACCGCGCCCAGCAGAGAGATCCTCCTCTCTCACCACGAAGTCGCAAAGACTCCAAGAAAGGCTGTTCTCTCTCCAATCTTGGTGCCTTGGTGCCTTTGTGGTGAGATGTGAGCAATCACCAACCTCTCGGTTGACAAAACCCCCACTCTGGGCTAGCATGCGTGTGGTGACCGTGCTAGACGGGGAGCTGGCGGTGCCCTGTACCCGCAATCCGCCATAGCGGGGTTGAACCCCCTCCCCAGGGCGCAGTGTATGCGAGACTGTCATCATCGGCCAGCGTTGACGGGCGGGTCCTGCGCGGCAGGAGACCCCGAACCCCGCCAGGTCCGGGAGGAAGCAACGGTAAGGAGACCCTCCTGGGTGCCGCAGGGTCGCCTGCCCCGAGCCGGCTGAGGATGACAAGCCGCGTGGCACGGTTCGAAGGAGGGTGCACGGTCACCACCTTGTAGGGGCGAAGCTTTCTCCGGTGCAGAGCACCGAAGAACGCTTCGCCCTTACACCGAAAAAAGGATTGATGAAAAAAACCCTGATCTTCCTGGCATTATTGACACTATCCGGCGGCCTGGCCGCCGGCTACCAGGCCAGCCTGACTCCCGTCACGCTGGTCGTGGACGGCCAGACCACCCTCATGCACACCCATCAGGAAAGCGTGGGCGCCTTTCTCCTGGACGCCGGCCTCACCGTGCATCCGGAGGACCTGGTGGAACCCTCTGCCGATCACCCCCTCACGCCAGGGATGACCGTCCGCCTCACCCACGCCCGTCCGATCGTGATCCGCGCCGACGGTCAGGAATGGCGCCTGCGCACAATGGCCACCGACACCGACCAGATCCTGTCCGCCGTCGGCCTGGCCCTCAACCCCGACGACCACGTCGCACTGGAAGAGCGCGTCGGCGCGGACGGGGAAAGCGTGCTGCAGATGACCGTACAGCGGGCAGTCCCTGTCACCCTGCACGAGGACGGCCAGACGATCCCCCTTCGCACCACCGCCGCCACCGTCGGCGCTGCGCTGCGCGAGGCCGGCATCACCCTCTACCTGGCCGACCGGGTCCAGCCGGATCAGGGACAGCCCCTCTCCGCCGGCATGCACATCTACCTGGACCGCTCCCGCCCGGTCACGGTGCAGGTGGACGGGCGCACCGTGCGCACCCGCACCCACCGCCAGACGGTCGGCGAGGTGCTCGCCGACCTGGGGGTGGTGCTCATCGGCGCCGACTACACCCGCCCCGCGCCCGAGACCCCTCTCGGCGAGAACACAACAATCGAGGTGGTCCGCGTCAGCGAACGCTTCCTGATCCAGCAGGAGCCGATCCCCTACGAGATCGTCTGGCAACCCGACCCCGAGATGGAGATAGACAACCAGCGCCTCATCCAGGAAGGTGCTGCTGGCGTGCTCGAACGCCGCGTACGCGTCCACTACGAGAACGGCCAGGAGGTCTCCCGCACGGTGGAGAACGAGTTCGTCCTCGTCCCACCGACGAACAAAATCTATGGCTACGGCACGCAGATCGTCGTCCGCACGCTGGACACACCAGAGGGGCCGGTGGAGTACTGGCGGGTCATCCGCATGCTCGCCACCTCCTACAGCGCTTCCACTGCCGGCACCCCGCGCAGCGCTTCCTGGTACGGCCACACTGCTGGCGGATGTCAGATGGGCAACGGCATTGTCGCCGTCTCCAACCTGGTGCCGTGGAAGAGTTATGTCTACGTGCCCGGCTACGGCATCGGCTACGCCTGCGACCGCGGCAGCGGTATCCGCGGACGGCGCATTGACCTGGGCTACGCTGACGAGGACCTGGTGCTGTGGTACCGCTGGGTGAACGTCTATCTGCTGACTCCCGTGCCCCCTGCCGACCAGATTGACTACGTGATCGAATAACGGTGATGGAAAGCCTGCCTGCGCTGCTGCGTCGCTTCGACCTGCAACCCTCCAAGAGCCTGGGCCAGCATTTTCTGACCGACGACGCGGTGCTGGAGCGTATCGTCGCAGCGGCGGAGGTCAACCGTTCGGACATCGTGCTGGAGATCGGTGCCGGCCTGGGCCACCTGACGGCCCACCTGGCCGAGGCCGCAAGAGAGGTCGTGGCCGTCGAGGTGGACGATCGCCTGGCCGCTCCGTTTCGGGAGACTGTGGCCGGTCGTGCCAATGTCCGCCTGGTCATCGGCGACATCCTCGAACTCGACCCGGCGATGCTGTTGGGAGGGCAACCGTACAAAGTCGTCGCCAACCTGCCCTACGCCATCACCTCCGCGGTGCTCCGTCACCTGCTGGAGGCGAGTGTGCCGCCGCAGCGGATGGTGGTCACCGTACAGCGGGAGGTCGCCGAGCGGATCGTCGCCCGCGGCGGGCGGATGAGCCTGCTGGCTGTGAGCGTGCAGTTCTACGGCCAGCCGCGGCTCCTCTTCCGCCTCAAGCCAGGCCTCTTCTTTCCCCCGCCGGAGGTCGAATCAGCGGTGATCCGCATTGACCGCCACCCTTCCCTGCCCGTCGAGGTCAGCGACGCCAGTAAGTTCTTCAGGGTCGTGCGTGCCGGCTTCTCCCAACCCCGCAAGCAACTGCGCAACAGCCTGGCCGCCGGCCTGGGGTTGGAGCCAGAAGCCGTCGTCGCAGCCCTCGAGCGCGCGGGGATCGAGCCGCGTCAGCGCGCCGAGCGGCTAACCCTTGCCGATTGGTCGCGGTTAGCGAGCGTGCTAACCTGACTTGCTCAGCGAAGGAGGCTCACTATGCGAAGGATAACGCCCTGGCTCTGCGTCGGCCTGCTTCTCCTGCTCCTTACCGGCTGCGGCCGCACTGCCCGCTCCGAGATCACCCCCATCCTCCCCACTTCCGCCCCGCCCACCGTGACCCCCATCGTCGCCTTCGAAGTCACGCCCACGAGCGCCCCACCCCCCGCACTGCCCCCCAGTCTCTACCTGGAACCCTCTGTCCTGAACCTGCCCCTTGGCGGCACCGCTACCGTCAATGTCTGGGTGGACAGCGCCTGGCACCTCAACACCCTCTCGCTGGAGATGAGTTTCAATCCCGCCTACGTCCAGGTGGAAGACGCCGATCCCGCTGCGCAGGGTGTGCAGATCGCTCCCGGCCGGATCCCGCAACCCGACCAGGTGCTACAGAACGGGGTGACCGGCACAGACGGGCATATCATTTACCAGGTAAGCCAGTCCGCCGGCACCGGCGCTGACGGCAGCGGCATCGTCGCCACCATCACCCTGCGCGGCATCGCCGAGGGCGGCACGCCGCTGCGCTTCGAGAGCATCGCCGCCACCGACCCCAACGGCAACAGCCTGACCATCGAGCCGCTCTCCGACGGCCTGATCACCGTCGGTATGGCCGATGTCACGCCGGCCCCCGCGTCCACACCGGCCGCCACGCCCACTGCGCCGCCTGTCATCCTGCCCACAGCCACGCCGGGCGCCGCGGCGACCCCCATCCCGCAGCCGACCGCGCAGCCCTCCCTCTCCGGCACTGGCATCTACTACGTGGTACAGCCCGGCGAGAACCTCTACCGCATCGGCCTGCGTTTCGGCACCACCGCCCAGGCCATCGCCGCCGCCAGCAACCTGGCCGACCCGAACGCCGTCAGCGCTGGCGCGATGGTGCTCGTGCCGGTCGCGCCACCGCAGGGCGGCTACGGCTACTACGTCCAGGCCGGCGATACCGTCTTCTCCATCGCCCGCCGCTTCGGGATGACCGTTGAGCAACTGGCGGCGCGGAACTCCATCGGCGCGGACTACCACATCGAAGTGGGGCAGATTCTGAGCGTCACACCGTAGATGAACGAGCGGGTTCGCCTGCCCTCCTGGCCCCTTGGGCCAGTACAGGCCATCGCTGAGGCGCGCGGCATCCGCCTCTGGCTGGTGGGCGGCGTCGTGCGCGACGCGCTGCTGGGCCGCCCGCTGCACGACTGGGACTTCGCCGTCGAGCAGGACGGGTTGGGACTGGCTCGCGCCGTGGCCGATGCGCTCCACGGCGCCTACTACCCGCTCGACACGGAGCGAGATACCGGTCGCGTCGTGCTCCACCCGACAGACGGGCCCGCGCTGACGCTGGACTTCGCCCGGCTGCGCGGGCCCGACCTGGAGGCCGACCTGCACGGGCGGGATTTCACCCTCAACGCCATGGCCATCGGTCCAGAAGGGGAGTTGATTGACCCTCTGGGCGGGCTGGAGGACCTGCAGGCGCGCCGCATTCGCGCTCTCAGCCCCAAAGCGCTCGACGACGACCCCTTGCGGATGCTGCGCGCTGTCCGCCTGGTGGCCGAGATCGGGTTGCACCTGGAGCCTGACACGGCCGGGTGGATCGCCGGGCGCGCCGCCACCCTCACCCGCGCCTCAGCGGAGCGGATCCGGGAGGAATTCGTCCGCCTGCTGGCCGCTCCCACCCCCGCCCGTCACCTTCATCTGCTGGATGAACTGGGCCTCCTGGTCCAGGTGATCCCGGAGACGGCACCGCTCAAGGGCCAGAGACAGACCGCGCCGCACCGCTTCGACGTCTGGTGGCACACGCTGCACACCGTAGAGACCGCCGCAGGCGTGCTGGACGGGCTGACGGGACAGCCTCCCCACACCTTCTACACCGACGCCCCGGCGTGGGCCTGGGAGGAGATCACGAGGACGCTGGCCCGCTTCGCGCCAGCAGCCCTTCCGCCTCAGCGCTCATTGTTCATTCTCGCCGCCTTATGCCACGACCTGGGCAAGCCGCTGACCGCAAAAGAGGAAGAAGGGCGCCTGCACTTCTATGGCCACGAAGACGTGGGGGCAGGGATAGCCGCAGAACGGCTTCGCGCGCTGCGCTTCAGCAACGCCGAGACAGAACGGGTGCGTCAGGCCGTCGCCGCGCACCTGCGACCCAGTCATCTGGCCCAGGCGGCGGAGCCCCCCACCCGCCGCGCCATCTACCGCTACTTCCGCGACCTGGGCGATGTGGGAGTAGAGGTCGTCTTGTTGAGCCTGGCCGACCACCTGGCAACGTGGGGCGCGAACCTGCAGGTGGCCCTGTGGGAGCGCTGGCTGGGGACGGCGGAGACGCTGCTGGAGCACTACTTCGAACACCACACCAGGACGGTGGCCCCCCCGCCGCTGGTCAACGGTCAGGAACTGATGGCGGCGCTGAACCTCCTGCCCGGCCCGGAGGTGGGGCGGTTGCTGGCAGCCATCCGCGAGGCACAGGCAGCCGGAGAGGTCCACTCCCGCGAGGAAGCGCTGTCGCTGGCGCGCCGGCTGATGCACTCCTAGCGACGCGAGCGCGAAGCCAGCGCGCCCACCCCCAGCAACAACACGACCAGAAGTACCGGCAGCAGAAGGGATGCCCCCTGGACACCGGCAGCCCCCAACAACCAGGCGGGCGTAGCCGTCGGCGGTGGTGTGAAGGTGGGGCTGGGTGTCGGAATCGGCGTCACCGTCGGGGTCGGCGTGGGAGGAGGGGTCGGCGTCGGCGTAGAAGTGGGGGTAGGAGTGGGAGTCAGCGTCGGCGTCGGCACAATGATCGGAGTGGGCAACGGCGAGGCATCCCCCGGAAGCGGTGTGGCGATCGGCGACACGGGGGCCGGTTCGCCAGTTTCCACCACCCAGGAGCGGCCGGGGTCGCCCGACCCCGCCTCGACCAGCAGGAAGGTCGGCCCGCCGATGATGCAGCCGCGGCTGTCCGCGCAGCGCGCCCCGGGAAGGACCAGCGTATAGACCCCCTCGACTGGCCGCACCGTCTGGGTGACCCCGCTCTGCGCCACCAACAGCCCCTCATCCGCCAACGCCGGCACGGCCACCGTCACCGTCGTGGCCGTGCGCGCCCAGAGGACGCGGGTCGTCTGCCCACCCCGGCCCAACGTCACCTGGTAGAAGAGCGGCTCGCTGCGAGCGCGGGCGGAAGTCATCCCGGAGTAGTAGGTTGTGATCAGCCGATAGGCATCATAGGCCGGGCGACGACTGCCGTCCAGGCGGATCAGGCCGTTCGGCTCGACACCGGGCTGCGGTTCGTGGTCCACCCAGCGGTACACCGCGACGCGCTCCGCTCCGGAAGCCAGGGCCAGGGCGAAGGACTGCAGCAGGAAAGATGCCTGTTCCTGCAGGGTGATGTTGAAGTTGGCCTCCGGCAGTTCCCAGTACGGCGGATCAGAGTTGGAGGCGGCGTTGGTCTCATTGACCCAGATGGGCTTTCGCACCCCGAAAGCGTTCAGTGCGGCGCGGGTCTCGTTGATGACGTAGGGAACGCTCTCGGTCTGGAAGTAGATGTGGAGCGTCACGACATCGAAGTAGTAGCCGTGCTCCGCGCCGGTGGAATCCTGCGTCGCCACCTCCAGGAAGCGGCGCAGGTAGGTGCGGTCGTGCCAGAAGGTCAGCGCGCCGAGGTGAATCACTGCATCGGGGTTGGCCTGGTGAGCCGCCAGATAGGTCACCTGGAGAAGGCGGTAGTACTCCTCCACCGAACCGCACCACTCGACACCGAAAGAGCCGGGGGCAATGTCCGGCTCGTTCCAGACGATCCAATGGTTGACCCGTCCCGCGTACATGCCCACCACACGCCGGACGAAGGTGGCCCACAGGTTGCCGGGATCGTCCACCGGCAGGTCCAATCCGCGCGGCACGCCACAAAAAGGTGGGCCATCGGTGGCCCAGGCGGGGGTGCTCTTCAGCAGGCCGACCACTTCCCGGCCGGCGCTGGCCGCCAGATTCAGCCATTCTTCGGGGACGTGGGAGGAGTTCCAGTCATCCGGGCCGTTGGGTTGCAGTTCCGACCAGTAGAAGAGGATGCGTTCCCAACCCACCCCGGCCTCAGCCGCCGCGACCGGGTCACGAAAGGCCTCTACCGCCCCAAAGCGCGGGTCAGGAGGGGGAGGGGATGACCAATGGGCAATGGCCAATGAACCATGCAGAATGAACAACGGGAGAACGAGCCATGAGTAAATAGACGATGAACGACGGAACAGACGACAGAACATGGTATCCCTGGTCATTGATCATTGATCATGGGTCATTGGTCATGGGCCTGCAGCCACTCCCAGAACCGCCGCATCCCTTCCGCTACCGGCGTCTGTGGGTTGTAGTCGAGCAAACGGCGGGCTTTAGAGATGTCGGCAAAGGTGATGGGCGGCTCGCTAGGCGGGGCCGGGGGAGCGGTCATGCGCGCCGGTCGCCCCACCAGCCCTTCGATCATCTCGACGAAATCGGCCATGCGCACCGGTTCGCCCCGCCCCAGGTTGATCACCTCGAAGCCCATCGGCCGGTCCGCCGCGGCGACCACTCCGGCGACGATATCGGCGATGTAGGTCCAGTCCCGGTACATCTCCCCACCGTTGTAGAGGGCGAACTCCTCCCCCTGCGCGACGCACCGGGTGATGTGATAGGGCATCATGTCAGGCCGGCCGCGCGGGCCGTAGACGGAGAAGAAGCGCAACGCAGTGAAGGAGAGGTCGAACATGTTGTGATAGGCGTGGCCCATCACCTCACCGGCGATCTTGGTCGCCGGATAAGGGGCCAGCGGACGGCCCAGCGGGTCATCCTCACGGAAGGGCAGCCGCTCGGTGCGCCCGTAGACAGAGGAGGTAGAGGCGAAGACGAAGTGCGGCGTGCCGGCCTTACGCGCTCCCTCTAGCAGGTTGACCGTACCGCGCACATTGACATCCACATAGAGCGGCGCCCGGGTGATAGAGTAGCGCACGTTGGCCATCGCCGCCAGGTGAACCACAACATCGAAGCCGCCCTGGGCGCAGATTCGCTCTATCGTATCGGCATCCCGCACGTCAGCCTGGTGGAAGGAGAAACGGGGATTGGGGGTGAGCAGGGCGATATTGGCCCGCTTGCGCGCCGGGCTGTAGAAATCGTCGAAGTTATCCAGCCCGGTGACCGTATCGCCACGTGCCAGGAGCGTCTCGGCTACATGGCTGCCGATGAACCCCGCCGCGCCAGTGACCAGCACCCTCACGCGAAATCCTCCTCCCAGCCAGCGGGGCGGATGTCCTGGACGTTCAGCTGCAGCCGTCGCTCGCCGTTCCACTCGTTGAACTGCAGATGATAGGCCACATCCACCCGGTCGGGCAGCTTGTCCGCCCACTCCCCCTGGCGGAAGGCGATGCTATCCCACACCACCCGGCCGTCGGAGAGAAGCATCTTCAGGTGAACCCCATCGGCCCCCACAGCACGACAGTAGCGCACCTCGACGTTACGGCTGACGAAGAGCGGCTCAGCGTTCCCCTCGCCGAAAGGCTGCAACCGCTGCAGTTCGCTCCCCAGTCGCCAGTCCATCTCCCTGAGGTGGACCTCGGCGTCGGCGTGCAGGCAGGGGGACAGTTCCCGGCCGCCCAGTTCCCCCACCGCCAGAGATTGGAGCCGCTCCTGCAACTCAGGAAGGTTATGGGTCCGGCAGGTGAACCCGCCAGCGGCGGCGTGACCGCCATGGCGGATGAGCAGGTCAGCGCAGGCATCCAGCGCCCGGGTGATGTGGAACTCGGGGATCGAGCGGGCAGAGCCGCGGCTCTCATCCTCCCCCCGCTCGACGATCACCGCGGGCCGGTAGAACTCCTCTGCCAGCCGCGAGGCCACCAGGCCGGCCACACCGGAGGGCAGGTCAGCGTCGGCCAGGAACAACAGTGACAGGTCCCCGGACCGGGCAAGGAGCATCTCGCGCGCGCGCTCGTAGGCTTCCAGCGTCCGTCGTTGCCGCTCGCGGTTCAATTCATCCAGCTGCTGCGCCAGCATCTCGGCCTCGGTCGGTTCCTCGGCAGTCAGCAGGCGGTAGGCGATGTCCGCGTGGGCGATGCGGCCGGCGGCGTTCAGGCGCGGTCCCAAGACGTAGCCGATCACCGTCGCGTTGACCGATCCCGCACGGAGGCCGGCCTGGCGCACCAGCGCTTCTACCCCTGGCCGGGGGTGGGTGTTGATCCGCTGCAAGCCGCGGATAACCAGGGCCCGGTTTTCGCCGGTCAGTGGAGCCAGGTCCGCCACCGTGCCCAGGGCCACCAGGTCCAACAGATCCTCTTCCTGGAGGTCCGGCGTCCGCACAGGCAACGTCGGGTCGCTGGTGCGCAGGAGGGCCTGGGCCAGTTTGTAAGCCAGGCCGACGCCAGCCAGGTGCGGATAAGGATAGGAACAGCCCGGTTGGCGCGGGTCAATCACCGCCAGCGCCTCCGGCAGGCGCGCTCCCGGCTGATGGTGGTCAGTGACGATCACGTCCATTCCCAGCCGCCGGGCGTGGGCGACCTCGTCGAGGGAACGCACCCCACAGTCCACGGTGACCACGACGCGCACACCCTGGGCAGCCAGTTCCGAGAGCGCCTCGCAGTGCAGGCCGTACCCCTCGTCCACGCGGTGAGGGATGTAGGGGAGCACCTGCCCGCCCAACGCCCGCAGGGTGACCACCAGAAGCGCTGTAGCGGTGACACCATCAGCGTCGAAGTCGCCGTAGACGGCGATCGGCTCCTGCGCGCCGATAGCGCGGCGCAACCGCGCCACCGCCTGCTCCATCCCCCGCAGGAGAAAGGGGTCGTCCGGCGCGAAGTGACCCGACAGAAAGTCGGCCACCACGGCAGGATCGCTCAGTTTCCGGTTGTAGAGCACCTGCACGACCAGAGGATGCAAATCGGGGAACAGCCTGACGTAGGCATCGGGGGCGGGCTCAGCGACCCGCCAATATCGGAATGGAATCGGCACGTCAGAACCCCTCCTCTAGACAAAACGAGTGGTCAGCAGTAGACAGGTTGGAGACAAGGAAAAGCCCCTCCAGGTAAGGAGGGGCTTCCGTGCACGTTCTGTGATCAGATCCAGCCCTGCTTCTTGCAGAAGTCGGTGATGACCGGAACCGTCACCCACTCCCCCTTGTAGGCCTTGACGCCCAGGATGATCGCGTAGACCGCGCCCGCAACCAGGGCGCAACCGACGGTGATGAAGCCGATCACGTACCAGGGGACAGCGTAAGCCAGGGACTGGACGGCGTTATACTTGATGAAGGGCCGCTGCTTCTTCTCGTCCATCAGCAGCATGACCAGGGCCACGGGCCAGAACAGCCAGCTGAGAAGGGCCCAAAGCTTGTCGTCGGAGGTGACGTCGCCCGAGGGAAAGACTCCTTCTGCCATTTTTTGCCTCTCCTTTACTCCTGAGTTTTTGAGTGGTACAGCGGTCGGGCGAACCCTAGTCGCCCCCTGCTTTAGGCTATTGTACTCTTATTGCGGTGACTGTCAAGTCTGCTCGCCGACCAGCGTGCCGCGCACCCAGTCGCCGACCAGCCAGTAGCGGAAGTCCTGCCCCTGGCTGCACTGCACCCCGCCGACGATGCCGTAGATCACCGCCGCGGCAGGGATCAGGGTGACCAGCAGGGCAAAGGGCATCAGGCACAGCCCAATCAGTACCACCGACAGCAAGCCGCTGACCGTCCAGGCGATGGCGGTCAGGAGGCCACCCCCGATCCAGAAGACGAGTTGGAAGAAGAAGGACTGCAGGCCGTGGTAGGCCACGTAGCGGGAACGGTTCTGGAAGACCAGGTAGATGACCAACGCCAACAGCAAGCCGATGCCGCCGGAGATCAGGTTGAGCAAGATGCTCAGGTGGGCCAGCATCGCCCAAGTGCGCTCCTCATTCGCCGAGAGTGGCGGGGGAACCTGCACCGGCGCAGGCGCAGGCACAGCAGACGCTGGCGCTTTCATTTGTGTACCCTCCTGATGCCAACCGGCAACATGGGCTCGACCCGTGGCATCAAGACCATTGTAGCACAGGCGGCAGGAAAGTCAAAGGTCAAACAGCCGCCGCACGGCGGCGCGTCGCCAGTTCCCACGCCACCACCAACGGCACCGCGACGAAGATGGACGAGAGGGTCCCCGCCACCAGACCGACCAGCATGGTGGCGATGAACGGCCGAATCGTCTCCCCGCCAAACAGGATGATGGCGATCATCACGAAGATGGCGTTCAACTGGGTGGCCAGAGAACGGTGGATCGTCTCCAGGATGGAGCGGTTGACCACGCGCTCGAACGGCTCGTTCCGATAGCGCGGCAGGTTCTCGCGGATGCGGTCGAAGACCACGATGGTGTCCTGCACCGAGAAAGCGGTGACAGTGAGAAGAGCAGTCAGGAAGAGGGCGTCCACCTCCCAACCGCTCAGAACCCCCATCAGGGCATAGAAACCGAAGGCGATGAACACCGCGTTCAGCATCGCCGCGATCGCCGCCACGCCGTAGCGGAAGGCATGCGGGACACGGCGGAAGGACCACCAGATGAAGGCGATGATGATGGTGGCGGAGACCAGCAGGGCAATCCCCGCCGCGCGCGTCACCTCGCCGCCGACCATCGGGGATACCGTCTCATAGGTCAGCAGGTCGCGGTTCAGGGGGGCCACCCGCGCCTCCATATCGTTCAGCAGGTCGCGCACCTCATTGGCCGCGGCCTCGCGGGTGCGCACCTGCCAGGTATTCTCCTCCTCTCGCCCCAGCCGCTGCACGATAGCCTCGGAAAGGCCATGGTCGGCCAGCACGGCGCGCACTGCGGCCTCGTCCGCCGGACCATCGAAGTGGAAGACGAACAGGCTTCCACCGGTGAAGTCAATGCTCAACCGCACGGGCGAACCGAAGCGCACCGTGCTCACAACCATCGCCGCGATGCCCAACAGGATGGCAAGACCGGCTATCAGGAAGTACCAGCGTCGCTTCTCAACGATGTTGAACATATCTTCCTCGCTTGCTAGACGCCAAGCAGCCAGCGCCGCGAACGGAGCCAGTTGCCCGCCAGATGGAAGACCAGTCGCATAAAGGTGCGCGTGCAGACGACAGCAGTGAAGATGTTCACCACCGTACCGATGGCCAGGGTCAGCGCGAAGCCCTTGACCATGCTGGCCCCGAAGTTGCTGCCGAAGAAGTACAGCACCGCGCAGGCGATCAGAATAGAGATCTGCGAGTCGCGGATGGAGGTCCAGGCGCGGCTGAAACCGGCTTCGATGGCCGTCTCCAGGCTGCGCCCCGCACGCAGTTCTTCCTTCATCCGCTCGAAGATCAGGATGTTGGCGTCCACCGCCATGCCGGCCGACAGCAGAAATCCGGCGATGCCCGGCAGGGTCATGGTGACCGGAGCCAGTTTGTAGATCGCCAGGTTCAGACCAGCGTACAGCAGCAACGCCAGGTCGGCCAGGAACCCTGGTAGACGGTAGTAGACCAGCATAAAGAGCAACACCAGCGACAGGCCGATGATGCCGGCACGGACGGAGCGCTGCACCGAGATCTCGCCCAGCGTCGGGCCGACGGTGCTGATCGTCTCCACCCGCAGTGGCACCGGCAGCGCGCCGTACTGCAACTGGATCTCCAGATGGCGCGCCTCCTCATACGTGGCGCGGCCCAGAGTGATCGTGCCGCGCCCGTCGGGGATCGCCGACTGGATGACCGGGCAGGAGATGACCTCCTTGTCCAGCACGATGCAGAGAGGATAGTAGCCATCCTGGCCCGGCGGAGGGGCGTGCAGCGTGCTGAAGGCAGCCAGCTTCTGTGCCGCTTCCTCGTTGAGCGTGAAGGGGATATTGTAGACATTCTGCTGGTTGCGCGCCAGGCTCACGTCCACCAACCCGGCTCCCGTGAAGAGCGTCTCGTAGACCGGGCTGGCAGTGGTCGGGGTGACCTCAGTGGTTGGGGTGAGTGGGGTGGTCGGCGTCATTTCGGCCGTCGAGGTGAGGCTGGTGGTCGCCGTCGGCGACGGCGTCGGCGCGAGCGTCGCGGTCGGGGTAGGCGTGGTTGTGATGCCCGTCGTGGCGGTCGGCGTCGCCGTAGGCGTGACCACGGTACGCGGCCCGCCCAGCGAGGTGGTCACAATCGTCCCCGGCTCGAGGTAGACCCCACCGGTGTCAATGAACTCCAGCAGCGCCGTGCCGCGGATCGTCTCCACCGCCAGTTCCGGGTCCTCGATACCCGGCAACTCGACGATGATCCGCCGTTCGCCCTGAGCCTGGACGACCGGTTCGGTCAGGCCCAGGCCATTGACGCGGCTCTCGACAATCTGGCGGGCAGTCTGCATCGCCGTCGGCTCCAGCGCCTGCCCTTCAGGCAGGTCAGCCGCCAGCAGCACCTTGAGCCCACCGCGCAGGTCCAGCCCCTGACGGATGTCCAGCGTCCGCGCTCCCTGCGGCCGCCAGAACATCAGGTTCTCGAACCAGGCCGGATGGGAGATGTTCAGGTCAATGAACAGCGACAGCCCGGCCAGTACGACGATCACGATCAGCAGTGTGACATCCCGTCTGCTCATGGTCTGTATGCGCCCCCTCAGGGAGATTTCAAACGGGGCGATTATAGCCGGGGCGGGCAGTTCTGTCAAACACCCTCGCTTTTCAGGAAGCCGTCTGTGCGGTATAATGGCTTTGAGGGCAGAAAGCCTGGTAAGGAGTCGAATGGACATACTCGTGACGGCGGCGTGGTTTGCCGCAACTTTCATCATTATCCTGGGACCGATGATCCTGATTCACGAACTCGGCCACTTCCTGACCGCGCGTCGTGCGGGTGTCCGCGTCGAGGAGTTCGGCCTGGGCTTCCCACCCCGTCTGTGGATCTTGGCCGGCGAACCGGGAACGCTGAGGATCGGCCCCGTCCCGATCGCGGTGCCGGGCCGCCTGCCCCTCCCGATTGGCCTCACCATCGGCGAGAAGGTGGAAGCGATGGTGCGCAGGGAGGCCGATGACACATGGCGGCTGCTGCGCCTGCGTCGCCTGCCTCCCGCCCAGAAGACATGCGGAGAAGGCTGCCCGGAAGACTCCGCGCCGGAGGAGCCCGTACTGATCCCGCAGGAAGGGAGCGACGAGGCCATCCTCCGCGGCAGCCTGACCGAGTACGACCCCGGCGTCCGCTATTCCATCAACGCCCTGTTTTTCGGCGGGTTCGTGCGCATGACCGGCGAGGACGATGCCAAAGATCCGCGCAGCCTGGCTGCTCAGCCGCGTCGCTGGCGGGTCGCCACGCTGCTGGCTGGCCCGCTTCTGAACCTGCTGACCGCTTTTCTCGTCATGACCGCTGCCTATATGGCAGGTAACCCCGAAGGGTTCCGCATCCGTATCACCGACGTGGTTACGGGCTCCGCGGCGCAAGAGGCCGGCTTGCAGGCTGGCGACATCGTCCTCACTGCTGCCGACACCCCCATCACCGGCGCTACCCCTACGGAGGCGGTAGACCTCCTCCACACCATCATCCAGTCCTCGGCCGGGCGCCCGCTGACGCTGACCCTCGAGCGCGACGGCGCACCGCTGACTCTCAGCGCCATCCCGCGCCGGGAGGGCGACCAGGTCCTGCTGGGCATCTACATGTCCGTCGAACACGACCCGACCCGCCTCGTCCGTTACCCCCTGCCGCGGGCGATGGCGCAGTCGGGACAGTATCTGGTGAACACCATCCTTATGATCGCCCAACTGCCGGAAATGCTGGCCCAGGGCGAGGTGAGCACGAACGAGGTGCGCCCCGCCAGCATCGTCGGCATCAGTCAGGTCCTCACCCTCTCCCTTCAGCAGAGCGTCGAGGAGCGACTGCCGTGGTACGCCCTGGAGATGGCCGCCCTCACCAGCCTGGCCTTGGGGTTGACCAATCTGCTGCCGCTCCCCGGCCTCGACGGCGGGCGAACGGCGTTCGTGCTGCTCGAAGCCGTCCGCGGGCGGCGATTACGCCCCGAACTGGAGGGGCAAATCCACCTCATCGGGATGACGATCCTGGTCGCGCTGATGCTCATCCTCATCGCCATAGACATTGTCAACCCTATCGTCCCGTGGTCCTTGTTCCAACGATGAGACGCTCCCTGCAAAGCCTGCTCACCACACTGCGCGGCGGGTCACTGCCACGCGCCCGGCTGTACGACCTCTCCAACCTGGAAGAGGAAGAGATGGCCGAGGTGCGGGCGGTATGGTTCGACCTGCCGTTGGAAACCCGCCAACGGACGATTGCCGCCCTGGCGGAGATCGCCGAGGATGACTTCGAGGTCAACTTCGGCGAGGTGTTCCGCATGGCCCTGGAAGACCCCGACGCGACGGTGCGGCAGGTGGCCGTGGACGGGTTGTGGGAGGAAGACGACATCCGCATGATCCCGCTTCTCCTCGCCCGGCTGCGCGAGGACCCCGCCACGGAGGTGCGCGCGGCTGCGGCCATTGGACTGGGGCGCTTCGTGCTGATGGGCGAACTGGGCAAGATCCGCCCGCAGCCCTACCGCCAGGCCTACCAGGGACTCCTGACAGCGCACACCAGTGACGAACAGACCGAAGTGCGGCGACGCGCGCTGGAATCGCTCGCCTACTCCGGGAAGCGGGAGGTCGCCGCGCTCATCGGCGCCGCCTACCAACACCCCGACGAGAAGATGCGCGTCAGCGCCATCTTCGCCATGGGACGCAGCGCCGACGAGCGCTGGGCCTCCTGCGTCCTGGAGCAACTCTCTGCCACCAATCCCGAGATGCGCTACGAGGCCGCGCGCGCCTGCGGCGAACTGGCTATCGAGGAGGCCATCCCCCGGCTGGTGCGATTGGTGAACGACACCGATCCCGAGGTACGGGAGGCCACCATCTGGTCACTGGGGCAGATCGGCGGGGACGAGGCCCGGCGCGTCCTGCGTCTGTGCGCGCAGGTGGAAGACGAGGCGATGCGTCAGGCCGCACGGGAAGCCCTGCGTGAACTGGAGTTCCTCCACGGCGACCTGGGCGGACTCCTCCTCCCCTTCGATTTCGATGAGGAAGAGGAAGAGGAGGAAGACTTCGAGGACGAGGATCTCCTGTGAAACCAAACAGCCTGCAACGACTCCTGGTCCTGGTCGGGGCGTTTCTGGGCGCAGCCGTGATGGTCGCGGCTGTCGCGGCTCAGGAAAGCCCGCCCATCACCGTCAGTTCCACTTCGTACACCTACACCTTCGGGCAACAGGCGACCTTCAGCATCGAAGCCAGCGCCCCGGCCAGCATCACCGCCGTATACCTGTACCTTCAACCCCAGGGACAGGGTAACGTCGAGGTTCACCCCCTCGAGATTCCCCCTGCCCCGGCGCTACAGGCCAGCCTGGAGCGCGACCTGCGCCAGTTTCCGCTTCCGCCCTTCGGCCAGATCACCTGGTGGTGGGAGATCCGTGACAGCGCCGGCAACTCCCTCACCACCCAACCGTCCTCCTTCCAGTACAGCGACAACCGGTTCGATTGGGTCTCCACGCCGTCAGGCCCCTTGTGGGTGCATATGGTGGCGGACGACCCCGTCATCGCCCACGCAGCGCTCAACCTGGCCACCGCCACCCTGGATCGGCTCGTCAACGACCTGGAGACGACGGCGCCAGAGCGGGTGGACATCTACCTCTATCCCTCGGTCGCCGACCTGCGTGCGGCGCTGGAGATAGCCGGCCGCGAGTGGGTGAACGGGCAGGCCCGCCCGGAACTGGGCGTCATCCTGCTGGCCGTCCCCTATGACAGCCGCGCCCTGAGCACTCTGGAGCGGGACCTGCCCCATGAACTGACCCACCTGATGGTCTATCAGGTGACCGGGGCCGAAGGGTACACCCACGTCCCCGACTGGCTGGACGAGGGGTTGGCGACAACCTATGAGATGCGCGCCGATCCTGATCTGGAGATCGCCCTGAACGAAGCCCGCGCCGAGGGGGAGTTGATTCCGCTGAGCGAGTTATGCGCCCCCTTTCCGGCCAACCGTGAGCGTGCCTTCCTCTCCTACGCGCAGGCAGCCAACCTGGTACAGTTCATCCGCGACCGATACGGGACAGCGGGCATCCGCGCGTTGCTGGACGCCTACGCCGACGGAGCCTCCTGCGAGGGGGGTATCAGCCGCGCGCTGAACACCACACCGGAACGGCTCGACCTGGCCTGGCGCGCCCGCCTGATGGGCCTGAGCGGCTGGCTGGCCTGGGCTTCCGATAACACTCCCTTCCTGTTGTTGTGGGGGCTGAGCCTGCTGCTGGCCCTGCCCATGGTCGGCCGGCTGCGTCCGCGGGAGCGGCGAGGTGAGCAGGAGTGAACCTGTCCCCGCCTACCTGGCCCTTCTCTCCTCCGGGGAACTGCGTCGGAGGGCGCAGGCCGCTGCCGAGCGACTGCGCGCGTGCGATCTCTGCCCGCGCGCCTGTGGTGTTGATCGCTACGCGAAGACTGGGGCATGCCGCACCGGCGTCCAGGCCGTCGTCGCCAGTTTCCACCCCCATATGGGCGAGGAAGACCCCCTGCGCGGCACCCACGGCTCCGGCACGATCTTCTTCTCCTGGTGCAACCTCCGCTGCCAGTACTGCCAGAACGCCGACATCAGCCAGCACGGCCACGGCCAGGCCGTCGAGCCGGAGGAGATCGCCGCGATGATGCTCGCGCTCCAGGCGCAGGGTTGCCATAACATCAACCTGGTCTCCCCCAGCCACGTCGTCCCCGCCATTCTGACCGCTCTTCTCCACGCCGTGGAAGCGGGCCTCCGCATCCCCCTCGTCTACAACACCGGCGGCTATGACGCGCTGGAGACGCTGCGCCTGCTGGACGGCGTGGTGGACATCTATATGCCGGACATGAAATACGCCGATGCGCAGGTGGCCCATCGCCTCTCCCAGGTCGAGGACTACCCGGAGGTCAACCGTGCGGCAGTCAAGGAAATGCACCGTCAGGTGGGTGACCTGGTGCTGGACCAGCGCGGCATCGCTCAGCGAGGGTTGCTGGTGCGCCACCTGGTCCTGCCCGGTGGGTTGGCCGGCACCGCCGAAATCGCCCGCTTCCTGGCCCAGGAGGTCTCCACGGAGACCTACATCAACCTGATGGATCAGTACCGGCCCTGCTACCGGGCGCACCAGTTCCCGCCGCTTGATCGTCCGATCACCGCCCAGGAATACGCCGAGGCATTGCAGGCCGCCCGACAGGCGGGCCTGCACCGTTTCGACCAACGCCGGCCAGTTCTGTGGAGGATATGAGGATGGAAGAAGAGAACAGAGCCGATGTACGGCTCCACGCCTTCGTCATGGGACGGGTGCAGGGGGTCAACTTCCGCTCTGCCACCGTCGAGGCCGCGCGCGCCCTCGGCCTGACCGGCTGGGTGGCCAACTGCCGGGACGGCCGCACCGTCGAGGTCGTCGCCGAGGGGCCCCGCCCGGCGTTGGAGGAGCTGCTGGCCTTTCTGCACCAGGGACCGCCTGCCGCGCGCGTCGGGCGTGTGGAGGCGAACTGGGAACCGGCCCGTGGAGACTTCACCCGCTTCGGGGTGCGCTTCTTATGAGCCAAAACCGCGGACGGCTGGCCTGGGCTATCCTGCTGATTTCCTTCATCATCTGCCTGGGGTCGGCCATTGGCTTTCCCCTCGGCGTGCGCTACGTCATCCACAATGCCCGCGTCGGACAACAGGCGCTCGTGGAGCCGCAGCAGGGCACACCGCGGATGCAGCGCGGGGGACAAGGCCCGGTCATCGCCCTGGTGAGCACCTCCGATGTGCCAGGAGGCAGCATCATCACCACCGATGCCACCGCGCAGGGCCTGTTGACCCTGTACGCCCCCGGCAACGAACCGACGGTGGTCGCCGCAGTGCAGATTTACAACGACACCACCCTGACCCTCATTGGCGCGCGTTCTCCTCGCTTCAGGGCCAGCACGCTGCCCCATCAGGTTACGCTGGCGATGACCGCAGGCCGGGCGCGCATCACCGTCTCTGCCGCACAGGGACGACACACCACGGTCGAGATCCGCACCCCTCACATGGCGGCCACGCTGAGCGAGGGAAGTTACGAGGCGCGGGTGGACCCGACGGCCTCTGAACTGGCCGTCCGCGATGGCGAAGCCACCGTCAGCACCAACGGCGGCCCGACCGTCTCGCTGGGCGCATCACAGCGGACAATCGTGCGAACGGGAGCCACAACACTGCCAACGCTCCCCGCCGAACGGAACCTGCTGACCAACGGGCGGTTCGACGCGCCGCTGGGGACGGAGTGGGAGGTCTATCACAAGGATGTGCAGCAGGCGCCCGCCGGCAACGTCATGGCGACAACCTACAATGGCCGCTCGACGGCTCGCTTCAGCCGCACCGGTGAAGGCCACGCCGAGGTGGGCATACGCCAGGCAGTCAACTACGATGTCCGCGACTTTACCTCTCTGGTGCTGAACCTCAACGTCCAGGTGCTGAATCAGAGCCTCCCCGGTTGCGGCTCTCTGGGCTCCGAATGCCCGATCATGGTGCGGATTGACTACAAGGACGTGGAGGGCACGGATCGCTCCTGGTATCACGGCTTCTACGCCGTGCCGGCGGCGGCAGGGGACCTGTTGCCCTATTGGGACCAGCAGATACCGGGGCAAACCTGGTACACTTTCGAATCCGGCAACCTGGTGGAGGAGTTCGAACGCCCGCCAGCGCAGATCCGGACAGTCTGGATCTACGCCTCCGGCTGGTCGTTCGACGCGCTGGTGACGGATATCGAGTTGCTGGCGCAGGAGTAGTCGGCAGAGGGTGTGGGCGCGGCCTCTGACCGCGCCCAGCCACCGATCAGCGGTTCTCCAGCAGGCGTCGCAACTCGGCGGGCGTGGCAGCGTTGAGGGGGACGTAGCGGGTACCCGGGTAGTAGCGCCGGAAGAAGGCCGCCAGATCGTCTCCCCAGGCCTGCGGGTTCACCGCCAGCACCGTCTTGTCCGCCAGCGCGCCAATACCGGCGTCATCGGCGCTGCCGCCGATGGTCCAGCGGTTCCGCTCCCATGCCCCACTGTCGAGGATCGCTTCCACCCATTCCGGTCCCGCCTGAGGCGGCAGCAGGACGTACGTGCGAGAGTACTGCTCCCGCGGCAGACCGGTCGGCGGCTGGACGGGCCGCGGCCGGACAACGAGGGTGGTGCTGAGCGGCTGTTGCGCCCCACCGGCGGCGGTGAAGACCACCGCGTGCGTCCCGGCCACAACAGGGGTGAAACTCCACCGCCAGGCGTACTGCCCCGCCGGCGGGGTGACAGGCACAGCGGTCACCGGCACCGTCGCCCCGGTGGGATCGTTCACCCGCAGGCCGGTGTTCTGATACGGCTGGTTCGAGACGACCGTCGCCTGCACGGTCTCCTCCGCCTGCGGCGCGGCAGGCTCAAAAACGATTTCCGTCTGGGCTGGGGGAGCGACGACCTCCAGCATGGCCTCGTCCCAGTAGGCATCGCAATGCTTGAAGGGCCACAGCGCCCGCGAGCGCAGGAAGACCGTCACGGTGTTGCCCTGCGCCACCGCCTCCACCGCCGGCACCTGCCGATAGGCGTTGTAGATGTGCGCTCCCTGTCCCCAAACCACGCTCGAGGCGTAGGGGTTCGTGCCGCCGGTGGGGTCAATGCCCACCCAGAAAGTGAAGTTCTTTGCCCCCGCGTCGCTGACCTGGCCCTCGGTGGCGTAGAAGTTGTTGTAGCCCACACCCTGTCCCTCGCTCCAGCGCGGGTCATCAGGATGAGGATAGAGATCAGGATGGTTGGGGTCCTTATGGTTGCTCCAGGCATGCGCCCAGGCGCTGAGGCGCAGGCGGGTGCCCGGCTGGGTTGCGACCTGCTGGAAGAACCCCCCATCGTGGATGCGGAAGAAGGTGAAGAAGAGCACCGCCTTCTGGCCGGCCCGCACCCGCCGCGGGTCGCCGCTGGCCCAGGCGTCACGAACCTCCGGCTGAGCCCACCCCACGGTGTTGCTGGGGTCGTGCTGTACGGGCAAGCCGTGAAGGAACCACACCGTCCAGTGCGGCGGAGTGAAGATGTTGCCCCGCTCAGCCGGATAAGGCTGCCCCTGGGTGGGGAAGATCATGCAACGGTGGGACTGCTCTTCTGACCAATCCGCCTCAAAGTCTCCATTGTGCAACAGGTTGTCAGCCATCGGATGCTCCTTTCCGTCGTCTGTGGTCCGTCGTCTGTCAGCGACACGCTAGGCGATCAGCATCTGCGGGTCCGCGTACCCCTCCCCCACCTTGACGTCGAAGTGGAGGTGATCGCCAGTGCTCTGCCCTGTACTGTCCGGCCGGCCCAACCTCTCCCCGCGCGTCACGCGCTGCCCCACCGCCACGTATATGCCCCCCTCCGCCTGCGGCTTGAGATGAGCATACCGCAACCACAGGTACTGACCGTTGGGCAGGGCGCAGCGCAGGCGGACCTGGTACCCGAACCAGGACTCAGCAGCATTGAGACCGGCGACCATCACCTCCCCGTCCGCAGCGGCCAGAGCCTCGTCGTGGGTGTGATCCCAGGAAGAGGCCAGGTCCAGCCCGTTGTGGAAATAGGAGCCCCGGTCAATGCCGAACTCGCCGGTGACCTGCCGAGGTTGGTGGGTTGTGGGGTAGGCCAGGGCGATGCCGCTCTCGCGGAGGCAGAAGGCCAGGAGGCGACCCTGCACCTGATAGGGGTTCTGGGCAGCGATGGGGATATAGGTGACACCTGGGTAGTAACGGGCGAAGAAGGTGGCCAGGTCATCTCCCCAATCGGCGGGGTTGATGGCGATCACGCGCCGGTAAGCCAGCGCGCCGATACCAGCGTCATCGGCGCTGCCGCCGATGGTGAAGCGATGGCTGCCCCAGGTGGCCCGCACCACCGCACGCGCCCACGACGCATCGGCGTGCGGCGGGAGGAGCAGATAGGTGCGCTCATACTGCTCCCGAGGCGCTCCCTGCGGTGGTGCTTCGTCAGACCCATTGCTCATCTCAGCCTCCCGTCTCGAAGCCCAGTCCACGCTCGCGCAGGCTCACCCAGCGCTGATGGCCAATAACCAGGTGATCCAGGAGTTCGATGCCCAACAGTCGCCCCGCAGAGACCAGTTCACGGGTGACGCTGACATCCTCCGGCGAAGGGCTGGGGTCGCCGGAGGGATGGTTGTGGGCGACGATGATCGCCGCGCAGTTGCGGCGCACCGCCTCGCGGAAGACGTCGCCGACGCGCACATGCGACTGGTTCAGGCTGCCTTTGTAAACCGACTCGCCCCCCAGGACGCGGTTGCGCGTGTCCAGGAAGAGCACCCAGAGGTGCTCCTGCTCGCGGTGGCTCAGTTCGGCCATCAGCAGCGCGGCGGCGTCGCCAGGGGAGCGGATCTGGGGGCGCTCCTCCGGCGCGGCAAGGGTGAGGCGACGTCCCAGTTCGAGCGCCGCCTGCAGTTGCGCCGCCTTGGCGACACCGACCCCCCTTTCCGCCACCAGCTGAGCCAGGCTGGCGCGCGCCAGGCCAGCCAGCCCGCCGTGACGGGCCAGCAACCGACTCGCCAGGGCGAGGACGTTTTCCCCGCCGCTGCCGGTGTGAAGCACGATAGCCAGCAGCTCGGCGGTCGAAAGCGCCCCCGCGCCCAGCCGCGCCAATCGCTCGCGCGGCCGCTCCTGAGCCGGCAGTTCTCTGATCGTGGGAACGTACGATGTGGCTGCGTTGTTGGCGTTCATGGTAACTGTAGTGTACTCTGCTGCGGCAAGATGTCAAGAAGGCTCCAACCTCCACTGGACAAACCCGCCACTCCGAGTATATTTGGGGGCATCCGCCCCGGGAGGTGAACATGAGCCATTGTCCCAGTTGCGGACGGTATGTTGGCCCTTACGAAGCCTGTCCCTACTGCGGCGCACGCCTGAGCGGACGGCTGCCCATCCGCGTGGTGAAGATCGCCGCGCTCGTGCTGGCGACGGTCGGCCTGGCGGCGCTGTGGTTCGCCGCCGTCCGCGCCGAGGCCCCCGTCATCTCCGTTGACCAGGCCGGCGCGACGATGAACATGGCCTACGTCCGCGTGGAGGGTTGGGTGGTACGCAGCCCCACCTTCGACGAGGAGTCCGGCTACCTGGCCTTCACCGTCGGGGACGGCAGCGGCGCCGAGATGCGCGTCAACGTCTACCGACAGCAGAGCGAGGCGCTGCGCGCCGCCAGCAATCTCCCCGCACTGGGCGACCGCGTCTCCGTCGCCGGCACGCTGCGCGTGCGCGAGGACAACGTGGCCATGACCCTCAACGTGCCTGAGCACCTGCGGATCGTGAGGCCCGATGCGGAGCCACGGCAGATCGGCTCCATCACCGCCGATGACCAGTTCCGCCGCGTGCAGGTGCGTGGACAGGTGTGGGCGGTCAGCACCCCGTACGAGGGGCTCACCCTCATCACTCTGCGCGACGCCAGCGGCACGATAGACGTGGCCGTGGATGAAAGCCTGCAGGCGCTGACCGGCGCGCTCCTCCCCCTGGAGATGGGCCAGTCAGTGGAGGTGACCGCCGCCGTCTCGCTCTACCGCGATACCCCGCAACTGGTGCCCGCCTCGGTGGTGGATGTGCGGCTTCTGGCGGAAGAAGTGCCCGTGGCCGAGGGGGTGAGCATCGGCAACCTCAGCACAGCCGACGCCGGGCGCATGGTGATCGTCGAGGGCAGAGTCACCGAGGTGGACCCCTTCTCGGCTGGCGTCAAGTTCGGGTTGGATGACGGCACAGGCAGAATAACCGTGCTCCTCTGGCAGGACATCTACAGCGGCCTGCCCATTACCACGCCGCTGACCGCCGGAGCGCAGGCGCGGGTGATGGGCGAGGTCTCTATCTACCGCGGCGCGCTGGAGGTACTCCCGCAGCGCCCAATAGACGTGACGGTGCTGGCCGCCGGGGAGACTCTGCCGCCCGCACGGCAGATCGCCACACTCGGCGCTGCTGACGTGGGCGCAACGGTGACGGTGGTCGGCAACATCACCCGCGCTGAGCCCTTCTCCCGAGGGCAGTGGTTGTGGATAAACGACGGCACAGGTGAGATACAGGTGGTGGTGTGGGACGACATCTACCAGCGCCTGTCGGCTCGAGAGAGGCTGCAGCCCGGCGCGAGGGTGCAGGTCACTGGCAAGGTTCAGGAATACCGCGGCGCCCTGGAACTGGTCCCCCCTCTGCCAACGGATGTCGTCTTGCTGGAGGAATAATATGAAGATCACCACCCGGCTTGTGCTCTCCTTCCTGACCGTCTCCATCCTCCCGCTGGTTGCCCTCAGCGTCGCCAGCCTGGAGGCCACGGAACGGGTCGGCGATCTGGCTCTGGAGCAGAGCACAGCGGCGCTCAACCGTCTGGGCGAGATGGCCATTCGCCAGCGGGCGGAGGACGTCGCGGCCCAGGTGGGGCTGTATCTGGCCGCCCACCCCGACCGCCTGGAATGGCCGGCAGCGCAGTTGGAGGGCGATGCGGACCTGGCAGCCATCGCCGTTCAGCCGGTGGGGGAGACCGGCTACACGGCGGTGTTCGACAGCGACGCCATCACCCACTTCCACGTCAATCCGGCCATCGTTGGCAGCGACATGCACAGCCTGGCGGATTCGCTTCCGGCCTTCTGGGCCATTATGGAGGCCAGCCTGGACGGGACGGTCTCCTGCGGCTATTACGCCTGGCAGAACGGCGACGGCGTCATCCGCGACAAGTACATGTGCTGCGTACCCGTGACCGGTACCCCCCTGCGCGTGGCCGCCACGACCTACATTGACGAGTTCCACCGTCCGGTCCGTGAGACAGCAGCCCAGATCGCCGCCATCACCCGCCAGACGCGCGGCTACCTGATCGCTGCCGTGATACTGGTTGGGCTGCTGGCGCTCGGCGTGGCGTTGCGGCTGGCCTGGGGGATCAGCCAGCCCACCGGCCGTCTCATTCAGGCCGCTGTGGCGCTGGAACAGGGCGGGTACCGCTCCGAGCAACTGTCCGCGGAAGCCTCCCGTCGCGACGACCTGGGACGGCTGGCTCGCGTCTTCGACCGTATGGCGCAGCAGGTACAGACACGGGAGTCTGAACTCCACTCCCAGATTCGCCAGTTGCGGATCGAGATTGACGAGGTGAAGCGGGCGCGCCAGGTGGCAGCGATCACGGAGACAGAACAGTTCAAGGAACTCCAGGGAAAGGTGCAGCAGATGCGGAGACGCGGAGATACAGAGACACAGAGACACGGAGACACGGAGACCGGGAGGTGAGCATGAAGAGGTTCTCTCTGCTGGCTGTGATGGCTATCCTGCTGACCGCCGGGTGCGGCGGTGCGGCGCAGCAGGCCACCCCCACCGCCAGGCCGGTGAGCCTGCCGCCCACGCATCCGCCGGAGGCCGCCACGCCCTGCCCCACCCCTCTCCCGCCCACAGCGGCCCCATCCTCCACTCCTTCTCCGACACCGACCGCCTCGCCGACTACAGCCCCCTCCCCCACCCCCGCCGCCACCCCGACCGAGACGGTCATCCCGTTGACCCCCATCGGCATGCTGGCCGGCATGGTCGGCCAGGAGGTTACGGTAGGCGGGACGGTGATCGCCACCGCCTCTTTTTCCAGCGGCTTCAAGTTTACCCTCGACGATGGCACCGGACAGGTGGTGCTGCTGATGTGGCACAACGTCTACGACGACTGCTGGGACCGGGCCGGGCTGAACGTGGGGGCGCGGGTGCGCGTGACCGGCACCGTGGGGCAGTACGAAGGGGAATTGCAGATCGAGCCGTCGTGGGGCGGCGGAGTGCAGGTATTGGAGCCGGCCGGTCCCCAGGCGCCCATCCTCCACATCGGCGAACTCAGTCCGGCCCACGAGGGGCAACGGGTGATGGTTGAGGGAGAGATCGTGCGCGTCAGCGGCTTCGAGAGCGCCGTCCAGGTAGTCTTGGGGGATGGCACGAATGAGATCGTCCTTTTCATCTGGCGCAACGTGCTCGACCGCATCCCCAACAACACCGCATTGGGCACGCCAGGCAGCCGGGTGCGCGCCGTCGGCACCGTCACCATCTACCGGGGCACGCTGGAGATCCAACCCACGCTGCCCTACGATGTGGTCGTGGAATAGAGGCAAGAAAACACATGTCACGCTTCACGCTTTACGTTTTACGTTTCACGTTTCACGTTTCACGCTGAGGTAACCCCATGTCGCTAGCAGAAGCAGGCCTCGGATTGTCGTTCGCCCTGGTCGGCGCGCTGGTCGCCTCGCTCCTTTCTCTGGTGCCGGCGCTGCACATCTACAACGTGGCCGGCTTTCTCATCCTGGGCACCGTCGCCCTGGGGCCACTCGTCCCGCCGCAACACCTGGCGATGCTCTTCCTGGGGCTGGTCACCGCCTACGCCGTCCTCAACACCATCCCCAGCATCTTCCTCTCCGCTCCCGACGACTCCACCGTCTTCGTCGTCCTGCCCGGACAGAAGTACCTGATGCAGCAGCGCGGTTATGAAGCAGTGGTGCTGACCGGATTGGGCAGCCTGGGCGGGATTGCCGTCCTGGCCCTGCTGACCCCTGTCGCGCCCGTTCTCTTCCCCGCCCTGCGCACCATCCTCCAGCGCCATCTGCCGTGGATCCTGTGGACCGTCATTGCCTTCATGCTCATCAGCGAGTGGCCCAAGGGCAGCGACCGCGCCCCGGCGGGGCTGCGCCGCTGGTGGGACGGCTGGCGTAGCCTGACCGCTGGCCTGGCGACCTTCCTGTTGTCCGGCCTGCTGGGTTTCGTCCTGATGTACCGGTCGCTGCTACCGGTCAACTCCGCCTACCAGAACCTGCTGCCGGCCTTCGTCGGCCTGTTCGCCGTGCCGTGGATCCTCCAGAACCTGCTGGCGCGCGTCGAACTGCCGCCGCAGTTCATCGCCCGCAGCGTGGACGCCACGCCCGGACTGGTGCTGCGCGGCGTCTTCGCCGGAACGTTGGGCGGGCTGTTCGCCGCCTTCTTTCCGGTGGTCACCGGCGGCATCGGCGGTTTCATCGCTGGCCACGCCACCGCGCAGCGGGACGACCGGCTGTTCATCATCTCCCAGGGGGCCTCGAAGGTGGTGTACTACGTGGGCGGTTTCCTGCTCTTCTTCGTGCCCGGATTGCACCTCACCCGCGGCGGCATGGCCTGGATGCTGAGCACCCTGTGGAGCGCCTACACCCCGCAGACCTACTACCTGGCGGTGGCGGCCGTGGTAGTGACGGGAGTGGTCTCTTTCTTCTTGCTGCTACTGATGACCCGACTGATGATCCGCATCACCGCCAGGGTCCACTACCGCTGGATCAGCCTGGGGACGCTGCTGATCCTGCTGCTCATCGTGGCCGGGGCGCCGGCCTTGGGGGAGTGGGCCGGCGGGGGAACTGCCGCCTCCGCCCTGCGCGCCGGACTGAACAGCCTGCTCATCTGCGCTGTCGCCACCGGCATCGGCCTGATCCCGGTGTTGTGGGGCTCGCGGCGGATGAACTGCATGGGCGTGCTGCTGCTGCCCATCGCCCTCAACATGGTCGGTGCGGGGGCCACGGTCGCGGGATGGTTGGGACTGCTGGGCTGACGGTTATCGGACGCCCCGGCGTCTGGTCGTGGGAGGGGGTCAACCCTGGCACCGCGGCCCTGCTGGAGGTGACCGAAGTCACCCCACACGACCGCGTCCTCGATCTGGGCTGCGGCACGGGGGTGATCGGCACAGCGGTGGCGCGGGCAGTCCCGCAGGGCTGGGCGCTGCTGGTGGACTGCAACACGGCGGCGGTGGCCTGCGCCCAGGAGACGCTGGCGGCCAACGGCATCACCAACGCCGAGGTCCGCCTGGGCGACGGGTGCGCCGGCCTGGAACCGGCCTCATTCGACCAGGTGCTCTGTCACCTGCCGCGCGAGCGAGAGGTGCAGGAGGAACTGCTACGCGGGGCCGCAGCGGTGCTGCGCCCCGGTGGGCGGCTCACCTTCGTCGCGCACCGCCAGGCGGGAGTACACGGCGCCGTGCAGATCGCCCGCGCCCTCTTCGGCCACTGCGGGGTGATCCGCCAGAAGAAGGGCTACCACGTGGCCCTGGCCGTGCGCCCGCCGGGCGCAGACTTTCCCCTGCCACAGCCCACCTACACCACCCACACCGTCCTGCTGGATGGCGTCGAGACAACAGTGGCGGGCAAACCGGGTGTCTTCGCCTGGGACCGGCTGGACGAGGGTACCGCAGCGCTGGTGTCAGCGATGGAGATCCGCCCGGCGGAGCGCGTGCTCGACCTGGGTTGCGGCACCGGGCTGATCGGGGTGACGGCGGCGCGCCGCGCACGCGACGGTTGGGCGGTTTTGGTGGACGTGGACCTGCGAGCGGTAGAGGCTGCCCGGCGCACGCTGGCCGCCAACGGTATCGTCAACGCCGAGGTACGCCTGAGCGACTGCGGCGCTGACCTGCCCGACGGCTCCTTCGACGTCGTGGCGACCAATCCCCCTTTCCACCAGGACATCGCCACCGAGCGGAGCGGCGCCCAGCGGTTCATCGCCGCCGCGGCGCGCCTGCTGCGGCCTGGGGGACGGCTCTACCTGGTGGCGAACCGCTTCCTCCCCTACGCGCCCTGGCTGGAAGCGGCCTTCCGCCGGGTTGAGGTCGTGTGGGAGGAACGGCGGTTCCGGGTGTGGCTGGCTACATGAGCGAATCACACTACGGGAACGGCACGACCCGCTGGGTCATCACCAGGCACATACAACCCAGCAGGGCAACGTCCAGGAAAAGCAGCAATGCCAGGACGAACCGCTGCCAGGGAGCCAGCCCGCGCAGGCCCGTCGCCTGCGCGCGGCGCGCGGCGCGCCGCTGCTCACGATCGGCCTGCACCGCCTGCTCCCGCAATCCCTCAAGCAGACCACCGCCCTCCGATGAGACCTCGCCCGGCGCCTGCACCTCAGGCAACGGCGCACTCCTCATCAGTTCCTCCCGCGTGGGGGGGGCCTGTAACTCTTTGAGCCAGTCAGGAACATCAGCAAACGGGTCGTCCTGCATCTCCAGCCTCCGTCCAACAGGTGGCTTCTATCAGGATACGCCAAATCGGAGATAAGTCAAGAGACGAAGCGCTGCCCTCATGCCCTCCCGCCGGATCTGAACCGGCGATCCTCGGAACCGCCAGCCCTTCCTCGCTCAGTGGCCGAAGCGGCGCGGCCAGGGCCAGCGTCTTGGCACCCGCGTGGGCGTGGGCGTCGGTGTCGGTGTCGGCGGGGCCGCCTGTAGCCCCTCCACCGCCGCTGCGTTAGGCCCACCGGGGCTCGGCGGCCAATCGGTATGCCAGCCGCCGCTGTCATCCCGGCTGACGCTGGCGTCAGCCGGCAGCGCCGCAAACGTCACCACATCCACCAGCGCCGCCGTCGGCCCCAGGAGCACCACCCTGTCGCCGCCGTCGGCGAGTATGACCCCCGTCTGGCGGCGGAAGCGGAGCAGATACCCCTGCGGCCCGATCTGCGTGCCGGCGGGGAAGCGGTGTAGCATGCCACCCCCCTCCACGCTGCCCAGGAACCACCCTTCCAGGCTGATCGTCAACGCGGTGGTGTTGTGCAGTTCGATCCACTCGTCCTGCGCATCCACTGCGCCGTCGCCATCCCAATCCACGGCAGAAGGAAAGGGCAGGATCTCGCTGATCCAGACACCAGCCGGTTCGACCGGCGTGGCCGTGGGCGTGAAGGTCGCCGTCGGCGCGACGGTGGGCGTGACCGTCGCGGTGACGGTCACACCGATCGTGGCAGCAGGCGTCACCGTCGCGGTGGGCACCACCACAGGCGTAGCCGTCGGAGGCACCGTCCCGGCAGGCGTAGCCGTGGCCGAAGCCACCACAGACGGCGTCGGGGTGGGCGTGGACGTGGGTGTAGCGGCAGACGTCGGGGTGGGCGTGGACGTGGGCATAGCCGTGGGGGTTGAGGTGGCTGTGGGCGCCTGCGTGGCCGGAGGGGTAGCAGAGGGCGTGGGGGTGGGCCAGTCGCCAACGCGCTCCCACCAGACCTGCACGCTGGCTTTGCCGGTGCGCTCGTAGTACTCCGCCGTCACGCGATGCCGATCGCGCAACAGCAGGTTCACCATGTAGGTGCGACTGCCGTCGCTGTCGTGCCACTCGTCCAACACCAGCGTCTCATCCACATACACACGGACACCGTCATCCGCCCGGGCGAAGAGGCGATACTGGCCAGCCGAGAAGTCCGCCTCGCGGCTCCAACGCACCGAGAAATCGTCCACCGGCAGCCCTGTCGCCGGACTACCGGTCTCCCAGCGGAAGTCAATCTGCCGGTCATTGCGCACCAGCGCCGGGTTGCCGCGCAACTCCCGGTTCGACCAGTACTCGCCCCGCCAATCGGGATAGGCGGGGGAGACAAGCCGCTCCCACCAGAGGGAAAGGCGCGCCTGCACGGCGTGCTCGTAATACTCCACGCGCAGGCTGTGCAGGCCCTGGGTCAGGGCCAGGTCGGCGGTCAGTTCGCGCACACTGCCGTCCTGCCAGGAGTCCAGGACCGGCTGCCCGTCCACCCACAGCCGCGCACCGTCGTCCACCAGCAGGTGAAAACGGTAGGTACCCATCTCGAAATCGGCCAGGCGAGTCCAGCGGACAGAAAAGTCGTCGGCAGGCAGGCCAGGCGCAGGCGCGTTCAGCCCCCAGTCGAAATCCAGCACGACGTCGTTGCGCACCAGCGTTGAGGCCCCTTCCAGGTTGCGGTTCGGCCAGTACTCGCCGCGCCAGTCGGGGTAGGTGGCGACCTTCTCCCACCACACCCGAAGCGAGGCCTCTCCGACGTGCTCGTAGTACTCGACCCGCAGGCTGTGGTTGCCGGGTGTGAGCCGCACGTCGCCGGTCACCTCACGCCGGGAGCCATCGCTCCAGGCGTCAATCACCAGCGCGCCGTCCACATACAGCCGCACGCCGTCATCCACCAGGGCGTGGAAGCGGTACAACCCCTCCTCGAAGAGCATCGTGCGCGTCCAGCGCGCCGAGAAGTCGTCGGCGGACAGGCTGACCGCGGGAGAGGCCTGTCCCCAGTTGAAGTCGAGCGTGGCGTCGTCGTGCACCAGTACCGGGGCCCCCATCAGCACACGGTTGTTGAAGTACTCTCCGCGCCACCCCGTCGGAGAGGGGGTGGACACCGGCAGAGGCGTGAAGGTGGGGATGACTATCGGAGGCACAGTGACGAGGGGGGTCACCGAGGCAGGAGGCGAGGGGGGCGACAAAGTGGGCTGGAGCACCGCGAACGTCGTCTCGACCCGCTGCCCTGTCGTCGTCGAGACGGCGGTCAGCAGGACAGAGGGCATGGTCGCCCAGGGAGAGGCATAGGGAAAGACGAATGAGGCCGTGAAGCGCCCATCCGCCTCCACAATCGAGGAAGCCACCGGGTACTCCGGCTGCACGCCGGTCGGGTCCACCAGGTAGATGTAGACCGTGTCCGACGGCGACCAGTTGGCGCCGCTCACCGCGACCGTCGTCCCCGGCCCGCCCGCGGCAGGGAGGGCGAACAATTCAGGGAGGTTCGCCAAAGTGGGAGAAGGGGCAGGCGTGAAGGTGGGAGCCGCGGGCGATGACAGCGCCGTCACCACAACGCTCGCTACCAGCATGACACCGACCGCCAGGGACAGGCTGGACAAGGCCAGCAGCACCTTCCAGCGCGCCACGGCGCCCGGCGACTCATACGCCTCAAATTGGCTTTCCTCGCCCATCCTCTTCTCCGTGACTCCTCAGGCGGTGACCGGAAGTCACCTCTGTGAGCCTGCGGCCTTCGGCCTTCACCGCACGGGCCTATACCGGCTCTGTCACCGGCGGACGACAGGTCCCATCCACACAGACATAGGCCGCTGGCCGGCCATCCACCAAGTGACGGCCCCGCAGCAGTGGCACCCCCTCTCCCTCTGTTCCGACAGCCACAACCTGATGTGGGCGGTAGCCGGAGAGGTAAGCATCCAGAAGCGCCCGCGTCCGATCATCCTGAAGATCTCCGACGATGGCGACCTCCCGTGGCCGGCCCTGGTCGTACTGCAGGGCGATCAACCACTGGGAGAAACCCAGGGGATAGCGGGACAGCAGCGGCTGCATTGAGGAGAGCGCCGCCCGGGCCGCCTCCGCGAAGCGCGGCTCAGCCGCCAGCCCCGCCAGACGGAGCAGCGCCGTGGCCGCCATCGCCCCACCCGAAGGTGTGGCGTTGTCCTGCAGTTGGCGCGGTCGGACGATCAGCGATTCGTGGTCATCGCTGGTGTCGAAGAAGCCGCCATCGGGAGCGCTGAAGCGGGCCAGCACCACCTCGGCCAATTCCTGGGCAGCGACAAACCAACGCGGCTCGAAGGTGGTCTGGTACAGTTCCAACAGGCCCTCCATCAGGTCCGCGTAATCTTCCAGATAGCCGTTGATCCTGGCCTGGCCATCTCTCCAGACGTGCCACAACCGGCCATCGGCACGCCGCAGGTGGTGAAGAAGGAAGTCCGCAGCGCGCACCGCCGCGACGTGATAGTCATCCTGGCGCAATGTCCGGGCCGCCTCGGCCAATGCCGCCAGCATCAGCCCGTTCCACGAGGTCAGCACCTTGTCGTCGCGCCCAGGGGGGACACGATGCTGGCGGACGGAAAAGAGTCGTTCGCGGGCTTGGGCCCAGTCCTTCCGCTCCTCCAGGGGGCCGACAAAGGTGAGAATGTTCCGCCCCTCGAAGTTGCCCTGCCCGGTCACACCGTAGGCGGCCATGAAGCGGTCGGCCTCCTCACCCAACACCTGCCGAACCTCCGCTGGCGTCCACAGGAAGAACTTGCCCTCCTCCCCCTCGCTGTCGGCATCCTGCGTGGCGTAGAATCCGCCCGCCGGATCGGTCATCTCCCGCAGGACGTAGTCGAGGGTCTCCTGAGCGACGTCGCGGAAGAGCGGTGTCTGGGTCACCTGCCAGGCGTGGAGGTAGACGCGGGCCAGTTGCGCGTTGTCATAGAGCATCTTCTCGAAGTGCGGCACCAGCCAGCGGTCGTCCACAGAATAACGGTGGAACCCGCCGCCCAACTGGTCATAGATGCCGCCGCGGGCCATGCTCTCCAGCGAACGGACGGCCATGCTCAGTGCCTGAGCGTCGCCCGTGACGTGGTGGTAGCGCAGCAGGAACTCCAACGTCATCGGCTGGGGGAACTTCGGCGCGCCGCCCCAACCGCCATGATGGGGGTCGAAATCGCGGGCGAGAGACTGGATGGCAGGAAGAAGGGTTTCAGGTTGCAGGGTTTCAGGTTGCAGGTTGGGAGGTTGAAGGGCTTCGGTCAGGCGGGCGCTGCCATCCAGGAGAGCGGCCCGTCGGTGGCGCCAGGCATCGGCCACAGCCAGCAGGATATCACGGAAGGCGGGCATGCCGTAGCGCGGCTCCGGCGGGAAGTAGGTGCCGCCGAAGAAAGGGCGGCCGTCGGGAGTCAGGAAGACGCTCATCGGCCAGCCGCCACCGCCCGTCAGCGCCTGGACTGCCTGCATGTAGATGTCGTCCAGATCGGGCCGCTCCTCCCGATCTACCTTGATGCTGACGAAGTGTTCGTTGAGGATCGCCGCCGTCTGCGGATCCTCAAAGGACTCGTGAGCCATGACGTGGCACCAGTGACAGGCAGCATAGCCGATGCTGAGGAAAATCGGCCGGTCCTCACGACGGGCTTTCTCCAGCGCCTCCTCACCCCAGGGATACCAGTCAACGGGGTTGTCGGCATGCTGGAGCAAATATGGGCTGGTCTCGTTCGCCAGGCGGTTGGGCATACGGTGACCTCCAAGAAGATGATACCACGCTCCCCTCGTTTCGCAAGTGTGACTGCCTTACCCTCCCCCTTCCCCATCCCGGCGCAATGTGTTATACTCCCGCCATACGGCCCGCCAGGTCACTGCACCTGGGATGGCTCTGAAAGCCGCCCGGCCACAGACCCGGCGGGGGCCCATGACCCAACGCGAACGGAGCACGGCATGCAAGAACTGAAGTGGTGGCAGAAAGGGGTGTTCTATCAGGTCTACCCGCGCAGTTTCGCCGACGGCGATGGCGACGGCATCGGCGACCTGGCCGGCCTCACGGCACGGCTGGACTACCTGCAGGATTTGGGGGTGGACGCCATCTGGCTCTCCCCACACTACCCGTCACCGTTGGTGGACTGCGGCTACGACATCGCCGACTACACCGGCGTCGCCCCGGAGTACGGCACGCTGGAGGAGTTCCAACACTTCCTCGACCAGGCTCACCGCCGCGGCCTGCGCGTCATCCTCGACCTGGTGCTCAACCACACCTCCGACCAGCACCCGTGGTTCCTCGCCTCCCGTTCCGGCCGCAACAGCCCGGAGCGCGACCTCTACATCTGGCGTGACGGCCGGAATGGGGGCCCGCCGAACAACTGGCTCTCGGCCTTCGGCGGCTCCGCCTGGGAGTACGACCCCGCCAGCGACCAGTACTACTATCACTACTTCTTCAAGGAACAGCCCGACCTGAACTGGCGCAACCCCGAAGTGAAGCGGCGAATGTTCGATGTGGCCCGCTTCTGGTTGGAGCGCGGCGTGGACGGCTTCCGCCTGGACGCCATCGGCACCATCTTCGAGCGGCCTGACCTGCCCGACCACACCGCTGAGCGCTCCCAGGCGGAACTGGTCTTTGCCTCGCTCAACGCGCGTACCGCCGAGGAGCAGTCCTGGATAGACGAGCAGTGGAAGCGCATGTACGAACATCAGGTGGACCAGCCCGGCATGCACGAACTGATGCAAGAACTGCGGGCGGTCGTGGACGAGTACCCGGACAAGGTGTTGCTCGGCGAGACTGAGGAGATCGCCTACTACGGGGACGGCACGAATGAACTGCACCTGGTCTTCAACTTCCCGCTGATGAAGACCGAACGGCTCACGCCCGCCTGGGTGCGCGCCAACCAGGCGGAGCGCCTGAGCACGCTCCCTCCCGCCGCCTGGCCGTGCAACACCCTGGGCAACCACGACTCCTCACGCTTCCTCAGCCACTTCGGGGACGGGCGCAACGACGCGGCGTGGGCACGCATCGGACTGGCGCTGGTGCTCACCCTGCGCGGCACGCCGGTGCTCTACTACGGCGAGGAGATCGGCATGACCGACCTGCTGCTGGAGGATGTCGAACAGTTCCGCGACCGGCTGTCGCTCAACATCTACGAGAGCGCAGTCAACCTGTTCGGGATGGGCAAGGCGGAAGCGACGGCGCTCGCCGCGCGGATGGGGCGTGACAAATGCCGCACGCCCATGCAATGGGCGGGCGACGCCAACGGCGGCTTCAGCCCGCCCGATGTGCGCACCTGGCTGCCGGTCAACCCCAACGCGATGCACGGGGTGAATGTGGCCGACCAGTCCGCCGACCCCGACTCCCTGCTCAGCGACTACCGGCGTCTGCTGCGCGTGCGGCGGGAGAACCCGGCGCTGGTGAACGGGGACTACCTGCCACTGGCCGAGGACTCAGAGGAGGTGCTGGCTTTCCTGCGCCGCGAACCGTCGGGCGGACAGTCCTGTCTGGTGGTGCTGAACATGTCCGACCAGCCTCAGGCGGTTCACCTGGGCCTGACGGGGCAGGTGCGCACGCTCTTCTCACACCCCAGACGCCAGCCGACCGCGGAAGACCTGTCACGACTGACGGTTAGGCCGTTCGAGGTCTACATCGGCGAACTGCTTCGGGGTCCGTCCAAATGACCCCGTAATCAGCGCATCCCGGCCACCAGACCCACCCAGTCCTCCACCTGCCGCCGCTCGACGACGACCAGCCCGGCGCGTGTCAGCGCAGCGGTGACTTCCGTCTCCTGGGTGTCGAGCAGGCCGGCCAGCACCAGCCGTCCATCCTCGGCAAGCCGCTCCCCCAACCCCTGCTCCGCCATCTCCACGATCACCTGTGCCAGGATGTTGACCAGCACCAGGTCGAACCGACCGCTGGCCTGGGCCAGTGAGCCGTGCAGCAGCCGCACGCGCCCCTCCACGCCGTTGCGCCGCACGTTCTCCGCCGCCACGGCCACCGCCTGAGGGTCATTGTCCACCGCCAGCACCATCTCCGCGCCCAGGAGCGCCCCCGCAATGGCCAGGATGCCCGAACCCGTGCCCAGGTCGAGCACCTGCATGCCAGGGCGCAGGTGCCTCTCCAGCGCCTCGAGGCACATGCGCGTCGTGGGGTGCAGCCCCGTGCCGAAGGCCATGCCGGGATCCAGCGTGATCACCACCTCTTCTGGTCGGGGGTTATAGGAGAGCCAGGACGGACGAACCACCACCCGCGAGCCGATGTGCAGGACGCGCAGGTGCTTCTTCCAGGATTCCGCCCAATCACTCTCCTCTACGGGCTGGAAGACGGGGTCGGGTATGGGGAGAATCTGGCCCAGGTGCCACAGCGCCTCTTCGACCTGCCGACGGCGGCGGGGGAGGTCAGCATCGGCGGCCAGGTAAGCGCGCACCGTCACCGGGCCGACAGCAAGCCCCTTCGGGCCGGCCTCGATGGCCACGCCCTGTGGCGCGAAGCGTGAGAGCACCTCCGCCACCGCCTCCGCCGCTTCGCTGCTGGCCTCTACACGGACCTCAAGCCATTTCATGGACCACGGACCACGGACGACAAACCACGGATGACAGACGACGGACGACAGACGACAGACCTCGGATGGCAGACCACGATCGTCCGTGGTCCGTCGTCTGTGGTCTGTGGTCTGTCGTCCGTGCTCCGTCCAGCCTACAATCCCAGCGCCTCACGCAGGCGGTCGAAGAGCGTTGGCTCCTTGACCTGCACCACCGACTCGCCGCCGAGGGTCGCCGCAAGCCGCTTGAACAGGTCGCGCTGCTCGTGGGAGAGTTTAGTCGGCACCTCGACCCGCACCAGGATCAGCAGGTCGCCGCGGCCGTTCCGCCGCAGGTGCGGCACGCCCCGTCCACGCAGGCGCAGGAGGGTGCCCGCCTGCGTGCCGGGGGCAATCTCAACCTTCTCCTCCCCTTCCAGCGTGGGCACGGTGATGGTCGCCCCCAGCGCCGCCTGGGCCACGTTGACGGTCATCTCCAGCAACAGGTCGTCGCCGCGACGCCGGAAATGGGGGTGAGGTTCCACGTCCAACACCACGTAGAGGTTGCCCGGCGGACCACCGTGCTCGCCCGGTTCCCCCTCCCCGGCCAGACGCACCTGCGTGCCCGTGTCCACGCCAGCGGGAATCGTCACCTGCAGACGGCGAGTGTTGAAGACGCGAGTCGTGCCATCACAGCGACGGCAAGGGATGGGGATCGTCTCTCCCGCTCCGCGGCAGACCGGACAGGTGGTCACGTTGACGAAGGAGCCGAAGATCGAGCGCTGCACCTGTCGCACCTGACCGGTGCCGTTGCACTCCGCGCAGCGCACCGGATTGGTGCCCGGCTCGGCGCCGCTGCCCTTGCACTCCGGGCAGACCTCGCGGCGGGTGACCTCAATCTCCTTCTGACAGCCGAAGACCGCTTCCTCGAAAGTCAGGCGCAGGTCATATCGCAGGTCTGCGCCACGCTGCGGGCCGCGCCGTTGGGTCGTGCGGAAGCCAAAGCCGGTCAGCCCGCCGAAGAACTCCTCGAAGATGTCGAACGGGTCGCGGAAGCCCCACTCCACTCCCTGCGCACCACTCAGGCCGGCATGTCCCCAGCGGTCATAGGCCGCCCGCTTCTCGGGGTCGGAGAGCACCTGATAGGCCTCGTTGATCTCCTTGAAACGCGTCTCGGCGTCGGGAGCGTCGGAGACGTCGGGGTGGTACTGGCGGGCCAGCCGCCGGTAAGCCCGTTTGACCTCCTCCACCGTGGCGGAGCGATCTACGCCCAGGACCTCGTAGTAATCGCGCTTGGTGTCCATACCCCACCCTTAGACTTCCGATGCCTGTCAGGCATCAGAAGTCTGCGTGACCTCGCCGTCAATGACGTCACCCTGGGAGGGCGTATCTCCCGGCCCGGCAGCAGGCGCACCACCCTGGGCGTACATCTGCGCGCCCACGCCCTGGAAGGCCTCGTTCAGTTCCGTCAGCCGCTGGCGGATGCGTGCCGCGTCATCGCTGGCAAGCGCCTCGCGGGTGGCCTGGATCTTCGCCTGCAGGTTGGCAGCGGCGTCGGCGGGAATCTGCGCCGCCATCTCGCGCAGGAACTTTTCGGCGGAGTAGATGGTCGAATCGGCCAGGTTGCGCGCCTCGGCAACGTCCTTCTTTTGGCGGTCCTGCTCGCGGTGCACCTCCGCCTCGCGCACCATTTTCTCCACCTCCTCCTCCGTCAGGCCGCTGGAGGGGATGATCTGCATGGATTGCTCCCGGCCTGTCGCCTTGTCCCTGGCAGAGACTTTGAGGATGCCGTCAGCGTCAATGTCGAAGGCCACCTCGATCTGTGGGACGCCGCGCGGTGCGGGCGGTATGCCGTCCAGGATGAAGCGCCCCAGACTCTTGTTGTCCGCCGCCATCGGCCGCTCCCCCTGCACGACGTGAATCTCCACCTGTGTCTGACCGTCGGTGGCGGTGGAGAAGATCTGCCCCTTGTGCGTCGGGATGGTGGTGTTGCGCTCGATCAACGGGGTGGCCACACCGCCCAGCGTCTCGACGCTCAGCGTCAGCGGCGTGACGTCCAGCAGCAGGACATCCTTCACCTCGCCGGCCAGCACGCCCGCCTGGATCGCCGCGCCCACGCCGACAACCTCATCAGGGTTGACCCCCTTGTGCGGCTCACGGCCAAAGGATTCGGCCACCAGACGCTGGATGGCGGGCATGCGCGTCTGTCCGCCTACCAGGATGACCTGGCGGATGTCGGAGGGCTTCAGGCGCGCGTCGGCCAGGGCCTGGCGGCAGGGGCCGAGCGAGCGCTGGATCAGGTCATCTACCAGTTGCTCCAGCAGGGCGCGGGTGATCCGCATCTGGAGGTGACGGGGCCCCGTCTGATCGGCGGTGATGAAAGGCAGGTTGATCTCCGTCTCCAGCATCGAAGAGAGTTCGATCTTGGCCTTCTCCGCGGCCTCCTTCAGGCGCTGCAACGCCTGACGGTCCTGCCGCAGGTCAATTCCGCTCTCTTTCTTGAACTCCTCCGCCACGTAGTCCATCAACCGCTGGTCGAAGTCGTCACCGCCGAGGAAGGTATCACCGTTGGTGGCCTTGACCTCGAACACGCCGTCGCCGACATCGAGGATGGAGATATCGAACGTGCCGCCGCCCAGGTCATAGACGGCGATGATCTCGTCCCGCCGTTCACCCAGGCCGTAGGCCAGCGCTGAAGCGGTGGGCTCGTTGATGATGCGCAACACTTCCAGGCCAGCGATCTTGCCGGCGTCCTTGGTCGCCTGGCGCTGACTGTCGTTGAAGTAAGCCGGAACGGTGATCACCGCCTGCGTGACCGGCTCGCCCAGGTAGGCCTCGGCATCCGCGCGGATCTTCTGCAGGATCATCGCCGAGATCTCCGGCGGGGAATACTCCTGATCCCCCATCCACACGCGCACGTCGCCATTCGGGGCGGCAGTGACCTTGTAGGGGACCACGCGCAGGGCGCGCTGCACCTCCGGGTCGTCGAACTTGCGGCCCATGAAGCGCTTGATGGAGAAAATCGTATGTTCGGGGTTGACGATGGCCTGCCGCTTGGCCACCTGCCCCACCATCCGCTCGCCGGTCTTGGGGTTGACCGCGACGACGGAAGGGAACAGCCGCCCGCCCTCTGCGCTGGGGATGACGACCGGCTCGCCGCCGATCATCACTGCGCATACAGAGTTGGTGGTGCCCAGGTCAATGCCGACGATTTTGGACATGCTGCCTCCTCAATTGAAGGGAGCGATGCGCGTCCCGTGGTGCGTGGTGCGTGATGCGTGGTGCATCTCACAGACCATTGTTCATTGTTCATTGTTCATTGGTCATTGTTCGTTGGTCATTGCCCATTGGCAGCACGGGCCACCCGCACCAGCGCCGGTCGGATCACCCGCTCGCCCAGCATGTAGCCGCGCTGCACCTCAGCGATGATCTGCCCGTCTGCGTAACTGGACGTTTCTTCGTAAGTGACCGCTTCGTGATATAGCGGGTCGAACGTCTTCCCCGCCGTCTCGATAGGTTTGACCCCTTCCACCTCTAGCACCATCTCCAGTTTGCGCTTGATGAGGAGGATTCCCTCAAGCCAGGTCAGACCCTCGAGACCACGCGGCATGGTCTGCAATGCCCGTTCCAGGTCATCCAGCACCGGCAGAATCTTGATGATCAATGCAGCGTTGCTCCATTGGACTTGCTGCTGCCGCTCCGCCTCCTGGCGCTTGCGGTAATTGGAGAAGTCCGCCTGAGTGCGCTGCCAGCCGTCGAGGTACTCGGCAGCCTGAGCGCGGGCGGCTTCCAACTCCTGACGCAACCGCGTCAGTTCCGCCTCTGCAGCGGCCAACGCACCGGCGGCCTGCTTAGAACGCCGCGCAGACCGCCGTCTCTTCGGTTTGGCCTCGGCATCGAGGCTCGCATCCCGGACTTGATCTTCAGACCCACTCACGGCAGTCTCCTATCAACAGGGGTTGGCAACTCGGTTCCGGCCACGAAGACCTCGCGCACCAGTTCCGAGAGCAGGTTCGTGACGAAACGGACGGCAGAGATCGCCCGTCCATACACCATGCGGGTGGGACCCAACACACCCAGCGCGCCCGTCGCCATCCCGGCGACGCCGTAATGGCTGAGCACCAGGCTGCAGGCGCGCAGTTCGTCGAAGCGGCCCTCTTCGCCGATCATCACACGGACGCTGCCGACGGTGGTGGGGCCGAGGACGTCAGACAGCACTGCCTCCAGAAAGGCGCGTTCCTCGATGACGCGCAAGACGCCGTGACCGCGGCTGCTGTCGGCGAACTCCGGCTCTTGCAACAACGCGCCCAGACCGTCGTGGTACACCTCATCCGCGGCCACCGAGTCCGATCGGCGCATGGTCTCCACCACCAGGGTGGCGATGCTGGCCTCGAAAAGCGGCAGGGTGGCGATGCGGGGTTCGATCTCCCCGGCGGTGAGACCGGTGCACAACTGGTTCAGGCGATCCGCCGCTTCGCTGAGCACCGCCTGGGACAGCGGTTCCGGCAAGGTGATCATCTGCTGCCGGACCATGCCGCCCTGCAAGACCAGAATCAGGAGCACCAGTCGCCCCTGCGTGGAGACCAGTTCCAGGTGGCGATAGCGAGCCTGCGCCGTGTGAGGCGCGGTGACCAGGGCCGCGCTGCGGGTGGTCCGGGAGAGCACCGAGGCGGCCAGCGGCATCCACTCCTCGACATTGTAGCGCACCTGCTGGAACTGATGGGCAATCGTGCGCTGCTCCGCCAGAGGCAGTTCCGTCTCCTGCAGCAACTGCTCGACGAAATAGCGGTATCCCTGGTCGGTAGGAATGCGTCCGGCAGAGGTGTGCGGATGGGTCAGATACCCGCGCTCCTCCAACACCGCCATCTCATTGCGCACCGTCGCCGGGCTCACGTTCAGGCCGTACTTCTCGACCAGCAGGCGCGAACCGACCGGGACGGCGGAGTGGACATACTCCCCCACCACCAGGGCCAGAATCATCCGTTGACGGGCGGTCAGATCGCTCATTGCCGATCACCTGTCTTAGCACTCAAAGCAGTAGAGTGCTAATAGTGGCAAGGAACATGCTACCATGTTGAGAGCGATCTGTCAAGAAGAGGTTGGCGGTACGAGGGGCGGCATCCCCATGCCGCCCCGCCGACTTTGTAGGACAACTGCTGGCAGTTGTCCTACCTTGCGAGGGTGCAACAACTCTCGAGGAACTCTGTCTGCAACCCACACTCGCGGGCCAGGCGGACCGTGGCCGGATCGGGATAGGCGATGCGGTCCACGCCGGCCAGCACTGCCCGCCGCTCGATCTCCACTTTGAGCAGGCCGGCAGGACGGGCACACCCCAGCGACAGCGGCACATCCGGATTGAGCAGGCGGGCCACCGCGGTCAGACGCCCCACCGTCTCCGGGGCCACCCCCTCCACCCCCGCCATCGGCGTCCCCGGCAGCGGCCGCAACACCACCAGCACTACCACATCGGCGCCCACCCGGGCGATGCTATCCAGCGCAACCAACTCGCCGCGCAACTGGCCATAGTGCAGCCCCACCACGACATGCGGGGCAACGGCCAACCCCACCTCGCGCAACAACGCCAACGCAGCCACATAATCCTGGGGCGTGCGGTCGAGGTGCAACACCTGGCGGATCGTCTCCTCATCGCCCACCACGTCGAACAGCACCTGGTCCACTCCCGCCGCCTTCAGCCCCACCGCCGTCTCGCGGTCAGGCAGACCGGTGTGGACGATGACCTGCAGCCCCCACTCCTTGAGCCGGGCGATGGCCGACAGGTAAGGCCGCAGGGGGACCGCCCCATCCGCGTCCGCGCCGCCGCTGAGCAGGAGCCCGTAGCAACCCCGCTCGATCAACCGCTGGCCCGTCCGGAGCAACTCCTCGGGCGACGTGACCGGCAGCATCCCCTCCAACAACTGCCCACGACAGTGGTCGCACTGCAGCGCGCAGGATCGCCCGGTCAGGCTGACGTTGGCAAAACGAAAAGGAGTGTTGCAGTAGTCCTCTGTCTGGTAGCGCTTGTTGCCTGGAACGGCGAAGAGCAGCGTGGACGGATGGCGTTGGCGCACTGCCCAGGCCGCTGGCTGCAACTCCTCCCACGGCAGCCCGAATAACCGCTCCGCCTCCGACGTCGTCATGTGTGCTCGCTCACCGCAAAGCCCATCCAGGCGCGACCGGAGACCGCGCCTGGCAGGAGAGGTCATCCTCACGGCTCACGCATCTGGTAGCGGATCAGTTCGATGTCCTCCACGTCCGGCAGGAAGGCGTAGTTGCGGATCGGGCGCCCAGCCCGCTCGTTGCCAAACGGACGGTTGCAGGCCACCCGCCCGTCGGGACCAGGACAGCCGGAGGTCATGAACGGCTCGCCGTAGCGGATCAGGTCGTCTACCGGCACGCCGAAATTGACAATCCGCCCACCCTCGTCGAAATCCATCTGCTCCGCACGTCCGTATTCGTTGTTGATGATGTAACGCGCCAGTTGCACCCGGCGGTACTGACCGTAGGAGGGTTGCGGGTGGTTCTCCATCAAAGACCCCGCCTCGGGGAAGAAGGAAAACAGATGCGTGTGCGCCCCCATGTCCTGGGCGCGCTGGATCGTGGAGACCATCTGCTGTTCGGTCTCGCCCAGGCCGACGATGAGGTGCACGCCCACCTTATAGCGGCCGAAGACCGCCACCGCCGCCTCGACCGTGTTCCAGTAGTGCTCCCAACGGTGCGGCCCGCCGACACCCGCTCCCCGGAAGCGGGCGAAGAGCTCCGGCGTGGCCGCATCCACCGCGACGCCGACCATGTCCGCGCCCGCATCGCGGATCTCCACCATGCGACTCAAGTCGCGGATCATCGTCGGCCCGATGAGCGCGCTGATCGGCCGGTCGGACTCCTCGTGAAAGCGGCGGATGATGGCGTTCATGTCGTCGAAAGCGCGGCGGTGGGTGATCATCCCCACACAGACGCGGCGCAGCTGCCCCCCGTCGCGGTTCAGCCGGGCGATGACGTCATCCACCGGCTGCGTCGGCCAGCCAACACGGATGAACGTGCGCTTCTCCTCCGCCACCTGCCGCTGGCGATGGAGACCACAATAACCACAGCGGCCGATACAGCCGTCGCGATAAGTGACCAGCGTGTTCAACCCGGTCAGGATGGAGTTGCGGCGGAACATGGCCGGCTGATACCCCAATACCATCGCCGCCGCAGTGCTGATCTGGACGTATTCGGGACTTTCCACACTCTCCTCCTAAAATGGCCCGGGATCACCCGTCTGGCCCGTGGTGCGTGTTCCGTTTTACGTTTTACGTTTTACGTTTTACGTCTTACGTTTTACGTGTTACGTGTTGCGTGGTCCTTGGTCTGTCGTCCGTCGTCCGCCGTCCATACTCGCGGAAGGCTATCCACGCGCGGCGGATGGCGGCGCTCAGCGCGACAGGGTCATCCCCCCAGTGACGGTCCAGTTCCCGCCGTTTCTCCAGGGCATGACGCAACGGGCTGCCCATGAGGGCCGACCATTCCTGCGTGTACTCGTCGAGCGCGGTCAGGTCGCCACGCTGGACAGCGTGGGCGGCAGCCTGCCCGGCCAGCGTCCCCCCCACGACGGCAGCGAAGATGCCCGCGCCGGTGATCGGATGGGTATGGCCGGCAGCGTCGCCCACCAGCAGCACGTTGTCCACGCGGGGGTTGGGCAATGGACCACCGCAGGGCACCAGTCCCGCCGTGCGCCCTACCACCGCGCCCGCACCGATCTGCAGCCGGTCGAGCAGATGCGCCAGGGCATGGCCTGGATCGCCCCCCAGCCGCCGGTTGACCCCCACCCCGACGTTGGCCGTCTCCCCCTTGGGGAAGAGCCAGCCATAGCCACCAGGATAGGCTGCGTCGAAGAAGACCTGTGTCGAAGGCTGCGGTGCGGGCAGCACCACCTCCACCTGCCAGGCGTCCAGCAACTCCTCGTTCACCTGGCCCAGCCAACGCCCGACCGTCGAGCGGGGACCGTCGGCGCCTACCATCACGGTACACGCGACCGCCACCTCTCGCGCCCCACGGCGCACCAGCGCCCCGCGCGGCGTCCGCTCCACCGCCCGCGCCGACGTCCACACCTCCGCCCCGGCGCGACGGGCCGCCACCGCCAACCCTTTGTCGAACAGGGCGCGGTCGAGCACGTAGCCGGGGGCAGGACTCTCCACCACCTCGCCATCAGGCAGGTGGGTGAGCAGCGTGCGGATGCGCTGCGCGATGCACCGCTCCGCCACCGTCACCGTGCCGACGATCTGCGCTGGGACGTACTCGGCGCACTGCACCGGCAGCCCCACACACGGCCGCTGTTCGACCAGCAGCACCTTCAGACCCGCCCCGGCTGCAACCGCCGCGGCGGCGCAGCCCGCCGGTCCCGCGCCGATGACCAACAGGTCAACCCGTTCGACCATTCCGCCCAAAACGCGCCACGACCCGCCGCAGCAGGTCCATCTTGAGATAGGTCTGGTTCTCGAACCGCCCGACGTAGGCCTCCTGCTCCCGGCCCAGGTCATAGCAGGTCGAACTGTCCACATCCACCAGCACACCGGGCAGGCCGATGCGCTCGAAGTCGTCGCGGTGCTTGGCCAGGAACGGCTCGCAGCAACTGCCGATGAAAGAGGGCACTCCCGCCCTCTTCAACCCCTCCAGCGTTTCCTCCAGCATTTCGTAGTTCTGGATGGAGACGGAGGTGAGACCGTGCTCCTCGGCCAGACGGTAGGCATCGCCGATGCAGCAGCCGCCGCACTGCGCGCAGCCATTCTGGTAGCGGTACTCGCACTCCGGCAACTTGGCGCAGTAGGGCAGCAACAACACCGTGGCCGGAGGGATTTCCGCCAACGGGAGAACCACCGAGGCGACCGCGTTCACCTCGTCCGGGCGGATGTCGTAGTTGACGTAGGAAGCCTTCTCCAGTGCCTCGCGCAGGACGCGGGAGAAATCAGCGGGGGAGATGCCGGGGATCTGCACCGCCCCGTCGGCGAAGAACCGTTCGACGACCGCCTCGACCGCCGCTGGGTCGGCCGGCACGCCCTTCAGCCGCGCCTCCAGGTCGAGGATGGCCCGCCGCGGGTAGGCGAAGAAGTCGCCAGTGATGAACACCTCGCGGATGTGACGCGAAGCGACGATCATGGCAACGCGGATCAGGCCGCCAGAGCCTTTATAGAGCGCCCGGAGTTCGCTCCGCTGGGCGAGTGGACGGCGCGTCCCATAGATCCACTCATCCGACTGGAACACCGGCAGGCGCTGGGACAGCAGTTTCTCTTCGAGGGGGGTGAGCGGCCCAGGCGCGAAGCGCACACCCAGCACCTCGGCGAACCCCTCGACCAACGCCTCCTTGATGCGCGCCAGCGGCGGGGCCTGCCCTAACTCCCAGGCCAGGCAGGTCACCCGCTCCTTGACCGAGGCGATCTCCTTGTACTTCAGTTTCTCCGTGGGGATGCGCAGCGCCCGCAGCATCGTCTCCACGTCGAAGTCCACCAGCAGCGTCCCCTGGAACATGAAGGCGCCGCCCATGCTGGTGCCGCCGGTGCCGGAGATCTTGCGTCCGTTGACCTCGATGTCGTTGCGCGGACGGAAAGCGGCCTGCACCCCCAGTCGCTTCAGGCCCAACGCGGTCCCCTGACACAGCCACTCGTAGAGCGCCTCGATGTCACGCGGGAAGCGGGGGTCGTCCTGACCGGCGTAGATCTCCCAGCCCAGTTGCGACTCGTCCCAGAACAGCCCGCCGCCCCCGGTCAACCTGCGGTTGACCTCGATGCCGTGCTCCTGGCAGTAGGAGAGACGCACCTCTTGCTCGACCGCCTGATGGTAGCCGACCAGCGTGCAGGGCGGGGAGAACTGGAGGAAGCGCAGGGTGTTCGGCACGGCGCCGCGAGCGCGCGCCGTGAGGATCACCTCGTCAAGGGCCATGTTCCTGGCTGCCGGACAGGGAGGAGTGTCCAGCAGCCGCCACGTCTCCGTCATCCCGGCACCTGGCGCATCAGCAGATGGTGATAGGCCGAGATCGCCGCCTTGGCCCCCTCGCCGATGTGGATGAGCACCTGCTCAGAGACCAGAGTGACGTCGCCTGCAGCGAACAGCCCCGGCCAGTTGGTGGCGCAGTGGACGTCCACGATGATGTGCCCTTCCCGGTCGCAGTTGACCCACTCGCGCACCAGTTCCGAGTTGGGCGTGCGCGCCAGTTTGACGAAGACCCCCTTGACAGCGATCTCCCGCGTCGCGCCGTCCACGTCAACCACTGTCAGCCCCTCGACGAAGCGGTCGCCCAGCACCTCGCGGACCGTCACACCCTCGTGGATTTCGATGTTCGGCATCTGGCGCAGCCGCTGCGCCAGCGGCGTGTCCACGAGTGGCTCATGGGCCAGCAGGTAGACACGGTGGGCCTTGCGCGAGAGGTCCGCCGCCGCCCACTGCGCCCGCCGCCCCTGCCCCACCACAGCCACATCCTTGCCCAGGAAGAGCCCGGCGTGGGTGGCCGCGGAATAGGAGAGGCCGCGGCCGGCCAGGCGGTCTTCGCCGGGCACCTCGAGCCGCTGCGGCCTGGCCCCGGTGGCCATCACCAGCGTGCGCCCCTCGAAGCGGTCGCCGCGCGCCGTGGTCACGGCGAAGTGCTCCTCCACCGGCTCCACGCGCGTGACGCGGTCGAAGCGGCGCACGAAATCCAGGTAGTCCAGTTGGCGGCGGAAGCCGTCCACCAGCGTCTCGCCGGTGAGCATCTCCCGGCCCTCCACGTCCTCCAGTTGCATCGCGTAGGTGGTCTGCCCACCCCATCGCTCGGCGACGATGAGCGTCTCCATACGCTGGTTGATGCCGGTCGCAGCCGCGGTGATGCCCGCCGGCCCCCCGCCAATGACGATCAGGTCGTACATGCCTTTTCCTCCTCACTGAAGCCTGTTGCAGGGCGCGTCTGGGCGCCTACAGGTCCGCCGGCACGGGCGGGATGAGCCCCCGCTCCATCAGGAAGCGGGTCATCTCCTGCGCCTGGCGGATGGTGTCGGAGGCCTTGCGCAGCAGTTCGTCGTAGGACATCCGCAGGCGGGCAACCCCCTGCTCCTGGGCCTTCATCGCCACCGCTGCCGCCTCGCGCGGGAAGACCTCCCAGTCCTCCATCGTCGGCAGGATGTGCTCCTCGTCCAATCCGCGCTCCTCCGCGCAACGAGCCAGTTCCTCCGCCGCGGCAATGGCCATCTCGTCGGTGATCGTTGTCGCCCGGATGTCCAGCACACCGCGGAAGATACCCGGAAAGCCCAACGAGTTGTTGACCTGGTTGGGGAAGTCGCTGCGTCCGGTGCCGACGATGCGCGCACCGGCCTCCCGCGCCTCCCAGGGCCAGATCTCGGGGATGGGATTGGCGCAGGGGAACAGAATAGCATCTTCAGCCATCCCCTTCACCCACTCCGGCAGGATCGTCCCAGGGCCGGGCTGGCTGAGGCCAATGCAGACATCCGCGCCGCGCATCGCCTCAGCAGGGCCGCCCTGCCGTCCCTCGGCGTTGGTGGTCTGGCAGATGCGCCACTTGTCCACGAACTCCACCTTCCGCTGAGCGATGTCCTCCCGTCCAGTGTGCAGGATGCCCTTGCTGTCGCAGACGATGACATGGCCGGGTTTGACGCCGGAAGCCACCAGCAGGCGCAGCGTGGCCACATTGGCCGCGCCAATGCCGATCATGGCAACCCTGATGTCCTCCATCCGCTTGCCGACCACCTTCAGGGCGTTGATCAGCCCGGCCAGGATGACCGTGGCCGTGCCCTGCTGGTCATCGTGCCAGACGGGGATCCTGACCTCCGGGTCGCTGCGCAGCATATCCAGCACACGGAAGCACTTGGGTTGCGAGATATCCTCCAGGTTGATCCCGCCGAAGGAGGGCTGGATCAATTTGACCGCCAGGATGATGCGATAGGGGTCCTTGGTGTCCAGACAGACCGGCACCGCGTCCACGCCGCCCAGGTACTTGAAGATGAGCGCCTTGCCCTCCATGACCGGCATAGCGCCCAGCGGGCCGATGTCCCCCAGGCCCAGCACCCGTGTACCGTCGGAGACGACGGCGACGGTGTTGCCTTTGTTGGTATGCTCGTAGGCCAGGTCCTCGTCCTGCTGGATCGCCTTGCAGGGCGCAGCCACGCCGGGGGTATACCAGATGGAGAAGTCATCGAGGCCCCGGACAGGACACTTCGGCGCGGTCTGTACCTTGCCGTGGTAGAAGGGGTGGAGACGCATGGCGTCTTCCGCTGGCTTCTTCGCTTTGGCGAGTAACTCCTCTTTTGTTAGCATAGCACTCCTCTCGCTTCCGCTTCTGTAGGGGCATCCTCCCTCAGGCCAGCCGCTCCCGGAGGGCTTGCAGCTGGCGAGCGAGCCGTTTCGGGAGACGGTCGCCGAACTGGGCAAAATGCTTCTCGATGTCGGCCACCTCGGCCCGCCAGGCATCCAGATCCACGCGCAACAACTCCTGCAAATCCTCCGGCGGCACGTTCAACCCCGTGGTGTCCAGGTCGCTCTCCCGCGGCAGGCGGCCGATGGGCGTATCCACCGCTCCGGCCCGACCCGCCACCCGCTCACACATCCACTTCAGTACCCGACTGTTCTCTCCGTACCCAGGCCATAACCAGCGGCCATCGGGGGTCTTGCGGAACCAGTTGACATAGAAGACGCGCGGCGCTTTGTCCCCCAACCGGTCGCCCATGTCCAGCCAGTGCTGGAAGTAATCCCCCATATTGTACCCGCAGAACGGCTTCATCGCGAACGGGTCGCGGCGGAGGTTGCCGACCGCGCCGATGTTTGCCGCCGTGGTCTCCGAGGCCGCCGTCGCGCCCAGGAAGACGCCGTGGTCCCAATCGTACGCCTCGTGGACCAGTGGCACCACGCCCGCGCGGCGTCCTCCGAAGACGAAGATGTCAATCGGCACCCCCTCCGGCTTCTCCCAATCGGGGCTGATGACCGGGCACTGCCGCGCGGGGGCGGTGAAGCGGGCATTGGGATGCGCCGCCGGCTCGGTGCTGGCGGGGGTCCAATCGCGGCCTTTCCAGTCGATCAGGTGCGCCGGCGGCTCGTCGGTCATGCGTTCCCACCAGATGTCGCCATCGTCGGTCAGGGCGCAGTTGGTGAAGATGACGTTTCCCAGCAGCGTGTCCATCGCCGCCGGGTTCGACTTGTAGGAAGTGCCTGGCGCGACGCCGAAGAAGCCGGACTCCGGGTTGATGGCGTAGAGGCGGCCGTCGGGGCCGATCTTCATCCAGGCGATGTCGTCGCCAATGCACTCCGCCTGCCAGCCGGGGATGGTCGGCTGGATCATCGCCAGGTTGGTCTTGCCGCAGGCGGAGGGGAAAGCAGCGGCGATGTGATACCTTCGCCCCTCCGGGCTGGTCAGGCGCAGGATGAGCATGTGCTCCGCCATCCACCCCTCGCGGCGGGCCATCGCCGAGGCGATGCGCAACGCCAGGCATTTCTTGCCCAACAGGGCGTTGCCGCCGTAACCGGAGCCGTAGGACCAGATGAGGTTCTCGTCGGGGAAGTGGCTGATGTACTTCTGCTCCATCGGGGCGCAGGGCCAGGGGACATCCTCCTGCCCCGGCGCCAGCGGCGCGCCGATGGAGTGCAGGCAGGGGATGAACTCCCCGTCCCGGCCCAGCCTCTCCAGCACCCTTGTCCCCACGCGGGTCATAATGTGCATGTTGCAGACCACATACGGGCTGTCGGTCAACTGCACGCCGGTCTTGGCGATGGGCGAATCGAGCGGGCCCATCGAGAAGGGAATCACGTACAGCGTGCGGCCGCGCATGCACCCGGCATAGAGGTCACGCATCGTCCGCTTGAGTTCATCCGGTGCGATCCAGTTGTTGGTCGGGCCGGCATCCTCCCGCGAGGGGGTGCTGATGAACGTGCGGTCCTCCACGCGGGCCACATCGCTGGGGTGGGAGCGGAAGAGAAAGCTGTTGGGACGCTTCTTGAGCGGCGTGGCGCTGCCGCGGGCAACCGCAAGCGCCATCAGCCGATCGTACTCCGCCGTTGAGCCATCGCACCAGTAGACGTTGTCGGGTTGGCACAGCGCCGCCGACTCCTGAACCCATTGGACAAGCCTCTCGTTCACTGTTGGGACACTCATTACGCCATTTGCTCCTTTGTCTCGGCCTTACTTTTCTCAGCGGGTCTTCGCTGCTGCATCAAAGCGAAGCCCACCCATCCGTCCACGGCCTTTCCGTCGCCTATGGCAACACCTTGCCTGGATTCATCACGTTCAACGGGTCGAGCGCCTGCTTGATACGGCGCTGGATTTCGATAGAGAGAGCACCCAGGGCGCGTTCCATATAGGGCTGCTTGAGCGTGCCCACGCCGTGCTCGCCGGAAAGCGTGCCGCCCAGCGCCAGCGCCGCATCGAAGATCTCGCTGGCCATCGCCTCTACCTTCTCCCACTGCAGTGGATCCTGCCTGTCGAACAGGATGTTGGGATGGAGGTTGCCATCGCCAGCATGGCCAAAGATGACGATGGGCAGGCCGTATCGCGTGCTGATGGCCTTGATGCGCCGGATCGCCTCGGGGATAGCGCTGCGCGGCACGGTGATGTCCTCGCCCAGTTTGTTCGGCGCCTTGCGCGCCAGCGACGGGGAGACCGACCGGCGCGCCCGCCACAGGGCAGCCCGCTCCTTCTCGTCCGTCGCCACGTTCACCTGACGGGCCCCGTTCTCGCGGCAGATGCGGGCGATGGCCGCGATCTCCCGCTCGACCACCTCCTCATCCGAGCCGTCCGCCTCGATGATCAGCATGGCTTCGATGTCGAGGGGCAGGCCCAGGCGCATGGCCTCTTCGATGCAGGCGATCGCCGTCTCGTCCATCAGTTCCAGCGTCGCCGGGACGATGCCCGCGCCCAGGATGGCGTTGACCGTGCGCGAGGCGTCCTCCAGCGACGGAAACTCGGCCCGCGCGGTGTTGGCAAATCGCGGCAGGGCGACCAGCCGCAGCAGCGCCTCGGTGATCACCCCCAACGTCCCCTCCGAGCCGACGAACAGGCTGGTCAGGTCATAGCCGACGACGTTCTTGATCGCCTTGCCGCCGGTCTGGAGGACCCGGCCGTCGGGGAGAACGACGGTGAGGCCCATCACGTAGTCACCAGTGACGCCGTACTTGAGACAGCGCGGGCCGCCGGCGTTGCAGGCGATGTTGCCGCCGATGGTGGAGTGCTTGTTGCTCGAGGGGTCAGGTGGATAGAAGAGGCCACGGGCTTCCACATAGGCCTGCAGGTCGGCGGTGATGATGCCCGCCTCCACCCGCACCGTCCGGTTCACCTCGTCCAATTCCAGGACGCGGTTCATGCGCGTCAGCGACAGGGCAATGCCCCCGGAAAAGGGGATGGAGGCCGCGGCCAGGCCCGAGGCCATCCCCCGGGGGACGACCGGCACCCGGCGCTCAGCCGCGATGGCCACGACCGCCGCCACCTCCTCCGTGGACTCCGGCAGCACGGCCAGGTCGGGCAGGTTCTGGGCAAAGGTGCCGTCGTAGGAATAGGCGATGCGGTCCTCCAGGCTGGTAAGGACCTTCTGCGGGCCTAACGCCTCGACCAGGCGCGCGATCAACTCTTGGGACAGGTCAGTCAAAGCGTACCTCCAACTCAACCAGGTTCTATCGCCTCCAAAACCATCTCCGTGATGTCCTTCACCCGCAGGCGCAGCCGTTCGTTGCGGGCCGCCCCGGCCAGGGTGCGCTCGCACTGCTGACAGGCCGAGACCAGCGTCTGCGCGCCGGTCTCGCCCGCCTGCCGGATGCGACGCACGGCAATCTCCTTCGACAGTTCGGGGTCGAAACTCTCCAAGTTCCCGCCGCCGCCGCAGCAGTGGGAGCCGCCGCGGTTCTCCGCCATCTCCACCACCGTCACGCCAGGCAGATGGGCCAGGATGCGCCGGGGGGCCTCGAAGACCTCGCTCTTGCGCCCCAGGTCGCACGGGTCGTGATAGGTGACTGTCTGCGGCGGCAGGTCGGCGCGCAGCGGCAGGCGGCCCGCCTCCAGCAGGTCGGCGATGAACTCGGTGGTGTGCTGTACGGCGAAGCCCAACTCCTCCCCCAACGCCGCGGCATAGGCATGCTTCCAGAAATGGAAGCAAGAGGGACAGGTCGTCACCAGGGTCTTTGCCCCCACGGCGCGCACCGCCTCGACGTTGTGGCGGATCGTCTCCCGCGCCCCCTCCGTGTCGCCGCTGATGGCCAGGGGATAGCCGCAGCACCACTCCTGGTCGCCCAGCAGCGCATAGTCCACCCCCGCCCGCTCCAGCACCTGGACGAAGGACTGGGGGATGGAGTAACTGCGTGGGAACAGGCTGCCCACGCAGCCGACGAAGTAGACGACCTCAGCCTGCGTCTTTCCCAGTCCGCTGGGCGGATTGGGCAGGTTGCTGGTCCACAGCAGGCGGTTCTCGTTCGGGTCGGCGGAGATGTTGTGACTCTGCTGAATGCGCTCGCCCAGCGCGGTCAGGGGCTGTGGCTGCAGTCCCAGGTGGACCATCTCCCCGCGCGTCAGTTCGACCAGCCGGTCCACCGTCACGCCGCTGGGGCAGACAAAGGTACAGGAACTGCACAGAAGGCAGCGGTAGAACTGGGCAGCGGTGTCGCCCGTGGGCTGCTCCAGCAAGCCCTCCCGCACCGCGCGCAGCAGCGCAACACGGGAACGAGGAGAGTTTGTCTCGTTGAGCGTCAGCCGGTAGAGTGGGCAGACGGACAGGCACAGGCCGCAGCGGATGCAGCGACGGTACTCATCGGTGGAAGTTTGCATGTTCTTCTCGCGTTCTGGTTTTCAAGAAGTAGGGCGTACGGGTCGTTTTACCCAGGGCAGTTCGCCCCGGATGGCGTTGTAGAGCCGTTCGTCAGCAGTCCAGAACTCGCAGCCCAAAACCTGGGCCAGGGCGAGATAGAGGCTATCATAGACGGACGGCTGACCAAACCGGTTAGCCAGTTCCCAGGCGAGTTCAAGAAGGCCGGGGGGGTGCAGGAGCCTGATATCCAGCGCACGCAGCGTGTGAAAGGCCTCTTCGCCTTGCGCAGACGTGATCTGCCCTTGATGAACCCTGTTCCTGAGCACCGAAGCGGCCTCAATCTCCAGCAAGGGAGGGGCACAGATCTCTTTACCGTCGGATACCCAGCCCGCCCACAGCGCTTCGACCAGGTCGCTGTCCGGCTCGTTCAGCAGCAGCCTCAGCGTCAGGCTGGCGTCAACGCAGATTCGCCCCGCCATCCAACCGCTCCCGGCGCAGATGCTCCAGATCGGCTGTTGCTGTGCCAGCAGGCTCAGCGGGCATGCTCTCACGCAACGCGCGCGCCCGGGCTAACACAGCCATCGGCTGCGCAACATCACGGCCTGCCACCCCCTCCAACTGCTCAAGCCTCCGCAGGTCCTCCACGCTGATCAGCGCTGCCTTGGTTCGCCCACGCGATTGCAGGATGATCCGATCGCCGCGGTACAGCACGCGGTTGACGATCTCCGAAAGCAGGCGCTTGGCCTCCGCTATGCCCATCGTTTGCAGATCCATCTCGCTCCAACAAGGCGCATAAAGGTCTTTATGACCATCATACGCTCCTTCGACGTCCTGTCAAACGGCCTGTCTGACCACAGGCAAAGTCAGAAGGGCATGGGGGACGATCAACACGTCCAACGATGGGCCCAGTTCCCGCGCCGCCAGCGCCAGCGCCTCGTCCATCGTCGCCGCGGGGATCATCTTGCAGGCGGCCACCACTTCCGGGCATTCGCTGCCGACGATAACCACGCGCGCCTCCTCCAGCACTTTCGCCATCACGAAGGCACGCTGCTGACCGGGCGGGTAGCCGTGGGCGCGCGCGTCGTCGAGGATGTGCTGCACGTCCGGCGCGTCGCGCATGGCGGCGAAGAAGCGCTGCTCCCCCACCCCGTCCCCGGCCCCCTCCTCGCAGCGCGCGGGGATGATGTAAAACCCGCCACGGCGTACGACCGGCGTCGGCGCGAAGTGCAGGTAAGAGGCCGCGCGGGTCGCCTGGTAGAGGTTGGTGTCCTTGGGAAAGCCGGCGCCACCAATCGCGACATCGTACTGTCGAGGGATGTCCACCTCGTAGACCGTGCGGGCGAAGGCGACCAGTTCAGCGAAAGCCACCTCCGGCTCGCCTGCAGCCACCTTCAGGATGTGCTTGTCATCATCCAGCACGACATTGAGGATGAAACGTAGCCCGGCACGACGGGCGGCATCGGTGATCGTCTCGTGGAAGGGGTTGCCCTCGATGCGCCCCAACCGCGTGCCCGGATGGTCGAGAAAGGCCGGACCGTGGGTATAGGCGATGAGCGGCTCCCCCGCCGCGCCCACCGCCACCGTCTTACGCCCGCCGGAGTAGCCCGCATACTGATGGGGTTCCACCAGCCCGGTGACGATGAGCAGGTCCGCTTCCACTGCCGCGCGGTGCACCAGCACCGGCGCCCCGCTGGGCGTCACCCCCAGGTCGGCCAGCGCCGCCGGGTTGCGCGGTTCGTTGTCGATCACCCGGTAGCGGGAGACGACCTCAGCACCCAGTTTGGCGACCTTCTCCTCTGGCGTGGAGGGACGGTGCATGCCGACGCCGCAGAGCAGGGTGATATCCTCATCCCGCACACCGGCAGCAGCCAGTTCGCCCAGCAGCGGGGGGACCAGCAGGTGGTCGGGGCTGGCGCGGGTGATGTCGGTGAAGACGATGCAGACACGGTCGCCAGGGTGCGCCATCTCCCGCAGCGGTGGGCAGCCGATGGGATGGGCCAGCGCCTGGGCGATAGCCCCCTCCACATCCGCCAGCGGCTCCACCTGCCGCGAGGTGACCACCGTCCCGCGCATCCCCGGCGGGAGGGTGAAGTGCAGGGTGGTTTTGCTGTATGGAAGGGTGTGGTGGGTGGTTTCGGGTCTCAGGGTTTCAGGTTTCAGGGTTTCAGGTTTCATGGCTCCAGGTCTTCCAGATAGGCAGGGGCAGGCTCACGCAGCTTTGCCCCCTCGACCTAAAAATCCAACTCTACACCCAGTTCCTCCCCAATAGCCCTGAGGTCAGCGGCGACCTTGGGGTTCAACGGGATGCCCTCAGCCAGGTAGAGCGCGGTCTTCTCATACTCCTTCTCGCCGTGGATGTAGATGCGCTCCGCGCCCTCAGCCTTGGGGGTGGCCTTCAGCCGGCGCTGCAGGTCATCCATCGCCGCCTTGAACTCCTCCACCGGGCGGAAGCCGTCCACCCGCCAGGCGCCGAAGAAATGGCCCAGGTTGGCCGGCAGGGGCTTCCCGTCGGCGCTCTTCGGGTAGACCAGGTTGGCGTACGCCGCGCCGGAGAGCACCGCGCACATCACGTCCACCAGCAGCGCCAGGCCGTACCCCTTGTGGCCACTCAGGAGTTCCCCCTCGCCGCCCAGCGGCAGGAGTCCGCCACCGGCTCGCTTCTTGAAGTTCTCCAGCACCCGCCCCGCGTCGGTCGTCGCCACTCCCCGTTCGTCGGTGGCCCAACCCAGCGGCATCGGCTTGCCCAACCGGTTGTACACCTCCAGTTTGCCCCTGGGCACGGTGCTGGTGGCCATGTCCAGCACGAACGGGCGCTCTTGACCGGCCGGCGCGGCGACCGCGATGGGATTGGTGCCCAGCACCGCGTCCCGCCCGAAGGTGGGCACGACCAGGACATCGGCGTTAGTCATCGAGATGCCAATGCAGTCATGCTCCAGGGCCATCATCGCGTAGTAGCCGGCGATGCCGTAATGGTTGGAGTTGCACACCGTCACGAACCCGGCGCCGTACTCCTTCGCCTTACGGATCGCCATCTCCATCGCCCGATACGAGACCGGTTGGCCCAGTCCGCCGCCCGCGTCGAGCGTCGCCGTGACCGGCGTCTCAACGACCGTCTTCACCTGCGGCCTGGGGACCATCATCCCGCTGCGCAACCCATCCACGTACCGGCGTAGTCGAGCGACGCCGTGGCTGTCAATGCCGCGCAGGTCGGCCTGCACCAGCACATCGGCCGTGATGCGCGCATCTTCCTCCGGGACATCCAGTGCTCGGAAGACGCGCACGCAGAACTCCTTCAGGGGTTCCGCCCGGACTCGCACTTCATCAGCCATGCTTGCCTCCACGGTTTTGTTTCACCGCCAGCGCATCCCTATGCGCGGGCAGGGCGGCATAGGGATGCCGCCCTACGGGCGCGCGGAAGGTTTTGTTCCGTAACCAGCGCTTCCCTATGCGCTGGCGCCCCCCTCGCACCGGCGGGGCGGCATAGGGATGCCGCCCCTA
>Ga0209018_1000137_pt1 | contig 68039 bp, 61 predicted proteins | sample YNPBryBLVA2012_FD_185814 | JGI IMG/M metagenome (GOLD analysis project Ga0209018, IMG submission 185814) | Anoxygenic and chlorotrophic microbial mat microbial communities from Yellowstone National Park, USA - YNP Bryant BLVA 2012 (SPAdes)... ...
ATCATCACCTGGCAGCGCTTTACGCCCAATGAATACGACGCCTTGAACCGGCCGGCCTGCCAGTGGGCGCGCAACCATCCGGAGCGATTCCCCGTGGATCACCGGCCCTTGAGGTGGCGGCGGGCCGATCAGTGAGGGAAGCATGAGCCTGGCCCGTAATTCAAATGGGAGCGGCCATTCCATGACCCGGTCGGAAGTAGACGCCATTCTGCGATCCGTTGCCCGCCAGGTACGCGAGCAGCAAGACGGCTGGCGGTTCACGGTAGGCGATGCAGCGGACCTTGGTGCACGAGCTGAGCTCGGGGATGGCTGGCTGACCCTGATTGCGCCTTGGCCTGAACAGCTCACGCCGGACCGAGCTTGGCCGCTGGTATGCCGCAACGCACGGCTGGCCGGACAGGCTAAGTACGCCCTGCTGGAGGATCGGCTCGAGTGCCGGGCGGAAATTCCCCTGGTCGCGGGCGCGGATTGGGCCGGCCGGCTGCGCCAGAGTTACGCCGGGTTCGTGCAAGCTTTCGCCGTCGCGGACGGCGCACCGGCGGCGCCCGGCGAGCCTGGGGCGGCCGCCGAGCCCGCCCAGCTTGCCGACCTGCTCGAGCAAGCGGGCTGGCCGGCCTTGCTCCGCGATCCGCAGCGAGCGGCTGTGGAGCTGGAAACCGGCAGCGGTTTGTACCATCAGGCGCTGGTCGAACAGACTCCCGGCGGCTGGCGCCTCACGGCGGATCTGGTGAGCTGGCGCGAGGCGGCGGAAGAATCGCGCCGCGCGCTGGCGGTGCTGATGCTGCGCGCTTGCGGAGCGGTTCGGCTGATTCGAGCGGCAGCCCGGGAGGAGTTTCCGCTCCGGGCCTGGCTGGAGGTTTGCTATCCGAGCGCGCCGAGGCCGGCGGAGCTACACCACGCCCTGGCGGCCTTGAGCGTGGCTTGCCGGTTGTGTGCTCAGGAGGCGGCAGCGCTGGAGGACCCCGCGCTGGCGCAGGCTTACTTGGAACTTCAAGCCCTCGCAATGCCGAGGCAACAAGGAGGGAACCATCATGGCGAATGAGAAGACCACCACCATCTCGCTGGAAGCCAGCGATGTCTCCGGACAGCGCATCGTGCGCCGCGACGACGTCCCGCCGGAGATGACGGTTGGCGAGCTGGTGCGCAACTTCGTGGCGGCGATGCGCCTGCCCGACAACGTGCCGTACCAACTGCGGCTGGACCGCGAGGCGCGTCACGTCAACTACAGCGAGCGCGTCGCGGAAGCCTTCGAAAGCGGCGATCGCGTGACGCTCCAGCCGAGCATTGACGCGGGCTGAGAGCGGTGACCGCTGCGGGGAGGGCCGGCTGATGCTGGAGAGCGGCTACCGCTACGTGCTCGAGCTGTTCAAGGAAGACGGCGCCTGGCTGGGACGTGTCTCCGCGGAGGCCGACTGGATTCCGGCCCTCGAGTGGACGCGGTTGTGGGCGCTGCGCCGCGGGCTGCTGCCCCGGGAGGCTCTGGCCGCGACCGCGTCCCTCGAACCGGTCTGGGATGCGGAAGCCGGAGAACCCCACCTGGCGGGCTTCCAGGTGGCGATCGCGGCCGCAGGCCGGGAAGCCAGGTGCAGCTTTACCACCGCCTACTTCCGGACCCTCGCCGAGCAAGCCTCCAGGCACTTTGTCGAGCAGGGCTTGCTGTGCGAGGGGGAGATCTTTCGCTTCGCGGTGGCCGCTTACCGGCGCTTTCCGCCCTCCGACAACGGGGGCGGAGCGGTCGAGCTGCCCCCGCCGCTTTCCATCCATCCCGCCTCGCTGGAGGCGTACTTGCGCCGGGCCGCCCCGGTCGGCGTCATTGACGCGCAGGATTATCCGGTCTTCCTGCCGGCTGCTCTGTTGAAGGAACTCGAAGAGTTGACCCGCGCGCACGCCGGCTTCGAGACCGGCGGCGTCTTGATCGGGCGCCTGCTCCACGACCCTGCCGCGCCCGAATTATTCGCGGAACTGGCCGCTCAAATACCCCTGCGCGGCCAAGGCGAGCCGACCCGGCTCAGCTTCACGCCGGAACGCTGGACCGAGATCCAGGCGGCCCTAGCGCTCCGCCGTCGCGAGGAAACCTGCTTGGGGTACTGGCACTCGCATCCGGTCGCTGCCTGGTGCCGGGAAAAGGGCAGGCAATGCTGCCCCGAGAGGTTGCCGGCCTGCGCGCTCGCGGAAGGCTACTTCAGCGGCGAGGATCGCGCCTTACTGCGGGCGGTCTTCCCGCGCGCCTACAGCCTGGGCCTCGTGGTGAATGATCAACCCCTGGGGCGACTCACCTTCTCGTTGTTCGGCTGGCGCAGAGGTTTGATCCAGCCTCGGGGCTACTACGTCTTGGAGGGAGACGAAAATGCGTAACGCAGCCCGCGGTCCGCAGATTGAAGCCGTCCTGGCGCAACTGACTCAGGTGGGCGAGGGCGCGCCCGGGACGGCGCAAAAACTCGAGTTGCTGGCCATGCTGCGGGGCCTGTCGCCGGAGGTCGGCGAGCGTTTGGACCGCGCCTTGCTCGAGCAGATCGAGCAACTGGGCGCCGGCTTGCGCGCGGCCCGGGAGGCGCAGGCCAAGCTGCGCGGCCTGGTGGACAAGCTCACTGCTCCCGCCTGGCGGCCGGCGGTGTTGCTCGGGCTGTCGGAAACCGCGCTGGGCCCGGCCGCCCTGGTGCTGGACGGGCACATGCGGCTGGTCGTCGGCCTGGCCGAGGGCGTGGACCCGAGCGCGCTCGCCGTGGGCGACGAGGTCCTGCTGGCCAACGCAGAGAACGTGCTGATGGCCAAGTCGCCCTTCGCCGACTGGCGCGGCGGGGAGACCGCTGCCTTCGACCGCCGGACCGAGGACGGCCGGCTGGTGTTGCGCTACCGCGAAGAGGAGATCGTGGTGCGGGCCGCCGCCTCGCTGGCCCAGGATCGCCTCAAGCCGGGCCAGCCCGTGCGCTTCGATCGGGAAGCCTGGCTGGCTTTCGAAACCCTGGAGCGGCCGCACGACAGCGCCTTCTTCCTGGAGGAAACCCCGCGCGAGACCTTCGCCGACATCGGCGGCCTGGACCGCGAGATCGAGCAATTGCAGCGGGTGATCCGCCTGCGCCTGGAGCACCCCGAGCTGGTGCGCAAGTACCGGCTCGTGCCCCGCAAAGCCGTCCTGCTGCACGGGCCGCCGGGCACGGGCAAGACCTTGATGGCGCGGGCCCTGGCCAATTGGTTGGCGACGCTGTCTCGCTCGAAGCGCTCTCGCTTCATGAACATCAAGCCGGCTGCGCTGCATTCGATGTGGTACGCCCAGAGCGAAGCCAACTACCGCGAGGTCTTCCGGGTCGCCCGGGAAGCCGGGGAGCAGGAACCGGAAGTGCCCGTGGTGATGTTTTTCGACGAAATTGACGCCGTCGGGGCCACCCGCGGCGCCTCCTGGCACCGTGTGGACGATCGGGTGCTGAACGCTTTCATGGCCGAGCTCAACGGGCTGGAGGAGCGGGGCAACATTCTGGTGGTGGCCGCCACCAATCGCCTGGACGTGCTGGATCCGGCCTTGCTGCGGCCCGGACGCCTGGGCGACTTGCAGATTCGGATTCCCCGCCCCGATCGCCGGGCGGCCCGAGAGATCTTCCTGAAGCACCTGCCGGCTGAGGCGCCCTACCAGTTCGACGGGCGCGATCCGGCTGCGGCTCGCGAGACCTTGGTGGAAGCGGCCCTGGCGCGCCTGTTCGCCGGGGACGGGGAAAGCGAGGTGGCCACCATTACCTTCCGCGACGGCAGCCGCCGGGCGGTCTGCGCCCGCGACCTGATCAACGGCGCCGAGATCGCCCGCATGGCCCAAAGCGCCCGGGAGAGGGCCGGCTGGCGTGAGGTCCAGACCGGACGCGGCGGCGTGCGCCTGGAAGACTTGCTGGACGAAGTGGCGGAGTTCTTCCAAACCGCCGCCCACCTGCTGACGCCCGCCAATTGCCGCCAGCATCTGGACAACCTGCCCCAGGATTTGGACGTCGTGCGCATCGAACCCCGCCTGCGACGCACGCCGGCGCCCCACCGGTTCCTCAATGTCGCCTGACGGCTTTGGAGGAGGCTATGCCGACGCCCAATCTTCCCAAACTTTGCGGGGCCGACATCGAACTGGGCAACTTCGTGCTCGGAGGAGACAGCCCCGGCGCCACCTGCTACGAGGCCGCGCGAGCCGTGCTCCGACAAATCGAGGGACTCTCCAGCGGCTGGGCCGTGCCCTACTGGTCGGAGAATTCCGCCGACTCCTGGGGAGCCTCCGCCTGGCGGTCCGCCTCCCAAACCTCCTGGGATTCCTACTATCGGTCCGGCCGTTCCCGCCCCTATCGTTGGTCGGACTATTACGGGGAGTGGGGACGCAAGTTCCTGCCCGCCAACGGCGGCTGCGCCTACATTGATATGGACCACCTGGAACTGTGCCTGCCCGAGGTGCTCAGCGCCTGGGATCACGTGGCGGCCTGGCACGCCATGCTGCGCATCGCCCGCCGGGCCCTGGAGAAAGCCAACCGCGAGCAGCCCTCGGGGCAGCGCATCTGCCTGTTAGTGAATAACAGCGACGGGCGCGGCAACTCTTACGGCAGCCATTTGAATTTTCTCGTTACACGGCGTGCCTGGGATAACATTTTCTACCGCAAGTTTCACCACTTGCTGTTCCTGGCTTCCTATCAGGTCTCCAGCATCATTCTGACCGGCCAGGGCAAGGTCGGAGCCGAGAACGGGGCTCCGCCCGCCCGCTTCCAGCTCTCCCAGCGGGCCGACTTTTTCGAGATCCTGCTCGGGCCGCAAACCACCTACCAGCGGCCCATCGTCAACAGCCGGGACGAGCCCCTCTGCGGCTTTCTTCCGGAGGCCGCGCGCCTGCATGTGATTTTCTTCGACAACACCCTGAGCCCGACGGCCTGCCTGCTCAAGGTGGGCGTCCTGCAAATCCTGCTGGCCATGCTCGAAGCCGAGAGGGTCCAGCCCGATTTGATCCTGGACGACCCCCTGGAAGCGCTCAGTTGCTTCAGCCGCGATCCCGCCTTCGAGGCCCGCGCCCGAATGGTCACCGGGGCCGAATATACCGCGCTGGAGCTGCAATGGCGGTTCCTGGAGGAAGCCCGGCGATTCGCCGACCAGGGAGGCTGCGAGGGCGTCGTGCCGCGGGCGGCCGAGATCCTTTCCTGCTGGGAGGACACGCTGGGGAAGCTGGAGCGGCGGGATTGGACCTCCCTGGCCCGCCGGCTGGATTGGGCGCTGAAGCTGTTGCTGGTGGAAAGGGTGCTCGAACAGCGCCCGCAGTTGGACTGGGACGCTCCGGAAATCAAGCACCTCGATCATGCTTACTCCGATCTGGCCGAGGGCCTGTATTGGAGTTGCCAGGCGGGCGGCCTGATCGAGCCTGTGGTGAGCGAGGCCGAGATCGAGCGGTTCCTGCGCGAACCTCCGGAAGACACGCGCGCCTGGACCCGCGCCATGCTGCTGCGCAGCGCCCCGGAAGCGGTCGAGAGCGTGGACTGGGACCGCGTCTGCTTCCGGGTTCGAGGGCCGCGCTACTGGCCCTCTTACCGCACCATCTACTTGGAAAATCCCCTGGGTTGGACCCGGCAAACCAGCCAGCCGGCGTTCGGCCAGGGAAGGACACTCACCGAGGTGCTCGACGCCCTGGCGCCCGGCGGCCAACAGCCGGCGCTCCCGGCGTCCCGAGCAACAGGAGGAAATGCATATGAGACTACGCGATCGGTCTGAGGACGATGACCTCCGCCAGGCGACGCCGCACCCGCCGGAAGGCTCGGGCGCCGACAGCCTGGCCCAGGCCCGGCAACGAGCCGAGGAATTGCTCCGGGCGGCCGACGAGGCCATCCACCGGGCCTTGTCCACCGACAGCCAGCGCTTCTTGCAGGCCAACCGACAGCAGGGAGGACAGTAGGCGTGGCTGAGCGCATGTTCGGCTTGGAGACTGAATACGCCTTCACCGGCCTCGCCCCGGACGGCGTCCCCCTGAACCGCGCCGAACTGCTCGAGCGAATCATGGTCGAAGCCCGGCAAAGCCTGGTCTGCCTGCCTGACGCGGGCGGCAACACCAAGAGTCTGTTCTTGCAAAACGGCGCCCGCTTTTACGTGGACATCGGCGAGCATCCGGAGATGGCCACGCCGGAATGCACCGAGCCCTGGGAGCTGGTCCGCTACCAGCGCGCCGGAGAGCAAATCTTACTGGAGCTAACCGACCGAGTGCAGTCCCGACTGCCCCGCGGCTCGCAAGTCTTCTGGTTCCTCTGCAACGTGGACTACAGCGGCAACCGCACCACCTGGGGTTGCCACGAATCCTATTTGCACCAGGCCGATCGGGGGAGACTGGCCGACCAACTCATCCCTCATTTGGTCACGCGCATCATCTATTCCGGGGCGGGCGGTTTTAACAACCTGCGCCCGGGGCTGGAGTTCGTACTCTCACCCCGCGCTTTTCACCTGACGGAGGTGATTTCCTCCGACTCCACCGGCGCCCGGGGCATCTTTCATACCAAAGACGAACCGCTGTGCGGCGGAGGCCACCACCGGCTGCACGTGCTCTGCGGCGAGAGCCTCTGCTCGCAGATCGCCCTCTGGCTCAAGGTGGGCGCCACTGCCCTGGTGGTGGCCCTGATTGAGGCCGGCCTGGCGCCGGCACGCGGCGTCCGCCTGCGCGATCCGTTGCAGGCCCTGCGCACGGTGGCCGCCGACCCTTCCTGCCGCGCACCGCTGGCGCTGGCCGACGGAAAACAGGCTACGGCCCGGGAAATCCAGCAGCGCTACCTGGAGCGGGCCGAGGACCACCTGAATCACCCCGTGATGCCCTCCTGGGCCGCGGAGGTCTGCCGCCAGTGGCGCCGCATGCTGGATTTGCTGCGTGACGCTCCGGAATCCGTAGCCACCGTGCTGGACTGGGCGATCAAGAGGAGCCTTTACGTGCACGCCGTTCGGCAACGCGGCCTGAGCTGGGAGAGCATCGAGCAGTCCGGCCTCCTGCTGGGCGCGTTGAACGCCGCACTGCCCGAGCTGGACCTGTCGCGGCCGGACCTGGATTCGCTGGTGCACGCCGACAACCCCGCGCTGGAAGAGGTGGCTGCCTTGACGCCCCAACTGCGCCGCTGCGGCTTGGGCTGGGACCGCCTCGCCGGCTTCCAGAATCTGCGCGCAGAGCTGCTGGAGATGGAGACGCGCTTCGGGCAGCTCGGGCCGCAGGGCATCTTTTCGCAGCTTGACCGGCGAGGCCTGCTGGCCCATCACGCTCCGGGAGTGGAAAGCATCCCCGAGGCGATGGTCAACCCGCCGGCGCGCGGCAGAGCTCGGCTGCGGGGAGAAGCGATCCGGCGATTGGCGGGCCACCATCCCGCGGGCCGCTGCACTTGGGAAGCGGTCATAGATTCCAAGGCCAGACGGGTCCTGGATCTCTCCGACCCCTTCCCTGAGCAAGAGCGCTGGAGGGACCAGCCGGAGGACGAGCCGCGCTCCTCGGGCGACATGGCCGCCCAGTTGCTCCGGCGGCTCTTTGAACGAGGAGTCCTGTGAGGGTCGAGACCATGGGCGAACTGGATCCTGTCCTGCTGCGCCGGCTGAGGGAGCTGCGGGTCGAGGTCGAGCAACTCGAGGCCGACATGATCGTGCTGCGCAGTGTGCCTTCCGACCCGCAGCGCTTCAGCAAGGCCCGCACCAGCCTGTTGGTCAAGCGCACGCGGCCGGGAATGCCCTGCCTGATCGGAGTGGATGAGGACCTGGAATACCGCGGCGCGGATGCCGCTCTGCTCCGCCTGTTCGCGTCCGCCCACCGCCAGCAGGGCTGGCGGCTGTTTTTCCTCCAGGGCGATTCCTGGCCGGAGGCGGTCGAGCGGGCGCTTCTCCTGCTGGGTAATGTCTCCGCAGGCTCGCTCGAGCGCTCCGCCGTTCCCTCCCCTTCCCCAGTGGGCGGCGGCTTGCTGGACGCCTTCGGGGAGGATCTGTCGAGCTTGACCCGCGAATCCCCCGGTCCGCCCACCGTGGGGCGCGGCGAGCTGATCGAAAGGGTCTGCGTTTCCCTCTCTTGCTGGCGCCCCCGTCTGGCGCTGATTGTGGGCGAATCGGGCGTGGGCAAGACCAACCTGCTTTATGCCGTCGCTCGGCGGCTGGGGCGGAGGCGCCCCGCTCTGCGCCTGGTGCGAGTCCACCTGAGCGCCCTGATGGCGGGCGCCTGGGTGGAGTCCGAGCGGGAGAATTTGTTGCGCTCTGTGCTGGCGGAAGCGGCCGGTGACAGCTCGCTCGCCCTGGCCTTGGAGAGCCTCGAACAGGCTGTGGCCAACACGCCCTCCGGCTGCTCGCTCTTGGCGGACGCGCTGGAAAAAGGGGTTCGCCTGGCGGGCGTCATTCTGCCCGAGTTTGCCGGCCTCTTCGAAGCCGCCCCCTTGCGGAGGCATGTGGACTGGATCGAGGCGTCCCCGCTGGAGGCCGAATCAGCCTTGGAGGCGCTGGAGAGCTGGCGCGAGTCCATCGCGCGCCATCACGGCGTGCACATTGACCAGAGTCTGATGGCGGCGGTGCTGGATCGCTCCCTCTCGCTGGCCGGCTGCCTTCCCGACAAAGCGATCGCGCTGCTGGACGCGGCTGCCGCCCGTGCGGCTCTCTCCGGCGCGCGGCAACTGGATCTCTATCATATCTATGCCGCCGGCGCGGATTTCCGGGAGGCTTGACCAGGAGGCTTCGATGAGCGTGGAAGCCTGGGCAGGTTTGCGGGTGGTTCCTTACGTGCGCGGTCGCCTGCCCTTCGCAGCGCTGGCCGCGCAGGCCGCGGCCGAGGGCGCCTTCGATTGTCTGGCGGTGGACTGGCCCGGCTTTGTGCAGGGGCTGCTGCCGGTGGTTTTGCCCCGGCTGCCGCTGACCACCGCCCTGCTCATCGAAAACGACCGCCGCTGCGCCCTGTTGCCCTTCCTGCCCGCCGACGCCGCTTGCGCCGCCGCCTGGCGGGCGCAGCGAGACGGACGCAGAGTCGAATGCCTGGACTCCCCCGCCCCGGCCGGCTTTTCCGAGGAGGTTTCTCTGCCGGCCGAGATGCCGTGGCTCCCGGAAGAGCCCGAGCGCCTGGCGGATCTCGAGGAGTATTTTCATCCCCTCTGGGAGAAAATGGAGGCCGCTTGGCGGTGCGCTCCTGCCCGCACGCGCCGCTCGATCACCGCCCGTGCGGCCCGCTTCGCCGGCCGGATCCGGGGGCTGCTGGCCGTCGGCTCGCGTGTGCTGGCCGTTTGCGAATACCGGCTGTGGTGGTGCGTGCGGCGGCAACTGGAGGACGGCGAGCAGCCGCCCGAGGGACAGTGGTCCCCGGAATTCAGAGCCGCCTTGATCTTCGAGAACCCGCTACTGCTGTGGGGCGCCGGCCTGTTCGACGAATTTCCCGCCGTTATGCGCGCCTTTTTCGACTCCTTGAAGGCGGACCAACCCGGCCCCTTCCGTCGCCGCGCGGCCCTGGCCGCCCTGCTCGGGCAAGACGCCGGCCTGCTGCCTCCGGACGCCGCGGCGCGCCGGCCGGGGGACCTACTCGATCACCTGCGCACTCGGCTGGGCGTGGGCCGCGCACTGGAATGCGCCCGGCGTCTGCTGGAGTACCCGGCGCCCGGCTTGGCCCAAGCGGGCGCCGATCTGCCTGCTTACCTTCGTCTGCAAGCCGGCGGCATGTTGGGCGAGACCGAGCGCTTCCCGCTGCCCGACGCCCTGCACTGCGTCCCTTATTACCCGCGCGCCCTGAGCGAGCTGGATCGCTTTTGCCCGGACGAAGAGCAGCAGCGGCGGCTGGATTGGGTCGGATGGACGCGCCCCTACATCACCCGGCAGGAAGCCAAAGCGCTCCGGGAGCGGGGCGGCAGCGTGCGCTTTGCCGTCAAACAGGATTACCGTCTGCACCGCGAGGTATGCGCTCGCCTGCGCCAACTGATTCGATCCCGCGCGCCTTCCTGTCCCGCGCTGGACGAGTTCACCCCGGTGGCGTTCCTGTTTTCTCCCCCGAACGGCCGGCAAAACGAGGGCGTCATCCACGACAGCAACCCGGTGCAGCGCCGCATCGAGCTGGGCCTCCCGGCCACGTTCGGGCGCGGGAATGCCCCCGATATGGTTTATTCCCTCTACTACGTCGTCCGCGCCGGGGAGACTGTCCATCCCGGCCTGCTCGAAAGGGAGTGGCTCGATGCCCTCGTCCTCCTCTATACCGGCGAGGAAATGGGACCCGACCGCTACGCCGCCATCACCGCGCGGCCCAAGCAGCAGCAGTGCCGCGTGCCCCCGGGCTTCGATCCCTCCTTGATGACTTTTCGCCCCGGCGAGCGCGGCCTGGCCTGGGCGGTCAAATACGCGCAGCAGGCCGTGATCGTAGTCCATTACCCGGATTGGCGGCCTTCTTCGGGCCTGGCGGATTTCGCCGCCGAGCGGGGCGTTTCCCTGCTGACCCTGCCTTTGGATGTCCTGCCGGCGCCAACCGTCGAACGCTTGCGGCGCCTGCATTACATGTATCCCGCCTTGAAGAAACATCCCGAGAACGAGCGCATCGTGGGGAGATTCCTGCCGCCTCTCGATGAAGAGGGAGGTTAAGCGGTGCGGGCGGTCCTTCCACCACCGCAACCTCCAGGGAAAGCGATGGACCGGGCGAACCGCTTCCAGACCCCAGGCCAGGACAAGCCGGCCACGAGCCCCTCATTCGGCCGAGGCGTCCGCCCTCGGCAAAGCCTGCGGTCACGCCGCGGCAGCCGCCCTCGTGGGCCACGACAACTTCTTGATGATGAAGTCGCTCTCGCTCAGCGGCGGCTCCCAGCCGATCCAGCGAACGGCCAGCGCACACCCTGCGAGGGCGGCGTTCAACTCCGGCGCGTAGGAAGGCGGGGCGCCCGCCAGCAGCGACTTGCCGGTCTGCTGGTGAACGGTCACCCCGGCGGCGAAGGCATCTCCCGCGCCGCAGAGCTTGGTCGAATCCCGGCCGACCCGCTCCTGAACCTGTTCCCAGGGGCGCTGGGCCAGCCGGACATGCCGCGGGCTGTCCAGCCCGGGCCCGGCGACCAGCACTCCTTCCCGGCCCAGGGTGAGATACAGGGTCGCCTGCGCGGCGTGCCGGCGCAGCCAGTCCAGCGCCTCGAGGGCCTCGGCCGGGCCGCAGGCTACCTTCCGGCCCACCAGAAAGCCGATTTCGTCGGCGCTGGCGAAGATCATGTGGGCGGCCCCAAGCACGGCCTTCCGCGCGAAGTCAGTTTCCAGCGATTTGGTGACGACCACGTGGAGGCGGATCCTGTTCGCCTCTGCGGCCTGGGCCAGGTGTCCGATCACCGGATCGTCTTTGACCGAGTTGGCCAGCACGCAGGGCGCTTCCGTCAACCAGTCCAGCTTGCGGAGTTCCTCAGGCCCGAACGGCGGGGCGCCCTCGAGGCGCGATTTCAGGATGATCCGATCGCTGCCGCCTCCCAGGATGGCGTTCCGAGGCACGACGCGAAGATTGAGAAATTCCACGTCCAAGCCGGGGTAGCTGAGCTGCCTTTGCAGGAGCTCGGTGGGCCGGCAGGCCTCCAGGTAGCGCATTCCGACGTCGGGCGCCGCCAGCTTGGCGGCGCAGGCGGACTGCACGCCGCCGCCTCCGTAGCGGAGGTCGGCGGCATGGCGCCAGAGCTCATCGGGAATGATCGCGGGAGCTTTGCCGCCTTGGAACTTGTCGAGGAGGCTGACCCGGAAGGTGACGCTGGGCAGGATGATTTCCACAGTTTGATCGAAATGCCGGAAATGGGCGTGCGGGTAGCCGTAATCGCCCGCCGCATGGCCGGTGATCGCGATTCGAGGTTTCATGCCGTCCCTCCCCTGTGAGGTACTACTCGCACAGCCCCCTGTTTCCTCACGCCGGCGCGGCATTAGATTCAGCCGCGAAAGCTCCGCCCGCGGAAGTGGAGGCGAAAGCCTGGAGGGCGCAGAGACCCCCCGTCCCACGTCGCCTACGTCTGCGAGGGGGGCTGCGCCGCCGCAGCGGTTGGGATTGACAAGGGCGCGGGCGGAGTGTAGATTTGATGGCTCCGGGATCCGTCAATGGCGAGGGCGGCGGAAGAGCGTAGCAGCGCCACGCGTCGGGGGTTTTTGGGCGGCCTGGCGGGTGGCGCCCTTTGGCTGCCGGCGCCCGCCGCGGCCGGACCGGGCGGCAAGCCGCTGCGCGGCATTTTCCCCATCGCGCAAACCCCGTTCACTGACGCCGGCGACCTGGACCTGGACTGCCTGATCGCCGAGCTGCGGCTCATTCATCGCGGGGGCGTGCACGGATTCGTGTGGCCGCAACTGGCCAGCGAGTGGTCCGTACTGAGCGAAGCGGAACGTCTGACGGCGGCAGAGGCCCTCGCCTCCGAGGCCCGCAAGTTGCGGCCCGCTCTGGTGCTGGGCGTGCAAGCTCCCGAACTCGATGCCGCCCTCCGCTAAGCCCGGCAGGCGCGCCGGGCAGGCGCTGACGCGGTCATCTCGCTGCCGCCCGCGGGTCCGGGCGATGTTCGCTCGCTGATCGCGTACTACCGGGCGGTCGCGGAGGCTGCGGAGCTTCCCGTGTTCGTGCAGGCGGTGGGCCAGATGAGCGTGGAGGCGGTCGCCGAGATCGTGCGCGCCGTTCCCGGCGTGCGGTATGTGAAGGACGAGGCCGGGCAGCCGTTGATGCGCATCGCCAGGCTGCGGGAAATGACGGGCGGGCGAGTGCAGGTCTTCAGCGGCGCGCACGGCCGCACGCTGATGGATGAAATGGAACGGGGCTTTGCGGGCAGCATGCCGGCCGCCTCCTTCGCCGACCTCTACGCCGCCGCCTGGGACGCCTGGCAGGCGGGCAAGCGGCGCGAGGCGATGGACACGTTCTCCCGGGCGGCGATGCTGATTCACGCCATCGGCCCCTACGGGCTGGAGGCACTCAAGTATATCCTCTGCCTGCGGGGCGTGTTCCGGACCTGGCGGACCCGTGAGGCGGCGCGCGGCCCGGCGCGTCCGGGTGAGGATCTGGCGGGCTTGGGCGCGCGCAGCCGCCTGGACGAAACCGCCCAAAGAGTCCTGCGGGAGATGCTCGAGGCGGCGAAGCCGTACTTGCGGGCCTAAGTCGGCGCCGGGGTGGAAAGTTACGGGAGGATAACATGCAAAAACGCCTCGTATCGCGGCGCGCCTTCTGGGGCGCGGGAGCGGCGGCCGGGGCCGCCTGGACGGAGCCGGCCCGCGCGGCCGCGCAGGCGGCCGGCGTCAAGCCGCGCGATCTGCCCGACCTGACGATCAAAGAGGTCAAAGTCTATGTACTCGAGCCCGGCGGCGGATTGGCGCGAACTCAGATTGCCGCTGTCGTGACGAACAGCGGCATCGAGGGCAATTACGGCTTGGCCGCCCGTTACTTCCATCCTAACTGGAGTAACTTGGGCTGGTTGGACTACGCCAAACGGGCTCTGACGGGCAAGAACGCCCTGGATCTGCCGGCGCTGACCTCGCAGTACGCTCCCCTGCTGCGCCGGGTAGGCCAGAGCTCCTACGCCTCGGCGATGGACGCCTGCCTGTGGGATATCCTGGGCAAGGCGGTGGGCCTGCCGATTTATCGGATTCTGGGCGCCTACCGCGACCGCGTGCTGGCCTACGCCAGCTCCCGCCACCATCAGAAAGTAGAGGATTTCGTCGAAGAAGTCCGCCAGGTGAAAGCCCAGGGTTTCCGGGCTTACAAGATTCATCCGCCCAGCACGCCGTGGGGCGGCGCTGATTACAGGCTGGATATGGAAGTCTGCAAGGCTGTCCGCCAGGCGGCGGGCGACGACTTCATCCTCCTGATGGATCCGGTGGGCGTTTACACCCGGGAGCAGGCCATCAAAGTGGGGCGGCTGCTGGAGGAGCTGGATTTTGCGGGCTACGAAGATCCCCTCCCGACCAGCGACGTGGACGGTCTGGTCCAGCTCTGCCAAGCGCTGGACATTCCCGTTCACATCGGGGAATTCCTCTTTTCGCCCTACCACTACGCCGAGTACATCCGGCGAGGCGCCCTCGACGTGGTGCGCTTCATCACCGATAACGTCGGCGGCATCACGGGAGGCATGAAAGTGGCCCGGTTGGCCGAGTGCTTCGGCATGGAATGCGCACCGCACAACTGGGGCGACCTTTTCGACCACGCCGTGCACTTCCACTGCGAGCTGGCCATGCCCAACAACGTCTGGTTCGAAATGACGGCGCCCCAGGGCAGCAGCGACCGGCCTTATTTCAAGGACCGCATCCGCATCGCCCCCGACGGCTGCGTTTACGCGCCCGCCAAGCCCGGCTTAGGCTACGAACTGGACCGGGACGCCATGGAGAAGATGATCCGGCGCGTGGAGACTTGAGGGGAACGGCGGTGCGGCGCCGAGGGCGAGTCCCGCTAACCCAGCTTGTGTTTGAGTAACTCGTTCACCGTTTGCGGATTGGCCTGGCCGCGGGTGGCCTTCATGACCTGGCCCACCAGGAAGCCCAACACGCCGCTCTTGCCGCCCTTGTATTGCTCGACTTGTTTGGGATTGGCGGCCAGGACTTCGTCAATGATGCGCGCGAGCGCCTCGGGGTCGCTGATCTGCCGCAGTCCCTCGCGCTCGATGATCCGGCGGGCCGATTCGCCCGTGGCGAACATCTTGGCGAAGATCTCCTTGGCCAGTTTGCCCGAGATTTCGCCCCGGCTCACCAGGTTCACCAGCTCGCCCAGTTCCTCCGGGCGAACCGGAGAGTCGGCGATTTCCCTGCCCTCGGCCTTGAGGGCGCCCATCAGCTCGCCCATCACCCAGTTGGCCGCCGCACGCGGGTCCTCGGCGGCCGCGGCGGCGCGCTCGAAGTACTCGGCGGCGGCCCGGGTCAGGGTGAGCACCTGGGCGTCGTACTCCCGCAACCCGTATTGCTGGACGAAACGGGCCCGCTTTTGCGCGGGCAACTCGGGCAGGGAGGCGCGGATCCGGTCCAGCCACGCGTTGCTGATCTTCAGAGGCAGCAGGTCGGGCTCGGGGAAATAGCGGTAATCGTGAGCGTGCTCCTTGGTGCGCATGCCGACGGTCTCGCCGGTCTCGACGTTATAGAGGCGGGTTTCCTGGGTGATGACGCCGCCGGCCTGAAGCACCGCCACCTGCCGGCCGATTTCGTAATCCAGCGCCTGCTTGAGGAAGCGAAACGAGTTGAGGTTCTTGATCTCGGTCTTGGTGCCGAAGCGCGGCTCGCCCCGGCGGCGCACCGAAACGTTCGCGTCGCAGCGCAGGTGCCCCTTCTCCATGTCGCAACTGGAGACCTCGACGTACTGCATGAGCAGCTTGAGCTCGGTCAGATAGGCGTAAGCCTCCTCGGAGCTGCGCAGGTCGGGCTCGGAGACGATCTCGATCAGCGGCGTGCCGCAGCGGTTCAGATCCACGTAGGTGTAGCGGTCCGAGTCGCGGAAGCCCTCGTGCAGGCTCTTGCCGGCGTCGTCTTCCAGGTGCACCCGGGTGACCCCGATGCGCTTGCGCGCGCCCTCCGCCAGGATCTCCAGCCAGCCGTGTTCGGCCAGGGGCTTGTCGTACTGGCTGATCTGGTAGCCCTTGGGCAGGTCGGGATAGAAGTAGTTCTTGCGGGCGAACTGCGAATAGGGCTGGCGAATGGTGCAGTTCAGGGCCAGGGCGGCCTTCACCGCCATCTCCACCGCCTCGCGGTTCAGCACGGGCAGCGCGCCCGGCAAACCCAGGCAGACCGGGCAAACGTTGGTGTTGGGCGGGGCGCCGAAGCTGGTGGGGCAGGCGCAGAACAGCTTGCTGCGCGTAGCGAGCTGGACGTGCACCTCCAGCCCGATGACCGCTTCGTACTGGGCCAAGACTTCCGGCGGCGCCGGACCGGCTGCGGCGAATGCCATTCCCACATTATAGTCGCAGCCGCGCAGTCCAACCCAGACCGACGGCCGCGCTATGCTGAAAGAAAACCCGGTCCGAACATGCAGAAAACAAAGGACGTCAACCCGCAGGAAACCGCCGAGTGGCTGGAGGCCTTCGAGGAACTGATCCGGCAGTCCGGCCCGCAGCGGGCCGGCTACCTTCTGGATCGCTTGCTGGAGGATGCTCAGCGGCGGGGCGCGGCCCCGGCCCCGCGCGTCACGACGCCTTACGTGAACACGATCCCGGCCGAGCAGGAGGCGCCTTACCCGGGGGATCGGGCCTTGGAACGCCGCATCAAGAGCCTGGTTCGCTGGAACGCGCTGGCCATGGTGGTGCGGGCCAACAAGTACGATCCGGGCATCGGCGGCCACATCTCGACCTACGCCTCGCTGGCCACCTTGTTGGAGGTGGGCTTCAACCACTTCTTCCACGCCGCCTACGGGGACCAGCCGGGCGATTTCGTCTACTTTCAGGGCCACGCGTCGCCGGGCGTCTACGCGCGGGCGTATCTGGAAGGCCGCTTGAGCGAGCGCCACCTGGAAAACTTCCGTCACGAGCTGCGCGAGCATCCCGGGCTGTCCAGTTATCCGCATCCCTGGCTGATGCCGGCCTTCTGGCAGTTCCCCACGGTCTCGATGGGACTGGCGCCGATCAACGCCATTTACCAGGCCCGCTTCCTCAGATACCTGGAAAACCGCGGCTTGCTGGCGCCCTCGCCCCGCAAGGTGTGGGCTTTCCTGGGCGACGGGGAGATGGACGAACCCGAGTCGGCCGGCGCCCTGCGCATCGCCGCCTTCGAGCGGCTGGATAACCTCATCTTCGTCATCAACTGCAACCTGCAAAGGTTGGACGGCCCGGTGCGGGGCAACGGCAAGGTGATCCAAGAGCTGGAAGGGTTGTTCCGAGGCGCCGGCTGGAACGTCATCAAGGTGATCTGGGGCGAGAACTGGGATCCCCTGCTCCAGCGCGATGCGACCGGCCGGCTGGTCGAGCGCATGAACGAGTGCCTGGACGGGGATTATCAGACCTACGTCGCCCGAGGCGGGTCTTACATTCGCAAGGATTTCTTCGGGAAATATCCTGAGTTGCTCGACTTAGTCAAGGATCTCAGCGATGAGCAGCTCTGGAAGCTGCGCCGCGGCGGACACGATCCGCAGAAGGTGTATAACGCCTATCTGCGCGCCGTACGGCATACCGGCGCCCCGACCGTCATCCTGGCCAAGACCGTCAAAGGCTACGGCCTGGGCGAGGCGGGCGAGGGGCGCAACATCACTCACCAGCAGAAGAAGCTGAACGAAGACGAGATGGAGCAGTTCTGCCGGCGCTTCGAAATTCCCCTCCCGCCGGAGAACATCCATACCGCGTCCTTTTACCGCCCGCCCGAGGACAGCCCGGAGATGCGCTACCTGCGGGCGCGCCGGCAGGCCCTGGGCGGCTTTCTGCCCGAGCGGAAAAGCCCGCGCCTCAGCTTCCAGGCCCCGCCGCTGGAATATTTCGCCGAAATGCTCGGCGGCTCGGGCGGACGCGAGGTCTCGACCACGATGGCCTTCGTGCGCCTGCTCACCTTGATGCTGCGCCATCCCGAGCTGGGGCGCTACGTCGTGCCCATCATTCCCGACGAAGCCCGCACTTTCGGCATGGAAGCGCTGTTTCGCCAGATCGGCATCTATGCCAGCCAGGGTCAGCTCTACCGCCCGGTGGACCAGGAAATGTTTCTCTACTACAAGGAGTCCAAGGACGGCCAGATTCTGCAAGAGGGCATCACGGAAGCGGGCGCCATGGCCTCTTTCACCGCCGCCGGCACGGCCTGGGCCAACCTCGGCCTGCCCATGATCCCCTTCTACATCTACTACTCCATGTTCGGCTACCAGCGGGTGGGCGATCTGATGTGGGCCTTCGCCGATTCGCGCGGCAAGGGCTTCCTGCTGGGAGCCACCGCCGGCCGGACGACCCTGGCGGGCGAGGGCCTTCAGCACCAGGACGGCCACAGCCAGCTCGTGATGAGCGTCATCCCTACCTGCGCGCTGTACGACCCGGCTTACGCCTATGAAATCGCCGTCATCGTTCAGGAGGGGCTGCGCCGGATGTACCAGGAGGGCGAGGACCGCTTCTACTACCTTACTCTTTACAACGAAAACTACCCCCAGCCGCCCATGCCGCAAGGCGTGCGGGAAGGAATCCTCCGGGGCCTCTACCCCTATAAGGCCCCGGAAAAAGGTCCGGCGCGAGTCCAACTCTTCGGCAGCGGCCCGATCCTCAACGAGGCCCTGCGAGCCCAGGCGATCCTGGCCGAGCGGTACGGGGTCCCCGCGCAAGTCTGGAGCGTCACCAGCTACAGCGAACTGCGGCGCGAGGCCCTGGCCGTCGAGCGCTGGAACCGCCTGCATCCGGATCAGCCTGCCCGCCGGCCCTACCTCGTGCAGGCGCTCGAGGACCAACCCGGGCCGATTATCGCCGCCAGCGACTATCTCAAGGCGGTGCCCGACCAGGTCGCTCCCTGGCTGGCCGGCCGGCTGGTCTCGCTGGGGACCGACGGGTTCGGCCGCAGCGACAACCGGCAATACCTGCGGCGCTTCTTTGAAATCAACGCCGAGTCCATCGTGGCGGCGGCCCTGGCGCGGCTGGCGCGGGAGGGTCAGTTCGACCCGGGCAGAGCCCGACAGGCATTCGCCGAGCTGGACCTTGACCCCGAGGCGCCGGACCCGGCCGGCTGCTGAGACAAACTTCCAGCGGGCCGCAGCGCTGTCGGGGGGAAAAGCTCCGCCCGCGCGGTCACTCCTGGGCGGGCATTTGCTGTTCGATTTCGCGCCAGGCGCTGATCTTCAGACGGCGGCAGACCCAGCAAAGCGACTCGGTGGAAGTGGGGCTGCACTCGGCGCCGCAAACCACGCACTTGGCCGCTTTGCGAGGCTTTTCGGCCTCCAGCGAACGCCGGGCGTGATCCAGCAACTCCCTGGGCACGGCCTGGTTCAACCCCGTACCGGTTTTGCGTTTCATGCCGTCGTCCTCACTATACACCAAAACGCCGAGCGGGGCGCAAGCGCCTGGGCGGGGCCCCGTACTAGAACCGGCCTCCCGTAGGAGCTCAGGCTGCCGCCGCCCGGTCCCGCAGAACCCGCCCGGCCTCCAGCGAAGCCCGGCAGCGGGGGCACTTTTCGCCCGGCTTCACGATCGCCTTCTTGCCCAGCCAAAGCACGGGCGCTTCCACGGTGTGGGTGCAGATCGGGCAGTAGACCCAGGCCCGGCCTTCCTTCCTCACCGGCATTGTGGTCACCATCCTCAGCAACCCTCCTTGCACTCATACAGACGCAGAAATCGGGCGGCGGGTTGTCGGCAATCGGCGTTTTTCTTTGGCGCCCCAGCGCCGGCCCGCCCGGGGCGCAACGCACCGGCCCGCCGGTCCGTCCAAGCTAGGGTACACTAGTGTGTTTTCGGGAGGTGACGTTGCGCGCGAACCTGCTGCCCGTCGCTGTGACGCTGGCTGCGCTGTCGCTGGCAGGTGCCGAAGTGCCGCGGCCGGCGCCGGAATTCGCTGTCAAGCTGGCCAACGGCCAGCAATTGCTGCTGAGCCAGTACCGGGGCAAGGTGGTGGCGTTGGAGTTCTTGCTGACCACCTGTCCGGCCTGTCAGGAAGCCTCGCGCGTGCTCAACCAGATGTACAAGCAGTACGGCCCGCGCGGCTTCCAGCCCATCGGCGTGGCGTTTAACGACATGGCGATGATGCTGGTGCCGGACTATATCAAGAATCTGGGGCTGACCTTCCCGGTCGGGGTCGGCACGCGCGAGAGCGTGCTGGACTTCCTTCAGCACTCCCCGATCATGCGGATGCTGGTGCCTCAACTGGTCTTTGTGGATCGCCGCGGGGTCATTCGCGCGCAGTACAGCGCCGACGACCCCTTCTTCCAAGACAAAGAGAAGAACATGCGGGCACAGATCGAAGCCTTGCTGGCCGAACCCGCCGGCCGCGCGCCCGCGAGCAAGGGCGCGCCGTCCGCCCAGCCGAAAGCCTCATCCCACGCGGCGCCCTCTTCCGCCCGCCCCGCCGGCAGGGTACAATAAGGGTTAGCCGGGCGCCCGTAGCTCAGCTGGATAGAGCGCTTGCCTCCGGAGCAAGAGGTCGCGTGTTCAAATCACGCCGGGCGTACCAGTTCTCTCAGACCCGCGCGGGCGAGCCTGCCACCGGACGGAATCCCTCCAAAGCCTCCCTGAGCGCCAGCACGTGCTCCGGCGGGCAGTCGTAGGCCACCACGCCGCAACCCAGCAACAAGCCGGGATAGTCGCCGCAACGGCGCAGGATTTCGGCCGCAGCCTCGCGCACGGCTTGAGCCGGACCGCGGTGGACCAGCCGGGCGTCCACGCTGGCCCGAAACGGCAGGCGCGCCTGGCTGCATCGGCGGCGGAAGGCCTCCAGGTCCGCACCCGCATCGCAGAGCAGTTGGGTGGCGCCGGTGGCGATCAGCTCCTCGAGCACCGGCGTAGTGTTGCCGCCGATGATCAGGGGCAGGTAGCGGCCTCCGGCGGCCTTCAGCTCCGGAAAGACCTGGTCCCGGTAGACGGGCAGCAGCAGCTCGCGGAACAGGCGGGGCGAGATCAGGGGCGGTGCGGCGCGGGAATCGAACAGGATCGGCTCCACGCCGCGGCGGAGAAAGGCCCGGCCAAACTCGATCCCGATCCGCCCGGAGAACTCCAGGAGCCGGCGCACGAAGCCCGGTTCCTCAAGGCACGCCGTCAGCAATGGCTCGCCGCCCAGCAGGGCCGAGGCCAGTGAAAACGGCCCGGTCACCGCGCCGCGGATGATCATGGCCTGCCCGTGGCGTTGCGCCATGGCTTCGGCCACGGCCAGAAACAGCGGCATGCGGCCGCCGCTTTCCGGGTCCGGCAAACCCAGCCGCGCCAAATCGGAAGGGCGCTCGATCAACGGCCGGGTGATCACCGGCGCCTCGTGGCTCTCCTCGAAGTAGGCCACCTGGCAGCCCAGGGCTTCGGCCTCCACGTTATAAACGTCCAGACCGACCACCAGCATGTCCGGATCATAGAGAGCCAACTCGCGTTCGAGCGCCGCCTCCAGCAGCTCCGCCCGGCGGCAGACCTCCGAAGGCCGCCGGCCGATCAGCCAGGCCTTGTGCTCATAGACAGCGGGGACTAGCGGCGGCCGGTCGCGCGCCTCTAGACGGTAAGTCCGCTCGACCCGTTCGCGCTTGGTCATCGCAGGCGACCGTCGGCGGCCGGCCGCTCAAAACGGCGGGACTCCGGCGGAGTTAGGCGGCACGGTGTCGTCAATCGGGTCGTCTTCATCGCCGTCGTCCGGCTCATCGCCGGCCGGACTGAAAACGATCTCCCAGCTCGAAACCCCATGCAGGTAAAAGCGCGCCACCTGGCCGGCCAGCGTATCGGTCTCGCCGGTGAGCAGGCCGACCACCTGGGGGTAATAACCGGGCGCGTGCGGAAACAGCAACACCGGGGTGCTCCAGCCCAGAGGGTCGCCGATGTCGGGGTTGAAGGCCACGTAGATCCCCTCCTGCGGCCAGTCGGGCCGGCAGCAGGCGTGGTTGAGCAGGACGACGTAAGTCTCCAGGTAGCTGTTCCAGTGGACCGAGGGTCCCCAGAAGGCGTTGGTGTCGGAGTCCTGCCAGGGCGTGCCCACCGGGAAGATCGGGGTCAGCCGGCCGCCCAATCCGGGCTCTTCCCAGCCGTCGCGGTAATACTTCCAGACCGCGCCCACAGGATTGCGGCGGTCCTCGAAGGCCAGCCGCGCGATCCCGATGCCCTGCCCGGCGGCGGCGCCGCCGTAATTGCCGAAAAGAAAATAAAAATACTGGCGGCCGCGGTCCAAAATCACCGAAAAGTCGCCGTGCCCCCCGGCGAAAAAGCCGTTCTTGGCGGAGCAATCCGGCGTGTCGCCGGAAGTGAGAATCAAGCCCAAATCCCGGAAGCTGCGGCCTCCGTCCTCGGAAATCAGCGCCCCGATCTGGGGCGCGGTCAGCGCGTCGCCCGGGCAGATCCCGGCCGGCTCGTGGTGGTACCAGGCGTAGACCGCTCCGTCCTCATCCACCCAGGCGGCTTCAATCCACATGGGGAAGTGGTCTTCCGTGTCCACGCTGACTAACTGAGACTCTACGGGCGCGAATTGATTCAGCCCCCAACTGAGCACCGGCGCGCCTGCCGAGTTGAAAATATGGATGCGGTCCTCCCGCCAGTAGACGGGGCTGTTGGAATCCACCAAGGCCGGCATCCAGACCGTGGGAGCGCTTCGCAAGCGAGCCTTCTGAGCGAGCGCCGGCCAGCACAGGCTCGCGATCATGAACCACCAAGCGGCACGTCGCACTGAAGCTCCACCCCTCTCGCGTCCCGGCCCAATCCAGTTCCGCCCTGATGCCTTCCACGCGCGCCGTGGACGCTAAGCTGATTAGGTGCATTCGGCCCGGCTCAGGTTACCGAATTTCATGATCCGGCTCAGACCGCTTCCAGCTCTTCTTCCAGGAGCTGCTTCTGGTAGAGGTCCGCGTAATAGCCTCCGGCGGCGATCAGCTCGGCGTGGCTGCCCTGCTCGACGATGCGGCCGGCCTCCAGCACGACGATCCGGTCGGCCTGCCGGACGGTCGAAACGCGGTGGGAAATCAGGATGGTGGTCCGCCCGCGCATGATCTCGGCCAAGCCCCGGAGGATGCGCTCTTCGGTGAGAGTATCCACGCTGGAGAGCGCGTCGTCCAGGATCAGGATTTCCGGGTCGCGGAGGATGGCGCGGGCGATGGCGGTCCGCTGCTTTTGCCCGCCGGAAAGCGTCAGGCCCCGTTCGCCGATCAGGGTTTCCAGCCCCTGCGGGAAACCGGCCAGGTCGGGTCCCAATCCGGCCTGCCGCGCAGCCCATAAGATCCGCTCCTGGTCGGCCTGTTCCACGCCGAAGGCGATGTTTTCCGCCAAGGTGGCGCTGAACAGCAAGGTCTCTTGAGGGACCATGCCGATGCGGCGGCGCAGGGCGGCCGGGTCCAGATCGCGCAGATCCACCCCGCCCAACAAGACCTGGCCCTCGTCGGGATCCAGCAACCGCGGCAGCAGCCGGACCAAGGTGCTCTTGCCGCTGCCGGTCCGTCCCACGATGGCCAGGGTCTCGCCCGAGCGAATCCGCAGGCTCACCTGGTCCAGGGCGCGGCCGCCGGGGTAAAGCACGCTCACCGCGCGCAGTTCGATGTCGGCCTTCTCGGGCACGGGCCGCGGCGCGGGCGGCGCGGCGATGGCCGGACGTTCGGCCAGAACCTGCCGGATCCGGCCCAGCGAGGCGTTGCCGCGCTGGATCAGGTTGACCACCCAACCCAGCGCGATCATGGGCCAGATCAGCATGCCCATGTAGGTGCTGAACATGACGAAGCTGCCCAGGCTGATCCGCCCGCTGAGGACCCGCGAGCCGCCCGCCCAGAGCACGATGAGGAAAGTCAATCCGACCAGCGCCTGGAGCAGGGGCAGGAAGGCCCCCGAGATCCGCGCCAGGCGGAGGTTTTGCGCGATGTAGTTCCGGTTGAGCCTCTCGAAGCGCAGCAGCTCGGCCTGCTCCTGCACGTAGGCGCGCAGCACGCGCACGCCCGCCAGCGACTCCTGCACCCGGCTGCTGATGTCCGAGTACATCTCCTGAATCCGCTCGAAGCGGTTGTGGATCAGCCGGCCGAACCAGAACACGGCCAGGCTGACCAGAGGGGCCGGGATCAGCGACAGCAGCGTGAGCTGCCAGTCCACCGAGAGCATCACGGCCACCGCCAGCAGGAAGGTGAGCGAGGTCTCGAACCAGTACATCAGACCCGGCCCGAGCATCATGCGCACGGCGTTCAGATCGTTGGTGGCCCGCGCCATCAGGTCGCCGGTGCGCGTGCGGGCGTAATAGTCGGGCGAGAGCGTCAGCAGGTGAGCGAACAGGTCATTGCGCAGGTCGTATTCGATGTCGCGCGAAATGCCGATCAGGATGACGCGCATCCAGTACTGGAAGACGCCCTTGAGCGCCGCCAGCCCTACCAGCAAGCCGCAGAATTTCACCAGCGTCGGGAAATGGAACCGGCTGGTGATGGAGTCTATGCCGGCCCGGATCAGCAAGGGCAGAGCGGCGGCCAGCAGGTCTTTGACCGCCAGCGAGCCCAGTCCGAGCGCCAGGCCGCGCCGGTAGCGCCACAGGTAAGGGACCAGGCTGCGAAAGGCCTCCCGCACCGCCTACATCCCCAGCCACCAGGCGGCGGTCTTGGCCCATTCCAGCAGGAACGTCTTGCGCCCTTGCCGGCTGCGCCACCAGGGATCGGGAAAATCCTCATCCGGCGCGGCGACGGTGCGGAACTCCAGCTCGGGCGCCGCCTTGCGGAAGCAAGCCCGGGCGCGCCGCGTGTGGTAATCGCTGGTCACCAGCAGGAACCGTCGGACGCCCAAGCGGCGCAGCTCAGCCGTCACCAGACGCGCCTCCTCCCAGGTGGACTCAGCCCGGTGCGCGAAGCTCAGAAACCACGGGCGAGGGAAACCCTTCTCCACCGCCCAATCCACGGCCAGGTCGGACTCCTTGCGGCCGTAATAGAAGGTGCCGCTGACCAGCACGCGCTGCGCCCAACCCGCGCGCACCAGCTCGGCCGCTTTCAGAACGCGGTTGCCGCTGTAGCCTCCGGCGAGCACCACGACCGCCTGGGCCGGGAAGGGCGGCTCGCTCTCGACCAAATAGCCGCCCGCTGCTCGGAGCCAGACCGGATGGGTCCCGGCCGCCGCCAGGGCCGCGATCAGCAACAGCCAGAGGGCAAAACGCGAGGCTCGGGGGCGCACCGGCTATTTTTCGTCGCTGGAGTTCTTGGGATCCAGACGACCCACGGTCTTCAGCCGGTGGTAAAGGCGCTCGACCTCGGCCTCGTCTTCCGGCCGCAGCAGATGGAACTTCGGCGCCGGCTGCCGCTCGCCTTTCGCGCCCGCGCCTTCGCCCCAATACTGCCGGTAGGGAATGCCGTCAATGAGCGCCTCGCGCGCCAGACGGCGCAGGTGGCGCAAGAGGCTGTTGGCCGAGTCTTGATCGCCCGGGTAAATGAGCAAGAGCTGGCTGTGGTCCGCCAGGGTGAGATGGACGATGAGGGGCGAGACCCAGCCCGTGCGATCCACCCGCCGGATGTCCGGCCAGCGGATCAGACGGCGCCCGATGATCAGATGCTTCTCGTGGATTTCCACCGCCGGTTGCAAGGCCAAAAACAGCAGCAGCAGGGCGCCGGCCAGCAACAGGGCGGCGGGGATCAGGGCGGGAGCCCAGTTCATCCCGCACCAGCCGGAAAAGACGGCGAACGCCAGCGCGGCCAAACCTGCGTGCAAGTACTGACGCGATGGCGCGTAGCGGGTCATGGCGGTGTCCTTCCCCACCTACAAGCCTAACCCGGCCAGGCCCGGGCGTCAATCGGGTCGTCCGGCCCCGGCCGCCGAGCCGCCTGGCCGGACCGGAGCTGCCGGTGCTAGCATTGAAGTTTCGGGGCTTGCCTGCCCCGCATCATTCTGGGAGGAACGCAATGCGCTTTTTCAGCGTTGCTTTTGCAACCCTCGGGTTGCTGGTCGGACTGGGATGGCTGAGCGCCCAGGAAAAGAAGGCTCCGGAAAAGCTGGTGTTCCCGTCCAAGATGGGCAACGTCACCTTCCTGCACGCCAAGCACGCCGAGCGGGCGGGCGGCGATTGCAAGGTCTGCCACGACGCGCTGTGGCCGCAGGACGCCAAGGCGCCCCTGAAGTTCAAGGAAGGCATGCACAAGCCCGCCGAGGCCAAGAAGACCTCCTGCGCCGCCTGCCACGTGGCCGGCGGCAAATCCTTTGCCAGTACGGGCAATTGCACCAAGTGTCATGTGAAGGCGGCCGCCAAGGGCTGAGCTCAACTTTTCCGTTCGGCGATTCCGCCGTCTGAGTCCGAGCCGGTCCCGCCCCGCGCCCGGCGGATCTCCTCCAGGCGCTCGGCGATACGTTTCTCCAGGCCGCGGCCGGTGGGCAGGTAGTAGCGGCGTCCGGCCAGCGAAGGCGGCAGGCAAGGCATCTCCGGCAGCGCGTCGGGCAAGTTGTGGGCGTGCTGATAGCCTTCCCCGTAGCCCCACTCTCGCATGGCGCGGGTCACCGGGTTGCGCAGATGCAGGGGGACCGGCTCAGCGACGGCGCCTTCCACGTCGGCTCGGGCCCGGTTCAGCGCCTGGTAGGCCGCGTCGGACTTGGGCGCCACCGCCAGGTAGATGGCGGCTTGCGCCAGCGCCTGATCGCCCTCGGGAATGCCCAGGAAATGCACGGCCTGCATGGCGGCCACGGCCTGTTCCAGGGCCCGCGGGTCCGCCAGCCCGATGTCCTCGATCGCCATCCGCACCAACCGGCGCGCAATGTAGAGGCGATCCTCGCCCGCCTCCAGCATGCGGGCCAGCCAGTACAGCGCGGCGTCCACGTCGCTGGAGCGGACCGACTTGTGCAAGGCCGAGATCAGGTTGTAGTGCTCCTCGCCCGCTTTGTCGTAAAGCAGGACCTTGCGCTGAATGGCGGCCTCCACCGCCTCGAGCGTCAGCCGGCCCGGCGGGGAGGCGGCTACGGCGGCCTCGAGCGTGTTGTAGGCCGCTCGCGCGTCGCCGTTGGCGAACAGGGCGATTTGCCGGAGCAGCTCCTCGGAGGCCTCGATGCCCAGCTCGCCCAGCCCGCGCTCCCGGTCGGCCAGCGCCCGCCGCAACAAGGCCAGAATTTCTTCCACCGTCAAGGCGCGCAGGGCGTAAACCTTCGAGCGCGACAGCAGCGCGGCGATCACCTCGAAGGAAGGGTTCTCGGTGGTGGCGCCGATCAGGGTGATGTCGCCCCGCTCGACGTAAGGCAGGAAGGCGTCCTGCTGGGCCTTGTTAAAGCGGTGGATCTCGTCAATGAACACCAAGGTGCGGCGGCCCAGGCGCCGGTTGCGCTCTGCCTCGGCCATGACCGCCTTGACCTCCTTGATGCCGCTGAGCACCGCGCTGAAGGGCACGAAATCCGAGCGCGTCAGCCGGGCGATCAGGCGCGCCAGCGTGGTCTTGCCGGAGCCCGGCGGCCCCCACAGGATGATCGAGCCGAGCTGGTCGCGCTCCAGTTGCACGCGCAAGGGCTTGCCCGGCCCGAGGATGTGCTCCTGGCCGACGAACTCCTCCAGGCTCTGCGGGCGCATGCGGTCCGCCAGAGGGCGGTCCTTGTCGGCGGGCGGCGGCGTCGGGGGCAGGCCGGCGTCAAAGAGGCTCATGGGAGCGTCCTTTGCCGGCGCGCCTCGTACAGCAGAACGGCGCAGGCCATGGCGGCGTTCAGCGACTCCACGCCGGAGGTCGGAATGCGCAGCTCCAGGGCGGCTGCGCGCAGGCTGCGGCTCACTCCCCGGGCTTCGCTGCCGATGATGAGGGCGCAGTCGCGGCGCAAGTCCGCCTCGCCCAAGGCCAGCCGGCCCGCCGGAGTGGCCGCGTAAAGCTCCAGCCCCCGCCCGCGCAGGGCGGACAGCAGCTCGCCCTCCTGGAAGCCCGCCACCCAGGGGAGGCGGAACAGCGAGCCGGCGGAAGCCCGAACGGCCTTCGGGTTGTACAAACTGACGGCGCCTTTCAGAGCCACGACGCCGCTGGCCCCGAACGCCTCCGCCGCGCGCAGGATCGCCCCGGCGTTGCCCGGATCTTGCAAGCCGTCGAGCACCACCAGCAGGCAGGGCTCGGAAAACAATTGCTCCAGACGCCATTGGGGCGGTTGGACCAAGCTCAGCACCCCCTGGCTGGTTTCGGTGCTGGAGACGGCCCGGAACAGGGCATCCTCCAGCACGATCAGCCGCAGCCCATCCAGACCGCGGAGCCGGCTTTCCACGGCCGAGCGCACCGATTCGGCGGCCAGCACGGCCTGGATGCGGCAGCCGCTGCGCAGAGCCTCCTCCAACAGATGGAAGGTCTCGGCCACGCAGCAGCCGTCCGGCGTCAGAGCGCCGCGGGCGGCGGCACGCCGCACCTGCTTGACCAACGGGTTGGCAGCGCTGGAGATGGTCCGGACCTTCAGCATGCAGGATCCCTGCCGGCTGCACTCCCTGCCGCCGGGCGCCTCCGGCGGATAGACTGTTGGTAAGGGACCATCGGCGGGTGCGCTCGGCCTCGACAGCATCATACCGCAAGACGGCCCGCCTGCTCGGCTTGGGCGCGATGGTGGGTCTGTGCGCCGCCGGCCTCGTGCTGGGCAGCGTGGCCTGGCGGATCCGGCGGCAATCCTCGGTGGATGAAGCGCGGCCGGCTGACGTGATTGTGGTGCTGGGAGCGGCGGCCTACCGGGGGCGTCCCTCGCCGGTCTTCAAAGCCCGCCTGGATCACGGCTTGGAGCTGTACCGCAGGGGCCTGGCCCCGCGCATCCTGACCACCGGCGGCGCCGGCGGGGATCCGGTCTACACGGAGGGCGAGGTGGGGCGCGCCTATCTGGTGGGGCACAACGTGCCCTCGGAAGCGATTCTGGTGGAACCCGAGGGCTCCAGCACGGCCCATTCCCTGGCCGCCACGGCTGAGATCATGCGGCGGATGAATCTGAAATCCTGCATCCTGGTAAGCGACGCTTACCACATCTTCCGGGCCAAGCGCATCTTGGAGGCTCAGGGCTTCCGGGTGTTCGGCTCGCCGCGCCCGCAGGCCCCCCGCGGCGGACTGGGCCAGTGGCGTCTCTACTTGCGGCAGGCGGCCGCCTACCTGCTGTGGTCGCTGGGGATCGCGATTTGAACCGCCGGCGGCTCTAAAGCCGCAGCAGCGCCCGCAAGCGCTTGGTCTGCGCGCGAGCAACCGGGATCTCGGTTTGCTTCTTGTCGTCCATGCGCAGCAGGTAGGTGGACTTGAACCAAGGGATCACTTCCTTGATCCGGTTGATATTGACCAGGTAGGAACGGTGGACACGCCAGAAGGTGTCCGGATCCAGGCTGGATTGCAGCTCCTCGATGGTGCGGTAGTTGGACTGCCCTTCCAGATGGGTGGCCACCACGGTGATCACGCCGTCCTCGATAGTGGCGTAGACGACGTCGCCGGCATCCACGATGAAATTGCGATTGCCGCTCTTGACCAGGAGCTTGGTGCGATGGCCGGCGGGGCGGGGCGGCAGCCCGGGCTCGGCCGTCTTCGCCTTTTCTTCGAGAGCCTGCCGGGCGCGCTCCACCGTCAGGGCCAGGCGTTCCTTCTCGATCGGCTTCAGCAAGTAATCCAGCGCCTGCACCCGAAAACCTTCCACTGCGTATTGATCGTAAGCGGTGGCCAGGACGAATTTGGGCAAGGGAATCTTCTTTTCCTGGAGCATGCGGATGACCCCGAAGCCGTCCAGGCCCGGCATCTGCACGTCCAGAAAGACCAGATCCGGGCCGGTCTGCTCGATCATCCGCACCGCCTCGACGCCGTTTTGCGCCGCCCCCAGCACCTGGATGCCCGGGAAGCTCTGGAGCAGGTAAATCAGCTCGTCGCAGGCGGGTTTCTCGTCATCCACCACCAGGGCCCGGATGCTATCTGTCGCGCGCTCCGCCACCGGGATGTTAGTATAACATTTTGGGTTGCCCCCGGTCGCCCGGAGGCGTTCGAGGGAAAGGAGGAAGCTCGGCTTGGCCGAAAAAGGCAACGTGCAGATCCGGCCGCCGGAAGGCAAATTGGGGGTGCTCACGCCCGGCATCGGCGCGGTGACCACTACTTTCGTGGCCGGGGTCGAGGCGGTCCGGCGGGGCTTGGGACGCCCCTTCGGATCGCTCACTCAACTGGCCACCATTCGGCTGGGCAAGCGCACCGAAGGCCGCTGCCCCCCGATCCGGGAGTTCGTACCTCTGGCCGGCCTGGACGAGCTGGTCTTCGGCGGCTGGGACATTTTCGAAGACAACGCCTACGAGGCGGCCTTGAAGGCGGGGGTGCTGGAACGCAGCCTGCTCGAACAACTGCGCCAGCCCTTGGAGGCGCTGCGCCCCATGAAAGCGGTCTTCGACCCCGAGTACGTGCGCCGGATCCGGGGGCCGAACGTCAAGCAGGGCCGCTCCAAAATGGAGCTGGCCGAGATGCTGATGGACGACATCGAGCAGTTCCGCCGGCGCAGCGGCGCCACCCGGCTGGTCATGATCTGGTGCGCCTCGACCGAGGTTTACCAGAAGCCGGCCGAGGTGCACCAGAGCCTTGCCGCCTTCGAGCGCGGCCTGGCGGCCGGCGATCCGGCGATCGCGCCCAGCCAGATTTATGCCTACGCGGCCCTGAAGTCCGGCGTCCCCTTCGCCAACGGCGCGCCCAACTTGACGGTCGAGATCCCGGCGCTGGTCGAGCTGGCCCGGCAGCGGCAGGTTCCCATCGCGGGCAAGGACTTCAAGACCGGCCAGACGTTCCTGAAGACCCTGATCGCGCCCGGGCTGAAGGCCCGCATGCTGGGCCTGACGGGCTGGTTCTCGACCAACATCCTGGGCAACCGGGACGGCGAAGTGCTGGACGATCCGGCCTCCTTCAAGACCAAGGAGGAAAGCAAGCTCTCCGTTCTGGACACGATCCTTCAGCCGGAGCTCTATCCCGAGCTGTACGGGAATTTCTATCATAGCGTGCGCATCAATTACTATCCGCCGCGCGGAGACGCCAAGGAGGGCTGGGATAACCTGGACATTTTCGGCTGGCTCGGTTATCCCATGCAGATCAAAGTGGACTTTCTGTGCCGGGACTCGATCCTGGCGGCGCCCATCGTGCTGGACCTGGCGCTGTTTCTGGACCTGGCCCAGCGGGCCGGCATGCGCGGCATCCAGGAGTGGCTGTCCTTTTACTTCAAGTCTCCCATGACCGCGCCGGGGCTTTACCCGGAGCACGACATCTTCATCCAGCTCATGAAACTGAAGAACACGCTGCGCTGGATGCGCGGCGAGGACCTGATCACGCACCTTGGCCTGGAATACTACGACTGAGCATCGCGGTTTCATGGAGAAGGAACAGCCGGAGGAAAACCGCCCGCGCAAGATCCTGGTGATCGGCGGAACCTTGTTTATCGGCCGCCAGTTGGTGGCCGAACTGCTCAAGGCCGGTCATGAGGTGTGGGTGCTGCACCGCAAGGCGGAGCACGATCTGGGCAAACGGGTGGGGAACCTGTGCGCCGACCGCAACGACGTGGAGGCCGTACGGCGCGTCTTCGCCCAGCACCAGTTCGAGGTGGTCTACGACAACGTGTACGACTGGGAGCGGGGCACCACCGCCGCCCAGGTGGAGGCGGCCGCCCGGGCCGCCGCCCATTCCGGCCTTTACCGCTACGTCTTCATGTCCAGCGTGGCCGCTTACGGCGACGGCTTGAACCATCACGAAGGGGACGCCCTGGCCCCGGACGACCATCCCGATCCCTATGTGCGCAACAAGGCCACCTCCGAGCGGGCGCTTTTCCGCCTCCACCAGCGCAACGGGTTGCCGGTGGTGACCTTGCGGCCGCCCTTCATTTACGGCCCGGGCAATCCTTTTTACCGCGAGGCCTTCTTCTGGGACCGGCTGCGCGACAACCGGCCCATCATCCTGCCCGGCGACGGCCGGCGCCTCATGCAGTTCGTCTACATCAAGGATTTGGTCTGGGCCTGCTTGCGCGTGCTCGAGGTGCCCGGCGCGGTCGGCCATGCCTTCAACATCGCCAACCCGCGCGCCCTGACCCAGGCCGAAGCGGTGGCCGCCTTCGCCGAGGCGGCCGGCAGGAAAGCCACTCTGGTGCGGGTCCCCCGCGAGCGCATCTATCATGCCGGCGGGCGCGTCATGAGCCCGCCGTACTACTTCGGCGTCTACTTTGACGTGCCCCCCATCACGATGATCATCAACAAGGCCCAGCGCGTGCTGGGCTTCAAACCGACCGACTTCGCCGCCGGCTTGAAACAAACCTACCGCTGGTATTTGCGGCATCAGAGCCGCCGTGCGATAGATTACACCTTCGAAGACAAACTGCTCGCCCTGGCCCAGGTGGCCGCCGCGGCCGCCAAGTAATCCGCCGCCGAGGCCGCTCTCTCAGGCCCGACCCTTCCGCCCGGGCCAGAAACGATAACAGTAAATCCCCCCCAGAACCATGAGCAACGCCCCCCACCAGATGGCGGCGTGCAAATGGCCCATGGCCTGCGGCAGGCCCGAGGGATGGAACAGGTCCCAGACGCCCGCCCCCAGGATCAGCGCGCCGTAGACCGTCAGCAGGGCGCCAATGAAAAACCAGATCGAAATGAAGTGCTTCTCCGACGGCATGCCGCCCTCCCTACCAGAAGATGATGTTCAAGGCCACGAAACCCAGACCCACCGCCGCCGCCCAGAACCCCGGCCGCTTCAACAGGGGCCAGTGCTCGTGGGAAGGGATCTCGGTCAGCCCGTACACCAGGCCCTTCAATTCCGCCTCGGGCTTGGGGCGAGTGAACAGGGTCACCAGCGCCGTCACCAGGACGTTGGCGATCAGCGTCCACATCGCCCGGTAGATGTTGTCCGCCATGTCCTTGGCGTCCGCCGAAAAAGCCACGTAACGCACCGCGCTCGGGTCCAGCCGCACCCACAAGAACAGCAGCAGGGAGGCCGCCATGCCCGCCAGCAGGCCCCAGAAGCCGGCCGCCGGGGTGGTGCGTTTCCAAAGCATGCCCAGCACGACCGTGCCGAACATCGGCACCACGAAGATCACGAAAACCACCTGGGCATACACAATGATGCTGGAGAATTGCATCACCAGATACGCCGTAGCGATGCTGACGAACACGCCCAGAATCGTGCACCAGCGGCCCATGCGCACATAGTGCGCGTCGGAAGCGGTTCTCCGAATCAGAGGACGGTAGATGTCGTAGGTCCAGACCGTGGCGAAGGCGCTCACGTTGCCCGCCATGCCGGACATGAAGCCCGCGATCAGCGCGGTGACCCCCAGACCCAGCAGCCCCGGACCGCAGTAGCGGGCCAGCATCAACGGCAGCACCTCGTTGTAACTGTGCGCGCCGGTGGCGACCGCCTCCGGCTCGCTGACCAGCTTGAAGGGCAACACCGCCAGGCCCAACAGACCGGGCAGGATGACGATCAGCGGAACCATCATTTTGAAGAACGAGCCGATCACGGTGCCCAGTTGAGCCGAGCGCAGGTCCTTGGCGGCCATCACCCGCTGGATGATGAGAAAGTCCGTGCACCAGTAGCCGAACGAGATCGCCAGGCCCCAGCCGAAGACGATCCCCGTCCAATGGATGCCCATGGGATTAGCGCTGAAGGATCCCGTGGCGCTCCACATGTGGGTGAAGTCCTGCCCCGGGAAATTCTGCGCGATGCGCTCGACCATCCCGTTCCAGCCCCCCGCTTCGATCAGACCCACCACAGGCACGATCAGGCAGCCCAGCCAGATCAGGAAAAACTGGAGGACCTCGTTGAAGATCGCCGAGCGCAAGCCCCCCGCCATGACGTACAAGGCCACCGTCAACGAGGACACCCAAATCGAAAAATGTATGTTCCAGCCCAGAATGACCTTCATGATCACGGCCATCGAGTACATGTTGATGCCGCTCATCAGGATGGTCATCACGGCGAAGGAGACCGCCGAAAGGGCGCGGGCCGGCTCCCCGTAACGCAGTTTCAGATAGCCTGGCACCGAGTGGGTCCGGCAAATGTAATAGAACGGCAGCATCACCAGGGCCAGAAACAGGATGGCCGGAATGGCCGCGATCCAGTAGGCATGCCCCACCAGAATGCCGTACTGGTAAGTGGCGGCCGCATAGCCCATCATCTCCAGCGAGCCCAAATTGGCCGAGATGAAGCTCAAGCCGGCGATCCAGGCGGTCATTTCGCGGCCCGCCATGAAGAAATCCTCGCCCGTGCCCGCGAAGCGTTTCAGGTAGAATCCGATGCCCAGCACCAGGGCGAAGTAAAGAATCACGATGAGCAGATCCACCGGGCCCATGCTGAGCATCCGGCCGGAAGCCGCCACAAGCAGGGAGAAAGGCAGACTCATGTCGGGTCCGTGCGCAAACCCAACATTGTACACTGCCGGCCGCGGGCCGCAGCGCCCGGGGCCAAGCCCTGCGGTCGGGCTTTCAGCCGCCGTACTTGACCAGCAGCGAGTGGACCTTGGAGAAAACGACGTTCAGCGTGGGGGCCATCGGGGTCAGGATCGCCCCGGCCGCCACCGCCACGAAGCCGGCCATCAAGGCGTACTCGATCAGGTCCTGGCCGGCTTGCTCACGACAAAGGCGCCGCCATGGCTGAAGAAGGTTCATGGGCGCTGCTCCGCCCTTTCATGGTGGCCCAGGGCGGCCGCCTGCTCAACCGGGGGAATGCCCGCTCCCGATGCGGAGGTTCGCCTTAAATTGACATTCGGCGAAAGCGGATTGTAAATCGCCCCGAAATCCGGCGGCCCGGCCTTGTGTTGCACCGGCCGGCTCGCCCCCCGCGGATAGGCTGCCGGTCGAATCCCTCAGCGCGGGGCCGCGAGCGGACTTTCCCGCAGCCGGATGCCGCCCTGAGTTCCCTCGGGTAAGGCCAGGATCCCGCCCCGATCGCTGCCCTCCTCCCGCAGCTCTTCGTCGTCCACCTCGACGTCATAGGAGCGCTCGGGCTTCAGGCCAACGATAAACACCGGACCGCGCGTCGGTTTCAGGGAGAAGCGCAGCCCGGACCCGGCCACCAGCACGGTCGCCTCGCCCACCCGCACCGGATTGCGGACCGCGCCCGGGACCAGCCGCTGCGGCCGGCCCTCGGCGAAGAGCTGAATCTGCCCCTCGAAGCTGCCCAGCCAGAGGGCATCCTCCTCCCAACTGGAGCGCAGGAAGAGCCGCCCGAAGCGAGGATCATGATAGGCCAGCGGCAGGCTGTGATAAGTCAGTCCCGGATGATAGGGGTTGGCCCAGAGAAATTCGTAAGGAACGCCGAAGGGATGGCGCATCAGATAGCGATCCTGCATAACCCAGCCTTGCAGGAACTGCGTTTCCTGGGCGTTGGGATCGTAGGCCACCATCGCCATGTCGGCCGCCCGGGAGAGCATGGCCTCGGCCAGGTCCGGCTGAGCGGAAGCGGAGGCCGGAATGCGGTACTCGTTTTCCGCGGCCGGATAGGCCGCCGGGTAGTAACTCATCAACCGGTAGACGGGAAGCTCCTTGAAGAACCAGCGGGCGTCTTCGCGCAGATCCAAGTCGAGGTTGTCGCGCAGGGCGTGGAGCATCTCCAGCAGGGCGTAATGCTCGGGGCGCGCCGGCGGGCGTCCGTCTCGCAGGGCGGGCACGACGCGGCCGCGCCACCATTGCTCGACCACGCGGCGAAGCTCGGCGGCCGACGCTTGGGGCCGCAGATCGGCCAGGGCCAGGGCGGCCAGCACGCGCGAGCGGACGGCGGACACGCCTTCGCCGGCGGCACGCCGGAGTCCCTGCTCCAAGCGAGCTGCCAGGGCCTGGGTTTGACCGGCGTTCAGCACCGGCCGGCACCAGTCCAGCACCAGGGCCTGCTGGCGCAGATCCTCTCCCGGTCCCAGCGCCCAGGCGGCGGCCCGCTGCCCGGCCTCGACCTCCTGGCTGACGCGGTAGTAGAGGGCCAGGGCGAAGCCGGGCTCGGGCAGCCGGGCCTGCCCCGCCAGCAGGGCTTGAAACTGCTCCCAGCGCATGGATTGGCGCTGGCGCTCGCGCTGGAGCAGGCGCAAGCGTGGAGGACGCAGCCACAGACGGGGCGGCTCGGTGAAGACCCCGTAGCCTGTCTCCGGGGGCTGGGCAGAGGACAGGGCGGCGGCCGCCAGGGCGGCGCCGTTTGAGAGCAGCTTCCGGCGAGTCAAATACGATTGTGTCATAGCGACACAGCGGCTGCGGCGCTGCGCCTCGGCCGGCAGCGGCCCCGTGCAGCTTCCCCCTTGATTTTCAGATGATTGGGGCGATCCCGGCTCGGCCTCCCGTTTGCTGACGAAGGGGTGAGTTGTTGAGAGATCTTTAAAACCTGCCCTCTGCTGCGACAGGCAGACCGGCGGTGAGCGGCTCGAAGTTCCACAGCGTGCTTGCGGGAGCCGATGTTTTCAGGATGCGCCGCTCTGGCCTGCGGGATGCAGGTCGCAACAGAGGGTTCTTTTGCACTCATCCGACGGGTTCATTCCCGGGGTCCGAGGTTTCGGATGCAGTCCGGCCTGGCTGGCGGTGGATGATCGGACGCGGGCCTCGCCAGTGAGGGTATTGCGAAGCGGGTGCTCCATGCTCCGGACCGCTCCGGCGCCCGACCCCAGCCCGAACACGGGCGGCCCGCGCCGGCAGGGTCCCAGCCCCGGGGCGCGGGTTTTCCTTTTTCGGGGGGCGCGCTACCAGCAGAGCGTTCCGCTGCGGGGCTCCTCGGCGGGATTGGGCAGATACAGCGTCTTGCACCGCTCGCAGCGATAGATTTCGGCCTCCGGGCCGAACCGCTGCCGGATTTCCTCCCCGAAGAAATACCAGCGCTTCAGATGCCCGGCGCACAGCTTGCCTTTGGCGTCCTTCTCGTTGCAGGCCCGCTGGCGCAGCAGGCGGCGCTTGACTTTGGTCCCGTCCGGCAGCGTCTCCACCAGGTTGGCGTCTTGGGCCGGCGCCGCGGCCGCGGTCGGGTTGGGATCGCCCATGAGCTCCCTCAAAGATGCCGAGTATAGCATCCGTACCGGCGGCCTCGCGAGCGGGCGGGCGACGCGGTGGACCCGGCCCCGCCCTAAATGCTACCCTGAAAGGTTCGCCGATCGCCGATGCCGGCCCGCGTGAGCGAAGCAGTGGTGCTTCGTACCTATCCCTTCCAGGAGGCCGACTTGATCGTAAGTTTTCTGGCGAGGGACGCGGGTAAGCTGCGCGGGGTGGCGCCGCGCGCCCGCCGGCCCAGAAGCCGCTTCGGGGCCGGCCTGGAGCGGCTGTCGCACGTCAGGATGTATTACTTTCAGCGGGAGACGAGGGAACTGGTCAGGCTGGATTCCTGCGAGTTGATCTGGTCGCCTTTCTCACTGGCGGGCGACTACACGGCGGGGGTGGCGCTGGATTATATGGCCGAAGTCTCCGAGCAATTGCTGCCGCCCGCCGAGACCAACGAACGGTTCTTCCGCCTGCTGCTGGCGGTGCTCGAGTATCTGCGCCAGACCGGAGGCCGCGGCGTCTGGGCGGCGGTCGGCTATTTCAGCCTGTGGGCCGTCAAGCTGTCGGGCTTTCTGGCCCCCTTGCCGGTGGGAGAGGCCTCCCGGGCGCTGGCCGAGCGGATGCTGCACACGCCGATCAGTCGGCTGGAGGCCGGCGAGTGGCGCCGCGACACGGCGGCCGAACTGCGCCGCCATCTGGTGCGCCAGATCGAGGAGCACATCGAGCGCCGGCTGGTGACCGCTCCCTTGTTGGAGACGGCATGAGGCCGCAGCCGGCAGCCCGGGCCCGATCCGGAAAGCGATGCAGACCTTCCAAGACATCTTGATGCGGCTCAAGCAGTACTGGAGCGGCCGCGGCTGCGTGATCCAAGAGCCCTACGACCTGGAGGTGGGCGCGGGCACCATGTGTCCGGAAACCTTCCTGCGGGTGCTGGGACCGGAGCCTTATCGCGTGGCCTACATTCAACCCAGCCGCCGCCCGGCCGACGGGCGCTACGGCGAGAACCCCAACCGCCTGTACAAGCACTGGCAGTTGCAGGTGATCTTGAAGCCCTCCCCGGACGACATTCAGGACCAATACCTGGCCAGCCTGGAGGCGATCGGCATTGACCTCGCCAAACACGATATCAAGTTCGAGGAGGATAACTGGGAGTCGCCCACGCTGGGCGCTTGGGGCATCGGCTGGCAGGTGATGCTCGACGGCCTGGAGATCACCCAATTCACTTACTTCCAGCAGTGCGGCGGCCTGGATTTGGAGGTCGTTCCGGTCGAGTTGACTTACGGCATGGAGCGCCTGGCTGCCTTTCTCCAAGGGAAATCCAGCGTATACGACCTGGAATGGGCCGAGGGCGTCAGTTACGGCCAGGTGCGCCTGGCCGACGAGGTGCAGTTTTCGGTGTATAACTTCGAGCTGGCCGACATCCCCACCCTCTGGAAGCTCTTCCAGTTGCACGAGGCCGAGTGCGCGCGGCTGCTGGAGACCTGGCCGGGCTATCCCGACAAGCGCCGCTTCCCCTTGCTGGCGGCTTACGACCAGGTGCTCAAGTGCTCGCACCTGTTCAACCTGCTGGACTCCCGGGGCGCCTTGAGCGTGACCGAGCGCGTGGCGGTCATCGGGCGGGTCCGCAAGCTGGCGGTGGGCGTGGCGCAGGCCTGGCTCCAGCAGAACCGCAGGGAGGCGGCATGAACCGGCTGCCCCTGCTGGTCGAGATCGGAACCGAGGAGATCCCGGACGGCATGATCGCCCCGGCGCTGGAGCATTTCCGGCAGTTGTTCGCCCGGCTGCTCGAAGAGCAGCGCCTGACGGCCGAGGGCCTGCGCCTGGAGACCGACGGCACGCCCCGCCGCCTGGTCCTGCGGGCCGAAAACCTTCCCGAGCGGCAGCCGGACAGCGAGGAGTGGGTGCTGGGGCCGCCCGTCGCCGCGGCCTTCCGCGAAGGCGCCCCCACGCCGGCAGCGGAAGGTTTTGCCCGCAAGATGGGCGTGGCTCCCGCCGAGCTGGAGCGGCGCCAGACCCCCAAGGGCGAGTATCTGGCCTGCCGCAAGAGGACCGCCGGACGCTCGGCCCGGGAGATCCTGGCCGCCGCCCTGCCCGAGCTGATCCTGGGGATTCACTTCCCCAAGACCATGTATTGGACGGGGAAGGGCGGGCCGCGTTTCATCCGCCCCATCCGCTGGCTGGTGGCCGTGCTGGGCGAGGAGGTGGTCCCCTTCGAGCTGGCGGGGGTGCGCTCGGGCGCGGTGAGCCGCGGCCACCGCCTGCTGGGCGCGCGCGAAATCCCGGTCCGCCCCGGCGACTACCTCGAGGCGCTCCGGCGCAACTATGTGCTGGTGTCGGCGGCCGAGCGCCGGCAGCGGATCGAAAGCCAGATCGCGCGCCTGCTGGAGGGCCGCGGGCTCCGCCTTCGTCCGGATCCCCAGTTACTCGAGGCGCTGGTGTATCTGACCGAGTATCCCACGCCCATTCTGGGGGGCTTTGACCAGGACTATTTGAGCCTGCCGGAGGAAGTGCTGGTCACCGTCATGCGCCACCACCAGAGGTACTTCTCGCTGGAGGACGCGCAGGGCCGACTGGCGCCCCACTTCATCGCGGTGATGAACGCGGCCGGCGATCCGGAAGGCCTGGTGCGGCGCGGGCACGAGCGGGTGCTGCGGGCGCGCTTCAACGACGCCCGCTTCTTCTGGCAACTCGACCGGCAGAAGAGACTCGAGGACCGGCTCCCCCTGCTGGCCCATGTGACTTACCAGGCCAAGTTAGGCAGTTATCTGGACAAAGCCCGCCGCATGGCGCGGCTGGCCCGCCGCCTGGCGCGCCGTCTGAGGGCGGACGGCGCGCTCATCGAGCGGGCGGCGCTGCTGGCTAAGTGCGATCTCACCACCGAGATGGTGAAGGAATTCACCGAACTCCAGGGAGTAATGGGGGGCCTGTACGCGCGGCAGGAAGGCGAACCGGAGGAGGTCTGGCGGGCTATTTACGAGCATTACCGGCCCGAAAGCATGGAAGATGCCATCCCCGCCACGCTCGCCGGGCGGCTGATCTCACTGGCCGACAAGCTGGATAGCTTGCAGGGCTGCTTTCGGCTGGGCCTGGCGCCCAGCGGCTCGCGCGATCCCTTCGCCCTGCGCCGGGCGGCTCAGGGCGTGGTGCGCATCCTGGTAGAGGGCGGCCTGCCGCTGCCCCTGAAGAAGCTGGTCGGCAAGGACCCCGCTCTGGCGGAGTTCTTCGAGGATCGCCTGCGCTACTACTTCCGCGAGGTGCGCGGCTTTCGCTACGACGAAGTGAATGCGGCGCTGGCGGCCGGCTGGAACGATTTGACCGATCTGGCCGCCCGGCTGGAGGCGCTGGCCGCCGTCCGGCCGACGGAGAACTTCGAACCGCTGGCGGCGAGCTTCAAGCGCATCGGGAACATTCTCGAGCAGGCGGGCGTGGCGCCGGCCGCGCCCCGGGGCGCCTCGGCGGTCGAGCCCGGGCGGCTGGAGCCGGGGCCGGAGGCGGAGCTCTACGGGGCCTTCCTTCGCCTGCGCGCCCGGGTCAGGCGCCTGCGGCGGCGCCGGCAGTACGGCTCGGCCCTGGAGGCCATCGCTTCGCTGCGGCCCGCAGTGGATCGTTTCTTCGACAAAGTTCTGGTGAACGCGCCGGACCCCGCGGTCCGGCAGAACCGTCTCACCTTGCTGAGCGAGTTACTTGGCGAGTTTTCGGCCATCGCCGATTTCTCGGAGATTGTCACCACACAACAGGAGAAATAACGGTATGCCAAAGTACGTCTACGCCTTCGGCGGCGGTACGGCCGACGGCGACGGAACCATGAAGGATGTGCTGGGCGGCAAAGGGGCCGGGCTGGCGGAGATGTCGCGGGCCGGCGTTCCCGTGCCGCCCGGGTTCACGATCTCGACCCGGGTCTGCAACCTTTACTTCGAGCGCGGCGGCGAGATTCCGCCCGAGATCGAAGAGGAGATCGGGCAGGCCTTGCGCCAACTGGAGCAGCGCATGGGCCAGAAGCTGGGCGACGCGGAGAACCCCCTGCTGGTCAGCGTGCGCTCGGGCGCCAAGTTCTCCATGCCCGGCATGATGGACACCGTGCTGAACCTGGGACTGAACGACCAGACCGTGCAAGCCTTGGAGGCCAAGAGCGGCAACCCGCGCTTCGCTTACGACTGCTACCGGCGCTTCATCCAGATGTTCGGCAACGTCGTGCTGGAGATTCCCAAGGCGGATTTCGAGCACATCTTCGAGGCGCGCAAGAAGAAGGCCAAGGCGCGCTACGACACCGATCTGACGGCCGAGGACCTGAAGGCGGTCATCGCCGACTACAAGAAGCTGGTCGAGAAGAAGACCGGCAAGCCCTTCCCGCAGGACGCCCAGGAACAGCTCCGGCTGGCCCGCAACGCGGTCTTTCGCTCCTGGTTCAACCCGCGCGCGCAGCACTACCGCAAGATGAACAAGATCCCGGACGATCTGGGCACGGCGGTCAACGTGCAAGCCATGGTGTTCGGCAATCTGGGGGAAACCTCGGCCACCGGCGTGGGCTTCACGCGCAACCCGGCCACGGGCGAAAAGGAGTTCTACGGCGAGTTCCTGATCAACGCCCAGGGCGAAGACGTGGTGGCCGGCATTCGCACCCCCAAACCGATCCGCGAGCTGGAGACGCTGATGCCCGAAGTCTACAACCAGCTCCGCGAGATCACCGCCATGCTCGAGCGGCACTACCGGGACGTGCAGGACTTCGAGTTCACCATCCAGGAAGGCAAGCTGTACATGCTCCAGACCCGCAACGGCAAGCGGACCGGGCCCGCGGCCGTGAGGATCGCCGTGGACATGGTCGAAGAAGGCCTCATCAGCAAGGAGGAGGCCGTCATGCGGGTGGACCCGCAGCAACTGGATCAGCTCCTGCACCCCATGATCGCTCCGGCCTCCCGCCGGAACCTGGAGAAGATCGCCGTCGGCCTGCCCGCCTCGCCCGGCGCGGCCGTGGGCCGCATCGTCTTCACCGCCGACGACGCCGTGGCGGAAGCCAAGAAGGGACCGGTCATCCTGGTGCGCGCCGAAACCGTCCCCGATGACATCCACGGCATGGAGGTGGCCAAGGGCATCTTGACCTCGCGCGGGGGCATGACCAGCCACGCCGCCGTGGTGGCCCGCGGCATGGGCACGCCTTGCGTGGCCGGGGCGGGCGCCATCGAGGTCAACGAACACAAGCAGCTAATGACCGTGGCCCTGGCCGACCGCACCCTCACTCTGAAGGCGGGCGACTGGATCTCGCTGGACGGCTCCACCGGCGAGGTCTTCGCCGGCAAGGCCGAGACCGTCGAACCCGATCCCAGCTCCGGCGTGCTGGCTACCTTCATGGGCTGGGCCGACGAGTTCCGCGGCTCCTTCGGCGTGCGGGCCAACGCCGACATCCCGCGCGACGCCCTGGCGGCCCGCCGCTTCGGCGCCCAGGGCATCGGGCTGTGCCGCACCGAGCACATGTTCTTCGCGCCCGACCGCATCCCCCACATGCAGGCTATGATCCTGGCCCGCGACGAGAAGGCCCGCCGCAAGGCCCTGGCCAAACTGCTCCCCATGCAGCGCAAGGACTTCATCGGCCTGTTCAAGGCCATGGACGGATTCCCGGTGATCATCCGCACGCTGGATCCGCCCCTGCACGAGTTCCTGCCCAAGCGCGAGCAGCTCATGGTGGACCTGGCCAGGCTGCCCCAGGCCGACGCCAAGGCCAAGAAGGAAATGGCCGAGCGCTACGGGGTGAAGGTCGCCGAGCTCAAGAGGCGCCTGCCCGAGCTGCTCAAGCGGGTCGAGGAACTGCACGAGTTCAATCCCATGCTCGGGCTGCGCGGCTGCCGCCTGGGCATCACCAACCCCGAGATCACCGAGATGCAGGCCCGCGCCATCTTCGAGGCCGCAGCCGCCTGCCACCGGCAGGGCGTCAAGGTCATCCCCGAGGTCATGATTCCCCTGGTGGGCAGCGTGGGCGAGCTGGCGCACCAGAAGGAGATCGTGGTCAAGGTGGCCCAGGAGGTGCTCGCCAAGCACGGCATCACCGACCTCAAGTACATGGTGGGCACCATGATCGAGGTGCCGCGCGCCTCCCTCACCGCCGATCAGGTGGCCCAGGAGGCCGAGTTCTTCAGCTTCGGCACCAACGATCTGACCCAGATGACGCTGGGCATCTCGCGCGACGACTACGTGAAATTCTCCAAGATTTACGAGGAAAAGAAACTCTTCAAGGCCGACCCCTTCGCCGTGCTCGATCAGGAGGGCGTGGGCAAGCTGGTCGAGATGGCCGTACGACTCGGCCGCAAGACCCGTCCCGAGCTGGAGGTGGGCATCTGCGGCGAGCATGGCGGCGAGCCCAGTTCGGTGGAGTTCTGCTACCGGGTGGGAATGGATTACGTCTCCTGCTCGCCCTACCGCGTGCCCATCGCCCGCCTGGCGGCCGCCCAAGCCGCCATCACGGCCAAGGCGGCCGAAGCCAAAGCGGAGTTGCTGCGCACCGCCTGAGTCCGCCCCAACCGGCCCCCGGCCCGGCTTCCCGCCGGGCCGGGACTCTTCGAAGTCGTTCACAGTTGAGGCGTTGTCCGGCGCCAGCCGGCCAGCGCCAGCCCGTAGCGGCTGCGCACGCCCGTCTTTTCGAAAATGTGCTTGAGGTGCACTTTCACGGTACCCGGGCGGATGCCCAGCTCGCGCGCGATCTCCCGGTTCTTGAGCCCCTGGGCGATCAGCTCGAGAACTTGTCGTTCCCGCACGGTCAGGCCGGCAAGCTCCCCGCCGCCGGCCGGTTGAGCGGGAGCGGTCTCCGGCTGCATCCAGAGAGCGCCCCCGGCGACCGAAAGCAGGCAGGAAACCAGCGTGCTCAGATCCGCGGTCTTGCGGATCACGCCCCGCGCGCCCGCCCGCAGGAAGCGCAGGGCTTCGGCGTCGGTCATCGAGGCTGCCCAGACGACGGGGGCGGTGGGAAAGGCCTCGGCACGCACCAGCTCCAGGCAATCCAACACCGCCTGAGCGCCGAAGGCCTTGTCCAACACCAGCACCCCAGGCCGATGCCGGCGGAGCAGCTCGAGGCCCTGGACCGGCTCGTGCGCCACCCAAGCCAAGCTCAGTTCGGGATAGCTCTCCAGCAGGGAGCGCAAGCCCTGAGCGGTGACGGGCTGGCTTTCGCAGATGCCGACCGTGTGGGCCACCGGGCCGAGCGAACCTCCCCTCGGGCTCATCGGACGCCGCGCGGTCCGGCATTAGCCCGAAGGTCGGCTTAACGCGCCCCCGCCACCGCACGCACGGGCTTCACGCGGAACAAATCCGTGCGCGTGCGCCCGCCCTCGGTCATCCGGGAGAGCGCATAGACCGAACCGTCCTTGCCCACGGCGATCGAATTGACGTAGCTGGGCCGTTCGCCGTTCCCGAAAAAGATCGGCCCGTGGTCGGCATAGGCCCCGCTCGGGATGTGGTAGGTGACCAGGTGCAGGTTCTCCCGGCCTTTGGATTCCCCCATAGCCGTGGTCGCTTTGCCCGCCACCCGCCGCCCGCCTTCGTAAATGGGACCGCCGGTCAGATAGTAAATCGTCTGGCCGTCGGGGCCCAGGGTGAAACCCAGATACCCATAACTGAACTGGTCGAACATGCCGCTGCGGCGGGAGGGCCGGGAGGTAATCCGTTCGAGCACCTCCAAGCGCGGCTCGCGCGGATCGAAGGCGAACAGGTAACCCGAGTTGCCGTGAACGCCGTAAATGCGCCCCTCGGGCTCGTACCAAAAGGTCTGCCGCCAGTTATAACCCATATGGCCGGGCGACGCCGGGTCGTACTGGCCGAAGTAGTCCTTGCGCATGTCCTCGCCGGCCACGACCTCGACGGCGTCCCGCTCGTAAAGGTAACGCAGGATCTGACCGTCGGCGTTGGTGAAATAAACCGAGCCGTCCCGCGGGTCCACCGCCAGCGAGCGGCACAGGGTGCGGTAGTCCGTCCCCCGGCCGCTTTCGCCCTGCCGGGCGAACAGGCCCAGGTTCTTCCACTCGCGCCGCGCCACGTCGTAGCGGAAAACGTACCCCGTCGGCCAGGTGATGCCGTAGATGCGGCCGCGCCGCGTATCCATGTTCATGGTCAGGATGCCCTCGCGGTTGGGCGCCGTACCGAAGTCCTCGAACCGGCGCGAGGCGATGTCGTAGGCCAGCAGGTGGCCGCCGGGATAAGGCTTGTAGCCCGGCGGCGGCACGCCCATCGTCTCGCGGCCCTCGACGATGCTGTAGTAGCCGATGTGCGTGGCCAGGTACAGCTTGCCGCCGCTCTCGACCGGCGTGACGTGCACCTTGCCCTGCGGGATCGTCTTGAGACCCTTTTCGCCGCAGGCTTCCGTCAGATCGCCCAGCGGCTCGATGCGCCCGCCGGCGGGGTCGTAGGCGAACATGCGGGCGCCCACGTCCACCGAATCGGTGCTCAGGACGTAGTAGATGCGGCCGTCGCCGGCCGCCATGATGCCGTTGTAGGTGTCATGAGCTTCCGGGAAGCCGGAATTGAAGGTTTGGGCGATGAGCCGGGGCTCGGCTTCGCCCTGAGACCGGGGCGCAGGGCGGGAACAGGAGGCCAGCGTCATTGCCAGGATCAGGGACAGCACTCCGAAGGCGGTCTTCATGGCCACAAAGGGCCATTGTAGCCCGAGGGCCGCCGCGCGAGAACCGGCCCGGCCCGGCTAGCGCCCCTCGATCGCGGCCAGATACGCCCGATAAAGCTCCGGGATCCGCCGCTCCTCCAGCGAGCCGGCGATCACGAGCCGCGCTCGGGCCCGCTGCCGCCGGCCGGGAGAGAGCGTGCCGCCAAACAAGCTCAGGTAAATCGAGTAATGTCCCTCGGTCTGGTGCGGGCTGGCCACCGCGAAACATTCCTCGCGCGGGGCCATCACCACGGCGGTCAAATCCAGCGCGGGGGCCCTGCGCAGGCCGATCGGTTGGGCCAACACAGGGCGCAGGGCCCAGTTCACCGGACTGGGCGGGTAGCTCCAGCGCCCGTCCTGGATCAGGGCGAGGGCTTGGGGATCGCGGGGGAACATTTGCCAGACGCCGTGGGCCGGGTCGGCTGGAAGCCAGGCGGGCGGGCTGCCGGCGTAGGCCCGCGAGATCTTAAAGTCCTCTGAGAAATATGACGCCAGAAACGACTCAAATCCTGGGAGTTCCGCATCCGATTCGGCTCCCGTCTCCAGATCCAGCTCCCCCGCCCCGCTCCACCGGTAGACCGCCCACAGCCGGAGGGGACGCCCCTCGGCCGCCGGCCAGTAGACCTCGACCGCTCCGTCCGGGAGCAGCCGGGCCTGGCTGGGCCAGTTCCAGGCGGCGTCCCCGTAGCGACGGTTGGCCGAGAAGACGCGGTAGTGGCCGAACAGGCCCATGCTGCGCGAAATCTGGGCTCCGCTGGGCACATGCACCACCGAGCAGAGGCCGAGCGAACGCCCTCCGGCCCGCAACTTGCCCTTGAGCAAGCCGGTGTCGAAAACAAACTCGTCGCCGGAGGGCTGGAAGCGCAGCTTCTCAGGCTGAGCGCGGGCTAGCAGGGCTGCGGCCAGCGCGGCCCAGGCGGCGCGGCGCATCACAGCAGCCTCGTGAGGCCCGGGAGGAACACCGGGTAGATGCCCTCGGCGTCGGGGCGCACGGGCGGCTCCATATCCTTACGAACTTCCTCAGGTTTGGGCGGGAAGTAGAAGTCCGAGGCCGAGATCTGCTCCCAGGTGATCTCCTGCCCCGTGTAGCAACTGATCTGGCCCATGATCGCGATCAAGCTGCTGCGGACCATGTAGTCGCCGTTGTTGAGAGGCTTGCCGGAGCGGATGGCTTCAAACAGCGCCACGTGCTCCAAATCGTAGGGGTTGGCCTTGGCGCCCTGGTAGTCCCAGTTGGTCTCGCCCCGGATGCGCATCTCCAGCAGGCTGGCCCGCCCTTTGCTTCCGAACAGCAGGCTGGAGGTTTCGTTATAGCAGTTGGGGATGGTGCGGCAGAAGGCGTACAGGCGCACCTGCTCGGGGAACTCGTAGACCACGGCGTGATGATCGAAGACGCTGCCGTAGATCTCGCCCCGCAGCGTCGAGCGCCCGCCCATGCCGTGGCATTTCAGGGGCGCGGCGTCGCCCAAGACCCAACTGGCCCGGTCGAGGTTATGGATCAGCGACTGCGGAACGTCGTCGCCCGAGAGCCAGTGGAAGTGATATTGATTGCTGCCCTGGTATTCGACCTCGGTCAAGCCCGGGCGCCGGGGATACAACACGTAGGGAGCGCGCAGGAAGTTCTCTTCGATGCTGACGATGCGCCCGATAGCGCCCTCCCGCACCCGCTGCACGGCCTCGCGGTAGCCCGGGTGGTAGCGGCTCTGCAGGCCCGAGACCACGCACAGCTTCTTGGCCCGGGCCAGCTCGCAGGCGGCGGCCACGACTTTGGCCCCGGCCGGGTCAATGGCGTGCGGCTTCTCGACGAAGACGTGCTTGCCCGCCTCCACGGCCGCCCTCAGGTGCATGGGGTGGAACTTGGCGGCGTTGGCGATGAGCACCACGTCGGAGGATTCAATGACGCGGCGGTAGGCGTCGAAGCCGGCGAAGCAGCGCTCGTCGGAAACCGCCACTTGCTCGGGCTTGCGCAGCTTCAGGGCGGTGCGCTTTTCCTGGATCCGGTCCATCAGAAGGTCGGCCATGGCGACCAATTGGACGCCTCGGTCGGCGTTCATGGCGTTCAAGGCGGCGGCCTCGCCGCGGCCGCCGCAGCCGACCAGGCCGATGCGGATAGTGTCGCTGCCCGCCAGGTAGCCGGCGCCGGCGGGCAGCCAGCTCAATCCGGTCGCAGAGCTGCGCAGGAAATCCCGGCGGGAGGGTGCGCGGTCGTGCTGGTGGTTCATGGGGTCGGGTCTCCTCCCGAACAGTGTAGTCGAAGCCGGGCCGCTCGGCGCATCCTGCCGCCGGCCGGCGCCAGGCGTCCCGGGGGATAGAATGAAGGTATGTTCTTCCGACGGGTCCGGGTGGCCGAGCCCAGCTTCGAGCAGCGCATCGAGAATCTCAAGCAATGGGGCTTCCTTGTGGAACCCCAGCCGGACGGGAGCGTTCGCGTGCGCCGGGACGGGTGCGTGGCGCTGGTGCGGCGGTTGGCCGACGGCAAGCCGGCGGTCGAGCGCGCCGGGTGGAGGTTGGGCGAGGAGACCGCCGTTCTGGCGGACGGAGGCTATCAGAAGTTCTGGCTGGCCCCTAGCGGGCGGCGGCAGCCGGCGCTGGCCGCCGAGCTGAGCGCGCTGCACGACTTCGAGGAGGATCTGCGTGAAGCCCTCGGCCTGGTGAGTCTGTACAACACCTCGCTGGGGACGGTGAACGCGCTGCACCTGTACGACCGCTTGAAAGGCCGGGCAGACGGCGCGCCGCTGTGAAGCCCGGCCCCTCCGCAAAGCCGGGCGGGCTGCATGCGCAAGCGGCCGGCTCGCCGCCGGCGGGCTTTAGTGCTAAAATCGGGTGACGCAGGTTGAGCCTTTCCGCCAGCGTCCGGGATCTGGCCGGAGGTAGTGCCATGGAGAAGCCAGCGCAAAACATCCAGGAAGCTTTCCTGAACAACGCGCGCAAGGAAAAGATCCTGCTGACCATTTATCTGATGAGCGGGGTGAAGCTTTCCGGCCGCATCAAGAGCTTCGATAAGTACTCGCTGATTCTGGAATCCAACAATCAGGAGCAACTGATTTTCAAGCACGCCATCTCGACCGTGGTGATCAGCAAACCGGGCCACGCGCACGCGGGCGCTCACCCGGCGGCCCACACGGCGGCTGAAGGCGCGCATGCGGTGTCCTCGGCCGCGACGTCCGCGGAGAGCTGAGGCTGCCGGGATGCCGGCCGCGACCCGGCGGGCATGAGGGTGTCGCGGGAACGAGCCATTCTGGTCGGCTTGGAACGGAAGGAGGGCCGGGGCCGGACCGCGGTCTTTGCGGCCGGGGCGGCCTACTGCGCCGAGGAATCCCTGGAAGAGCTCGCCGGGCTGGCCGAAAGCGCGGGGGCGGAAGTCCTCGGCTCGCTGCTTCAGGTCCGCGCGCGGGCCGAGGCGGGCACGCTGATCGGCTTGGGGAAAGTGGAAGAGATTGCCCGTCTGGCCGAAGCCGAGCAGGCCGAGCTCATCATTTTCGACCAGGATCTGACGCCCACCCAGCAGCGCAACCTCGAACGCCTGCTCGATCGCCGGGTGATTGATCGCACGCAGCTCATCCTGGATATCTTCGCCCGGCGGGCCCGCACGCGCGAGGGCCGCTTGCAAGTCGAGCTGGCGCAGTTGAACTACTTGCTGCCGCGCCTGACCGGGCGGGGCGTCCAGATGTCGCGGCTGGGCGGCGGCATCGGCACGCGCGGGCCGGGAGAGACCCAACTGGAGACCGATCGCCGGCGGATCCGCCGGCGGATTCGCAAGCTGGCCGAGGAACTGGAGGCGGTGCGGGCCGCACGAGCGGTCCAGCGGCGACAGCGCCAGGCGGTTCCGCTGGCCACCGCCGCCTTGGTGGGCTACACCAACGCCGGCAAGTCCACGCTGTTCAACCGGCTGACCGGCGCACAGGCGCCGGCGGACGCCCGGCCCTTCGCGACCCTGGATCCTACGGTGCGTTTGCTGGCTCTGCCCTCCCGCCGCCGTCTCCTGCTGAGCGACACGGTGGGCTTCATCCGCAAGCTGCCGGTGACGCTGGTGAAGGCCTTCCGCGCCACGCTGGAGGAGGTGGCGCAGGCGGCCCTGCTCCTGCACGTGGCGGATCTGGCGGCGCCGCAGGCGGCCGCTCAACTCGTCCAAGTCGAGAAAGTGCTCGAGGAGATCGGCGCCGGGGGCATCCCGCGGCTGCTGGTCTTCAACAAGGCGGATCTGTTGGCCGAAGGCGAGGCGGAGTCCCGGGCCGAGCGGCTGGCGGCCTCCGCCGGGGGCCCGGCCGCTCCCGCCGTGGTGGTTTCGGCGCGCAGCGGAGCGGGCCTGGAGAGACTGCTGGCGGCGATGGATGAGGTTCTGGCCACGGACACTCTGGTCCCTGTGACGTTCCGCTTTCCTGCGGAGCAGGCCGGTAAGGTGAGCCTGATCTACCGCTTGGGTCGCGTTCTGGCGGCGCGCTACGACGATCAGGGCTGCGAAGTTCGGGCCGAGGTCCCGCAGTCGTTGAAGGCGCGCCTGGCGGCGTATCTGGCCCCGACGCAGTGAGGATATTCGCCTCTGCTGCCGCAGGGGGGCGGGCGGGGTGTTTTATGATTGAGAGTACTGAATGAACCTCCCGACGCTGCTGACGCTGCTGCGGATCTTCTTTGTGCCGCTGGTGGTGGCGGTGCTCGTGCAAGAGAATCTTTCGGTCGGGCTGTTCGGCCTGGTGGTGGGCAACGAGTTGCTCGCCCTGGCGATCTTTCTGACGGCCGCCGCCACTGACCTGCTGGACGGCTATCTGGCGCGGCGCTGGGGTCAGATCACAACGGTGGGCACCCTGCTGGACCCCATCGCCGACAAGCTGCTGATCTCCTCCGCCCTGATCGCGCTGGTGCAGGTGCATATGGCGCCGGCTTGGATCGTGATCCTGGTGGTGGGGCGGGAGTTTGCGGTCACGGGGCTGCGCAGCATCGCGGCCGGGGTGGGCTACACGATTCAGGCCAGCGAACTGGGCAAGACCAAAATGATCACCCAGGTGGTGGCGGTCTCCTTCTATTTGCTGGCCATGCGCTGGCCGCGCTTGAAGCCCTGGGCGACGGGCTGGATGTGGGGCGTGGCGGCCTTCGCGTTGATTTCGGCGGCGGAGTATTTCCGCAAGTTCTGGCGGCGGGTGGACGAAGGCGTCAAGCGGCGCCGGCGGCGGGAACTGCTGCGCGCCGAGCGAGAGCGGCGCCGGAGCATAGCGGCCCGCTGATCAGGGCGCGGAATTCGGCGGCGGGCGTTTGGGCGCGGGCGCCAGGATCTGGTGTCCCTGGGGCGTCAACTCGACGGTGCGAATCTGTCCTTCGGGACCGACCGGTCCCAGGGCATGGCCATTGCTGCGGATCTGCAAGCCGCCGGCGTTGCCGGTGAGGATGCGGATCGTCTGCTGGGCGCGGAACAGGCGGCTCTGGCCGGGCTGGAGGGTGTCGCTGAAGACGACCTTGCCGTCGGCGGCGACCTGAATCCAGGAAGGACGCAGGGCAGCGACCTCCGCCGTCAGCGGCGCCTCCGGCTGGGAAGCCGGGGTTTGCTCGGGAGCGGGCGCGGCCGAAGGCGGTGGGGCCTCCGGCACGAGCGCGGAAGGCCCAGGCGTCTGCGCGGGCGGCTCCCCGGCTTGCGGGGCCGGCGGAGTCATGGGAGTTTGAGCGGGCGCGGCGGGGCCGGGCCCGGCGGTCGAAATGCTCCGCTGGGTCTCGGCGCGCACCTGGGCCTGGCGCCAGCCGAGGTAACCTCCGGCGGCGGCCGCTATCGCCAGAGCGGCCGCCGCGACATATTTCGCCGGGTGCGAGGCGGCGCGACCGCGCGTGAGCACGGGCGCCACTTCCGGAGAGCCGGCGGCCAAATGGGCCAGCACTTGCTCGGGGCTGGTTTGCGGACCGGGATCGGCAAGCTGCTGGGCGATGGCGGCCTCGGTCTCGGCCTCCTCCATTTCCAGCAGGCGGGCGTACTGGCGCACGAAGCTGCGAGCGAAGAAGCGGCCGGGCAGGTCGTCGAATCGGTCGGCCTCGATCGCTTCCAAAAAGGCGGTGCGGATGCGAGTCCGCTCGGCGATGTCCTGAAGTTTCAGGCCCTTGCGCAGACGCTCCTGGCGCAACCGCTGGCCGATGGACTCCATAGCGGTTTCCCGAAACGCCCCATCGCTATAATACAACAAGTCCGGTGCGGCTCCGTGCGGACACGGGCCAGGCGCCGCCGGCTGGCTTGCGGAAGGCATGAGCGCCGCCATCCAGTGAGTGAGAGATTGAAGCCGGAAATCTCGGTCGTGGTCGTCAACTGGAACCGCCGGGAACTGCTGCGGCAGTGCCTGGAATCGCTGCGCCGCCAGCAGGGTCCGCCGTTCGAGCTGATCCTGGTGGATAACGGCAGCCGGGACGGGTCGCTGGAGATGGTACGGGAGGAATTCGGGCGGGAGGCGGGCTTTCGGCTGCGCGTGATCGGCAACCCGGTCAACCGGGGTTTTTGCGCCGCCAACAATCAAGGCATGGCGGTGGCCGAGGGCGCCTTCATCGCCCTGCTGAACAACGACGCGGAAGCTGCGCCGGGCTGGCTGGCGGCTTTGCGCCGGGCCTTCGAAGGCCGGCCCGAGGTGGGCATGGCGGCCTCGAAAATCCTGGTCAAGCAGGACCCCGGCCGGATAGACAAGGTGGGACATTTGATTTACCCGGACGGCCAGAATCGAGGCCGGGGAACGGGCGAGCGTGACCTGGGCCAGTACGACCGCCTCGAAGAAGTCTTGTGGCCGGACGGTTGCGCCGCCATGTACCGCCGCAGGATGCTGGAGCAGATCGGCGGCTTCGACGAGGATTTCTTTGCCTACGGCGACGATGCCGAGCTCGGCTTGCGGGCCCGGATCGCGGGCTGGCGCTGCTTGTACGTTCCCGAGGCGGTGGCGCTGCATCATCGGGGCGCTACGCTCGGGCTGAGTTCGGCCCGCCGGTTGGAGCTGATCGAACGTAATCGCGTGCTGCTGGCGGTGAAGCTGTTTCCCTGGAGCTTGCTGGCGCTGAACCCGTTCTATTATGCGGCGCGTCTTGCCGCCGGGCTGTGGGCGGCGGCGCGGCAGAAAGGCGAGCTGGCGCGCTTCGGCGGCCCGGCAGGAATGCTGCGGGTGGCCTTGGCGCTGGCCAAGGGCGATTTGGCCGCTTTGCTGCTCGTGCCCCGGATGCTGGCCAAACGGCGCCAAGTGCGGCGGCTGGCGAAGTTGACCCCGGCCGAGCTGCGCCGCCTGATCCTGGATCACCGGATAGCGCTCAAGCAAATGATGGAACAGGCAGCGTGATGGCGCCCGCTCCCAGCCCGACGAGCAGGCCCTGCCCGGCCTGCGACGAACCGGAATACCGCCTGCTGTTCCACGCTTCGGATCGGCTTTACCAAACCACCCCGGAGCGCTTTCGCGTGGTCCAGTGCCGCGGCTGCGGCCTGATCCGCTTGGATCCCTGGCCTTCGCGGGAAGCTCTGCGGCGATATTATCCGCCTGAGTATTGGTTCGCGCCGGAGGCTTCGGCGGCGGACCGGCTGGAGCAAGCCTGGCGGCGCCTGGTGCTGAACGACCATCTGGAATTCGTGCGCCGGGCGCTGGGCGATTCGGGCGCTTCGGGCTTGGTGCTCGACGTGGGCTGCGGCGGGGGGCTGTTCTTGCGCCTGTTGAAGGAGCGGGGGGTGCCGGTGCTGGGCATGGACCTCTCCGGGCATGCGGCGGCCATCGCCTGGAGGAGGAACGGCACGCCGGCCGTTTGTGCCCGGCTGGACGCCGCACCCCTGGCGGCGGGCAGTTGCGCGGCCATCACGATGTTCCACGTGCTGGAACATCTGGAGGATCCCGCCGGGTATCTGGAAGCGGCGCATGCGCTGCTGGCGCCGGAAGGGCGTCTTATCGTCCAGACCCCAAACGCCGCCTGCTGGCAGTTCCTGCTGCTGGGGGAGAACTGGAGCGGCTTGGACGTACCGCGGCACTTGCTGAACTTTCGGGAGTGCGATCTGGAGTACCTGCTGAGTTGTTGTGGATTCGAGGTTTTGCGCCGCAAGTACTTCTCTTTGCGGGACAATCCGGCCGGGCTGGCCACCAGCCTGGCGCCTGGGCTGGACCCGATGGCGCGCCGGGTCCGGGGCTTGAAGGAAAGCCCCCGCCTGCGGCTCGTCAAGGACTTGCTTTATCTGGCGCTGGTGATGGCTTCAGTGCCCTTCACGCTGTTGGAGGCGGCTTGTCGGGCCGGCTCGACCGTCATGCTGGAGGCGCGCAAGAAGCCGTGAGGTATCAGGCCATCCGCCGCCGCCTGCCGGCCTGGCTGCGCCGCCGCCTGTTGCACTTCGAGGCGGCAACCGAAGAGGCAGTCGCGCGGTTCGCCGCAGGCTTGCCGGAGGGGGCCTGGGTGCTGGACGCGGGAGCGGGGGAGGGCGCCTACGCCCGCTGGTTCGCCGGCCGGCGCTACGTGGGTGTGGACCTGGCCGTAGGCGAGCCCGAGTGGGACTATTCGCGGTTGGATGTGATAGCGGATCTGGCCGCTCTGCCCTTCAGCGGCGGCTGCTTCGACGCCTGCCTCAACGTGGTGACCCTGGAGCATCTGCCCGAGCCGGCCCAAGCCTTGCGAGAAATGGGCCGCGTGTTACGTCCGGGAGCAAAGTTGCTGCTGGTGGCGCCGCAGGATTGGGAGATTCATCAGGCGCCCCATGACTACTTTCGTTTCACGCGCTACGGCCTGAGGCGCTTGTTGGAGGGGGCGGGCTTCCGTCCCGTGCAACTGGAGGAGGTGGGCGGCTTCTTCCGCTTGCTGGCGCGGCGTCTGTTGAATGCCTTGCAATTCTTTCCGGGCGCTTGGTGGGTGGCCGCCGCGCTGCTGTTGGCGCCGCCGGCGCTGCTGCTACCCTGGCTGGACCGTTTGGATCGCGAGCGGAACTTCACCTTGGGATACATATGCACGGCGGAAAAGCTCTGATTGTGGCTCTGGCTGTGGTCTGGCAAGGCAAGGGGCAGGCGCCGGCGCCCGCTTTCAGCGGCGCCTCCGCCCTCGAGTACACGCGCAGGGTGGTCGAGTTCGGCCCGCGGCCGCCGGGCTCGGAGGGGCTGGAACGCCTGCGGGGCTACTTGGTTCGAGAGCTCAAGCGGCTGGGATGCCAGGTGATGCGCGACCCGTTCACGGCGACCACGCCGCGGGGAGAGCTGGCGATGGAAAACCTCATCGTCCGCTTCGCGGGCGCCTCCGGGCGGGCGGTGGCCGTGACCGGGCATTACGACACCAAGTGGATGCCGGAGATCCGTTTCGTCGGCGCCAACGACGGCGGGGCGTCCACCGGCTTTCTGCTCGAGATGGCGCGCGTGCTGGCGGCCCGGCGGCATCGCAACGAGATTCTGCTGGTATTCTTCGACGGGGAGGAGGCCTTCGGGCCCTGGTCGGATCAGGACGGCCTCTACGGCAGCCGGCATCTGGCTGAGCGCTGGGCGCGGGAGGGAACGCTCGGGCGCCTGAAGGCGCTGATCAACGTGGATATGATCGGCGATCGGGACTTGGGCATCCTCGAGGAGATGTACTCGAGCGCCTGGCTGCGCCGCCTGGTCCGGCAGACCGCGGCCGAGCTGGGTCTGGGCCGCTACTTCCTGAACCGGCAGGCCTGGGTCGAGGACGATCACGCGCCCTTCCTGCGCCGCGGCGCGAGCGCGGTCAACCTGATTGATTTCGAGTACGGCCCGGGCAATTCTTACTGGCACACCGAGCAGGACACCCTGGACAAGCTGAGCCCGGCCAGCCTGGAGGCGACAGGCCGGGTGGTGCTGGAGGTGCTCAAGAAGCTGGACTGAGCGCGGGTCCGCTCAGGTTTCGGGCTGATCGGCGCGGGCCGGATCGGCCGGATCGAAGCGCGGGCCGTCGGCCTCCCAGTCCTCGGCGCGGAACATGCGCCCCTGGCCGCCGGCGCCGCTCAATTCCTTGACGGTGAAGCGTGCCTGCTCGCCCTGCACGTGCACCCAAACGTGATGGTAGAAAAAGCCGCGGGAGAAGCTGGCGGGGTCGGGCAGATACCTGGCCAGGGTGGCGCCCGAGCTGCCCACCACCAGGTAGACGACGCCGTCGCGCACGAGGCGGGCGAAGTTATGGGTGTGGCCGCTGATGATGTAGTCCACGCCGTACTCGCGGGCCAGCCGGTGAAGGGGGAACTCAGTCGAACCCAGGCGCAGGGGAACCAGCCAATACGGTTTGTGGAAGAAGACGAACTTGGGGCGGCGGTTGCGGTAGGCGCGCAAGTCGCGCTCGAGGAATTCGTGCTGCTCCTGGCTGAGCCCGGTGGTCTGGCTGTTGTCGAGCACGGTGAAATGGGCATTCTGGTAGTCGAAGCTGTAGCAGAGCGGCCGGCGGGCGTTCTGCTCGAACAGGCGGCGGGAGTGCTCGCTCCAGACGTCGTGGTTGCCCGGGACCAGGAACAGGGCGTGCCGCCGGTAGCGCTCCAGGGTGGGCCGCACCTGCTGCCAGTCAGCCTCGGCCCGCGCGTCTTTACCTCCCTGGATGGTGTCGCCTACGTTGATGACGAAGGCCGGGCCGAGCAGATCAATCTCCCGCCAGATGCGCCCGTAGATTTCCGGGGCCGCCGAGCCGGTCCGATCGCCCAGGATCGAAAAGTGGAAGTCGTTGGCCGGCGGCTGTAGGCCGGTGAGCGTGAAGGCGGCCAGCCAGAGGAGGGCCGCCGAAAGGGTGATCCAGCGCCAGAATGCAGGTCGCATCTCCGTATTATGCCCCAGGGGCATCCGGAGGCGGCGCGGGGTGCGAGTTCCCGCCGGGCCGCAGCACTACTTGTTGATGGGCCATCGTGCGCCCAGGGAGGAGCGGTGAGCGCGCCGGAGAGCTGGCTGGCGAACTGCCTGGTCTGGCTGGCTCTCTGGGTGCTCGTGAGCGGGCTGGACGACTTGTTCGTGGATGCGGTCTGCTTGCTGGAGGGATTGCGGCGGCGACTGGGCCGCCCCGAACGGCAGACGCCCCCGGTCGGGGAGGAGTCCGGCGGCGCGGGCCCGAAATGGATCGCGGTTCTGATTCCCCTCTGGCGGGAGCATCGCGTGATCGGGCAGATGTTGGAGCGCAACCTGAGCGCCTGCCGCTACCCGCATTATGAGGTCTTCGCAGGCTGCTATCCGAACGATGAAGCGACCGTGGCGGCGGTCCGGGAGGCGGCCGCGCGCCATCCGAGGGTGCATCTGGCGCTCTGCCCTCACAGCGGTCCGACTTCGAAAGCCGACTGCCTGAACTGGGCCTACCGGCGGATGGCGGAGTACGAGAAGGAGCGCGGGCTGCGCTTCGCGGCGGTCGTCATCCACGATGCCGAAGACTGGATGCACCCGGACGAGCTCGGCTGGATCAACTACTACCTCCAGCGCTACGAGATGGTGCAAATTCCGGTGCTGCCCCTGCCCACCGGGCCGGGCCAGTTCACTCACGGCGTTTACTGCGACGAGTTCGCCGAGTATCAGAGCAAGGACGTGCCTGCGCGCCTGCGGCTGGGCGCCGCCCTGCCCTCCAACGGGGTGGGGACCGGCTTCTCGCGCGAGGCGCTGGAGCGGCTGGCCGCCCGGCAGGGCGGTCGCCTGTTCGATCCCGAGGCCTTGACCGAGGACTACGCCATCGGGTTGCGGCTGCACCGGTTGGGCTGCAAGCAATACTTCGTCCCGATCGCCTTTTGCGAAGGCGGGCCGGTCGCCACGCGCGAGTACTTTCCGCAGAACTTCCGGGCGGCGGTGCGGCAGCGCACCCGGTGGGTGAGGGGCATCGCGTTGCAAGGCTGGGGGCAGTTCGGCTGGAGCGGGACGGCGGCCGAGAAGTATTTTCTCTGGCGCGACCGCAAAGGCCTGCTGGGCAACCCTCTGAGCGTGTTGATCAACGCCCTGTTTCTTTACGGCCTGCTGGATTGGGCGGCATGTCGCTGGAGCGGCCGGGCTTGGGGATGGGCCCAAGCGGTCGGCACGGCCTGGCCGTTGCAGCTTACGCTGCTGATGCAGTTCTGGCGCATGGCGGTGCGCGCCTATTGCGCCGGCCGGATTTACGGCTGGCGGTTTGCGCTGGCCTCTCCGCTGCGGATCTTCTGGGCGAACTGGATCAACTTCGCGGCCACTGCGGCGGCCCTCGGCGGCTACCTGGCGGACCGCCGGCGGAAGGCGGCGCCGGCCTGGCTGAAGACCGAGCACCGCTACCCGACGCGCGCCGCGGTCGCCGGCTCGCGGCCGCTGCTGGGCGAGCTGCTGGAGGGTTCGGGGTTGATCAGCCGGGCCGAGCTGGCCGAAGCCTTAGCCAACAAGCCGGCGCGCGTGCGGCTGGGTGAATTCCTGATCCGCACGGGGCGGCTCACCGAGACACAGGTCTACGCCGCTCTGAGCAGGCAGCAGGACGTGCCCCTGGAACGCTTTCAGCCGGGGGACATTCCTCGACCGGTGGCGCGGGCCTTGCCGGCCGCTCTGGTGCGGCGCTGGAAAGTGCTACCCTTCAAGGTGGCCCACGGCAATCTGTTCGTGGCCGGCCCGGAGTTGCTCAGTGAAGCGGCCGAAGAGGAGTTGCGCAGGTACACACCCCTGGAAATCCGCTTTTACCTGCTGACTCCGAGCAACTTCGAACAGCTCCGGCGCGAACTGATCGAACCCGGCCCCCGGGCGCGAGCGGGCTGAAAGCGGCGCACGGCCGGGCGGAGACCGTGGGGAGAGCGGGAGGACGTCCGGCGGCCATGCCTGAATACGCCCTGATCGTGCTGGCGCACGGCTCGCGGGAGGGGGCCGCCAATGATGCGGTTCGGCGGCTGGCCCGGCGGCTGGGCCGCCTCACGGGCGCGCGGGCGTCCACGGCCGCGTTTCTTCAGCGTGCTGCGCCGGAGCTGGCCCAGGCGGTGGCCGGTCTGGCGGGGCGCGGGATCCGGCGCATCGTGATCGTGCCTTATTTGATGATGGCCGGCGTGCACTTCAAGCGCGACCTGCCGCGGATGGTTCGCGAGCTGGCCGGCCGGCATCCGCAGGTGCGGATTCGAGTCGCCAAGGGATTGGAGGGGCATCCGGGCCTGACAGCCATCCTGGAGGACCGCGTTCGGGAAGCCCTGAACCGAAGCCGGAGATGAGCCGTCTTAGCACATCGAGAGGCGAATGAAGGCGAGCCGCGCGCGCTGGCTGTTGATCGGGAGCGGGCTGCTGCTGCTGTTCGCGGCCGCCGTGGCGGTGCTGGTTCGGATGTTGCCGCGGCCGCTGACGCCGGCGGACTATTTCGTAGTCGGGTCGGCGGCCACCCTGCTGGTGCTGCTGGTCTTGTTCCTGGCGCTGCTCGGGATGTGGCTGGCCTCGGGCAAAGGCCGCCGGGGTAGAAGCTGAGGCCGGCTCAGGGCGCGGCCGGGCGCAGCTCGACCCCCTGGTAGAGCTCGCGGGTCTCAGCCAGAGAAGCGAAGCGGAGGCCCGGCAGGCGAGCGGAAGCGGTGCCGGCGGCCACGCCCCAGCGCAGAGCGTCGGCGGGATCGGCGCCCCGCTCCAAGGCCCAGGCGCAGGCCGCCGCCAGCGCGTCGCCTGCCCCGATGGGGCAGAGCACCTCGACAGCGGGCGGGAGCGCTTCCAGCAGGACGTCGTCGAAAGCACCGATGGCGCCGCGGCTGCCCAGCGAGAGCACCACGGATTCCGGACCCAGGCCGCGGATACGCTGGGCAGCCTCCAAGGCCTGGGATCGGCTGACGAGGGCGGCGTTGAGCAAGCGTTCGGCCTCCTGCTGGTTGGGCGCGACCACGGTCGGCCGCGCGCGCAGGCCTTCCAGCAGCGCCTCGCCGTCGGTGTCCAGCAGGGTCTTGACCCCCAGCTTCTGAGCGATGCCGATGAGCTTGGAATAGAAGGCGGGCGGCACGCCGGGCGGGAGGCTCCCGCAGAGAAGCAACCAAGAGGCGCCGGACAAGTTGCGCCGCACCGCCTCCTCCAGGCGCCCGACCTCCTCGGGCGTGAGGCGAGGACCGAATTCGTTCAACTTCACGGTGAGACCCTGGCGGTCGGTGATGGTGAGGTTGGTGCGGATCTCGCGGGCGATCGGGACCAGCTCGAAGGGGAAGCCTGCCTGGCTGAGGTGTTGCCGAAGGCGGTCGCCGGCGTCTCCGCCGGCGGTGGCCAGCGCCAGGGTCTGCCCTCCGAAGGAGTGAATGACGCGGGAGGCGTTGATGCCCCGCCCGCCGGCGGACTCCGAACTGTCCAGGATGTAGGTGCGGTCCTCGAACACCAGCCGATCGGTGGTGAAGTTCCGGTCAATGGCCGGGTTGACGGTGAGGGTGAGGATCAAACCAGTCATTGTAACGCCGGGCCGGCCGCCGGCGGCGTGGTATCCTGGAAAGCCCTATGCAAGGCTTGAGGCGGCGTGAGGTTCTGGCGGCGCTGGCCGGAGCGGCGGTGGCTGCGGCCCGGCCGGTGAGCCGCCGCAACGTCCTGTTCATCGCCATAGACGACTTGAACGATTGGGTGGGCTGCCTGGGAGGACACCCGGACGTGAAGACGCCCCATCTGGACCGGCTGGCGGCGCGCGGCCTGCTGTTTACCAACGCGCACTGCGCGGCGCCGCTATGCAATCCCTCTCGAGCCGCCTTAATGACGGGAATCCGGCCCTCCCGTTCGGGGGTTTATGACAATCGCCAGCCTTTCCGCAAGGCGGCGCCTGCCCGTGAGGCCGTCACCCTGGCGCAGCATTTCATGGCTCAGGGCTACCGGGTCGTTGGCGGTGGCAAGATTTTTCACGGCGCCTTTCCGGATCCGGCAAGCTGGCAGGAGTACTTTCCCTCGCAAACCCAAAACAAGCCGCCCGATCCGGTTCCGCCCAAGCGCCCGGCCAACGGGATCCCCAACGCGGCGCAGTTCGACTGGGCTCCGCTCGAGGCGCCGGACAGCGCCATGGGGGATTGGAAGGTGGCCGAGTGGGCCCGGAGCGAGCTGGCTCGCAAGCACGATCGGCCGTTCTTCCTGGCGGTGGGGTTCTTCCGTCCCCATTTGCCCTGGTACGTTCCGCGGAAGTATTTCGAGATGTACCCGGCGGAACGCGTGACCCTGCCTGCGGTCAAGGACGATGATCTGGATGACATTCCCCCCATGGGACGCAAGTTCGCCCGCCCGGAGGGCGACCATCGCAACGTCCTGCGCTATGGCCAGTGGCGCCAGGCGGTGCAAGGCTACCTGGCCTCGATCAGCTTCGTGGACGCGCAGGTGGGGAGGGTGCTGGAAGCCCTGGAGGGAAGTCCGCACGCCGGCGACACCACCGTGGTGCTCTGGAGCGATCACGGCTGGCACTTGGGGGAGAAGTTGCACTGGCGCAAATTCGCGCTCTGGGAGGAGGCCACCCATAATGTGCTGATCATCGCCGCGCCGGGCCTCACCCGACCGGGCAGCCGCTGCTCGCGTCCGGTAAGCTTAATGGATATTTATCCGACGCTGGTCGAGCTCTGTGAGTTACCCCGCCGCCCGCGCCTGGAGGGAGTAAGCCTGGCGCCGCTGCTGGGTGACCCCCAGGCGGTGTGGGAGCGGCCGGCGGTGACCACTTACTTGCGCGGAAACCACTCGGTGCGCAGCGAGCGCTGGCGTTACATCCGGTATCGCGACGGCAGCGAGGAGCTGTACGATCATCTGAACGACGATCTGGAATGGCATAATCTGGCGGCCCGGCCCGAATGCCACGCCGTCAAGCAGGAACTCAGCCGCTGGCTACCCCACTTCGACGCGCCGGACGCCCCGCATGAGTCGGGCCTGCCGGGAGCCGAAGCTTGAGGGCCGCAGGGCCGGGAGGCGGCAAGAGCCGAAAGAGAAAGACCCGCCGCGCCGGGCCGGCTCAAGCGCGGGCCCGGACGATCCCCCAAGCGACCGTGGCAGCGCCCGCCGGGCGGCGCCGGAAAAGCAGCGGGCGTGGTCCTTGATTCATCCCCCGGACGGGCCCCAAAGATCGTGCGAGGCCCCGCATCGTATTTTCTTGTCCCGGCCGATGGCGGGTAGGCAAAGGTAGTAATCGGCGTTTTATTTGCGGTTAGTATGAACATATCTACTTCTGTGAGACTTGAAGAAAGTCGCCGGGACTATGAGAATATGTGAGGTTGGCGTACGCCCAACTTTTTGACGGGGCCGCTCGAGCCCCGAAATGCCTCGCAGGTCGGGCAGTCCTGGCGGGAGCAGACGAGCGAACGTCGCCAGCACTCAACTTCCTTCCTCTCCGGCCGATGAGACGTACGCACGGATCCTCCGGCGGTCGGGCCCGAACGCGACAGAGGTAGCAATGCTTCATCGAATCCACTACCGGGAACTTTTCCAGCTTTGGGCCGTCGTGCTCGCCACGCTCGGATCGCAGCTATCCGCGCAAGACGTTTGGGGGCCCAATCTTCTGGTCAACGGCGGCTTCGAACAGATCGCCTCGAACGGCAAACCAACGGGCTGGAGCGACAACGGCTTCAGCGTGGACCGGAGCGTGTTCCGGAGCGGCGCGGTGAGCTTCCGGCTCCAGGACGCGCACTTGATTCCCTACAGCCAGTCCGCCGGCCAGCAACTGGCGCTCAAGAAAGGCGCCTATCGAATCGGCGGGTGGGTCCGCAAGAGCCGCCTGGCCGCCACGCAGGGCGGCGGCGTCAGGATCTGCCTGCAAGCTCCTCCTTCCTACCCCTGGACCGTCTCGGCCTGCACCGCCATCGTGAAAGGGACGGGCGACTGGGAGTATCTGGGAGTGAGCGACATCGTCCTGCCGGAAGACAGCACGGCGCGATTTTCCCTTCAGGCCTACGGGGAGCCGGACGGGACCGCCTGGTTCGACGACCTCGTGCTCCAGCAGAAGGTCCCGGATACCACGCCGCCGACGATCAGCAACATCGCCGCGGCGCCTGCGGGCGACGGGAGCGTCACCATCTCCTGGAGCACCAACGAACCGGCCGACGAGCAGGTCGAGTACGGCCTGACGACCGCCTACGGTTCCCTGTCCGCGCTGACGACGACGTTGCGGACCTCCCACGCCGTGGCGCTTTCCGGGCTGGCCCCGGCCACGACGTACCACTTCCGCGTGAAGAGCCGCGACGCAGCGGGCAACCTGGCGGTTTCCTCCGACGGGGTCTTCACGACGCCGGACACCGTGCCGCCGGTGATCACCGGGCCGGTGGCCTCTTCGGTGACCGAGAGCGCCGCTCAGATCACCTGGTCCACCGACGAGCCGGCCGACGGGCAGGTGGAATACGGCCTGACGACCTCCTACGGTTCGCTATCGCCCGTAGAGTCCGCGCTGAGCACGGCGCATTCGATCACGCTGGCGGGGCTGGCGCCGGACACTCTCTATCACTGCCGCGTGCGTTCGCGAGACGCCGCTGGCAACGCGGCGGTGTCGGCCGACATGGTCTTCCGGACCGCGCCTATCGCCGGACGGCTGGGCGTGGAGACGGGCGGTTTGACCGCCTACCCCACGGCCGTCATTGGTCCCAATCTGCTCAGCAATCCCGGCTTCGAGACCCCCGGAGCGAACGGCAAGCCGCTGGGTTGGAGCGACAACGGCTTCCAGATGGACAGCGCCGTCGCACACAGCGGCGCGGTCAGTTTCCGCCTTACCGACGCCCATCTGATTCCTTACGCCCAGTCTGCCTCCCAGCAGGTGGCGCTGCCCAAGGGCATCTACGAGTTCAGCGGGTGGGTGAAAACGAGCAACCTGGCCGCCACCCAGGGAAGCGGCGTGCGCATCTGCCTGGTCTCGGACGCCGGCGGCGGCTGCACCTCGATCGTCAAGGGCGCCTCCGACTGGCAGAAGTTGAGCGTGGCCCGAGTGGCGATTGCGCAGGACGTCACGGCGCGCATCAAGCTGGAGGCCTACGCGGAGCCGGACGGGACCGCCTGGTTCGATGACATCGAGTTGCGCCGCCATCAGATGCCCCTGAGCGTGTTCCTGCTCTACCCGAATTACCGGGGCATACTCTTCGACGACCAATCCCTCACCGCCCGATTCGAGGTCAGCGTGGACCCGCCCCAGGGAAGCGACCTCTCCGCCTACCAGGTCGAGGCGGTGCTCACCGACACGCTCAGCGGCCAGGTGCTGCGCCGCACGACTTATGCGGCCGCGTCCACCTTGACGGCCGCACTGGATTTTTCGGCCTTCGCCAACGACCGCGCCTACCAGGTAACGTTCCGGCTCCTCAACAGCTCCAAGACCGCGGTCTTCGAGTATCCCGCGTACCGCATCTGGAAGGCGGCCGGCAGCTTGCGCCAAAGCTTGACTATCAGCTTCGACCAGAACAACCGGATCCTGTTGCGCGGCCGGCCCGCTTTCCTGCTCGGGGTGTACGACTCGGGCCTCTCTTACAAGACGGCGGAGAGCGCCTGGGAGCAAATGTTCACCGACAGCCGGCGGCTGTTCGAGCTGCCAATCAATCTGTACCTGAATTACTGGTACGGCGAGGCGCCCAATTCTTCGATCCTGCCCATGCTGAACGTGCTTCAGCAGAGGGGCATCTACGGCCTGACCAACGCCAATTGTTTCGACACGAAAACGGTGGAACAGACGGCGTCCTACTGGTTCCTGACGGCGCCCGAGAGCGACATCCAGGCCCGGGCGGCGCACGGCGCCTTCGCCGGCTTCTATGCGGCCGACGAATGCAAGGGTTACATCGCTTCGAACGTCTTCGGGCATTACCAGCGCGTGAAGACGCTGGATGCGGACGGAATCACGCTGGGTACGCTGCTCGGCAACAGCGACCTGGCGCTCTGGCCCGACGCGGTGGACTTGCTGGCCACCGACCCCTATCCTCTCTGGGGAGCGGAGCCGGCGTCCGGTTATGCGCTGAGCAAGGTGGGCGAATGGACCCGGCTGGCCCGGGAAACCGTGCGCAACAGCCGCCCGGTGGCGACGGTTCTCCAATTCTTCAAGGCGACCAGCAACAGCCGCTGGCCGACCCGAAGCGAACTGCGGAACATGAGTTACATGGCGATCGCGGAAGGGGCTAACGGTCTGCTGTACTGGAGCCTGGGAGTCAACGCGCTGGCCTACGTTTGTTCGGGCTGGTGCGACGAGAAAGTCGAGTACTTCGGGCGGCTCAAGTCGGTGATGGAGGAAATCAAGGGCTTGGAGCCGGCCTTGGTGAGTCTCGACCGTCCGGACTTACTGACCGGGAACAGCAATTCCGCCATACGCACGCGAGTGAAGTTCAGCGACGGCAAGGCTTATCTGATCGCGTATAACTCGACGGGAAGCCCGGCCACGGCGACCTTCAACTGGAGCTTTACGCCGCTGGCGGTGAGCGTGTACGGGGAATCGCGCACGCTTGCTCCCGCCGGCGCGACTTACACGGACAGCTTCGGCCCCTATGAAGCGCACGTGTACGTCGTGACGCGCTGAGGGGCGGCGGGCCGGCGCCGCTCAGCTCTGCGTCCCGGCCGGGGCGGGAGCGCCCAACAGCGAGCGGAACTTGCCCCGGAACTGCAAGCGCACAGCCCGCCAAACGACGGCGAGGCAGGCCAGCGCGGCCGGCGCCATGGCCGCATAGAGCCAGGCGGCCGGCGCGCGCCGGGCCGGCACCCAGACCAGCAGGAAGGGCAGCGACGCCAGTGCGGCGTGACTCAAAGCCTTGGGCGTTTGCCAGAAGCCGGCGCCCACCAGGCGGGCGGCGGCGGCAAGCTGCGCCAGCAGGGTGAGCAGCGAGGCCGTGGCCGCGGCCATCGCGGTTCCGGTGAAGCCGAACGAGGGCAGCCACAAGTACATCAAGCCGGCCAGCAACGACGCCCGGAGCAACTGCATCGCCACGGCGGTCTTCAACCGACCCGTACCGAGCAGCAGGGAGGTGACGACGCCGCCTGCGGCGCGCGCTGCGCCGGCCCAGGCCAGCCAGGCCAAAGCCGGCCCGACCGCCAGCCATCTCGGACCCAGCACAATGCGCACTACCGGCTGGGCGAATACCGTGAGGAAGCAGGCCACCGGCGCCACGATCACCAGCAGCGTGCCCAAGGAAGACAGATACGCCTGGCGCAAGGGGGCCCCGGGGCCGATCTTTGCGAAGGCCGGGAACAACACCCCCCGCGCATGCACGCCGATCTTGGCCGTGGTCAGGCCGGCGATCTGGTTGGCCATCTGGTAGGATCCCAGGGCAGAGGTGCCCAACAGCTTGCCGGTGGCCACGCTGTCCAACTGCTGCTCCAGGAACCCGGCCACGTTGATGCAAGTGAACCATTTGCCCGCCCGGGTCAGTTCGCGCGCACGCGACCAGTTCCAGGCCAGCCGCGGACGGTAGGGATGAACCCAGTAGGAGGCTGCCACCTCACACACTCGGGAGACCACCAGGGATCCCACCAGCGCCCACGTGTTGCGGTAGGCCAGCGCCAGCAGTACGCCGGCCAGCAAACCCGGCGCCACGCCGCTCAGCCGCCAGCTCACGTCCTTGCGAAAGTTCAGCCCCCGGCGCAGGTAGACCACCGCCGGGTTCACGCACTCCCACAACAGGGTCAACACGGCCACCACCCGGATGATCGGGACGGCTTCCGGGGAAGCAAAGAAGCGGGCCCCGAACGGCGCCAGCAGAAACAGCAAGGCCGCGACTAGCAGGCCGCGCGCCAGCTTGAGCGTCCAGGCTACGTCGAGATACGGCCGAATGTCCCCCTGCTTCTGAATCAACACCGAGCTCATGCCGGTCTCGGTGAGGGCGTTGACCCAGTTCTGGATGAGCAGCGCAATGCCCAGCAGGCCGAAGTGACGGGGTAGCAGCAGGCGCCCCAGGACGGCGACCTTCACCAGGCCGGCCACTCGGTTCGCGACGTCGGCCAGCAACAGCCAGAGGGCGCCCCGGACGGCCCTTTCCTTCAGGGATCCCTCGCTGGAAGCGATCCAGGTCGTGACGCCTCCCAGCCACTGCCGGACGGGCAAACGAGGCGGGCGCGAGCTTCTCAGAGTGAGCATCATGCGCCTCGCACGTTAGCTGCATCCTGGGAGAGCAAGGCCGAGCCCGGCTCGAGGGCCCGGCTCGGAGCCGCCGGCGCTGCGGCCGCCTGCCGCCGGGCTCGCGCCAGCACCAGGAACAGCGTCAGCCCCACGTTGGCGTACAGCGACAGCGACAGCAGCAGAAAATATTCCGGCAGCCAGCCTGCCAGGATGCTGAGCAGCAGCCCGGCCACGACCACCGGACCGTAGCCCTGCATGGCGGTCCCGCGATAGAACCCTAGCGCCCTTCGCAGCAGGCCCTGCAAGCCCCGCCTGGCCGACGCCCGGCGCGCCGGAGTCCTCCTGAAGTTGGGCAGCGACTTTACCTCCAAGCGGATGCAAAGCAGCATCAGCACCGCCAGGGCGTTGAGCGAGCCCAACAGTCGCCAGAGCGGATCCGCGGCGCCCAGGGACCAGCCCAGACAGAAGTGCATCGCAGGGTGCTCGATGACGTGCGTCAACCGGTCCAACAGGATGCCGTAGGCCGAGGAGCGGCCCTGGTAGCGCAGCACCTCCCCGTCGGAGTGGTCCAGGATCCAGGAAGCGATCAACAGGAGGCAGCCGGCAAGCCGCCAGACGGCGCCTTGTCCGAGGAAACAAAACGCGCCTGCGATCCCGGCCAGGGCCATCAGGAGCGTGACCGTGTCGCCGTGCACGCCCAGCAGGAGGAACATCCGGGTGAGGTAGATGGAGACGTAAGGATGAATCAGATGCTTGGAAATGGGCGGGACGGCGCCGTAGACACTTTCGTCCTTCTGGCAGATTCGGCGCAGTTCGGCTACGGCAGGTACGGGTCTCATGAACCGCTCTCCCGGCGCCGCGCGAGCGGCGCGATCAGCGCATGGCCCCAGCTCTCCAGGCGGCCGTCGGCGGTACGATAGCGCGGTCCCCAAAGACAGGCGCGCCGGATCTGTCCCACCTTGCGAAACCCGACCGCTTCGGCGGCGCGGCGGGAGGCATCATTGTCGCTCTCGATGGCGGCGTAAATCTCGCGGATGCCGCTCTCCAGCAGGGCCTGAGAGCTTCGCCAGAACAATTGCTTGCCAGCGCCGCGACCTCGAAACTGAGGCCGGACGTAAAGGCCGCCGATCTCGACCGCCTGCTCGCCAAGGACGAAATAGCGGCTGGCGTTGCGCCCACTGATGACCCAGAGGACCCCCACCGGTTCGCCGTCCTGGCAAAGCAGGAAACAATCCCGGTGCCCTTCCCTGCCCTCGTAGTAGAACTGGTCGGGCAGCAGCCCGTTTGCCTCACGGAGGGCGAGGAGCGCCCTCAAGCCCCTGCGCAAGGCGAACGGCTCGGGCAGCACGGGGGCCGCCGGCCGATCCAGGCAATAGACCGCGAAACGGGCGGGACGCAGCGCCGTCCATAAAGCCCGCGCCGTGGCCCGCCAGCCGTCACGCCGGAGCCGCCGAATCAGATTGCGCCACGCCCGCTTCATGCGCGCTTCGCCCTCCGAACCAACTCGCAAAGCGGCGTCAACAGGAAAGGCAAGGCGCCCGCCGCCAGCTCCTCCGCCTGCCGGAGTTTCAGCCCGCACTGGAGCAAGTCGCCGATCAAGCGCAGCGGCGAGGGGCCGCCGGGCCGCCAAGCCAGGATTCGGCGAAAGTGGCCTTCCAGGGAAACGCTCTCCAGACCGCAGGCGTACGGAGGCGCTTCCACCGGCCAACCCAGCGCCAGCCGCAGCAGCAGGTAGGGGAACGACACGCCCGCCGAGAGAGCGGCGTGCAGGGAACTGCCGAATCGCGGATTGAAGTCTATGAACCAGTACTGCTCCGGTTCGGGCCCCTCGATGAAATCGAGCGTGCAGAAGCCCTCGTAGCCCGCCGCCTCCAGCAGCCGGGCGGCTTGCTCATCGAGCGAGGGGATGCGCAGCGAACGGCGCAACACGGAGGCCCCGCCGGTGGCCGGCCGGGTGCGGACCGCCTCGAACTGGAAACTGGCTCGGACTCGGCCGCGCCAGAAGATGCCGTCCCAGACCATCAGGTGCCCGGGCACGAATTCCTGTACGAGCCAACCTGAGGAGTTGCCCGTCGCGCGGAGTCCGCGCAGCAACCCGGCCGCATCGCGGGCGATGCCGAAACCGCGGGCCGCAGCGCCCACCACAGGCTTGTAGACCACCGGGAAGCGAAAGCCCGGAGGCAGGATGGGGCGCTCA
>Ga0209018_1000138_pt1 | contig 68014 bp, 52 predicted proteins | sample YNPBryBLVA2012_FD_185814 | JGI IMG/M metagenome (GOLD analysis project Ga0209018, IMG submission 185814) | Anoxygenic and chlorotrophic microbial mat microbial communities from Yellowstone National Park, USA - YNP Bryant BLVA 2012 (SPAdes)... ...
AACACCACCGCCTTCCCAAGAAAGGACCTGCCTATAAGCCCAATTCCAAACTCACTTTCCCCTCCCCAAAAGATGACCTGCCTCCTCCCAGGTCATCTTTGTTTTTAGCCCTCCAGCACCTCCGGCCGGATGAGCAATTCATCAATCCAGCGCCTCAACTCCTCGTCCGTCAACCCATGCTCACAAACGGATTCTGGCTCTTCTCTTCCCCAACAGTCGTTTCTTCCCCATGCCCAGACAACAACCTCGTCTCCTGCGGCAGCGTAAACACTTGTTCTCGAATGCTCTCCACCAGCGCCAGCCAACTGCCACCGGGTAGGTCGGTGCGGCCCACCGATTGACGGAAGATGAGGTCGCCGCAAAAGCAGACGTCTGCCTTGGCGCAGTAGAAGATACAATGACCAGGGGTGTGACCGGGCGTGTGACGCACTTCAAAGGTCAGGCCGCCGGATGCCTCAGAGAAGTCGGGCTGAAAGCCCGACCTGCTCAACGCCCCCAGGTGCAGGGTCTGGCCGTGGAAGAGGTCGAGGCTCGGCGGAGGGCTGGGGGGCAGGGAAAAGCCAAACAGCGCCGCGCCGCCCTGGGCGTCGTACAGGAAGCGATCGTCGGGGTGGAGGGCGATACCAGGGGTAGGGTCCAGGCCGCGCACCAGCTCCGCCAGGCCGCCGATATGGTCAAAATGGGGATGTGTTATCCAGATTTGCCCAATCCGCCAGCCGCGTTTTCGGGCTTCGCTCAGGATGAGAGCGCCCTCCCAGGCCGGGTCAATGACCGCCGCATCCCCCGTCTGCGGGTCAGCAAGCAGATAGGCATTGGTTTGCAGCGGGCCAAGCGTCAAGCAGACAGTTTCAAGCATGGTTACTCCTGCAAAAGAGACCGCCCCCCACCCGGGGCAATTTTGCCGCCGGGGTCGAACGCCCAACCCCAAGCGGCAGATTCGATGTCGGATTTGGCCAGGAGAGTCATGGGGTCATCTCCAAAGATGGTGAAAGCGTGCTCGATGGGGGCGAGGCAAGCCGCCCCCTCACCGCCCACCGACAAACAGGCACCCTGGCATACACCTGCAGCCGATTCTACCAAAATCCAGCCAGACGATTCGGTACTCGATGCTGATGTTCAAGCACGTGAATGCCGTTTTCCATGCTATACTTGCCCCCATGAGCCGCATAGCCCGCGCCTCGCTGATCATCGCCTTCTTCTTTACCCTGGACAAAGGACTGGCTTTCTTCAGGGCTATCCTGTTCAACCACATTGTCGGATTGGATGGAATGGGAATTCTGGGGGCCTCTAACAATATCCCCGATTACCTCTCGGCGCTCATCTCCGGCGGGGCCTTGGGCATGGCCTTTATCCCCGTGCTGACCGAATACCTCGAGCGGGGCGGGCGTCCTGCAGCCTGGAATCTCTTCTCACGCATCGTCAACCTGGCATTTGTGGTGACCGCTTTCTTTTCGGCGCTGCTCATCCTGCTGGCAAACCCACTGGTGCGTTACATCGTTGCGCCCGATTTCCTGCCCGACAAGCAGATGCTGACGGTTTCGCTCATGCGTCTGGATTTCGTGGCTATCTTGATCTTTTCGATCAGTGGGCTGGTGATGTCGGCTTTGCAGGCTAATCAGCACTTTTTGTTGCCAGCCATGGCGCCGTTCTGCTACAACGTGGGGCAAATCTTTGGGGGCGTGATCCTGGCGCCCTCTCAGCCGCTGCGATTTGGGCCGATCACCCTGCCAGCTTTTGGCTTGGGCCTACACGGCATCGTGTACGGGGTGATCATTGGGGCGCTGTGCCACTTGCTTATCCAGGTTCCCGGTCTGCTGCACTTCCAGTTTCGCTGGACGCCGCTCATCGGTCTGAACGACCCCGGCGTGCGGCGCGTCCTGCTCTTGTTATGGCCGCGCGTGTTGACAATGGGATGTATCCAGCTCTATTATCTCTCGCGCGATAGCCTGGCTTCCCGTTTCAGCGAGGCGGGCGTGGGGGCGCTCAACCTGGCCTGGACGATCCAGCAGGTGCCAGAGACCATCATCGGTACGGCAATTGCCATAGCTCTCTTGCCTTCGCTGGCCGAGCATATCCAAAACGGGCGGCGCGACGCTTTCCGCCTAACGGTCAATCGCGCTCTGCGCGCGATGCTGGCCTTGTGCCTGCCGGCGGCTGTCTTACTGGCCTTGGGCGTGCGGCCTTTGGCCGAGCGCGTCTTCAATTTTCTGCCGGAAAACATGGATTTGCTCACGGTTTGCACTTGGGCTTTCCTCCTCGGCCTGGCGGGAGATACCTGGTTGGAAGTGGCGGTGCGCTCATTCTATGCCAATCAGGACACCCGCACGCCGTTAGGCGCTGCTGCCGCCCAGGCTCTGGCTTTCGTGGCCTTGGCCGCTCTCCTGCGTGAATTGATCGGTCTGGCAGGCATCCCCCTGGCGGCTGCTATCACGTACACCAGCGAGGCCTTGTTCCTGCTCATCCTGCTCAATAAGCGCTTCCCCGGCATCCTGCAAGTCCGCGATACGCTGCTGAGAGCGGCGCTGGCGGCTGCACTGGCCGGCGGCGTGACCTGGGTCGCTATGACAATCCTGCCGACTTCGCTGTGGCTTACGCTGGCTTCCCTGGCCGCCGGCGGCCTGGCAACGCTGCCCTTCATCTGGCCTGAAGTGAGAACTTTGGTGAGGTTGTAAACGGAGGTGATATGAAACTCAAAGGCAAACGCGTGGCTTATCTTGTCGAAGATGGCTTCGAAGACCTGGAATTTTGGGTGCCGTACATGCGCTTGCGTGAAGAAGGCGCTGAGTTGTGCGTTGTCGGCAGCCGGCTGGAGCGCTTTCGCGGTAAATACGGCCTGTACGCTATGCCCGATTGCGATGCCAGCGAAGTCAGCGCCGATGAGTTCGACGCCATTGTAGTGCCGGGCGGCTGGGCGCCGGACAAGTTGCGCCGTTACCAGAGCGTGCTGCGGCTGGTACGCGAGATGAACGCCCAGAACAAAATCGTGGCGGCCATTTGCCATGCCGGTTCGGTGCTGATCTCTGCCGGTATCGTCAAAGGCCGCCGCGCTACCGGTTCGAGCGGCATTCGCGATGACCTGATCAACGCCGGCGCCGAATGGGTGGACGTTCCCGCCCTGCGGGATGGCAATCTCGTTTGGGGCCGCGTGGTCGAGGATATCCCCGCCTTCTGCCGCGAGCTGGTCAAAGCTCTGGCAGAGTGATTTTGCTTCAGTCAACCATGTTGCGCTGGTGGAGACTTTTGCTGGCAGCGCTGCTCATCGTCGCTTGGGGCGGCGCATCACCGTCGGGTTCGGCGCTCGCCTGGCAATCGAAGGTGGAGGCCGCCGTCCTGCAACAGGCGGCGCAAGGCCCCGTCGAATTGCTGATCGTCTTGGGAGAGCAGGGCGATCTGGCCGCGGCGCGCTCCCTGCCAGACAAGCTGGCCAAAGGCACTTTTGTTTACCAGACATTGCACCAGCTCGCCGCACGCACCCAGCCCCCCTTGTGGGCCGTTCTCGACCAGATGGGAGCGCCCTATCGCTCATTCTGGATCGTCAACATGCTGTGGACGCGCGGCGATCTCTCGCTCGTGCAGGCCCTGGCGCAGCGCCGTGAGGTGGCACACATTTACGCCAATCCCACCTTCTACGCCGATTGGCCGCGCTGGCCCAACCTGCCCAGCCCCGAAGCGCCCAGCAGCATCGAGTGGAACATCACCAGGGTCAACGCGCCCCAAGTATGGGCAGCAGGTTACACCGGCCAGGGGGTGGTCGTCGGCGGGGCTGATACCGGCTATCTGTGGAATCATCCGGCGCTCATCCAGCAATATCGCGGCTGGGATGGGACAACCGCCCATCACGACTACAATTGGTTCGACGCCACCTCCGCACACTCGCCCACGCCGGTTGACCCCTATGGGCATGGCACTCACACCATGGGGATCATGGTGGGCAGCGATGACCCTAGCCAGCCCCTCTCGGCTGCCCACGCGGTAGGGATGGCTCCCGGGGCGCAGTGGATCGGCTGCCGCAACATGGACGCCAGCGGCGCAGGCTCACCAGCGACCTACATCGCTTGCTATGAATGGTTCGTCGCCCCCTACCCGGTGAACGGGACGCCTGATCAGGGCGACCCGGCCAAAGCGCCGCACGTGATCAACAACTCGTGGAGCTGCACAGCCGCAGAGGGATGCAGCGCCGCCACTTGGGACGTCTTGTTGGCGGCAGTGCAGGCGGTGCGCGCCGCCGGTATCGTTACCGTACACTCGGCGGGTAATAGCGGTTCAGCCTGCAGCACCATCTACGAACCGGCGGCTATCTACGCCGAATCGTTTACCGTGGGCGCTACGGATAGCACCGATACCATTGCAACCTTCAGCAGCCGCGGGCCAGTGACGGTGGACGGCAGCAACCGTCTCAAACCCAATGTGTCCGCGCCAGGGGTAGGGATTGTCTCCACCACCCGTACTGGCGGATATGGCCCCATGAGCGGCACCAGCATGGCCGCGCCGCACGTCGCCGGTTTGGCCGCCTTGCTCATCTCCGCTCAGCCGAGCCTGGCAGGGGATGTCGAAGCCATCGAAACGCTCATCGAACACAGCGCACAACCGTTCACCACCGCCCAGTCTTGCGGCAGTGTGCCAGGCACCTCCATCCCCAACAACACCTATGGCTGGGGGCGCATTGACGCTTACGCCGCCCTGCGCAATGTGCCCCATCGCTTGCAAATTGCTAAAACGGCCTCGGCAGCAGTCGTTGCTCCCGGCGAGACGATTACGTATACGCTCACCATCACCCATGCACACCCCCTCAGCCCCACCACCAACCTCGTCGTGAGCGATACCCTGCCGGCGGGGACGGTCTTCCTCTCGGCGACCGCGCCCTACACGCTGAGCGGCGACCTCGTCCAATGGGCGTGGCCTTCCCTGCCGGCCAATCAATCGGTCAGCGTCCAGATCGTCGTGCAAGCGCCTCTTGGTGAGGGGGCCGTCGTCAACGAGGATTACGGGGCAGCTAGTGCAGACGTGGCCTGGCTGAGCGGCGCCGCGGTGACAACCCAGGTGGCCGCTGCCCGCTTGAGACTTTTTCTGCCGCTCATCTACCACTAGCCCAGGGGAGTAACGTCCTCCTCCTGGACAAGAAACCCCCTGCTCGGGCAGGAGGTTTCTTGCGTTGGGAGTGATCGCTGCGATTTCGCCAGCGGCTGACCGTTGGCGTCGGGCAGCTTTCAGTTTTTATCGTACGGCTCACCATCCGCCGCCGGCGGCACGGCCCGCCCCACCACGCCGGTCAGGATGATGATGGTGAGCAGGTAGGGCAACATTTGCGGGATTTGCGAAGGGATGTCGGGGCGAAAGATGCTCACCGTGGAGGTGACGCTGTTGCCCAGGCCGAAGATCAAGGCGCCGATGAGCGCGCCAAAGGGACTCCACTTACCAAAGATCATGGCAGCCAGGCCAATGAAGCCCGTGCCATTGGTCATTTGCGGGTTGAACACATCCACGGCTTCCAGGGTGAACCACACCCCACCCAGCCCGGCGACCACGCCGCCCCACAGGACGTTGATGTAGCGATTGCGCAGCACGTCAATACCCAGCGTATCGGCAGCGCGGGGATGCTCGCCCACAGCGCGGGTGCGCAGCCCCCAGGGGGTGTAGAAGAGGACGTAGTGGATAAACACTACCAGGATGAGCATCATGTAGGTGAGCGGCTTTTGCTGGAAAAAGATCGGCCCCAGCACGGGGATTTTGGAGAGCAAGGGAATCTCCCACAGCGGGAAGGTGCCAGGCCCGGGGGGCAGGTTCTCAGCCAGGAACTGACGATAGCAATAGCCAGTGATGCCTAACGCCAGGATGTTGATGACCGTGCCGCTAATGATCTGATTGGCCTTGAAGCGAATGGAAAGCACACCATGCAGCAAAGCAAACAATACCGACGACAGCACGCCCAAGAGCATAGCCAGCCATCGGCTGATGTCCCCGGCGGTTTGCGGCCCGACCACATCTTTCAACCACTGAAAAGCAAACAGGTTGACAGCATAACCGATCATAGCGGCCATCAGCATCTTGCCTTCGATGCCGATGTCCACCACACCCGCCCGCTCGCACAGCACGCCGCACAGAGCCGCAAAAGCAATAGGGGTGGCCACCCGCAGGGTTTGCGCCAGCGTTTCGACGACGCAGGCCCCCTGGCACTGGTTGTTGATCACCAGGTTGAGCAACACCCAGGCGGCAAACAGCCCAAACAAGCCCAACAGCCAGCTCACCCACCAGGCATTGCGCAGCTTACCCACAGAGGAGGAGTTCGTTTTCGTTACATGGCTCATGGCTCAACCTCCCCAGCCGCGCACCACCGGCGCTTCTTCTTCGACTTTACGCTCAGCGCGTATGCGGAATAGCCAGCGCACCACTGCTGGGGCTGCCACGAAGAGCAACATCAGGCCCTGGATCACCGAAATGACGTACTTCGACACACCCGACATCAACTCCATCAGGTCAGCGCCGTTGCGCATGGCGCCAAACAGGAAAGAGGCCGCCAGAATGCCAAAGGGGTCGTTCTTGGCAACCAGAGCAATGGCGATGGAATCCCAGCCGTAACCGCTGGAGAAGAACAGCGGCAAACAGCGGCAGATCGAAACCCCCAGCACCTCCACCGTTCCGGCCAGGCCAGCCAGGCCTCCTGAGATAGCCATGGCCAACACGATATTGCGGGTGATGTTCATGCCGGCGTAACGCGCTGCATTGGGGTTAGCGCCCACGGTGCGCAGTTCGAAGCCGATGGTGGTCTTCCACAACAGCCACCATACCCCTACCGCAGCCAGAATAGCCATGAACAAACCAATGTGCAGACGGTTATAGGGGTCTTGGTAGGGCCACCACAAGCGCGTCAGCGGCGGCAGAGCCACAAATACCACTGCGCCAACGAGTAGGCCGAAGCCAATATACGTGATGCGGCGCTGGCTGTCTCGGGCGATGCGCTCGCGCCAGCGAGGCGCTTTCAGAATTTCGCGCACAATCACGGCCGTCAGAAAAGCGAAGATCAGGCCGACAAAGAGGGCGTTGAGCGGGTCTTTCAGGCGCTCAGGCACAGCCGCCAATGTCCACAGCTCGGCCTGCGGTGAAACGCGCGGCGTTTGTACCAGGCCAGCGCCCTTGTCTCGCAAGGGGCGGCTGATGAGATATTCGCTGAGGCGGAAGGCGACGTAATTCATCATCATCGTGCTAATGACCTCATGCGCCCCGGTCTTAGCCTTGAGATAACCGGGGACAGCGGCCCACAGCGCGCCGCCGAGCGCGCCAGCAGCCAGGGTGAGGGGCAGATGGATGATGGCCGGAATGCCGGTAAAGAGTTGCCCCACCCAGGCGGCACAGATTGCGCCGATGTAGAACTGCCCCTCGGCGCCAATGTTGAATAGGCCGGTCTTGAAGCTTACCGCCAACGCCAGACTGAGCATGACGTAGGGGATGGTGGCTACCAGCGACTCGGACAGGCCACGCTGTTTGAAGAAAGCCCCGCGCACCAGCCCAAGATAGGCCTCTCCCACCGTGACCAGGCTGCCGCTGGTGATCCAGATCACCACGGCCCCCAGGACGAAAGCCGCAAACATGGCCAGAAGCGGCATACGTAACAAATCCAGGACGCGCCACAAGAAGACACGCGCCGACGCTAAACGGGAATCAGCTGTTGCGCTAGACATGGGCGCTCTCCTGAGTCACACCGGCCATCAAGAGGCCCAGTTTTTCGCGTGTTGCCGTTCTGGCATCCAGCGTATCGAGAATTTGACCTTTGTACATCACCGCAATCCGATCCGACAAACTCATGATCTCGTCCAGCTCTGCGCTGATGAGCAGCACCGCCGCGCCGTTGTCGCGCGCTTCGACGATGCGCCGGTGGATGAATTCAATGCTGCCCACATCCAGGCCACGCGTGGGCTGGCTGGCAATCAGCAATTTCACCGGGCGGGCCAGCTCGCGTGCCACGATGACTTTTTGCTGGTTGCCGCCCGAAAGCGAACCGGCGTGGGTCATCGTGGAAGGGGTGCGCACATCGAAGGTCTCAACCAGTTCCAGTGCCTGGCGTTCGATGACGGGGAAGTCCAGCTCTACCCCGTGAGCAAACGGCGAGCGATAATAGCTGCATAGCACCATGTTGTCGCGGATGGGGAATGACAAGACCAGGCCGTGCTTATGACGGTCTTCTGGCACATGGGAGACGCCAGCCTCCACCACCTGGCGAGGGCTGGCATGGGTAGTGTCTTGCCCCAGAATGGTGACCTGTCCGCCGGTGACTTTGCGCAAGCCGGTGAGGGCCTCGGCCAATTCGGTTTGGCCATTGCCCTGCACACCGGCAATGCCCAGGATTTCGCCAGCTCTCACCTGAAAGCTGATCCCATTCACGGCCAGATGATGGCGGTCGTCCATCACGCTGAGATTCCGGACGTTCAAAATTGGCTCGCCCGGATGGGCATCGGCCTTGTCAATTTTCAGGATCACCTTGCGCCCTACCATCATCTCGGCCAGCAGTTCACGGCTGGCCTGCGCCGGTTTGACCGAGCCGACCATTTGCCCGGCGCGCATCACACTGATATTGTCGGCCACGGCAAAAACTTCGCGCAGCTTGTGGGTGATGAAGATGATGGATTTACCCTGTGCAACCAGGGAGCGCATGATGACAAAAAGGTCATCGGCTTCCTGGGGGGTGAGCACGGCGGTTGGCTCATCGAGGATGAGAATGTCCGCCAAGCGGTAAAGGGCTTTGATGATCTCGACGCGCTGTTGAGCGCCAACGGTGAGGTCGCGTACGTACGCATCGGGGTCCACTGCCAGGCCGTATTGCTGGCTGATGGCGCGGATGCGGGCAGCCACACTGCGCCGATCCAGCACCGAGAGCGGCCCGAGGGACTTCGTGCTGCCAAAGACCGACTCCTTGCCCAGCATGATATTCTCGGTGACAGTGAGTGGCGGCACCAACATGAAATGCTGATGCACCATGCCAATGCCTTTGGCAATGGCATCATGCGGGGATTGGACGCGCGTGGGTTGGCCGTTGATTTCGATTTCCCCCTCGTCGGGCTGGTACAGCCCGTACAGAATATTCATGAGTGTGGATTTGCCTGCGCCATTCTCGCCAAGCAAGGCGTGGATTTCGCCTTTTTGGAGGGTGAAGTTCACATGGTCGTTGGCTAGAACGCCAGGAAATCGCTTGGTGATACCGGTCGCTTGTAGGGCTGGGGTCATTCACCACTCCCAAATTTTTAGAAAATAGAGGGTGCTGTACCCAAAACAGCACCCTCCAGCAGATTGAAAACTGGCTTTACGGCTTGTAGCCTGTAGAAATAGTGCCGTTCTTCAGGCCTTCGAGCGCCTCGGCCACTTTGTCCTTCACTTCCTGAGGAATCTTGCTGTCCCAGTCGTGATAGGGGGCCAGACCAACACCGCCGTTCTTGACGTTGGCGGTAAGGATGCCAGGTTTGTCGGTTTTGTTGATGACTGCCTTGAGGTACTCGTACACGGCCACGTCCACATTCTTGGCCGCGCTGGAGAGCAAGGCGTCCTTGACTTCAGGGTAGGTGTTGTACTGGTCAACATCCACGCCGATGGCCATGAGGCCCTTTTCCTTGGCTGCCAGCAGGCCACCGTTGCCGGTGTTGCCGCCCACGCCAAAGATCACATCGCAGCCCTGGCCAATCATGCTCTGACCGGTTTCCTTGCCCTTGGCCGGGTCATTGAAGTTCGGGATATAGACATTGAGCGGGGTGGCAATGTCGGGCTTCATCCACTTAGCACCGTTCTGGTAACCCACCACGAAGCGCACTACCGGCGGGATTTCCATGCCAGCAACGGAGCAGATGACGCCGGTCTTGGTCATGCCAGCGGCCAACACACCCGCCAGGAAACCTACTTCGTCTTCCTGGAACATCAGGCTGGTGACGTTCTTGAGATCCTTGGTGTAGGGGTCGACACCATCTTCGCCGGGGAAGTAAGCGTTGTCAATGATGGCGAATTTGATGTTAGGATATTGTTTGGCCTTGGCGGCTGTGGCATCACCCATGAGGAAGCCCACGGTGATGATCACGTCGTACTTCTCGGTAGCAAACTGGTCAATGTTCTTCTCGTAGTCGGTGGGTTGCTTGGACTCGATGTACTGGGCCTCGATACCAAACTCGGCAGCGGCTTTTTGCACGCCAGCCCAGGCAGACTGGTTGAACGATTTGTCGTTCACGCCGCCCATATCGGTGACCAAACCCACCTTGAGCTTACCACCGCCGCCGCCGCCACAAGCGGACAACAGCATGGATGCCATCAGGATGATGGCCAGAAGAATGGAAATTTTCTTTGACATACGGGTTCTCCTCCTAGAGAGAGTTTGGGGTTATGAATGGCGAAATTGGCTAACGCCTATATTAGTTTAACACGAAGTGACATGGCGCGCAATGTGTCATTGTTCACTGATTTGCCCGGCCTGGAGGTGGCTTACTTGTTCTCGCCGCTGGCCATATCCACGCCAGGGTCTATGAAACCGGCTAACAACTCGTTCAAGGTCTCTTCGGCCAGCCGCTGGCGGCCGGGGCTGAACAGGCGAGGGTTGACATCGGTGATTTGCAGCGGCGCGGGCAGGATTTGGCCGCCCTGCCCGGCCAGCAACTGGGGAATCAAATCTACGACCAGCGGCAACGGCTCAGAGCGTAGGGAGGCCACCCAATGGTCCTCCAAACCGGCGGGCGGCGGGGTGACCCCGATGAGGTTGATACCCGCCTGGGCGAGGTAGCTCAACAGGGCTGCGTCGCCCGCTCCAGCAGCCACGAACACCGTTTGTGCATAGCGATCGCGCATATAGTCGCCTAGCGCCTGCCATTCGAGCGGGCTGGCTGTGGCAGGCAGTTCGCCATAGAGAGGGTATTGATAAAATGGGGGGTACTGCGGCTGGCACAAGCCGCAAAAATAAGCCACGCCGTTGATGAAAGCCGTGCGGGCGGCTCTGCCCTCCACCGTATCCGAGACGCTGAGGACACCCACGCGCCAATCGGGAGTGAGCATGGCGGCGATGTAACCGGCGATAAAGCCTTGCTGATCGGGGCGCGCCCCGGCAGCAGCCACCTGGCTGAGATTGGGCACCGCGGCCAAGCCGGGTATTCCTATTGCCAGGAATTGCGTCTGCGGCGCAGCGGCTACCAGCTCGGCCAGGCCAGGGTCGGGAGGCACGGCCACCACCAGGCGCAATTCCGCTGTCAGATCGGTTATTTGCAGTGCTGAACGCACCTGCCAGCGCAGCCCTGCTGAGACGATCGGCTGCTCCAGGGCTGATTGCAACACCGTCACCTGCTCGGCATCAGCCCCCGGCGCGGCCAGCAGCACCGCCAGCGGCAGCGGGGTTGTGGTGGTTGTGGTGGTGGATGTAGCTACAGGCAAGGCGGTGGACGTGGATTGCCGAGGAGGGGTATCCACTGCGACCGGTGAGGGCGCCACCGCCGCCGTGGCTTGCCCGCAGGCTGCCAGAACCCAGGCACATGAGATGAGCAACATGAATAGCCAAAGTCGTGATAACATGGATGAGCCTGTTCGAAGCGAATTTTACTACTTTTTTGTTGCCAATCCGTTGGGGGAGAAGTATAATTTCAGCACCATTAGGGTTAATCAGCGCTACTGAAATCTCCCCCAACATCACGCAACCAGGAAGAATCTATGAGCGTCCCCCGCATTCGAGTTGATTACGATGAAATGGCCGAGGTTGCCAGGCGTTTTGGCCAACAGGCCGAGATGGTCAACGAGATGAGCCAGCGTGTTCGGCAATGTATGAGCCAGCTCGAAGATGGTGGGTGGATAGGCTACGCTGCTGATGCCTTTTACGCCGAAATGTACGATGTCGTGTTCCCCGCTCTGGATCGGTTGGCAAACGCCCTCGAGGTTGCCCAGCAGGCCACGTACCAGTTGACTGACCAATATCGCCAGGCCGAAGAAGCTGCTGCGGCTCTGTTCCACGGCGGCTTGACAGAAGTATCTGGTAATGTACCCAACAACCAAGATGACACCCTGCATCCCCCGGCGGGGGATGAAATCTCCGGCGGGAGCAACGACTTGCCAGGCATCCTCGGTAAGCTCAAAGACATTACCGAAATCCTCGCCCAGATGCGCCGGGTGTCTTTCGAGCAATTCCAGTTATGGGCTAACTCGCTTGGCATCGTAGATGAGTTTACGCAGACCATCCTGTATTATCAGGACGACGCCCTGGAAATTCTGCTGGTCAACGAGGAATGGACGCGTACCCTGGTTCAACTACCTGTCCAGGTCACATCGGGATGGGGGGCCTTTTTCGATCAGCTGACAACTGTCAGCAAGCTGGATAAAGCTTTCCTGGGGCTTGACCTGGGCTTGACAACCTGGAAATACTGGGACAAAGGGTTGTTCTCGAATCCCGAATATTACTCTGCTCTCACCACCGATTTGCTCTTCTTTGGGATGAGCCAAATCGGGTTAGCAGCGATCGCCGGGCTGAGCCTGGTGGGCACGCCTGCCGTCATCGTCAGTGGAGTTGTCTTGGGCGGCGTGACGGTGGTCAACTGGATTTGGGGTGATGATATCACCCAAGCTATGACGCCTGCTTTTGAATGGGTGGGTGCCCGATTGGGGTCAGCCAAGGATTGGGCTGGTCAGCAGCTTCAGGCCGGGGCAGAATGGGGCCAGCAAACCTGGCAAGAACTCGACCGTCAGGTGGATGAAGCTGCCCAATGGGTGCGCGACAAAGCCAGTGAATTGGCGCAGAGCTTCAACCAGTTCGTCCAGGACTTTGCTCCTCAGCCAGTTTTCTGACCCCCACAGGAGATTGTAGCATGGCTAATTTACACCTCCGTCTCAGCGAAGCCGAATTGATTTTTGTGCTGACCACCATGCGGGTGGCTTCTTATCCCGTGTCGAACGACGTGGATCTGATGGCCGGCTCCACCGAGCGTCGGCAGGCCGCGCTTCAGGCGGCGCGTGCGGCGTTGGTGGCGCGCGGGCTGGCGCGCACTAACGCCAACGGTGATGTCGAACTGAACCCACTGGTTGTCGCAGCAGTGGGTATCACTGTACGCCCCGAAGCCGGCTACTGGCTCTCATTCCAGGCCACTCATGCTCAACCACAAGCCGTGTATTACAATTGGACCCGCCAACTCATCATGAGGAGCCGCACAGACAGTGAACATATCTTCTACTTCGACCAGATTGCTGACAGAAACGCCCTGGTGGTAGATATCCTGTCTCACTGCGCCCTGCCGCCGGCTGCCAGCGATGGTCCCGCATACACTTTGCCGTTGGGAGCGCTTCAGCCAGCCATGCGCCCAGATGAGCTTGTTGCCTCTCGGCAAGCGACGCTGCAATCAGCCGGCCTGCCCGCTGGGGTAGCTGCCGAACTGGCGCAGACCCTCAGCCAGCCCGAACAGCGCGCCAGCCTGGTAGCAGTGGGCAATATGCGACAGCAAGCTGCACCGGTGGGCACGCTGGGGTGGTTCGTGCATCAACAGCGCTTGTGGCTGGCTATCCAAGCTGCTCCTGCAAATGAGCAGGTCGTGTTGCGTCAGGCCAGCGCCGCCAGCTTATCTCAGGCGCTCTCTGTGCTGGTTGATCAGGCTATCGAGGCCACCCCGCAACATCCCCTCGTTTGAGCTTCACGCCCAGAACTTTCTCCGTTTTTCCTGTATAATTGCATCATGATCGAGCTGACTATCCCCGGGCGAGGTGTGTTGGCCCTGGAGCATCTGGTGTGCGATGTCAGCGGCACCTTGTCGGTAGACGGCTATCTGCCGGATGGCATGGTTCCTGCACTGAGACGCTTGCGCGATCGTCTGGCGGTACACCTGCTCACCGCCGACACGCATGGCCGTCAGGCTTTGATTGACCAACAACTTGGCCTGCAAGCGGTGCGTATCACCCCAGGCGACGAGGCGGCGCAAAAAGCGTCCTTCGTGAAAAGCCTGGGCGCTGAGACGGTCATTGCGATCGGCCAGGGCGCTAACGATGCCGCTATGTTGTCTGTTGCGGCCGTGGGAGTGTGCGTGCTCTCTCCTGAAGGCAGCGCTGTGGAAACCTTACTGGCAGCCGACGTTGTGGTAGCCGACATCTTCACCGCGCTGGAATTGCTCGACAAACCACTTCGCTTGGTTGCAACCCTGAGAAAATGACTCTGCCGCGCAACGAATACTTTCCAGACGACCCCGAACAGATGCCGCCAGCCCGCCGTCGGCGCGCTCATCGCTTGCTGATTCCTCTCGACGTTGATGAACGCGCCGAGGTGTTAGACCGCCTGGCGCTGCGCACCACCCCCACTTTCGACTTTTTCATTTTCTCGCTGCTCTCTGGTGCGGTGATTGGGCTTGGCTTGCTGGCAGACGCGCCGGCGCTGCTGGTGCTCGGAGCGGTGCTGGCCCCCTTGATGACACCGTCCGTGGGCGTCTCACTCGGCACCGTCACCGGCTCTTTCAAACTCTTTGCCCGCAGCCTGGCGGCGTTGCTCATTGGGGCGGGGTTAGTCTTTGCTGTCGGCGCTTTGTCTGGTCTTGTCGCCCAGTTGGCGCTCGTCTGGTTGCCGCTGGAATTCAACCAGCTTTACCTCCACGCGCAAATCTCCTGGCCTAACTTTGTGGTGCTGGCATTCGGCGCAGTCTGGACAGCAGCGGCTGTAGCCAATTCTGGCCGCAACGCCGCTTTGCCAAGCGTGGCTCAGGCCTACGTGCTGTACGTTCCCCTGGTGGTAGCAGGCTTTGGCCTCACCAGCGGCATCCCTCACCTGTGGCCTGATGGCCTGGTGATCTATGCCGTCTATCTGGCCTGGGCAACCCTGCTCGGAGCGGTGACCCTCGCTATCAAGGGATTCCGCCCGCTGACGTTGTTTGGCTACACGCTGGGGGGCGCTCTCACCCTGCTGGGCATCCTCTTGCTGATTGGGATCAGCGGCGTAGGGGCGATCTTCACCGCCCAGGTGGCCGTTCCAACGCCTATCCCCACCTCTACCGCCACGCCGACCCCTCGTCCAACCCTGCCGCCCCCGCCCACCGTCACCGCCACCCCGCTGCCGCCCACGCTGACCCCCACCCTGACCCTCACGCCGATCCCCACGCCGACCCTCACCAACACGCCCCTGCCTAGCCCCACGCCAATGTACGCCCTGGTCAACGACAAGCGTGATATCCCCTACCCCGGAGCTATCCTGCGCGCCGAGCCGGGTTTCAGTGGAACGGCTATCACCACGCTGCTGAACGGCACCCTCGTTCAGGTTTTGGAAACCCGCGAGGTGGATGGCAACCTATGGGCGCGGGTCTCCGTCCCCTCCTTAGGCATCGAAGGGTGGGTGATAGAGACGCTGCTCCTGATGGCTACACCTGCGCCAAGCTGGTAGAACGGGCCTCGAGGCCATTGTCATTCACGCAACTGCCTGACAACGAGCCAGCGTGGCCGTTGGCTTTGGTATAGGAGGTGTCAATGAAACGCAAAACTGTATGGTGGCTGGGCGGCCTGACGGCCGCAGGCGCTTTGGCCGCCGCGTTGAGCCGCTATCTTCGCAAGCAGCGGCTGGAAGCCTGGTACACCCACATGAGGCGGCATTACCCGCTGACAGCCCTGGTGACCGGCGCCTCGAGCGGCATTGGCGAAGCCTATGCCCGCAAACTGGCTTCCTTTGGCTATAATCTCGTGCTCGTTGCCCGACGGGAGGCGCGCTTACACGCCCTGGCGACTGAATTCCGGCAGAAATATGGCGTCCAAGCCGAAGTGTTGCCCGCCGACCTGTCCACCGAAGCGGGCATCGCCCGCGTCGAGCAGCGTATTGTCGGCGGCGACGATATAGACTTTCTGATCAACAATGCCGGTTATGGGCTGGTGGGCAATTTCGCTGAGACCCCCATCGAGCAAACCCAGGCCTTGCTCGCCTGCCATGTTTTGGCCAGCTTGCGCTTGTGCCGCGCCGCTTTACCAGGAATGATTCATCGTCAGCGCGGTGCAATCGTCAATGTGGCCTCCGTGGCCGCTTTCGTGCCCAAAGCACAAGACGGCACTTATGGCGCCCTAAAAGCCTTTCTGCTGTCGTTCTCGCAATCGCTGGCTCTGGAGCTGGCTGGCACGCCCATTCGCGTTCAGGCGCTGTGTCCAGGCTTTACCCGCACCGGCTTTCATGACCATCCCGAATATATCCGTCGCAAGGTGAAGCAGCGCATCCCTGCCTGGCTGTGGATGAACAGCGAGCCGGTGGTAACTGCCTCCTTGCGGGCGCTCGGCGAGAACGAGGTGGTGTGCGTTCCCGGTTGGCACAATCGGCTCATCGTGGCGGCGACCCGTTTCGGGTTGACCAACTGGCTGTTGACCAGCGTGTATCACTTTCTCTCCCAGCGCTAAAAAGGCGTGCACTCCTCGGCAGGCTTGGGGCAAGCGTCGCACGAACGCTTTGCTGGGTGTCGCACCCGTTTACGAAGAGCGCCCGCTTCGTGTGGGCCTCTTCACCCAAAGCTGCCTGCCCCCAAGAGCCGCTCGACGCCCCAGGGGGACGGTGACATCTCGTTCGCCGGCGCCAGGCAAGGCTAAAACAGCAAGGGGAGCAGGTAGTAGAAGGCGAATCCCAAGCCCGAAGCCCCAAGGATGATGAATACAGGGTTGATCTTGGTAAAAGTCAGCAGAGCAAAAGCTGCCAGGACGAACAACAACTTATCCCAGCCCTGCACCAGCGCCGCGCCCCAGCCGAGTTTCTTTGCGCCAAAGACGGTGAGGGCCATGTCGTATGCCGTCCACAGCAACAAGCCGACCACCACGGGGCGCACGGCTTTCAACATACTCTGAATGACGGGGCTATCCTTGATGCCGAAGAAATAGACGATCCCCAGCAACATCAGCACCGTGGTTGGCACGACCGTGCCTGCGGCGGCGGCGATAGCCCCCCAAATGCCCGCCAACTTGTAACCCACATAGGCCGACACTTGCGGCGCAATGGGGCCGGGCAGGGCGTTGCCGATTGCCACGGCGTCGGCGAATTCATCGGGGGTGACCCAGGGTATCTCTTCGGTCTGGCCGGGGGGCGTCCACAGAGCGGCGGTAGACTCCCGTTGCATCAACGCCAGCGAAGCAGGCCCCCCGCCCCAGGAAAAGAGCGCTACACGACTGAAGAGCACAAAAATACGCCACAGCAAACTCATACACAACTCCTCGATTTTTCAGGAATGCAACCGCGTGTCTCAGCGGATGTCTCCGGCAAGGTGCAGGGTTCTAACGGCGCTTCGAGCGCGCCGGTCAAGCCATTTGCAGCGCGGCAATTGTCTCTTGAATCACCTCGACTGCCTCAGCAAGGGTAGTCTCATCGAAGGCGAACCTGGCGCCCGCAGCGGCGTAAAGCTGGGGCAGTGGGAGCGTGCCGCCCAGCGAGAGCGCCCGGCGATAAGCAGCTACCGCTCCGGCTTCGTCTCTCAGCGCGTTGCGCCACACCTGGACGGCTCCCAGCGCGGCCAGGCCGTATTCGACGTAGTAGAAAGGCGTTTGAGGAATATGCTGCTTGCGCTGCCAGCCGGTCTTCATCACTTCCTCCAGGTCTTCCCAATCCACACCAGGCATGAAGCGCTGACACAGCTCGGCCCACTGTGCATCGCAATTCGAGGGGTCGCTGGCGGCGTCATGATTTTCATAAACCCAGTGCTGGAAAGCATCCACCACGGCCATGTACGGCCAGAAGAGCAGCATCCCCTCCAGGTGTTCGATGCGGGCGCGGGCGGCTTCTGCCTGGCTGTAAAATCCGCCTCGGTCGCGCGGCAAATAGGGGGCGGCAAGCAGCTCCATGGCGGTCGAAGCCACCTCGTTGAACTCCATCCCCACCTGCAATTGCTGGATATAGGGCCAGTGAGCGCTCTCGAAAACGTGGAAGGCGTGACCGCCCTCGTGGAGCAGGGTTTGCACATCCTCATGAAGTCCCACGGCGTTCATGAAGATAAACGGCCGCTTGGCTATCAGGAATTCGGTGCAGTAACCGCCGGGGGCTTTGTTCTTGCGGTTTTCCAGGTCGAGCAGGCCTTCGCCGCGCATGAGGGCAAAGTAGGCTCCCAATTGGGGGTCGAGGTGCTCGAACATGGTGGCTACCCCCTGCTCGAGTTGGTGCGTGTCCACGAAGGGGCGCAGCGGCTCCCGTCCCAGGGTCCACATCCAAATCCCACGGGCGCAATGTTTTCAGGCCCAATTGGCGGCGGCGCGTGGTGTAAATCTGCGTGGCAACCGGCACGACCACGCTCTCAATGGCATGGTGGAAGCGTTTGCAATCTGCGGGTGTATAGTCGAAGCGCAGCAGTTGTTGCCAGCGATAGGTGCGGTAATCGCTGCGCCCGGCGTTGTGGGCAAGCTGGCGGCGCAGGTCCATCAGCTTCACCCACAGGGCGTTGATGCGCTGCCGGTCAGCCAGTTGACGCTCCGCTGCCAAAAGCCAGGCGCGCTGGCGCTGTTGGCGTTCGGCAGACAAATAAACCGGGCGGAGCTGAAGCAGGGGGCGTTCCGCGCCTTCCCAAGTCACTGTTTGCGCAGCGATGATCTCATCGTACTCGATCCAATATTTCAATTCATCAGCCAACAGGGGCAGATTGGCCTGACGATAGAGGTCGGCCTCGGCGCGCAGATTCCGCAGTGGGATGTCGAAGCCTGGCGGTTCGAGGCCGCTGGCTAACAATTTGTGCTTTAGGTCTTGCTCGGCGGCTTGCGCCAGGGGATAAATCTCATCCATGAAGGCTTTGAACTGTGCTTGGGCGGCGGCATCGGCTGTGTTGACCGTGGTGGCGACATAGAGGCGCTGGTAAGTCTCGTGCAGCAGCTTGGCAAGATGGCTCCAATCGGCCAGCCAAGCGCTCACATGGCGTTCGTCCAGCGGGCGGCTGGCCAGCTCGTGAAAGTAAGGCTCGATTTGTGACCACTTCCAGTTCTTGAAATCGTCGGTGACAGCGGGGAGGTCAGCGAACATGCGTGTCCTTTCTGAAGGCGGCCGGTCAGAGGGTCGAGCGCTCAATCTGCCAGCCGCGGCGAGCGGAGATGCCAGGTGGTGACCTGTTGGTAGGTGTGGGCTAACTGCAAGAGGGTGTTTTCTTCCATCCAGCGCCCCATCAGTTGCATTCCAATCGGCAAGCCGTCGGCGTCGAATCCCACGGGAAAAGCCAGCCCCGGCACGCCAGCCAGGTTGGCCGGCAGGGTGAAAATATCTTCCAGGTACATGGCCAGCGGGTCGTCGCGGTGTGCGCCGAGGGCGAAAGCGGTGGTGGGTGTGACCGGGGCGGCGATGACATCCACCTGGGCGAAGGCTCGTTCGAAATCCTGCCGGATGAGCGCCCGCACGCGCTGCGCTTGCCCATACCAGGCATCGTAATAGCCTGCCGAGAGGGCATAGGTGCCCAGCATGATGCGGCGCTTGACTTCTGCTCCCAGGCGCTGCCCACGGGTGTTGCCAAATAGTTCCCAAAGGGTATCAGCCGGCTGACGGCAGCCGTAGCGCACGCCGTCGTAACGCGCCAGGTTGGCAGAGGCCTCGGCTGGAGCGATGAGGTAATAGACCGGCAGGGCATAGGCGGTATGCGGCAGACTGAGCGGTTCGAGAGAGGCGCCCAGGTCTTTGAACGTCTGAAGCGCCTGACGCAGGGCTGCATCCACGGCAGGTTGTATGCCGGCCACGAAGTACTCCTGGGGAACGCCGATGCGCAGCGAAGCAAGCGGCGTCGAAGACGACAGATGGATTTTCGCCAGCGGTTGTTCGAGGCTTGTGGCATCCTGCGCATCGCGGCCAGCAATGATGGCTAACAGCGTTGCGGCCTCCTCTGCCGAGTGCGTCAGCGTGCCCACGCAGTCCAGCGACGAGCCGTAGGCAATCAGCCCGTAGCGGGAGACGCGCCCATAGGTGGGCTTGAGGCCGGTGAGGCCACAGAAGGCGGCAGGTTGGCGCACACTGCCGCCGGTATCGCTGCCCAACGCCGCCGGGACGAGCCGCGCCGCCACAGCCGCGGCGCTGCCCCCCGACGATCCCCCCGGCACGCGCCCGGTGTCCCAGGGGTTACGTGTCGGGCCGTAGGCCGAATTCTCGGTGGAGGAACCCATGGCAAATTCGTCCGTGTTGGTTTTGCCCACGATCACAGCGCCTGCCGACAGCAGGCGTTCGACCGCTGTGGCGGTATAAGGGGCGACGAAATCCTCCAGGATGAGCGAGCCAGCCGTGCAGCGCACCCCCGCCAGGCACAGAACATCCTTGATGGCCAGCGGCACACCGAGAAGTGGTGGCGGGTCGCCGTCGGGGGATTGCCGCCAGGCGGCCAGACGGCGGTCGGCGGCCTCGGCCTGGGCCAGCGCCAGCTCAGGGGTGAGCGTGATGAAGGCATGCAAATCGGTTTCCAGGCGAGCAATACGCTCCAGGCAGGCCTGGGTTAGCTCGCGGCTGGAAAAATCACCGCGCCGCAGGGCAGCACTCATCTGAAGCAGAGGGAGATCGGGCAAGGCGGTCATGGCAGGCGTGGGCAATAGCCGTTATTCTTCGAGGACTGGCGGAACGCGGAACTGCGCGGCTACGACCTGGGGGGCGGTGCGCAAGAGGGTCTGCCGCTCCAGAGGGGGGCGCGGTACATCCGGGCGCAGGCCGCTCTCGCTGGGCGGGGCACCCTCCGCGGCGGATAGGGAAGAGGTGTCCACCGCCTGCAAGCGGGCAAAGTGCTCCAAAATCTCAGAGAGCTGGCTGCGGTATTGTTCCAGTTCAGTCTCGCTCAACGCCAGCCGAGCCAGTCGAGCGATGTGTTCGATTTCATCACGTGAGAGCGTCATCGCCCCTGATTATATCAGAAGCGCCGCGCTACCAATCCTGCGCATACCAACGCAGGTAATCCTCGACATGCCCCTGCCAGTAGGTTTCATCGTGAAAGCCCACGAACAAATGCCATTCGTGCGGCACAGCGTTTTGGGTGAGCAGTTGTTCGAACCAGGCGGCTGATTGGGCAATCTCGCGTTCGTCACTGTTGCCCAAGTCGAGGTAAATGCGCGGCATCTGCTCGGCGGGGATTGCTGCCAGCCAGGTTTTGACATGGGGGACGTCACTGTGGAAGACAAAGCCGCTGTGGACGCCGATGCTTGTAAACAGTGGCCAATTTTGCAGACCGAGGTGCACTGCCCACGCCCCACCGCGCGACAGACCGCCCACGGCGCGGTAGCGGCGTTCTGCGCGGGTGCGATAGTGGCTGTCCACCAGGGGGATTAGTTCGCCCACCAGCGCCTCCCCGAAAGGATCGCTAGCGGGTTCCAGCCAGATGCGGTCACGCGGCATGACGATCAGGAAGGGCGCGGTTTCGCCGGAAGTGATCAGCGCATCGGCCACCTTGCCGGCTCCCAGGCGTTCCCATTGATCGTCGCTGAAACCCTGGCCGTGCAACAGGTACAGCACCGGGTAAGACTTGTATGCGAGGGTGTCGTAACACGGCGGCAGGTAGATGCGGTACTCTAGCGAGCTGCCCAGCACGGTCGAATCCAGGCGATCAAGCTCGATACGCCCGCTCTTGGCAGAACAGGTCGTGGGCAAAGGCGGGCTAGGGGGAGAGGGAGAGGGGGGCGGTGAGGGAGAGGCCCGCAAAGTGGAGGCCTGCGCAGCCGGCGGGGTTGGCCAGGGGGCGACGGTAGGAGGAAGCGAGGCGATGGCAAGCGCTCGGGGCGAGGGCGAGGCAAGCTGAACGGCAGGCGTCAAGGCGCTCTCTCCACCGGAAGTTGGCACACCAACCTGGCCGCATGCCCCAATCAGCCACAGCCAAGTCATCAGCCCCGCCAGCACCGCTTGCCGGAGATAGGGTCTTGTCATAAAGCAGTTCACGGCTGGCGCCTCCCTAGAGAAACCAGCAAGCCGTCGAAATACCGCCTGCACGCCAAGAGCGATGGTCGGCAAAGACCATTAGCGTCGGGGTCGGCAGTCACAGCGTCATACTATACGCCTGACGACGAGAAACTGTCAATGTCTGGCGTCCATTCAGCCGACGGTTTTCGAGTTGTTTCAGGGTGCAGCGGTGCACTCAACGGCGTTGAGGTTGCCCCACTGGTCGGATTTCTGGGCGGCACCTACCCAATTGGGGGATGTGCTTTACCGCCTTGCAGGCTATACTGAGGCGAAAGGTCATTACCTGCCCAGGCCAAGAAGTGCAGTAGGGCAGCGGGTGATAGCGAGGGAGGCCCCTCCTGAAACGGTCGGGCCAGGTAGTTGCCTTCGAAGACCAAATTCAGCTATGATTATCAGAAAAGGAGTGCGCTATGTCCTCTGCAAATAGAAATTCCTTGTCGGCATTATCGCAGGCGATGGTCGAAGCCGTTTCGACGGCTGCTCTCTCGACCGTGTTGGTCAATGCCCGCCGCAGGCTGCCTGCGACGGGGGTGGCCTACGCTGCCGACTTGATCGTGACGGCGGATCATGTCGTCGAGCAAGATGAAGAGATCACGGTGGTTTTGCCTGATCGTACAGAACTGAGCGCCACGCTCGTTGGGCGAGACCCGGCCAGCGATTTGGCCTTGTTGCGCTTGGAGCAAGCCTCTGCCACGCCGTGTCAGGCGGCGGCCAAGGCTGCCCAGGTGGGGCAGATAGTTCTGGCTTTAGGGCGGCCAACGCCGGGCGGCATTCAGGCCAGTTTGGGCATCGTTACGGCAATCGGCGGGCCGCTGCGCACCGGGCAAGGCGGTTTTGTGGAACAAGTTCTGCGCACCGACGCCGTGCCCTACCCTGGTTTTTCGGGCGGGCCGCTGGTGGATTCCGGCGGGGCTGTGTTGGGCATCAACACCTCGGGGCTGGCGCGGGGCAATTTTCTGTCCATCCCCATTGGTATCGCCTGGCAGGTGGCGGCAACGCTGGCCCAGCATGGTCGCATCCGCCGCGGCTATCTGGGCATCCGCAGCCAGCCTGTCGAGCTGAACGAAGCGGCGCAAAGGGAGCTTCATCGTCAGCAGGCGATGGGTTTGCTGCTGGTAGGGATCGAAGAGAATAGCCCGGCCGCGGCGGCGGGCTTGATTTTGGGAGATATTTTGGTAGGAATTGGCGAGAACGTTGTCTCTGATGCGGATGAATTGCTTGCGCATCTGAACGGTGAGGCGGTGGGCAAGCCAACGCGGCTAGAGATTTTGCGCGGCGGTGAACGGCGGACGTTGACGGTGATTGTGGGAGAGCGTTGATGTGCGAAGCGGGCAAAGCGGCAGAGCACCGCGGCGAGCAAGGGGGGCAATCACCGCCGGAGGGGGCCGCGCCGGTGCGGGTGGCGCTGGTGGCCCCCACCAGCGCCATGCGCGCCGGCCTGCGCGCCTGGCTGAGCGCTGATGCGCGGCTGACCATCGTCGGTGAGTCGCCCCTTCCAGCAATTGCCAGGCTGCCCTTTAGCCAGGCGGATGTCATCGTCGTTCTGTGGGACGCGCCCGTGTGGGAACTGTTGAGCAATCTGAGTCAGGCCGTCGAACCTTTGCCGGCGGTGTTGTTGCTCAGCGACAACCGGCAGGCGGGGCGCTACCTGGCCAGGATGCCTTTGCGGGCTTGGGGGATTCTGCCGACGGAGGTGGCGCCGGCCCAGTTGCTTGCTGCCGTCCACGCCCTGGCGCAGGGGCTGGCGGTAGCGCTGCCGGCGGAACTGGGACGCCTGTGGGCAGGCGTATCCTCTAAGGCCGAGGGGGATTCGCTCGTGGTGGAGCCGCTCGTCGAGCCATTGACCGAGCGCGAGGTGGAGGTGCTCGAATGGGTGGCGCGCGGTTACACCAACCGCCAGATTGCGGCAACGCTGGGCATCAGTGAGCATACAGTCAAGTTCCATGTCTCGGCCATTTTTGCCAAGTTGGGTGTAGCCAGCCGCACGGAGGCGGCTCGCGCCGGCATTCAACGCGGCCTGGTCATGGTCTAGTGGCCGCTGCGGCAAGCAAACGACCGGCGCATCAGCCGGTCGTTCGTTTCCAGGTCGTTTTTGGGTCTTCTGTGGGCAGGGGTTAGCGCCGCACGATGGGCAGGAAGAGCGCATATCCCAACGCGGCGGTGCTATATTTCAAATCGCCGTTGGTGGCGTCGAAATAACTGATGGCCAGCAGGCCGCCAGGCGAGAGGGCAATGCAGCCGTAGCGGCCCACGTCGCCATTGCCATCTACAAAGCTGAACCGCCAGCCGCTGCCGTTCCAGCCGACATAGTGCAAAGAGCCTGTATCGGCCTCATAGTAGCTGATATGGGGGTTGTCGCTGCTGTCCAGGACGATGGAAGGATACCAGCCAGCGCTGCCGCTCTCGGCCAGGCGGGTGCTCACCCAGCCGCTGCCGTTCCAGTAGGTGTACTTCAGGTTGTCGCCGCTATCTTCGAAGTGGACGATGTGGGGGCGGTCGGCGCTGTCGAGCGCCAGCGAGGTGAACAAGCCAACCTCGTAGTGATAATCTTGGCCGTCGTCGGCGACTTGTTTGACCCAGTTATTGCTGGCAGTTGACCAGTAGGCATACTTCAGCACCTTCTTGGTGGCATCGAAATAGCTGATGTGGGGCAGGTTGCTGTGATCAAGCTTGATGGAGGTGTATAGGCCCACCACTTCGGGGTCGCCGGTGTCCACGTAGGCGATGGAGAAGTCCCAGGATGTCCCATTCCAGAAGGTGAACTTTAGATTGCCGCCCTGCTCGTCGAAGTAGGCGATGTAGGGGCGGCCATCGCTGCTGAGGGCAATGGAAGCGTATTTGCCGACATTGGCGTTGGCATCCACGGTGGAAATCTGCCAGTTGCTGCCGTTCCAGTGAGCGTATTTGAGATGGGCGTTGGACACATCGTAGTAAGCGATATGAGCTTTGCCGGCGCTGTCTATGGCCAGCGAATTGTACAATCCCACCGAGCCGTTGGTGTCCACCACTTGCACATTCCAGCCGCTGCCAGTCCAGTAAGCGTATTTGAGTTGATCGCCCACATCGTCGAAGAAACTGATGTGAGGATTACCAGCAGGGTCGAAGGCCAGCGAACTGAAATAGCCTTCATCTACCGAGGCGGCAATGGTATCGAATATCCAGCTCGTTGCGCCGGTCTTGACGGCATATTTCAACTCGCCATTCTCGGTATCGAAGAAGCTGATGCGGGCGTTGCCGTTTTCTAAGGCCAGGGAGGTGTATTTGCCGTAGGCGTTACTGCCAGGCAGGGTAACGGTTTGCGAGGACCATTGCGTGCCGGTCCAATAGATATACTTCAGGCGGTTGTGGCTTTCGTCGTAATAGCTGATATGGGCGCGCTTATTGGCATCGAGTGCCAGCGAGACAAAGGTGCCGATATCGTCGGAGGCAGCCACGGTCTCGACGGAAAATGAGCCGGATGAGCCATCGGCGAATTTCAGATTGCCGTTGCTCAGGTCGTAGTAGGCGATGTAGGGCTTCTTCGAGCTGTCTACGGCCAACGAGGTGTACAGGCCGACGTTGCCGCCGCTGTCCACCGTCTGGCGGCTCCAGGAGGTGCCTGTCCAACGGCTGTAGCGCAGGTCGCCCTTGCTAACGTCGTAGTAGCTGATGTGGGCATAATTGGAGCTGTCGAGCGCCATGGAGATATATTGGCCGGTATCGCCGTCGTAATCTACGGTCTGGATTTGCCAACTGTTGCTAATGGACAGGTAGCGGGCATATTTCAAATCGCCGTTGATGGAGTCGTAATAAGCGATGTGGGGATTGTCGGAGCTGTCAACGGCAATGGCGGAGTACAGGCCGCGCCCCTGGTCGCCGCCCACAGCAGCCAGCAGGGCTTCGGCGTCAGGTGTGCCTCCTGTCTGGGGTTGCACCTCCCCGGCCCAATCGCGGGGCATCGCCAAGCGGTTGGGGTTGTCCTCGACGGTGAGGGGTTGATCGTCTGCCAGGGTGAATTCCGCGGTCATGGAGGGGGCGTCTACGGTCTTGATTTCCCAGGCGCTGCCATTCCAGCGGGCGTATTTCAGGCTGCCATGGGCCGAGTCATAGTAGCTGATATGGGGGCGGTTCTGGCTGTCGAGGAAGAGCGAGGCGTACAGACCGACGCCATCAGCGGGGTCAACCGTCTCGCATTGCCAAGAATTGGCCGGCCCGCAGTTGCCCCCCGCGGCGACATAGCTGGCATAGTACAGATGGTCGCCGCCGAAGGCGATGTGTGGGTAGTGGTTGGCTGTGGCATCGAGCCGCAGGCTGCGGTCTCCCATCCAGGAAAAGAGCTGCGCCGAGGTCACCCGTTGCGGCTTCCAATAGAGCCAGGTGCCGCTGGCTTGAGGGTCGGCGGCTGGCGCTGCCCAGGCTACACCTGAAATCAGGCTGATAATAGTCACCAACGACGCCAGGCCGAACAGCCAGCGGCGACTGTGTGGTGAAGGATTCTTGATCGAGAAAATCATCTTGTCTTTCTCCTTGTGAAACGTGCAGATGGTTGTGGATTGGCCTGCCATCCTGCCACATAGCGAGGCGGATGTGGCGCTATCCGGTGCATTCTACCAGATTTCGACGAAAGCTTGCTGGCGCAGAAGCAGGCAGGGGGGCAGGGAAACACATAACGCATATAGACGTTAGACCTTCTGCCAGTGTTCCGGCAGCGGGGAGCGGTTATAATGGGCGGGTAAGCGGCAACGCTCGGAGGCGAAGGTATGGCTGGATTGAAAAGCATCGTCAACATTTGGAAAAACATCGGCGAAGTAGACCTGCAACCCCTGCGCGACGAAGCGTTGCGCCTGGTCAAAGTGGCCATTGTGGGGGCAGCAGGCGTTGGCCGCCACACATTGGCCGAGGCCATGCGCCATGACCCGCAGCGGCCCGACGCCTCTAGCCAGACGCCTATCCTCATTACAGACGTCGAAACACCCACTGGCGTTGCCTATGCTGACCTGATTATCTTGATGGTGGACGCCACGCGGGCAAATTTTCAGGCTGAGCAGGCTGCTGAACGTCGCTGGCGCGACATGGGTAAGAAGGTGCTGGTCTTCTGTAACAAGGTGGACGCTCTCGAGGAGGGCCAGGTATTGCGTCAGTGGATTGGCCGTGAGGGCGAGCGCATGCTGTACGGTTCTGCCGCTGACCGGAAATTCCTGGAAAGGATATTCGTCCCGGTTGTGTTGGAGATGTTGCCTGAGATGCACCTGGCGCTAGGCCGTCAATTTCCACTCTTCCGCCTGGCTATCGCACGGCAGTTGATCAACGAAACCTGTTTCTCCAACGCCGCCTATGCTCTCAGCACCGGCCTGGCCGAAGCCATCCCCTCCCTCGATCTGCCGCTCAACGTGGCGGATATGATTGTGCTGACCAAGTCGCAGGCTTTCCTGGTGTACAAATTGGGGTTGATCGTGGGGTTTTCGACGCAGTGGCAGGACTACGTTGCCGAGTTTGGCGGCGTCATTGGCGGGGGTTTTCTGTGGCGGCAACTGGCGCGACAATTGGTGGGGCTGATTCCTGTCTATGGCATCGTTCCGAAAGTGGCGGTTGCCTACGCTGGTACGTTTGTCGTGGGTAACGCTGTCTTGCAATGGTATCTGACCGGCAAGCATGTGACCCGCCAGCAGGTTAGCGAACTATACCGGCAGGCCTTTGCCAGGGGAAAAACTGCCGCCCGCCAGTTGCTCGAACGGGTGAGGCCGCGTCGCCAAGGCAAAGACGCGGCAACTGCTTTACCCCAACCGGGCAAGGACATCCCGGAGCTGGCCGGGGGCCGGGCAACCCTGCAGGGTTTACCCGCCCCCGAAGCGGGCGCGTTGGCCATCTCTGTGGACGGCGAGACGCCCCCGGCCGAGAAAGCCAAAGCCCCTGCGGCCCGCAAAGCGCTCTTTGGGCGCGGCCAGCGCCGCCAGAAAACCTGCCCTCGCTGTCACAAAGCGAGCGCCGCCGATGCGCAATTCTGCCAGTATTGCGGTGATCCACTGCCCTGAGTGGCTATCGCCCGCCGCCTTGCTCCCGGCTCTAGCTGCCGCCGCCACTGGCACGACCGCCTAACGTTCGTCGTCCAGCAGGCTGAGCAGGCACGGGGGAGGTGTACAGGGGTTATTCGCAGAAGACCTTTCCAAGAGTATAATACACCCTGGCTGCCTTGCAACCCCTACTTCAATGTGCGGAGGGAAAGTTGGTCAACCAAACCCTGAAGATCGTCATCCCCATGGCCGGGCTGGGAACCCGCCTGCGCCCACACACCTGGAGCAAACCGAAGCAATTGATTAGCGTGGCCGGTAAGGCTGTGCTGGAGCACGTCCTCGATACGTTTGCCAGCGTACCTAACCCACAACAGATCGAATTGGTCAATATCGTGGGCTATCTTGGCGAGCAAATAGAAGCCCACCTGAGGGAAAATTACCCTCACCTCAAAGCCCATTACGTCACTCAGGATGACCCGCGTGGGCAGTCACACGCCATCTGGTTGGCGCGCCAATATCTGCACGGGCCCATGCTCATGGTTTTTGCCGATACGCTCATCGAGACCGATTTGTCGTTCTTGGCTCATGAGACAGCCGAAGCCATAGCTTGGGTCAAGCCGGTGCCAGACCCGCGCCGTTTCGGCGTGGCCGAATTGGGCAGCGACGGCTGGGTGCGGCGGCTGATCGAGAAACCAGCCGATACCAGCAACAACCTGGCCGTGGTGGGCTTTTATTACTTCCAATCGTCGGAAGCGCTGCTCGAAGCCATCGAGGAGCAGATGAGGCGCAATATCCAACTCAAGGGGGAATATTTCCTGGCCGATGCCGTCAACATCATGCTCGAACGCGGTTTGAAGATGCGCGTCGAAAAGGTGGATGTTTGGCTGGACGCCGGCACCCCCGAAGCGCTTTTGCAGACGAACCAGTATCTGCTCGACCACCGGCGCGATAACAGTTCCCAGGCCAGCAACCGCCCAGGGTTGGTGGTGATCCCGCCGGTTTTTCTGCACCCCTCTGCAGTCATCCAAAACTCCGTCGTCGGGCCGCATGCCTCCATCGGGGCCGATTGCCGCGTGGAGAGCAGTATCATCCGAAATTCGATCCTCGAAGACGGCTCGCACGTCACTGATGTCATCTTGGAAAGCTCACTCATCGGCCGCAAAGCCGTCATCCAGCGCCGCCCCGGGGTCATCAACGCCGGCGATCACACCGTGTTGACCCTGTAAACTGTCATGCTTGTGGAATGTCGCTCGGACAGCGTCTACGCCGAACGCCCCCTGGCTTTCACCTGGCACGGGCAACGTCTTGCCGTCCAGATGGTTTTGCAATCCTGGCGCACACCAAGCGCCAAATGCTTCCTCGTCCGTGCGGCTGACCAGCAGATTTACGAACTTGCCTATGACGAAACGGCCAACGAATGGCATATCCACCCCATCTAAACAAAAGGAGCTGACATGAGCAATCCCCCCTACCTGGCCCACCGTGTGGTCAACCTCAAACCTTCGGGCATCCGCAAGTTCTTCGACATCGTCGCGACCATGAAAGACGTCATCTCGCTCGGCATTGGCGAACCCGATTTTGCCACCCCCGATCCCATCATCGAGGCGGGCATCCGTTCGCTCAGAAGCGGCGAAACCCACTATACGGCCAATTTGGGTCTGCTGGCCCTGCGTCAGAGACTGGCTGAACAACTCCACCAGCGCTATGGCGTGAGCTATGACCCCAGCAGTGAGATTTTGATTACCGTGGGTGTTTCGGAAGCGCTGTACCTGGCTCTGGCTGCCGTGCTCAACCCCGGCGAGGAAGTGATTATCCCCACGCCGTGCTTTGTCTCGTATCAGGGGGATGTGGTCATGGCAGGCGGCGTGCCCGTGGAAATCCCCACCCGCGTCGAAGACGGCTTTCAGATGTGCCCCGAAGATTTGGAAAAAGCGATCACCCCGCGCAGCAAGGCCATTCTCATCGGCTATCCCAACAACCCCACCGGCGCAGTCTACACCCGCGAGATATTGCAGGAGATTGCCCGCATCGCCGAAGAACACGACCTGGTGGTCATTTCCGACGAGCTGTACGATCAACTCGTTTACGGCGTTGAACATGTTTGCTTCCCCTCGCTAGAGGGTATGTTCAAGCGCACGATTCTGCTGGGGGGATTTTCCAAGAATTACGCCATGACCGGCTGGCGCATTGGCTTTGCTGCCGCCCCGACCGAGGTGATCAGCGGATTGGTGCGCATTCACCAGTATTTGATCATGTGCGCTCCCACCACAGCCCAGGCAGCCGCTCTCGAAGCGCTCAATTCCGGGCAACCCTACGTGGAAGAGATGCGAGCCGAGTACGACCGGCGGCGGCGCTTGATCGTCTCCGGGCTAAATCGCTTGGGTTTGCCCACCTTCGAGCCGCGCGGCGCTTTCTACGCCTTCCCCAACGTGGCCGTTACCGGCATGGACGACGAAACCTTCGCCCAGAAACTGCTCGAAGAAGAACGCGTGGCCTGCGTGCCAGGATCGGCCTTTGGGCCGGGCGGCGAGGGGTTCGTGCGCTGCTCCTACGCCACCGCCTACGACAAGCTCGAAGAAGCCCTCCATCGCATGGAACGCTTCATGCGACGTCATGGATAACGCCTACGAAGCCATCATCGGCCTGGAAGTCCACGCCGAGCTGGCCACGCAGTCCAAGATGTTCTGCGCCTGCCCGGTGGTGGACACCAGCCAGGCCGAACCGAATACGGCTGTATGCCCGGTGTGTTCAGCCATGCCGGGCACCTTGCCGGTGCTCAACCGCCAGGCGGTGGACTATGGCCTGCGCGTGGCCCTGGCCTTGGGATGCGAGATTGCGCCGCGCAGTGTCTTCGCCCGCAAGAACTATTTTTACCCCGACCTCCCCAAAGGTTACCAGATTTCGCAATACGAGCAGCCGCTGGCCCGCCATGGCCGTTTGACGATTCTGACCCCGCAAGGTGAGCGGCTCATCCGCATTCGCCGCGTCCACCTGGAAGAGGATACTGGCAAGTTGACGCACATCCCTGCCTCGCCGGGCGGGGAGGCAGCCTACACATTGGTGGACCTCAACCGCGCCGGCGTCCCCTTGCTGGAAATCGTCACCGAACCTGATTTCCGCACCGCCGAGGAAGTGCGTTTGTACGCACAAACTCTACGCGCCATCCTGCGTTATTTGGGCGTCAACTCCGGCGACTTGCAAAAGGGCGTGATGCGCATAGAACCCAACGTGTCCGTGCGTCCGCGGGGCAGCTCCAGCCTGGGGACGAAGGTCGAAATCAAGAACCTGAATAGCTTTCGCGCCTTGGAACGCGGCGTGGCTTACGAAATCCAACGCCAGACCGAGTTACTGCAACGTGGCGAACGCGTTCGCCAGGAGACGGTGGGCTGGGACGAAGCCCGGCAGGCGACCTTCACCCAACGGGTGAAAGAAGGCGAGGAGGATTACCGCTATTTCCCCGAACCAGACCTGCCGCCGCTGCTGGTGGACGCCGCCTGGCTCGACGCCGTGCGTGCGGCTTTGCCTGAATTGCCCGCGGCCAAAGCCAGGCGCTTCCAGCAGCAATACGGTTTGAACGCCTACGATGCCAGCTTGCTCACAGCCGAGCGCGAGGTGGCAGACTATTTCGAGCAGGCAGTAACCACAGCCAGCGATGTGCCGTCCAAGACACTGGCAAATTGGATGACCGGTGAGCTGTTTAGCTTGCTCAACCGTTCGGGACTCTCCTTGCCCGCATGCCCCATCTCCCCCCCGGCCCTGGCAGCGCTGGTGAGACTGGTCTCACGAGGCGAGATCAGCCAATCGGTCGGCAAAACCGTGCTGGCCGAAATGTTCTCCTCCGGCCAGTCAGCCGAGGCCATTGTGGCGGCGCGCGGCTTGCGCCAAGTATCCGACGCCGCCTCCATCGCCGTTCTGGTGCAGCAGGTGCTGGAGGCCAACCCTGCCCAGGTGGAAGCTTACCTAGCAGGCCGCTCCCAAGTGGCCCAATGGTTGTTTGGGCAGGTGATGCGCGCCGCCAGCGGTCAGGCTAACCCTCAGGTGGTGAAGGCAGAATTATCCCAGCAACTCGAACAGCGCAAAGCGACAACGTGAAAAATGTCACTATCCAAACCCGCATTCGTCACTTGACGGCAGGGCAGGCTTCGATTAACCTCGAATTACCTTTGGTGAGGGTACCACCATGAACAGGATGAGCGACAACCAAATATAGTCGTCTACAAAGCGGGCGCCGCGCCGGGTTGCCCGCTTATCTTGTTGCCCAACGACCCTTTCGGTAAACGATAACACTTACAAGGAGAAATCGGAATGTCTGAAACACTCAATGCTTTTCAAATGGCTCAACGTCAGTTCGATGGTGTGGCCAAGCAGTTGAATCTGGACCCGCAGGTGTGCGAGATTTTGCGCTGGCCGCTGCGCGAGTTCAAATTCCAGATTCCTGTGCGCATGGATGACGGCTCGATCCGCTCGTTCACCGGCTATCGCGTGCAGCACAATGACGCCCGCGGCCCACACAAGGGCGGCATCCGCTTCCACCCCTCTGAGACGCTGGATACGGTGCGCGCCCTGGCAATGTGGATGACCTGGAAATGCTCAGTGGCGGATATTCCCCTGGGCGGCGGCAAGGGCGGCGTGCCGGTCGACTCGGCCAGCCTCTCCACCGCCGAGAAGGAGCGCCTGTGCCGTGGCTGGGTGCAGCAAATGTGGAGGAACATCGGCCCCCGCCAGGATGTCCCCGCCCCAGATGTCGGCACAACCCCGCAGATGATGGGCTGGATGATGGATGAGTATTCCAAACTGGTCGGCCAATACACCCCCGGCGTCATCACCGGCAAACCCCTGGGCGGCGGCGGCTCGCTTGGTCGCACCGAGGCCACCGGCTTTGGCGTGATTTACACCGTCCGCGAAGCCATGAAGCATTTGAAAATGGAGCCTTCCAAGTGCGTGGCTGCTTTGCAGGGCTTTGGCAACGTAAGCCAGTACGCCGCCATCGGCTTCATCGAACTCCTGGGCGGCAAGGTGGCCTGCGTCTCGTGCTGGGACAACCAGGATAAGACCTCCTACACCTACAGCCACAAAGACGGCGTGAACCCCCGTTTCCTGCAATCCATCACCGACCAGTACGGCACGATCAACAAGGACAAGGCCCGCGCCGCAGGCTATATCATCGAGGACGGCAACGCGTGGATCAGCAAGGAAGCGGATGTGTTGATCCCCGCCGCTCTCGAAGGTCAGGTCAACGCCGAGACCGTCAAGCAGATGTCCAGCCGGGTCAAAATCGTGGCCGAGGGCGCCAACGGCCCCACCACCCCCGAAGCCGATGAGTTCTTCAAGGCTAACGGCATCTTCAACATCCCCGACTTCCTGGCCAACGCTGGCGGCGTGACCTGCTCGTATTTCGAGAGTGTCCAGAACGACATGAACTTCTACTGGACGAAAGCCGAAGTTCTGGAGAAGCTCGACACCAAGATGACCCAGGCTTTCCACAGCGTGTTGGAGATGGCCGAGGGCGAGAAAGTGTACATGCGCGACGCCGCTTACATGGTGGCCATTGCCCGCGTGGTGAAGGCCATGGAATTGCGCGGTTGGATCTAAACCAGCCGAGGTGTGATAACAAAAAGACGGCCGCTTCTGGCCGTCTTTTTGCTATCGCCGCAGGAACGCTTTCTCAGGGCTGGCAACCCTGGGCGGGTGGAACGCGGTAAAAATTATAGGGGCTGTCGTAGACGGAATAATAGCTCACATCCTGGCGAAGCGGCAAATGTCCGCCAAAACAGGCATTGAGCACCACCCGAAACGAGTTCACCGGGCTAATGGTTGCGTACAGGCCAGCCTCGCCGCAGGGCAGATAATATGCGTTCAGGATAGACATGCGCCCCTGCTTGGATGTCACCCCCGCGCCGTGATCGCCTTGCAGGAGGATAATGGGCGGGGTATCTGAGCTGGCTATGATCTCGCCCAGCACCGCTAACAGGCGTTGATTGAGATACTCTATCTCCTCGCGGTAGCCCACGCGGTAGGTGTCATCGTCCACGACGTTCCCGTAGGAGGTCTCCTCCCCATTTGGCCCAAAGACGAACGGTTCGTGGGGCGCCAGAATGTGAACGAAGACGAACTTGTGGCCGCCAATGTCTTGTGGCACGCTGGGCAAAGTTTCGAGCTGATACAGAATCGTCTGGCGCAAGGTCTGGCGGGCGGCGGCGTCTACGTCGGTGCTCAATGCTCGGGGCAAAACGGTGGCTGCGTCGGTAAAGATCAGAGCGGCTGATGTTTTCGTCAGCAAAGCCTCGAAGCCGGTGACCCCGCCGATGATTCCCGTGTGCGGCGAGAGATACACGTCGGCGTTGTCGAGCTGGGTGCGGTAGAAGCCGCTGTCGAAGGCCACCAGGCGATAGCCCATCTGCTCGAAGAGTTGCTGCACCCGGTTTGAGCGGAAAAGCGGCCACAGCGGCGAACGATCCTGGCTGTCGGCGATGATCGGCACACCCAGCGCGTCGAGATAATCCATGTTGAGGGCCGAAGTGAGCGACAACTCGGTTTGGGCGTAATTCGATTGGCTGCATTCGGCCACGTAGAAGCCCATGCGGCTCAGACTGTCTAAGAAAGGTGTATTGTCGAAAGCGAATTCGGCTTGCAGAATGTCGCCGCGCGTGTAGGCGTCCAGGATGATGTAGTACACATCGGGAGGGGACTCAGCCGGGGGGTGCAGATCGGCAAGGCTGGCGTCTAGGCCGGAGGGGGTAGGCGGGGCGGAGAGGCTGTGCAGGCCAAAGAGCGCCATCTGCGCCGCAGGGAAGGCCAGCGCCGCCAGGCCGATGACGTTGAGCGCTAACGTGGCGGTGGATAAATCCCGCAGCCGTTTGGCTGTCCACCACAGTCCAAAGGCGGCCAGCGCCAGCCAAAGAGGCAGCAGCAGCCGATGACGACCGAAGCTAGTTTGCCGTTCAAGATAGTTGTAAACGTGGCCATAGGAAAAGAAAAGCGCCACCAGCAGTGAACAACCCACGGCGGCGCGCCGCCCATCGCGCCATCCCCATTGCAACGCCAGCCACACGAGGCTACTGCCGGCCAGCGCCGCCACTAGCGGGCGAAGCGCTGCCAGCGGGTGGACCTGCGCCAGGTTGACCGCCAGCAATGCCAGCACCGCATAAGCCGACAAAAGCCAGGGGTGGAAGGGCCGCTCTCTCACCGCCCCTCCATCAAGTACAAACGGCGCGCCGTATCGCGAATAGGCACTACCTCATGCAAGATGAAGCGCGCCGCAAAAGCGGCCTCGAAACCGGCCAGCGTGTAATCGGGGAAAATGTCCTGACGCGAGGCCAGCAGTCTTTGCACTTGCGCATCGTCTTTGGGGACGAATTCGATCACCAGCCAGCGCCCGGCGGCGTGGAAGAATTCTGCCAGGGCCGGCAGGGGCACGTTGTTTGCAATGGCTAAGTGGTGAATGAGCGCCAGCGCCAGAACAGCATCGGCCGGGCCGCGTTCGAGCAGAGACAGACGCTCGCGGTTGTGCCAGCCGATCGCCGGGCTGGGATTGGTCAAATCTAGCACCAGCGGCAGGAGGTTTGCTTCTTTGGCCTTTTTAGCGGCCTGATAATTCTGCTCTACGGCTGCCGCGTCGAGGTCCCACGCCACGGTGGGGATGCCTCGTGCGCTGGCCAGGCGGCTGAAAACGCCGGTGTTGGCGCCCAAGTCCCAAACACTGCGCGGCTGAATGCGCTCGATGAAGCGCTCAACGGTTTCTTTCTTGTGGGCGATGGCTTCGGCAGAATAATGCCCGCACCTGGCCGGGTAGTAATCCCCCCACTCGCTGGCGGCCCCCTTCCAGCTCAGTTGGCGCATGCTGCTCTCCAGGCTGTCCAGCAAACCCACGAAAGCGGTGCGGCTCATGCGGCGCTCGCTCGTCTCCTGCCCAACCGGCTTGTCAGCATAACGGCGCTGGGCGGTGGCGTGCCAGTGCAGATGCATCGCCAGACCTAGTTTCCAGCGCGTCTTCGCTGGCAACAAACGGCTGGCTAAATCGAGCGGCACACCGTCAATGTACACGCGCAGAAGCTGGCCGAGGCGGATGTCGGTATAAGCCATCAACGCCAGCGGGGCCAGGAAGTGCTGGCAGAACTGGCGATAAGCCAGCCAGGGTCGTCCCTCGACATACGGTTCGAAAGATAGCGTGTCTATGAGCGTTGGCCGCCCGCGGTGGAATTGGATGTTGTAAGCGCTGGCATCTTTGAGCGACATACCCGCTGCCAGGGCCAGTTTTTGAATGCGCAGCGTGGTCAGGGCAGCGTCTTTGAGCTGGTCGAAGCACCACTCGTAGGGGTAAGAAACGAACGCCAGCGGTTGTGGTCGAATGACCTTGTACGCCAGCGCCGCCTCGGCAGGTTCGAGCGAGGTTTCCTCGTGGGGGATGAGCAAGCTTTGGCCGACAAGTTTGTCGTACAGGCCTGACGAGATCAGCCTGTCGTAATGCTCGCGGTAAATAAGATTGACTTGCCGGTATAGCACCCCCTCTCGCTTGAACAGGAACCCACACGGATCACGAAAAGAAGCTGGCAGCCGGCAATCAGGCATCATCGGCAGGCGATTCGTCCTCGGATGATTTTTTGTGGAAGAGCGCTTTGATTTTGCGCCAGAAAGCGCCCAACGCGACGCCAACGCCCAGCAGACCGGCAATCACCAGTTGCAGGATGATACTGCCAGAGCCAGGGTCTAGGTAAACGTGGACGCCGAAAAAGATGAGCGGTGAGTACATTCGATTTCTCGGGTGTGCAGATTTTCCCTTTGGGGGCGACTGCCCATCGTCACAACGGTCTGAAATCCAGGCCATTGCAGGCTGTCTTTCCGCCGGTGAGGCAAGACTCCATTGTGGCGATTGGGCTACAACTTATTATACCTCTCTGCTGCGTTTTGTCAGGCTCAAGGTTTCGCTGCCTGCCAGAAGGCCGAGCGGCGGCTCGGCGCGCAGGGCCATGACGCGGCTATCGGCAAAATACGGGAAATCAAAGTGAATGAGGTCGCCGGCCTTTTTGCCTGGAATGGGCATGAGGCGGGCGGTAAGCGGCTTGTCCAATCGTTGGGCAAGGGCGGCGACGTCGAGCAACACGGCCGCTAACTGTTCGGCAGAGGCATCACCGGGCAAGGGTATCGTATCCAGCCCCGTGCCGCACACGGCGGAGTAGAGCAGCAAATCGGTGAGGGTGAGATGGTTATCGGCAGCTCGCCCGGCCAGGGTGCTATCTTCCAGGACGGGCAACATCAAGCCGCTGAAGCCGGTGCGCACGAAATGCGCCTGGTCAATGGTATCGGCGATAATGGCGGCTGCTGCCAGTGAGCCATGCAAGCCCAGGGCGGGCACCCCCAGCCGTTCGAGTGCCTCGCCCAGCGAACGGGTCGCTTGGGGGAAAGGCGCCAGCGAGAAATCAATCCCCCCGCAGGGGATAACGGCGGCGTGGGCAACGGTACAACCGATGATATTCAGGCGGTGGGCGTGGTATTCGATGGCGCGGCGCAGACGCGCCCGCGCCTCGGCCAGCGTGGCAGCCTGGACGAAGGCCTCTACCGCCAGGTCAGCGGCCTCCATAGCCAGCGCCAGGGTGGGCTTCTCGCCCATGTGGTAAGCAGCGGGGAAGAACGGCGTGCCGGGCGGCACATTGGCTAACGCAGCAAAGCGCAGATTGGCAAAGCCATCTGGAGAGATCGTGGCAGCTTGTCGAATGACCTCGGCGCAGGCCTTCACCGCCGCCAGGGATATGCCTTCGGGCGAGGTCATCATCCCCCCGCAGAACACCGTTCGGGTGGCAGCCAGAGCGGCTGGAATGGCAGCGTAGCTTTCGGGGTGAGAGGGCAGCGCCGGCCCCAGCGAAACATAGTCGAAGCCCAGCGCTTGCGCAGCCTGTTCCAGCTTACAGGCAAATTCAACCACCGGCGCTTTGCCAAGATCGGCTAACAGGTAGGGAAAAGGCGTTGAGGCCAGGCGGATGCTTTGTACCGTGTAACCGGCTGTCTCGAAGGCGGTGCGCGCTTTTTGGGCTAAAGCGCCTATCTCTTTGAGCGCCTCATTGTCCAGCGGCCAGCGGGGGTTGACAAAACAGGTGATCGAACGGATTCTCATCGCCCTGCCTCGCGTGGCCAGCAAAGAGGCGCGTCGGTAACGCCGGGCTGCGTTCGCCTGCCCTGCCCACAGGCTGGCGAGAGGCAGAATCTTCGTAAAGGTGATAACGCTCTGAGAAACATCAATCCACTCCTTATCGCTCGTCTTTTGAGCCTTGTACAGCCATCGTTCTTTGACGAACGACCTCGAACATCAGGACGGCGGCAGCCACGGCGGCATTGAGCGACTCGGCGCCGCCGGGCATGGGGATGCGCAGCCGTCTCTCAGCCAGGGCTTGCGCCTGGCGCCCTGCGCCGTCGGCCTCGCCGCCGATGATGAGCGCCAGCGGCCGCTGAAAATCGGCCTGGGTGTACAGCGTTTCGCCGTGCGCTTCGGCCAGGTATATGCTGACTGCCGGCGGCTGCAGATAAGCGCGCATGGCAGACCAATCCAACACTTGAACCGGCAAGCGGAAGTGTGCGCCCATGGCGGCGCGCAACACCTTGGGCGAAAAGGCATCCACCCCGCCGGGCGGCAATAACACCGCCTGCACTCCGGCCGCGCTGGCCGTGCGCAAGATCGTCCCCAGATTGCCGGGGTCGCGGATCGCATCGGCGATGAGGACGAAATCAGGCTGGGGAGGCAGCGGCAGCGGCGTGGCGGTCAGCACCACCAGCAAACCCTGCGGCGTTTCGGTGTCGCTGATGGAACTCAGCGCCGCTGGCGAGGCTTCTTCCACCATCACCCCGCGCCCGGCAAAAGCCTCGACGACAGAGCGCCCGCGCGGCGACAGCTCAGGCGTGTAAACCACCCATTGCGCCGGCCAGCCGGCTTGCAGAGCTTCTTCGGCCAGCCGCACCCCTTCGATGACGAAAGCCTGCGCAGCGCGGCGTTCTTTGGAATGTGCCAGCAGGTTGCGGATGAACTGAAGGCGGGGATTGCGAGGGGAGGTGATCATGGCATTCGCGAGCGCCAAACGTCGAGAAAGGCCTCCACGGTGGGGCGGTCGAACAATGTCAGGCGCACCTGCTGCAGCTTCGAAGCGGGGTTTTGGGTAAAGTAATCGCCAATGGTGGTGAAGATGATGCCTGCGGCGCGTTGTTTGGGAAAGCCAAAGATGCCGGTAGAAATGGCCGGGAAGGCGATGGAGGTCAGGCCGAGCTGCTCAGCCAGGCGCAGGGAACCACTCACAGCAGAGGCCAGTTTGCGGTCTTCGTCCCCTTCTCCCCATATTGGCCCAACGGCGTGAATTACATAACGACAGGGCAGCTTACCGGCGCGGGTGTAGGCTGGTTCGGCGTGCGAGACGGGGCCGTGCCGCTGCACCCAGGCGTCGCTTTCCTGCTGGATGACCTCTCCCCCGCGGCGGGCAATAACCGCGGCCACCCCGCCGCCGTGTTGCAAATAGCTGTTAGCCGCGTTGACAATCGCATCTACCGTTTCGGCAGTGATGTCGCCCTGCACGATCTCCAATCTCTGCCCCGAAGGGAAGGTGTATTGTTCCAGAATCTCATTCATGGCGGCCTCCACGTAGATTTTAGCATCCCACACTGGCAGCGTCAACGCGCATGGGGCGTCTCGACCTTGAAGATTTATCTCTCTCAAGCTATACTCTACAGCAACAGCTATTCTCAAGCTCTTGGAGGTGCCGCTTGGCCATCAACTCTCCCCTCTCGTCGCTCGTCGCCGTCATTGGTGCCGGGCCGGCAGGCCTCTTTGCTGCCCGTCGCCTGGCCGAGCACGGCGTCCGTGTGGCCCTGTTCAACCGTGATATCAAAGCTGGCGGGCTGGCCGAATACGGCATTTACCCCGATAAGCTGAAAATGAAAGAGGGGCTGCGCAAGCAATTCAACCAGATTTTGGCCGACCCGCTGATCGAGTATTATGGCAACGTCACCATCTGTAGCTGCGGCGCGGCTACCATTTTCGACCTGCTGGCGGGGGGGGTTCAAGCCATCCTGGTTGCCACCGGCGCGCAGGGCACCAAATGGCTGGGATTGCCGGGGGAGAATTTGCGCGGCGTATACCATGCCAAAGACCTGGTTTACCACTACAATCAGTTGCCGCCCTTCAGCACTCAGACGTTTCACATTGGCCGGCGTGCTGCCCTGGTGGGTGTGGGCAACGTGATGATGGATATGGCCCGCTGGCTGATCCGCGAACGCAAGATTGACGAGGTGATTGCCGTAGCGCGGCGCGGGCCGGCTGAAGTCAAATTCAGCCGCGACGAGATGAAGTTCACGGCGCGCAACCTCGACCTGAACGCCCTGGATGCCGAGTTTCAGCGCGTCGAGCCGTTGATGCGCACCCTCGGGCAGGATGCTGCCGCAATCAGACAGACTTTCGTATCGGTCCTCCCCAAAGCGTTGGAAGCGGTCTCGTCTACCCGCTTTCGCTTCGAATTCCTGGCCTCGCCAGTGCGTATCCTCGACGACGGCAGCGGCGGTGTGGCTGCTTTGGAAGTGGAAGACACCACCTTGCTGGCAGCGGGGGGTGATACCAAAGCGCGCGGGCTTGGCACCTTTCGCCGCATCGAGGCCGATACGGTCATCTTTTGCATTGGCGATTGTGTGGATAAAGATTTCTGCCTGCCGGTGAGGAACAACGAATTCGTCAAAGTGCCTAACCCGCGTTTCCCCATCAACGGCCAATCTTACGAGGCCTTCGACCCAGAAAACGACCGCCCCTTGGAAAACATTTTCCTTGCCGGTTGGGCGCGGCAGGCCAGTTATGGGCTGGTAGGGATGGCGCGCAAAGACGGCGAAAGCGGCGCCGAGGCGCTGCTGCAGTATCTGCACACCTTGCCTCCCCTGCCCGACCCTGCCCAAACGCTGGCCGAATTCCGCGCCGAGTTCCGCCGCTCTCACCCTCAGATCGTCACCAAGGAGCATCTGGCCTTGCTGGAGGCCGCCGAACAGGCCGAAATGCAGCGCCGCGGCCTGCCGGCCTTCAAATTCGACACCAACGAGGCCATGTTGACCGTCATGGGGTTGGCCTAGACGACCGGTAAGTGCGCCCTCGCCACGTCACCCCCTGCCCCGAGAGCACTTTGCAGCTCGAAACCAGGATCATGCCGGTAAAAACCAGCGCGCCGAGCGGCAGTGTCAGGGCGTAAGGCAGAGCGATGCCGAAGGCACGGCATGCCTGCATGCGCTTGTAGAGCAGATAGGCCGCCAGCGCCAGGGCTTGCAGAGCAATCACGCCCCACGCCACCTCGCCGCCGATCAGCCATGCTGCGCTAGCGCCCAAAAGCCACGACGGCAGCGCCAATGCCCCACTCAACCCTGTCACCGCCCCCACCAGCAACAACCACAAGCGGTCTTGCAGACCGAGATAGATGTTCTTCGTCCAACCCTCCCAAATTTCTGGCAGGGAGGTGTACATGCGCGTCGTCGCAACCCGGCGCCCATCGGCCAACACCAAGCGATAACCGCTGTGCTTCACCTGTTCGGCCAGGGCTTTGTCCTCGACGATGCGATCGCGGATGGCGGCGTAACCGCCCACGGCCTGGTACACCGTGCGGCGGATGAAGATAAATTGCCCGTTGGCGATAGCATCGGGCAGCGCCGGGTCGTTCACCCGACGGGGAGAGAAAGCCACCCCGAGCGCCAGGAAGACCAACGGCAGGATGACCTTTTCCCAAAAGCTGCCCAGCTCTTGGGCAGTCATGAGGGAGAACAAATCGGCGTGATGAGCCTCGGCGGCGGCATGAACTGCCGCCAAACAGTTGGGCTGGAGGAAAGTGTCGGCGTCTACAAAACACAGCCACTCGCCGTGGGCGGCGGCCGCCCCTTGCGCCAGGGCATGGGGTTTGCCGGCCCAACCGTCGGGCAACTCAACGCCGCGCACCACCACCAGGCGCGGTTCGCCGGTTGCCATTTCGGCCAGGATTTGCGGCGTGGCGTCGCTGGAGCAGTCGTCAACCACGATGATTTCGAGCCGAGGGTAAGATTGGTTCAGCAGGGCTGTCACGCAACGGCGGATATTGCGCGCCTCGTTGCGCGCCGGCACGATCACCGAGAGCAGGGCAGCCGACTGCCGGGGCGAGACGCCCTGCGGCTGGACGATGATGTCGAGAGAATACGGGTCATGCAGCCAGCGGGTGACGAACAAGCCAACGACCAAAGCCAGGGTGGACAGGCCGACAAGCCAGAGCATGAGGTCTGCTCCCAGTTCGTTCACACCACCCGCACCATGCTGCCGCGCTCGCTCTTGGTGACCTCGATACGGGTGGGGAAGGCGTCTCTCAGCTCGTCAATGTGGGTGATGATCAGAATTTTAGCAAAATCAGTTCGCACCAGGTTGATGGCCTCGACCAATCTCTGGCGGCCCTCGGCGTCCTGACTGCCAAAGCCCTCGTCAATCACCAGGGTTTGCAAGCGGGCGCCGGCGCGCTGTGCCAGCACCTCGGAGAGCGCCAGGCGGATGGCGAAGTTGATGCGAAAGGCCTCCCCGCCGGAGAACATCTCGTAATCGCGGCTGCCGGCGCTATCGGAAATCTGGATGTCGAGGGTTTCCTTGAGGTCGGGGCGCTTTTTGTCTTTGAAGGCCGCCTGGGTGACGAAGCGCACGCTCATATTGCCGCCGGAGAGGCGGTCGAGCAGCTCGTTGGCTCGGGCTTCGATTTGGGGTAAGGCTTGCTCGATTAGCAGGGCGGGCACGCCGTCTTTGCCAAAGGCGCGTTCGAGCTGTTTGTACTGTGCGGTCAGGCGGGCCAGTTCTTCCCGCTGGGTTTGCAAGCCCTTGTGGCGCAGGCGCAAATCATCGAGGACATCCACTTTTTGCTTGGCGGCGCCCACCTCCAGCCGCAGGCGGTTCTCCTGCTCCTGCAGGGTCAAAAGTTCCTGCTCGGCGGCGTAGAGGTCGGGGGCGGCGGCCTGGGCGGCAGCAAGCGCCGAAGCGGCGGCCTGGTAGTCAGCCTGGAGATGTTCCAACTCGGCTTGCTGCGTCTGGCGTGCGCTTTCGAGGTCAGCGAGTTCCCGCTGGAGGGGTTCGAGGGCGGCCTGGGCGCGTTCGAGGGCGCGCAGCTCGGCGTCGGCGGCGCGGCCGGCCACCTCGCGGCGGCGGGCGTCGTCGTGTGCGGCGGCGTCGTAGCCAATGGCTTTCAGCTCAGCGTCGAGTTCGGCCAGTTTCTGGCGGGTATCGGCGGCAAAGTCTTCAGCTTGCAAGCTGGCGGTGACCTGTTGCAGGCGCGGCAGGCCTTCGTTCTGCCAGGTGGTGAGATGCTGCTCGCTCTGCTCGATGCGGGCCGCCAGACCTGCCAGAGTTTGCGCCAGGCTGTTGCGCTCTTGTTCGACGGCGGCCAACACGTCGAGACGCGCCTGGTATTCGCCAATTTTGGCAGCCATTTCCTTGAGCAGAGCCTGGTTGGCGCGGTAACGGTCGGCTTTTTCCTTGCCCTGGGCGTTGATGGCTTCGATCATACTTTGGCGCTCTTGTGGGCTGAGAGGCTTGCCGCAAACCGGGCAGGCGGCGCCTTCGACTTCGGCGAGCTGAAGCTTACGCTGGTTGAGTTCTTCCATCTCAGCTTTGAGGCGGGGGTTCTCGGCTTTGGCCTCGGCCTGATGGGTGAGCGCCTCGTTCAACTGCGCCTGGATGTCGGCGCGTTGCGCCAGGGTGGTTTCGGCCTGGGCGAGGCGGCTTTGCAACTCGGCAGCCTGGTTGCGCAACTCGCCGAGGGCAGCTTGCTGAGCCTGAGCGGTGCGTTGCTGGGCAAGGAGAGTTTCCTGTTCCTGGACGAGGCGGGCGCGGGCGGCGTTGAGGGCGTCGAGGAAAGGCTGGCGGCGCTTGTCGTACTGGCGGAATTGCGCGGCGATGGTTTCCCATTGCTCTAATTCAGCGCGGGCGGCTTGCCAGGCCTGGTAAGCGGCGTGGATTTGGTCGGCGCGGGCGAGGAGCTGGGCGCAGGCATCGCGCTCTTGTTGGCGGGCGGCGGCTCGCTGCATCAGGTCGTTCAAGCGCCGCGAGGCCGCTTCCACCTGGCGGGCGAGGCTGTCTGCCAGCTTGCGTTGCTCGTTGAGGGCGGCGGTCGTCTGGCGGATGGCATCCAGCGATTTCTCTTGGGTGCGGCGCGAGGCCTGGATGAGGTCGAGCTGTTGGGAGAGAGCGGCCAATTGGGCTTTGCGCGGTTGTTCTTCGGCCAGTTCGGCAACGATTTCGGCCAATCGCCCCTCCAGGGCGCGGATGTTATCTTCCACGGCCTTGCGGCGGGCGGCGGCGCGTTCGCGATAGGCCTCCCAGCTTTCCAGGCCCAGAATACTGGCGAGGATGCGTTTGCGCTCTGCCGGAGGCTGTTGGGTGAATTGGTCGGCTTTGCCCTGCAGGAAGAAGCTGGCATTGACGAAGGTGTCATAGTCCAGGCGCAGGGTTTGTTCGATGCGGGCTTGAGTCTCGCGCAAGGAGCGTTCGGTGAGGGGCTTCCAGGTTGGCCGGGGGGAGGCGCTTTGCTGGAGATGAAATTCGAGCAGGGTTGTCTTGCCTCTTGGCAGGCTGCGCTGGACGCGGTAGATATTGCCCTCGTACTCGAAGGTGAAGCTCACTTCGGCTGCAGGGGAGGCCTGGTTGATGAGCGCCTCGCCGCGCTGGCGGGCCTGGCCAAACAACGCCCAGGTGATGGCATCGAGCAGGGAGGATTTGCCCGCACCGTTGCGCCCGGCAATGCAAGCCAGATCGAAGGAACTGAAATCTATCTCAGCCGGATCCCGATAAGAGAGAAAACCCGACAAAGCGAGGGATACGGGGATCATGGTGTGTGACAGGTAGGGGTCAAGATGTTTGGGCCGAGAGTGCCTTTTCGATGAAAGCGGTGGTCAATTCGGCCACCTGGGGCACTTCTTGGTCGAGGGTGATGACGTGGGTGGACTTTTCCATCCAATGTTGGGCTTTGAGGGTGGAGCTGACGCCGTTGAGCAGGATGTCGCCGGCGATGGGATGGACGGTGGTATCCAGGAGGCCCTGAAAGACGACGATGGGCTGGTGAATGCGGGGTAGGCGCTCTTTGACAGCTTTTTGGAAGCGGATTAACTGTAGAGCCCCTTTGAGCGGCAGGCCGGGGTAGCCCTGCCAGCGGTCGGCGCGGTCGAGCGAGGTACGGCCCACCTGGGCCAGGAAGGGGGCGGCCAGGTGGAGTTTGAGCACATCCAGCCGGGAGAGCGTCAGGCGGATGGCGGGAGCATAGCACAGCACCCCGGCGATCTCGGCATGCTGGCTGGCCAGGTAAAGCGCCACCAGTGCGCCCATCGACTCGCCGCCCACGAAAACCTGCCGACACTTGGCGGCGAGTTGTTGGTAAAGCTGCTCACCGGCTTGCACCCAATCCTGCCAGGTGACACGGTTCAGTTCGGCGGGGTGGCTGCCATGCCCCGGCAACAACGGCGCCGCCACGGTATACCCCCGCCCGTGCAGGGCTTCGGCCAAGGGGCGCACCTCAACGGTGGTGGCCGTGTAGCCGTGCGACAGCAGAATGCCTACCGGCCCAGCCTCCCAGAAGAAAGGCGCGCCGTCGAGCTGAGGGTTGTGCAGATTGGGATTAGACATGCAAACCTCCTCGAAGCTGAGTTGCCCCGCGCCGGCCTCCATCCGCCGAAGATTGCGCCGCCAGCGCGGCGGCAGCCGCCGAGCGAGTAAACCGGCGCTCGCAGGTCAGCTCAATTATCACACCCGTTAGCTTCTGTCGTCAAGCAATTCTGGCAGCGGCGCCAAACTCATATAAAACGCTTACACCCCCTGGCCACGCCGCCATTCACTCGATGTTATAATCCACAGCAGGGATGAACTGATGTCACCCAGTGAATACTTGGCAATGTACTTTGTGAATAGGATAGATAGCCATGATGCGATTTGACCGATTTACCGAACGCGCTCAAGAAGCGGCTCAACGCGCCGCCGAGATCATCCAGCGCTATGGACATAACCAGATTGACACCGAGCATATCTTGTTGGCGCTCATCGAGCAGCCGCGCGGCGTCATCCCGCAAATTCTCGAACAGCTCAAAGTTGACCCCACCTCGCTCACCGAACGTCTCGATTACATCCTGCGTACCAGCCCCAAAGCCAACATTTTTGGCGGCGGCGCCGGGCAGATTTTCATCACCCCGCGCGTCAAGCGCATCATTGACCTGGCCAACGAAGAAGCCAACCGCCTGAAAGACGAATACATCTCCACCGAGCATATCTTCCTTGCCATTCTCAACGAGCGCAGCACCCCGGCAGCCCGCCTGCTGGAAGGCGCTGGCGTCACCCGTGAACGCGTCTACGAAGCCATTCAGCAAATTCGCGGCGGTCAGCGTGTCACCGATCCGCAGGCCGAGAGCCGTTACCGCGTGCTGGAAAAGTTCTCGCGTGACCTGACGCAGATGGCGCGGGAGGGCAAGCTCGACCCGGTGATCGGGCGTGATACCGAGATTTTGCGGGTGATTCAGATACTCTCCCGCCGCACCAAGAACAACCCGGTTCTGATTGGCGAGGCTGGCGTAGGGAAGACGGCCATTGTCGAGGGGCTGGCGCAGAAGATTGCCAGCAACGATGTCCCCGAAATTCTCTCCGGCAAGCGGGTCGTTGCCCTCGACCTGGGGGCGATGATAGCCGGTTCGCGTTTCCGCGGCGAATTCGAGGAGCGTCTCAAGGCGGCCATCGAAGAAATCCAGCGCGCCCAAGGCGAGGTGATCCTGTTCATTGACGAACTGCACACCGTCGTGGGGGCTGGCGCGGCGCAAGGGGCAATGGACGCCTCCAACATGCTCAAACCGGCCCTGGCGCGCGGCGAACTGCAATGCGTGGGTGCTACCACCCTCGACGAATACCACAAACACATCGAAAAAGACGCCGCGCTGGAGCGCCGTTTTGCCCCCGTGTATGTCGAAGAACCTTCGGTGGAAGACACGATTGCCATGCTGCGCGGCCTGCGCGACCGCTACGAAGCGCACCACAAAGTCCATTTCTCCGACGATGCCCTGGTGGCCGCTGCCCGTCTCTCTTCGCGCTATGTCACCGACCGCCGCCTGCCGGACAAAGCCATTGATCTCATGGACGAAGCGGCGGCCAAGCTGCGCGTGGCCCTCTACTCCCTCCCGCCCGACCTGAAGGCTATGAAAAGCGAGATAGACCGCCTGCACGCCGAGGAAGAGCAAGCCGGCCTGGCGCGCGAGTACGAACGCGCCGCCGAGATGAAGGCCGAGCGTCTGCGCCTGGAAGCCGAATTCAACCAGAAGCGCGACAAATGGGAAGATGAGCACAAACTCGATGAAATCGTGGACGTGGCCGATATTGCTGAAGTGGTCGCCCAATGGACGGGCATCCCCGTGGCGCAGATGATGGAGACCGAGTCGCAGAAACTGTTGCACATGGAAGAACGCCTGCACGAACATATCATCGGTCAGGAAGAAGCCATCCATGCCATTTCGGACGCCATCCGCCGCGCCCGCTCCGGCTTGAAGGACCCCCGCCGCCCGATTGGCTCATTCATCTTCATCGGCCCCTCCGGCGTGGGTAAAACCGAGCTGGCTAAAGCCCTGGCAGAGTTCATGTTCGACGATGTGGATGCCCTGGTGCGCATTGACATGAGTGAATACCGCGAGCAGCATACCGTCTCGCGGCTGTTTGGCGCCCCGCCCGGCTATGTGGGCTACGAAGAGGGCGGGCAACTCACCGAGGCTGTGCGCCGCCGCCCTTACCGCGTCATCCTCTTCGACGAAATCGAGAAAGCCCATCCCGAAGTGTGGAATACGCTGTTACAAATCCTCGACGATGGCCGCCTGACCGACGGGCAAGGCAATGTGGTGGATTTTCGCAACACCGTCCTGATCATGACCAGCAACCTGGGCACCGAATACATCCACAAATCTGGCAGTTTGGGTTTCTTGCAAAGCAGCGCTTCCAACGAGGAGCGCGCCGCCCACGAGAAGATCGAAAAAGCTCTCAAGGGCACCTTCCGCCCCGAATTTCTCAACCGCATTGACGAGATCATCACCTTCTCGCCCCTCTCGCTGGAGCAGATGAAACAAATCGTGGATTTGCAGACGAAAGAAGTGCAAGAGCGGCTCGACGAACACGGCCTGAAGGTAGGGCTGACGCCGGCAGCGCGTGACTGGCTGGCCAAGGTTGGCTACGACCCGGCTTTTGGCGCTCGCCCGCTGCGCCGCGCCTTGCAAAAGCACGTCGAAAGCCCCCTCTCGGTGAGTTTGCTGAGCGGCGAGTTCAAGAACGGCAACCATGTGCTGGTAGATGTGGACGAGACCGGCAGTAAGCTGGTCTTCCGCGCCGTGGATGCCAAACAACTGGCAGAGAGCACCCAGCCTGCGGTGGCCATGGCCTAATCGCTCTCGCCCACCTGCCTTCGTTCTGGATAGGGTTTCTTGGGATGCGGCGCTGGATGTTGCCAGCGCCGCATTGAGGCCGTAAGAGACAATCGACCCTCGCCCGAAAGTCAAATGGCAGCCGTGTCACATGGTGATCCTTGCCTGAGGTGATATTTGTCCAGGCATTGAGGATATTTGCCACTATGAGATTGCGTTTGGACAGGCTAAATTTGAGTATTATAGGTGAGCGGTATGTCCGAAGACGAGTTCCAGCAGTTGCCGCTATTCCATGGGTTGAGCAAAGCGCAGATTGACGCCTTGCGGCCTATGTTTTTGCTGTGCACTTACGAAGCCGACACCCTGCTTTTCGAGCAAGGCAGTCTGGCCGATAACCTTTATGTGGTGGTGAGCGGCGCCGTGGTGGTCAATTTCAAGCCCGACGACGGCCCGCCGATTGCGGTGGCGCGCATCGAGCCGGGGGGCGTCGTGGGCTGGTCGGCGGCGCTGGGCAGCCAGACGTACACATCGGCTGCCGTCTGTGCCACGCCCACCAAACTCCTGCGGGTGCGCGGGGCAGACCTGCGCAAGCTTTGTGGGCAGGATTCTGAGTTGAGCGCCATCATCCTCGACCGTTTGGCATCCCTCATTGCCAAGCGTCTCAAGAATACTCACGAACAAGTCAAGGCTTTGCTTACCTACGGGCTAGGCAACGGTGTTCAATGCAAGGAGGTTCGAGATGACTCTACCGGATAATCCCATTTTCCCCCTCGAAGAACAAGTGCGCGGCCTGGTGGAAAGCCTGAGCGCCTACATCGAGCAATATCACGGCGGCTCGGTCGAACTGGTCTCTTTCGACGGCAAAGTTCTAAAGGTCAAGTTGGGCGGCACCTGCCTGGGCTGCCCGCTTTCCCCGGCGACATTGCACGGTTGGGTGGAAGGCACGCTGCGGCAGTTCTTCCCCGACATCGAAAGAGTGGAACAGGTATCCGAAGATTGAAGCGCAGACGGGCGGTGGAACAGCCGCCCGTTTGCTTTTGTCTGCGCCAGAACGAATCACCTTGCGGCAATCTCTGTCCCTTTCCTGACAAAACTGTCTGGAGCTTTTGCCCTGCTCTTCTATATAATCGAGGTGACAGAATCACACCCACCCATTGCTTCATGAGTCTCCTCCATTTGCCATTGTGCGCACACTGATCAACAACCGCTATCGAATTCAAAAACGCCTGGGCCGGGGCGGGATGGGGGCAGTTTACCTCGTCAAGGATAGGACGCAAGGCAACCGAAGCATGGCGCTGAAGATGATTCGCGCCGATTTGCTCGAAGCGCACAACCTGGCGCAATTCAAGCACGAATTTGCCGCCCTGCGTCAATTGCATCACCCCAACCTGGTGGCCGTCTACGATTTCGACTCTCTGGCCGACTCGGAGGGCTTTTTCTTCACAATGGAGTATGTGCCCGGCGAGGATTTGCCCAAGCTGGTGCGCCAGCGCCTGGCCGAAGCAGCGCCCGAGGCGCCGAAGGATTATGCCTGGCTCTACCCCGTGGTGGTGGATGTATGCCGCGCCTTGCAATACCTGCACTCGCGCGGGCTGATTCACTACGACGTGAAGCCAGCCAATATCCGCGTGATGCCCGACGGCCAAGCCAAGTTGATGGATTTCGGGCTGATCGGTGAACCACGCGGCGAGGGCAAACTGCGCGTGCGCGGCACGCCAGAGTACATCGCCCCCGAAATCGTGCGTGGCGACGCCGTGGACCACCGCGCCGATTTGTATTCGCTGGGCGTCTCCCTCTATGAGATCGTCACCGGGCGCCTGCCCTTCACCGGCGACAGCAGCATCATGATCCTGCGGCAGCATGTCGAAGAACAACCAGACCCGCCGCGCCGCTTCGTCCAGGATATCCCCGAAGGCTTGCAGGCGTTGATTCTCAAGCTGATGGCCAAGGAACCCGCCCAGCGTTATGCCTCGGCAGACCAGGTCATTCACGCCATCAATGCCATCTCGGAAGGGGCAGCCTATCCGCTGGAAACAAAGGCCACCAAGCACGGTTACATCCAGAGCGGACGCCTGGTGGGGCGCGAATTCGAGCTGACCCACCTGCGCGGACGGTTGATGCGGATGCTGCAGGGCGAGGGCCGCCTCATCCTGATTGGCGGCCCAACCGGCGTCGGTAAGACCCGCCTGCTGCGCGAAATCAAATTGCAGGCCCAGATACACGGCGTCCTGGTTTGCGAAAGCGTCTGTCACGAACAGAGACGTTCCCCCTATCACCCCTGGCGTTCCATCCTCAACCAGGCCGCTTTGCATCCCCGTGCTTCGGCTGTCTATCTCTCCCCTGGCGATGCCGCCACGCTGGCACGCTTCTCGCCCGACTTGGCCGAAAAATTCGACCTGAAAGTTTTTCCCCAAAACCAGGAAAACGACCCACGCAGCCTGCACGAAGCGATCAAACGCTTCCTGATGACGCCCGGCCGCCCGCTGATGCTGGTGTTGGAAGATGTCCATTACGCCGATCGGGAGACAATCGAATTGCTCGCCTATCTGGGCGAGCGCGCCCCACAAGGGCAAGTGCTGCTCTTCGGCTTGTACCGCGACGACGAGATCAACGACGACCATCCCTTGAGCACACTCATCCGCCAGGCGGTGCTCATCCGCCAGGGGGGCGAAACCCCGCCGATTGACAGCCCCTCGCCCGAACAGCCTGCGGCGGCCCTCTTCGACCTCTTGTCTCTCCATGAATTGGACGAGACCCAAACCGCCGAGCTGATCCAATCCATGTTGGGCATCAACCAGGACCCGCAAGGGCTGTTGCCCGCCTTGATGCCGCGTCTGATGAGCGAGACGGGCGGAAACGCCTTGTTCATCGAGAACGTCATGCGCACCCTGGTGGACGACGATCTGTTGCGCTACGATGGCAATAGCTGGCAAATTGACCTGCCCAACCTGGCACACATCCCCGGCATCGAGCAGGTTGCCCAGCGCCGCCTGGCACGCCTCGAAGCTGACGATGTAGATTTGCTGCAATGGGCGGCTGCCATCGGCCAAATCGTAGATTTGGATTTGCTGACGCGTGTCTCCGCTTTGCCGGCTGAGACGGTTTTCCTCACCCTGACCAAAGCCGTCCAGCTCAACATCCTCAACGTCTACCGCCGCCAAGACGGGCACAGCACCTATCGCTTCAGCGCCGACCCCATGCGCTCGGCCCTTTACGACAGGCTGTCTCCTGCAGAGCGTGTCCAACGCCACTGCCGCATTGCCGAGGCCCTGCAACAATTCTATGGTGAAGCGGCCATGCCCGAACAACTGGCCTGGCATTACGAGCGCGCCGGCGATTTGCCCAACGCTTTCCGCTACACCCGTCTGGCGGCGGACAAAGCCCGCCAGGTGTACGCCAACGAGTCGGCCATCGAGTATTACACCCATGCGCTGCAATTGCTCGCCGCCGACGCCACCATTGCCGATCCCCAGACGGAGTACGAGCTGCTGAGCGGCTGCGAGGAATGTCACCGCCGCGTGGGTAACACCAGCGCTCGACAGATAGATTTGCAGCGCATGGAGCAGCTTGCCCAGCATCTGGGCGCACCCGCTTTGCAAATTGATGTCATCAACCGGCAGGTCAACCTGGCGGTGGTTTTGGGCAATCACGCCGAGGCGCGTAAATCTGCCGAGCTAGGGCGTGTGCTGGCTCGTCAGGTGGGCGACGCTAAGCTGGAGGCTGACAGCCTGGCGGCTATTGGCGAGGCCAGTTACTGGCTGGATGATTTCGCCTACTGTCAAGTCACCAGCGCTCAAGCTTACGACCTCTACCGTCAACTGGGCGATGCACGCGGCGAGGCCAAGAGTTTACGTCTGTTGGGTGTCGTGGCCAGGCGGCAGGAGCGGCTGGATCAGGCGCGCACCTATTTCGAGCGTTCGCTGGCCCTGTACCGCTCGGTGGGCGACCGGCTGGGCGAGGCGGACTTGCTCAACGCCCTGGGGGTGATTGATGCTAACTTCGCCCATAAGCGCAGTTACTACGAGCAAACCCTGGCTATCGCTGAAGCCGTTGGCGACCGTTACCGCCTGACGCGCACCTACAACAACCTGGGGCTGTTGTATTTCAATTTGGGCCTTTACCGCAAGGCGCAAGAATACCTCGAGAAAGCCATTTCTGCCGACCGCCAGTCCAAAGGACGTTCGAACCTGGTGTATTCGCTCGAAAGCCTGGGACGCGTGTACCTGGAGCTGGGGAACTACGAGCAGGCGGAGGCGCTGCTGAAAGAAGGCCGCCAACTGGCGCGTGAGACCGGCTCGCCGGTGAACGAATCCCTCTACTGGCTGGCTCTGGGGCGACTGGCGCTGGCACGCGACCAGCCCGAACAGGCACTTCACTTGTTGCAGACCGCTTGCAGTATGCATCGTGACCTGGAAACCCCCACCTATCTGGTCACCTCGCTGGCCTGGCTGTCGGCGGCGCATCTGGCTTTGGATAACCCGGCGGCTGCCTTACAGGCCAGCAGCGAAGCCATCGCTCTCTTGGAGAAAATCGGCACGACGGGGAGTTTTCCTGCCCAGGATGTGTGGTGGGCGCATTACCAGGTTTTGCGCGGCCAGCCGGCTTTTGCCGCCGATGGCGATCCCCAACTGGCGGCGGAGGCCAAACGTGCCTTGCAGCGCGCCCACGATGCCATGCTGTCCTCCATCGCCACGCTGAGCGACGACAGCTTGCGCCGCAATTACCTCAACCGGGTGAGAATCAATCACGACATCCTCACCGAGTGGGCGCGCCAGACCAGCTTGCCGCCCATCGAACCGGAAATTGCCGCCCACGAAGCCCCACCGGCCGCCGAAGAGCTGCAGCAGGTGCGCGACAAGTTCAAGCGCGTGCTCGACATTAGCCTGCGCATGAACGAAACGCGAGATGTGAACGCCTTGCTGGAATACATCATGGACCAGGTCGTCGAGTTGAGCGGCGCCGAACGCGGTTTTGTCGCCCTGTTCGACCGCGCCGGGCGGATGGAGTTCAAGGTGACGCGCGGCCTCTCTCGCGCCGAATTGGAACGCCATCAGGCTCAATTGAGCTACACCATCATCGGCACGGTGACCCAATCGGGCCAGCCGGTGTTGCTGCAAGATGCCCTCGCCGATGAGCATTTTGGGCGACAATCCAGTGTGCTGGATTTGCAACTGCGTTCGGTGTTGTGTGTACCTCTGGTGGCGCACTCTGAGTTGATCGGCGCTCTCTATGCCGATAACCGCTCGATCAGCGGGCGCTTCTCCCAAGCCGATGTGGACCTGCTGACCATCTTCGCCAGCCAGGCTGCGGCTGCCATCGAGAACGCTCGCTTGCACGAGGAGCGCCAGCGCATCAACAAAGAACTGGAGAAAGCGGCGCAAAACCTCGAAAAACGCGTCAACGAGCGCACCGCCGAATTACGCCAGCGCACCCGCCAATTGCAAACGGTCAATGTCGCCCTCACCCGCCGCGCCTTGCAACTGAAAACCACCGCCCAGGTGGCCAACCGGATTACCTCCATTCTCACTTTGGAGAGCCTCTTGCCTGAGGTGGTGCATCTCATTCAGGCCCAGTTCGGTTACTATTTCGTGGGGGTGTGGCTGTTGACCGATGAAGAGGACGCCGTTGTCCTGCGCGCCGGCAGCATGCCCAAGGGCGCCTCGCTGCCCCAAGCCCGCTTGAGTATCGAGGGCAGCGGCATCATCCCCAGCGTGTGCCGCAGCGGTCAATATCGCTATGTTGCCGAGGTGACCGAGACGCCCGATTACGTCGCCCTGGCCGAGCTGCCCAACACTCGCTCGGAATTGGCACTCCCGCTCAATATGGGCAAACGCACCATCGGGGCTTTGGATATCCATTGGGATTCCCCCGTCACGCTGGAGGAAGACGACCGTCTCGTTCTACAGTCGTTGGCCGATCAGATCGCTATCGCCATCCGCAACGCTCAGCTTTATCAGAAAGAGTTCCAACGCCGTCAGTTTGCCGAGGCGTTGGAACGCACCGGCCGCGAGCTGAGTGGCAGCCTGGATATCCGTGAGCTGCCGCGGCGTATCCTGGAGCAACTGTTGGGCGTGGTGCCGTATGAGCGCGGGGCCATCTGGCTGGCCGAGGGGGAGGCGTTGAGCCTCATCGCCCAAGTGGGCTTCCCGCCTGATGAACGCCTCAGCGCCATCCGCATGCCCATCCGTAAGGGGGATGTTTATCAGCAAATCGTCAAGAAGCACCGCGCCTTGTTGATTGGCGATGTGTCGCAGGAGCCCGGCTGGCGACAGGTGACCTGGCTGCCGCTGCATCGCTCCTGGATGGGCGTGCCGCTCATCAGCCAAAATCGCGTCTTTGGCATGATTTCGTTGACGCGCCTGGAGGCCAATGCCTTCACCGCTCAAGATGCCAGCCGCGCCTCGGCCTTTGCCAGCCAGGCTGCCATTGCTCTCGAAAACGCCCGCCTGTATGAGGCCATCACGCGCTTCAATGAGCAGTTGGAACAGACCGTGCAAGAGCGCACCGAGGAGCTGAATCGCGCTTATCGCTCTCTGGAGTGGTTGGACCGCGCTAAATCCAATTTCATTGACATCGCCGCTCATGAGTTGCGCACGCCCCTCACCACCATCCACGGTTATTCTCACCTCCTGCTGGAAAGCCCGGCCACCGAGGCGAATAGTGAACTGCGCACCCTCTCGCAGGGCATCATCAAGGGCGCCAACCGCCTGCAAGAGATCATCAACAGCATGTTGGATGTCGCCAAGATAGACAACCAGACCTTACAGCTCAGCCGCGAGTGGATCAAGCTGGCGCCGCTCATCTCGCAAATCTGCCGCGATTTCGAAGCGGCGCTGGCCGAGCGGCATCAGGTTTTGGACGTGGTCGGCGTGGAGGGCTTGCCCACGCTGTATGCTGATCAGAGCCTGTTGTTCAAGGTGTTCACCCACCTGGTGATGAACGCCATCAAGTACACGCCCGATGGCGGCAAGATCACCATTTCGGGCAGCCTGGTGACGGCTGAACGGGGTGAGACGGAAATTGAGATGGTCGTCAGCGACACAGGCATCGGCATTGCCAAAGATCAGCAGGAAGTGATTTTCGAGAAGTTCTATCAGACTGGCGAGGTGTCTTTTCACTCGTCGGGGCGGACGAAATTCAAGGGGGGCGGCCCAGGGCTGGGGCTGGCCATTGCGCGAGGGATTGTCCTCGCTCACGGCGGGCGGATTTGGGTGGAGAGCGACGGCCACGACGAAGCGCGTTGCCCCGGCAGTCGTTTCTATGTGCGTTTGCCGATTGGCGCCTGAGGGCAGAAGCTGCCGGTTCAGATGTTGAAGCGTATGTGGACGATCTCGCCGTCTTTGACGAGATAATCTTTGCCTTCCAGGCGTAATTTGGCCTTGGTGCGGGCCTCGGCCAGGCCGCCGAGGGCGATGAGGTCTTCGTAAGCGACCACTTCGGCGCGGATGAAGCCTTTCTGCAGGTCGGTATGAATTTCGCCGGCGGCCTCATAGGCGGTAGCGCCGCGCCGCACCGTCCAGGCGCGCACCTCGTCTTCTCCCACGGTGAAGAAGGATTGCAGGCCAAGCAAATCGTAGGACAGGCGGATGACGCGCTTCAGCCCCAATTCCTCGATGCCGTACTCGCCCATGAACAACGCCGCTTCGTCCGGCGGCAGTTGGGCGATCTCCATTTCGAGCTTGCCTTGCAGGGCGGCCAGACCCTGTTGGCGGCCTGTGTAAGTCACCGCTGGGGCGGATTGCCCTTCCCCTAGGTTGAGCAGCACGAGCATGGGTTTGCGCGTCAGGAAACCGAAACCGGCGAGGGTCTTTTGCTCCTCGGCGGAAATTTCCACTTCCCGCAGGGGTCTTTCTTTTTCAAGAGCGGCCTTGAAACGCTCGAAGAGGGCAATTTCGCGCTCGATGACGACCTTGTCGCGTCCGCCGCCTTTTTTGCGCTCCTCCACCAGCCGTTCCAGCTTGCGCTCCACGGCAATCATGTCGTTGAGCAGCAGCTCGGCGTCCATGGCGGCAATGTCGCGCTCAGGCTGCACCTCTCCCAAAGGATGCGGCACGCTTTCGTCTTCGAAACAGCGCACCACATGGAGGAAGCCGTCCATTTGGGCAAGCTGGTTGAGCAGCGGCCCGCTAATATCACTGGACTTGCCTTCCAGCCCGGCGATGTCGGCATAGGTCACTTTGGCATAGATGGTCTTGCGCGGTTTGAACAGCGCCGCCAGGCGGTCAACCCGCTCGTCGGGGACATCCACCACACCGGTGTGGACTTCGAAGCGCCCGCCGCTGGTGGTGAGCGGCACATTGCCGCGCGTCAGGGCGTTGAAAACGGTCGTTTTTCCAGATTGGGGGAGGCCAATGATGCCAAGTTTCATAATATCTCAGCTCAGATGGTGAAGATGGTTGAACGCCAGCCGTTGGCTGCGTTTCGTTGGATTATACTTCCTTTTGCCCTTCTTCGTGCCCGCATCCGACGGCAGGGGCGCGTACCACCGGCTTCCAGCCGGCGCGCCGACGGCAGGGCGCGTACCACCGGCTTCCAGCCAGCGCGCCGACGGCAGGGCGCGTACCCCGCAACAGAGAGACGGGCAATCACCGAAACGCTAGGCTTGCGTCCTGCTTCCATGCGTGCTATAATGCAGCCCAGTGGGACCCTGGTTAACCTGTTCTTCCTGATATTTTTAGAATCGAGCACCAGCACTCCGTTGCTCACCTGTGAGTGGCAGCGGGGGTGACCCCATCAAAACTATACACAACCCTGGTAACTGAGACAATTGACCATGAAAGTTCTCGAACTTGAAAATGCACCTTTGGGCATGCTTCGGCAAATGGCCCGTGAATTGAACGTGACCAACGCCAGCCAGCTCAAAAAAGAAGACCTCATCTTGCGCATTCAACAAGCCGAAGCCGAACGCGAAGGCGTTGAATTGCGCGGCGGCATTCTCGAAATCATGAGCGATGGCGTAGGCTTCCTGCGCTCTGGCCATTATCAGGCCGGGCCCTACGACGTTTATGTATCCCAATCCCAGATTCGGCGCTATTACTTACGCAACGGCGACCTGGTTATCGGCCATGTGCGTCCGCCGCGCGAATCCGAGAAACACTACGGCTTGTTGAAGGTCGAAACAGTCAATGGGCTGGACCCGGAAGAGGCACGTTACCGCCCCAACTTCGAGTCGCTCACCCCCATCTTCCCCGACGTGCGTTTCGACCTAGAAACCGACCGCCATACCCTGGCAACACGCCTCATCAACCTGGTTTCTCCTATTGGACGGGGACAACGCGGCCTGATTGTTTCCCCTCCCAAAGCGGGCAAGACCACCATCCTCAAGCAAATCGCCAACGCCATTGCCGCCAAGTACCCCGACGTTCACCTGATGGTCGCCCTCATTGGCGAGCGTCCCGAAGAAGTGACCGATATGGATCGCTCGGTGGATGCCGAATGTATTTCCTCCACCTTCGACGAGCCGGTCACCTCGCACGTGCGGGTGGCCGAGATGGCGCTGGAACGCGCCAAACGGCTGGTGGAAATCGGTCGGCACGTGGTTATCCTGATGGATTCGATCACCCGCTTGGCGCGCGCCTACAACCTGGTGGTCAATCCCTCCGGGCGCACTCTCTCCGGCGGTATTGACCCTTCGGCACTGTATCCCCCCAAGCGCTTCTTCGGCGCTGCCCGCAACATCGAAGAAGGCGGCTCTCTCACCATCATTGCCACCTGTCTGGTGGATACCGGCTCACGCATGGACGATGTCGTCTACGAAGAATTCAAAGGCACCGGCAACATGGAATTGCACCTCTCGCGACGCTTGCAGGAAAGGCGTATCTTCCCCGCCATTGACATCGAGCGTTCCTCCACCCGCCGCGAAGAACTGCTGCTCGGCCCCGATATTACCCCGCGCGTCTGGCTCATGCGCCGCATGTACGACCAGATGGTTACCGCCCCTCCCTACGGCGCAGGTATGGACCCCACCAATGCCACCGAGGCCATTTTGCAGCGCCTGGCGCGCACCGATAACAACCTCACTTTCCTGGAGACCCTCAACGAGGAAGACTGATGTCCCGCAAAATCGCCTCAGATGAGTCTTTGCCTGCCGACCAAGGCCGGCGGGGGGCAGACGCAACTGGGGGGGACGACCGTCAATTGACCGCTCTCTCTGCGCCTGAGCGGCTGATGGTAACGGGCGCCTGGCTGATTGCCACCAGCCTGGTGCTGTGTGTGGTTTTCCTGAGCTGGCAGATGCGCATCACTGCCCAGGCAGCCTGGACAGAGCCGACAGCCACCTTGCCCCAGCAAATCGTGCTTCCAACGCCAGTACAAACGGCTGTCGTCGAGTTGCCGCTCTTCACCCAAAACGAAGAGCGGGCTTCCATTCCCCGCCTGGCCTCGCTGCACACCATCATCCCCAACCGCCCGCGTCAGGAAGTGGTGGATTATACCGTCAGCATAGGGGATTCAGTCTTCGGCATCGCCAGCAAATACAATATCAAGCCCGAAACGGTCTTGTGGGCCAATTACGACATTCTCAAAGACAACCCCGACACGCTCTCGCCCGGCATGGGGTTGAAGATTCCCCCCGTTGACGGCGTGCTGTACCAGTGGAAGGAGGGGGACACTTTCGAGGCCGTGGCGGCGCGCTTCGAGGCCAAAGTCGAAGATGTGATCAACTGGCCGGGCAACAAGTTCGACCTGGTCGAGCCAAAGGCTGAGCCGGGCCAATGGGTGATGATCCCCGGCGGGCATCGCGAATTCCAGCAATGGATCGTGCCGGTGATTCCGCGCGGTCGCGCTGGTGTCTCCAAATCCGTCTACGGCCCCGGCGCCTGCGAAGGCAGTTACGACGGGCTGAACGGCAGCGGCAGCTTCATCTGGCCAACTGCCAGCCACAGACTCTCCGGCAACGATTACTGGTCGGGCCACCTGGCCATTGATATTGCCGCCGGCATTGGTGACCCCGTCTATGCTGCCGACAGCGGCGTGGTGGTTTTCGCCGGCTGGTCAACCGGCGGTTACGGATATATGGTGATGATTGACCATGGCGCCAGCGGCTACACCACGCTATATGCCCATCTCAGCGCCGTCAGCGCCTCTTGCGGCCAAAGCGTTGTCCAGGGCCAATATATTGGCGCAACGGGCAGCACCGGTAATTCCACCGGCTCGCATTTGCACTTCGAAGTGCGTTACCTGGGCGGGTTCGTCAACCCCTGGTACGTGTTGCCCCCGCCCTGATCCGTGCTTTTGCACACCTCATTGCAGGAGACGAACGATGACCAAGAACAACACTGAACCCCATGCCGAAGACCTGGCCTCCACCGAAAATTACATCGCCTGGCGTGTCGAAGAGCCTGACGGCGAAGTCACCTATAACCTTCAACTCAACAACGTGACGATCAACTTTTTCGTCGAAGAGTGGGAGGAATTCATGGAATTGGTGCGCGCCCTGGCAGCTCTGCCCTAGCCGGGGAGGGGAATTCGCCAGGGTTGGCCCTCGACCCCCCGGCGAAGTCCAACCCCCCGCGGGAGTTGGCGATGCGCACCCCCGCACTCTACCCCGCAGCGCCGATGGCGCCGGCAACCCTCAGCGGTCTATCTTCTCCACGTAAGAAATGACCCCCTTACATGGCTCGGTGAGATATTGGGAGACGTGTGCCCAATCCATCGTGTCCCCCCTCTGCCAGGCGCTATACATGGCGTAAGACAAACATCCCGGCCCGGCATGATAATTGGCCACGGTAAAACGCCACAGGTTCTCGTAGTCGCTCACCTTGCCTGGCATGCGATTGGTGGCATTGTAAACGATCTGACTCACTTGTTCGCAGTTAGCCAGCAGGCTTTGGGCGAACAACTTGATGCTGAAATTGGCATGTGAAAGGTCTATACCTGCGGGGCAATCGGCGCAATCGGCCTTGGTCTGCAAGCTCAACGCCCCGCGTAAGGTGGCTTGGTCGGATGTGGGGAGGTAAATATAACCCTTCTCGCAGGCGCTGGCCTGCAACACGAGGGGGCAGAACTGGTCGTAAAAAGCCGGATTCCACAGCAAAAGCGCATCGGCGCCGTTCTCGGTCATCTGCCCCAGGCCAAATTCCCGGGGGTCCTTGAAGGCCCCCGGCCAAAATTGGCTCTCGGCGGCGAACAGATTTTTCATCAACTGAGCCGGTACGCCTGTTTCCTGGGCTACGGCAAGGATTTGTGCGTCGAACTGATCCTGCCATTCCAACACCAACGGCATGGCCTTCTCCAGCCCGCAACCATCTGCATAGCCATTGGCCAGCAAACCGCCCGTGGCGCAATCGGAAGCATCCACCAATCCCTGAGAAATCAGCCGCCCGGCGAGGTAAAAGTAAGGCTCATTGGTAGCCATGAGCGTCGGCGCTTCTGGCGTGGAAAGCCAGGCTGGCAGGCCGCCAAGCGGGGGGAAAGCCTGCCAGGTTTGCGAGCAACTGGCAACGGTCTTACCGCGCCATTGCGTGCTGAGCACATCCACATACCAGCCTCCCGCCGTGGGGGTCTGCATCATACCGCTGTCAATCACCCGTACCTGGGCGGTAAAATGCTCGCTCGAGTCGCCAAAGCTAGAATCAGCCCAGAATTCGAGCGACGTCCCCTCCAGCAACGTGGGTTGTAAAGGAATATCGCAAATTTCCGCCTGGCATTCGTACACTTGACCGCCCATCTTGGCATGGATGGCAGTGATACGCTCGTTGGGCAACGGCTCCTCGCCGGTCAGACGCAGGCTGGGCAAGGTGGGGCACAAATTCTCCGCCGTCGGCATACAACCTGATAATTCCACCCATACCTTCGGCGCAGGCAAATCCACCATAATGGTTTTCTCTGCTGGCTCGCTGCCGATGAGATGCAGGTAAACCCCCACGCAGATCGAAGTATCTCCCTCGTTTTCGACCGCCTTGCAGGCTGGCGTGGTTTTCCATTCCGCATAGACGGCGCTGCCGCAAGCTGCATAAATCTCCTCGCCGGAGGGCAAGCCTTCGTGATCAATCAAGACCTGGCACAGCCAACGGTTATCTGACCAACGATTGATCCACCACTCGTACTGGGTGTAAGGGACAAGCAGAGCGGCCTTGCGACCGGGCGTCGGTCCGGCAGCCAGGGCGCGTCCTCTCCCCACAAGACTGACGACCACTACCCATAAGAGAAGAACTCGCAGCAAGCGACCCAGAGACGACATCTTGGACTAACCTTATCATAATGCCTGCCACTTGTCAATCCACTTGCTGCGCCAATTTCTCCATCTCCTGACCGAGCGTTGGACAATATCGCCCACTTGCCTCGAGCCACCAGGCGTGATAGACTTATAGCATGGCCACGCGCATCCTCATTCTCACACCAGACGTCGCACTAGGGCAGCGTATTTGCCAGATGTTGGACGACAGTGGGCGCTACCACACTGTTCTAGCTACCACGCTTGAGACGGTACGCCAGTTGCCTGACACAGACACCTTTGCTTTGGGGATTTTCATCGGCGAAGCAAAGGAGGCGCTTTCAGCCCAATGGGGTTCAGCTCTGCGAGAGAGCCAGCCCAGCTTGCGAGTCGTCACCTTCCCTGCCGACGAGGCCTCGACTCATCTCCTCGAAGTGCTCGATGGCTCTTTGGCTTTAGGCGTTTTCCCCAATATGCCGCCTTTGCCGCTCGATCTCCCTGCCGACAACGCCTCGCCAGCCCCCGATTGGCTGCAAGACGTCACCCGCGCCGCTCAGCATCTGGCCACACTCTCGTTGGAATCCTCGGCGCAAGCAGCCTTGATTTTGCGCGACGGCGACCTGTGGGCTTATGCCGGCCAACTGCCTCAACCTGCCGCACAAGAGCTGGCCGCAACCATCTCGCATCACTGGGCCAAAGGCAGCGGACGCGATCTAGCGCGCTTTGTCAGCCTGGGCGAGACCGCTGGCGACTACATGCTTTATGCCACACGTTTGATCGGCGACCTGGTGCTGGCGTTGGCCTTCGATGTCGAGACGCCCTTCAGCAAGATGCGCTCGCAAGCCGGTCAACTGGCGCGCGCCCTGGCCAATCCCCCCTCGGCCAAGGGGGAAAGACCTGCTGCGCCTCCATCTCCACGCAATGAGCTTCCCGAAGCGGATGCAGACATCCCTTCGCTCTCCTCGCTGTTGGATGACATCCCACCGCCGACGGTCAATGCCCCTCCTGGCAAACCCCGAACCTTGCCCAGGACGCCGCCTGTCTTTGAGCCAGAAGAAACCGTCGAGACGCCGCCCCCAGCCCCGCTTGAGCCTGTCAACGCTGAACCTGCACCCCACGCGCCCCTGCCGGCGGTGGCCGAGGCTAAACCCCTGGAGGAAACCCTGCCGGCGGAATTCGAGCGCATCCAATCGCCTCGAACGGCGGTCAGCCCCCTCGATGAGACCCGCCCCAACCCGCTCAAAGCCCCCAGCGGGCAGGTTGAACTTCAACCGGCCAGCCCGGCAGTTTGCGGCCTGTATTATGCCTGCATGCTCATCCCGCGCCTGCCCCAGCATCACCTCACCGGCGACCTAGCCGAACAACTCTCCCATTGGATGGAGCAGCTCTGCCTGGCTTTTGGCTGGCGGCTGGAACATTTGGCGATCCGCCCCGATTATTTGCAGTGGATTGTCAGCGTCAACCCAACGACCTCGCCTAGCTACATCATGCGCATCATCCGCCAGCACACCTCGCAGTACATCTTTGCCCAGCACCCGGCCCTGGGGCGCGACAACCCTTCGGGGGATTTCTGGGCGCCGGGCTATCTCATCATGAGCACCTCCCAGCCGCCTCCCGCTCAGGTAGTCAAAGACTTCATCCAGCATACCCGCCGCCAACAAGGGGCCTCTACGCCAAAACGGCACTCGTGAACGACACGGCCCGCCTCGCCGCAATTTGCTAATGGCCTCCCCTTAGTCGTCGCTCTCTGGCCTTTTGCCTGGCGAGGCGGCAAACAGCCCAAAGCCTATCAAGCGCAGAGCGGCGCTCACCAGCAAGGCCCCACTCAGACCAATGTGATCGGCGAGGAAAGTGCCAATCATCGGCGCTGCTATCGTCGAGAGATATTGCAGGCTCTGCGCCAGCGAGACGAACGTAGCGCTGTATTCGACCGGGACGGTCTTCATCAGCTCGTCGAAGAACACCAGGTCTAGGCCAGCCTGGAAGATGCCAGCAAAGGCGGCATACAGGGCATTTGGCCATACTGAGCGCGTCACAGCTACTGCCGCCGGATAAAAAGCCATAGCCAGGGTGGTGCACAACAGCACAAATCGTCCGCCGCGCCGCCGTGAGAGACGCGGCCACAAGAAATACCCTGCCAGTAGAATGAAAGTCTGCGACGTGTTGATGAAGCCAATCCAGGCATCGGAAGCATGCAACTGGCGCACGAAATAGAGCGGAAAGAGCGGCCCCCCCAGCGCCACCCCCGAAAGATAGACGAAACGCTTGACCGCAAAGGATACAAAAGCCGGTTGGCTGCGCACCAGAGCGAGGTAATTCGCCACCCCTTGCCGCAGCGCCTTGCCGCTTGGCAGCGATTGACGTGGCGGCTGAGGGGTATCCGGCAGCTTGATGCGGCTGGAAAAGTAATAGCTGATCAACCCGCCCAATGATAAGCCCAGGAAGACCAACTGATAGTTGAGCGGAAACTGCAACAGGTGCAAGATTTGCCCCACCAACAGGGTGGTCACGGCCGTCGTCAGGCCGAGGATAGACCAGCGTCTGCTCATCAGAACGTAGCGGCCGTCTGGCCCGGCGACCGCGTTCATCACCACCGCGAAGGCCACCGCCGTCATGGTTTGTGGCAGTGTGGCCGCTGCCCAGATGACCAGAACAGCCGTGACGCGATAAGCTGGCGGGATGATCAGCGTCACCAGGCCGGTGAGAGCATACGAGGAAACCACCAACAGCCGTGCCAGACTGAACCACGGCACGATGTTGCGCCGAGTTTGCAAGAAGCGCCCTACCGCAATTGCCAGCACCAAGCCGGTGACGCCCGGCATCGCCGCCAACAGACCCACCTGCGTGTTACTCGCCCCCAAACGGGTGAGGAAAACCGGCAGGAATGACCCCGCCGCGCTGGCCAGGCCAATGCCCACAGCGTCAATCTCCACATTGCGGAAATTGCGTCTCTTGATCGCCAACGCGCTTTCGCTGGAAGTAGGATCAGAAAAGTTCATCTTGCGTTGCCTTTGGCCAGGCTGTGCAACAACGTCTCGAGTTGTGCGGCCAATACGGCGCGGTCGAAATGCTGTTCCACGTAACGGCGGGCGCGTCGCCCCATCTCTTGCCTCATTCGTGGGGCGCTGTGGAGCGCACGGATGGCGCCCGCCAGAGCCGCGGCGTCGCCCGGCGGCGTGAAGACCCCGGCGCCGGCCTCCTCCACCACCTGCCGAATCACGCCATCAATCGCCAGAATCACCGGCCGCCCAGCAGCCATGTAATCGAACACTTTGTTGGGATACACGGTGGCATACAGCGGGATGGGCTTGAGAATAGCCAAACAGGCGTCGGCAGCCGCCAGGGCGTCAGGCATCTCAGATTTGGACAGGGGCGGCAAGAAATAGACATTGCTCAAGCCCAATTCGGCCGCCCGCGCCATCAAAGCCGCTTTCTCCTTGCCATCTCCCAGCAACACCACGGCAATCTCAGGCTCGCCGCGCAGGCGCTCGGCCGCCTCCAGCACGATGCCTAAATCGTTGGACAGGCCATGCGCCCCAGCGTACAGCACCACGAACTTGCCCAACAGCCCGTGCGCCTGGCGGAATTCTTCCCCCTGCGCGTGGGGGTCGAACATGCGCGGGTCAGCCCCATTGGGGATGAGCGCCGTCCGCCTTGCCCCGCGGGCGGTGACATGCTGGATAAAACCCGGAGAATTGACCATCAACTGATCGGCGTGACGATAGAGAAAACCCTCCAGCCACTCCGAAAGGCGGATCAACAAGCGGTTGCGCAACACGCCTACCTGAATGGCAAATGCTGGCCACAGATCGCGCACCTCGAACAGGAAAGGCACGCCTTTCAGGCGCGCCAGCGCCCAGGCTGTGGCCCCCTGGAAGATGGGCGGCGAAGTGCCCCATACCACATCCACCTCCCCCACGCCCAGTCCGGCCACGAACGACGAGAGCATGAAACTGATAAAGCTGAAGGTGCGATGGACGAAAGATTTGTGCAGGGCGCGGTAGGTGTAGACACGCCGCACCGTCACAGCCCCCGTATCCCCGCCACTCTCTTCGAGCTTGGGATGCGCCTTGCTGGAGGTAGCCTCGCCCGTCAGATAGCTCACCGGGCTGGCAATGATGGTGATGAGATGACCCTGCTTAGCCAGGTAACGCGCCAGCTCGTAGTGGCGCGTGCCGCCGGGTTCGTCGAGGGCAGCAAAGGCTTGGTGAACGAGAAGGATGTGCATAGAACGAAGCGGTGCATTCCATTAGCTAGGAAAATGCCATTGGCTGGTGAGTGCCACGGGAAGCCGGGCGGTGACCTCCACCACCCAGGCGAGGGCTGGAATTTTAGTCCCATAGGTCGGGGATGTCCAGCCCTCCACAGGAGCGGCAGAGCCATCGCCGCAGAGACGCTCGCCAGCGCGCGCCAGCCGCCAGCGGCGCTCGATGAGGTGCTCGGCGCGCACACCAATGTGCAGGCTGATCCAACCCCACGGCGAGGCCAGGCGCAAGAGGTCGCCTGGCGCTTGGAGTTCGTAAGGCCAATCGGGCAATAGCCAGTGCAGACGGCAGCGATGGCTGACCTCCCCGGCGTGCGACGCGCCAACGGGGATGAGCTGATCCTCCACCAGCCAGCGGCCATCGCTGAAAGTGGTCACCACCCGCCGATGAACCACCCCCAGCCGGCGGTAGCCGTCGTGCTGAGCGGCCAGTCTTTCCCACTTGCCGTCAGCGTCTTTCTCGCGGCTGATCGCCTCGGCCTGCGCCCAATCCAACCACAGGAAGCGCCCGGCATAGGTCATTTGCTCTTGCTCATCCACCATCACGGTATTGTGAACAGCCGTGCGCGCCAGGGCATTGTCCCAGGGCGGGTGGGCGTTATAGAGATAGCTGCCGGCATCCTGAGCGATATTCAAGCCGCGCCACCACAGGTCGAGATGCAACTGGTCGGCGTGGCCAGGGCGGGCGCGGAAACGCGCCGCACGCAGATAAGCCCAGGAATTGAGGCCGCGTAGCACGGTGGGGGCAGGTTGGTCGCTGGCGATGGGCGTGGTCTCCACGAGCGTGACGCCTGAGCGCTTGTGAGTGCCTGGCGATAACCATAGCGCCATTTCGTCCCACTTCCCGCCGGGCAAAGCCGCCTGGCCGAGGAAAGCCAGCGAGGCAGCCTGCGCCACCGGGCGATAATCGTCGTGGGGTAGGCTGGTCAACGGCAAAATGTAGGCGCCGTCGTTTGGCCCAAGGTTGGGAAGATGGCCGCTGGAAGGGTCGAGCAGCGCCAACAACCAGCGGGTGGCCTGTGCCAGGCGGTGCTTGCCGGCCGCTTGCAGGCGGTTAGCCGTCGGCGGCTGCAAGGCTGTCACCCATAAGGCCAGTTGCAGCATGAGGCGGTGATAATTGGCGCTGTGCTGGCAATAGGCGCCGTCGGCGGCGATCTGATGCTGCAAAGCCCAGTCGAACCATTGGCATCCCATCGCCAGCCAGCGACAAGCGGCGGGATGATTGGGCAGGGCCAGGGCGGCGGTGATCAGCCCGGCGGCCTCGCTGAGCAAGTGATTGTTGTTTTGGGCGCGGGCATAGGCCAGGGTGGAGGGGATGCGGGCGGCGTGTGCGGCGATGGATTGCGCCAAGCGCGCCAGCCGGGCGGGGGTGCTGCACTCAGCGGGAGCGAACACCTGCCCAGCGAAAACAAACGCCATCAGGCGCAAAGCCACCTCTTGCGCCGAAACCCAATTCGGGCCGCAATTGGGCGGGTTGTTCTGCCAAAAGGTCTCAGCCGCCTGCCAAAAAGCCGCCGCGTAGCGTTCCTCCTGGCCAAGATAATAGGCGCGAGCGAGGCTAAAGGCCCAGCCAAAGCGCGCCGCCTCCCAGATGAATTTGATGTCGGCGTCGGCGGCGGGACGTATTTCGCAAGCCGTCCAATGGCGCGGCGGCGGAGGAGGGGCCAGATCGAGCGGGCGCGGATTGCCGCCAAACAGCCGCACCTGTCCGGCTGCAATCTCATCGGCTTCAGCCATCAGGTGGGCCACGCCATCTTTGCCGAGAACGGCGGCTAACTCGTCGCGGGGGGGCAAGAGCAACACGGGAGACAACACACCCGTCTCCCCCACAGTCCGCCGCTCGTTCGTCTGCCAGCGCAGCCAGCCGCTGCGCAGGCCGATTCGATACCAGGCATACAACGCCAGAGGGCGCGGGCCGAGCTGGCGTAGGGCTTTCAGAGCAAACGACAAACGGCGTAAGGCAGTCACGGTTTTGCTGGCAAGACAGGCGCGATTGTACCACGCTGCGCAGGCGGTGCGGCGGCAGCGCGGCGGGAACGCGGCAAACGAAAGGCCGTTTTTGTTGTACAATAGTTACAAAGGGTAGGGATCAAGCCCCCACCCCGCATTTGGAAACCGTCTGGATGAAGTTCAACGAATAATTTCGGCAACTTTGTTCCGCCTCAACGCATGGACTTTGGCTGGAGGCCGACTCCAGATGGCAGCAGCGCAGGCGCAGACAGTGTATCACCAGGCTCTGCCTGCTCGAGCAGGGCCGACGATAGGTCGGCGGTACGGCAGGTGGCCGACCACATCTCGCAAGATTACGGCAATAAGTTCGATACAAATAATACAACAAAGTCCAGCGAACTGGAATCCAGGAGGAGTGTGTCAGATGTCTGTCACCGTTGTCGTCGGTGCCCAATGGGGCG